>Ga0207874_1000166_pt1 | contig 100819 bp, 75 predicted proteins | sample HigsolmetaAR201D_FD_184833 | JGI IMG/M metagenome (GOLD analysis project Ga0207874, IMG submission 184833) | Ionic liquid and high solid enriched microbial communities from the Joint BioEnergy Institute, USA - AR20-1-D (SPAdes) (version 2) ...
CCCCCTTCCCCCCCTCCCCCTCCTTGCCCCCCTTCCCCCCACTGCTCTCCCCACTCGCGCCCGTACTGCTCGCCCCCCCGCTGCTCGCGGCGGCGCCGGGCTGCTGGCTGGAGGCGAGGAGTCGGCGGAGGCCGGCGGTGCGGTCGGGCTGGGCGACGATGGGGAGGTCGGGGAAGGTCTGCTTGTAGAGCGCGGCCTCGTCGGAGAGGGTGGGGGTCGCGGCGCGCCGGGCGCGGCGGGGCTGGTAGCCGCGCATGGCGATGCAGGGGTTGCGGCCGGCGGCGCGGAGTTCGGCGACGAGGAGGGCGACCATGGGGGTCTTGCCGGTGCCGCCGACGGAGAGGTTGCCGACGCTGATGACGGGGATGGGGAAGCGGGTGACGCCTTCGGCGCGGTCGAAGCGGCGGTTGCGGGAAGCGATGCCGGCGGCGTAGAGGGGCTCGATGAGCCGGGCGAGGAGGCGAGGGACTGGAGGGGGTGGGTGGGGCATTCGCTTGGTTTTGTGTGTGATGTGTGGTGTGGAGGTGTGGAGATGAAGAGGAACCCTCAGTCAGCGAGGGGGATTGAGAAGATGGAGGATGGAGAGAGGGGGAGTCGGGAAGCCATGGAGAGGGGGGAAGGAAGCCGTGGAGCCCTCGCTCCGGCCCTCTCCCAGGGGGAGAGAGGGCGGAGGAGATTGGTGATCTGAGATTGGAGATTTGAGAGGATGGGGGAGAGAGAGCACGGCCGAGCGGGGCGCTCGGCCGCGGCACCCGGAGGGAGGGGAGGGATGAGGCGGGGAGAAGAAGGAGAGGAAGAGAGCACGGGCTGGAAGCCCGTGCCACGGGTGGGGGGAGACATTGGATGGTTTTTGCGCGATGGGCCGATCATGGGTGGGTTGTCGGGGGAGGTTGGGGCAGGATGCCATGGAAGGGGCGAGCGGGGCGGAGCCGCGAGCGATGGTAGTGCTGCTTGGCGAGGGCGGGTTCACAGCGCTGGACTGGGGGGTGCTGGCGGGGTACTTCGCGCTGCTGCTGGCGACGGGGTACGCGCTGGCGCGGCGGACGCCGTCGGGGTCGGCGGAGTACTTCCTGGCGGGGCGGCAGATGCCGGTGTGGGCGGTGGCCGTGAGCGTGCTGGCGACGAGCCTGTCGGCGGCGACGTTCATCGGGGGGCCGCAGCAGGCGTACGAGGGGAACCTGACGTACCTGTCGGCGAGCGTGGGGGCGCTGCTGGCGGTGGGCGTGGTGGCGCTGTTCTTCGTGCCGGCGTTCTACCGGTCGGACGTCAGCACGGTGTACGAGCTGCTGGAGTTGCGGTTCGGGATGGGGGCGAAGCGGGCGGCGAGCGCGATGTTCATGGTGGGGCGGGTCTTCGCCAGCGGGGCGCGGGTGTTCATCGTGGCGATCCCGGCGTCGATGATCGCGTTCCAGGACGACGACCCGGGGCACATGGTGGCGGCGATCGCGGTGCTGTCGGCGGTGGCGGTGGGGTACACGCTGGTGGGCGGGATCCGGAGCATCATCTGGACGGACGTGATCCAGACGAGCGTCTTCGTGGGGGCGGCGCTGGCGGCGGCGGGGGTGCTGCTGTGGAAGATCCCGCTGGGGACGGGGGAGTTGGTCTCGGCGCTGGCGAGTTCGCCGGGGCCGCGGGGGACGAGCAAACTGACCGTGCTCTCGCTCTCGACGGACGCGTCGGCCAGCTACACGCTGTGGACGGCGGTGCTGGGGTTCACGATCCTGAACCTGGGGGCGTACGGGACGGATCACGACCTGGTGCAGCGGATGCTGACGTGCCGGTCGGCGGTGCGGGGGTCGTGGTCGGCGGTGCTGGGGATCCTGGTGGGGCTGCCGGTGACGGCGCTGTTCATGATCCTGGGGCTGCTGCTGTACGTCTTCTACACGCGGGCGGACCTGATGGGGGAGGCGACGCCGGGGTACGGCGCGCCGGCGGGGAAGGAGGTCTTCCTGACGTTCATCCTGCGGGAGATGCCGGCGGGGATGGCGGGGGTGATGCTGGCGGGGCTGTTCGCGGCGGGGCTGGGGAGCCTGAACTCGGCGCTGAACGCGATGTCGGCGACGCTGCTGAACGACTTCTACCGGCCGCTGCGGCCGGGGCTGAGCGAGCGCCACTACCTGGCGGTGGGGCGGCTCGGGGTGGTGGCGTGGGGGGCGGTGCTCGGGGCGTTCGCGTGCGCGTGCGTGTGGTGGTACCAGGCGATGAGGGAGGAGGGGCAGACGCTGATCGACTTCGCGCTGTCGGTGATGAGTTTCGCGTACGCGGGGCTGGTGGCGGTGTTCGCGACGGCGATCTTCACGCGGCGCGGGAGCGCGGCGAGCGCGGTGGCGGCGCTGGGGGTGGGGTTCGCGGCGGTGCTGGCGATGCAGCCGTGGGCGTGGCGGGCGTGGGCGCCGCTGACGCCGGTGTACGGGGAGCGGCTGGCGGAGGTGAGACTGGCGTACCCGTGGCAGCTGCTGATCGCGACCGCGCTGGCGACGGCGGTGTGCTGCATGGGGCGGGGGCGGGCGGCGGCAGCGAAAGAGGCGTGAACCGGGGAGAGAGCGCGGGGGTACTGTGGGGGTGGGGGCGGGGGACCGGAGGCGGCGATGCGGTTCCTGCGGGCGTACGAGTGGTCGAAGCGGCACGGGGCGTCGGCGCCGGGGATCGTGCCGTTCGTCGTGGTGAACCTGTACCACGACGATGAAGCGGAGACGCAGGGGCGGCGGGCGGCGGCGGAACTGGCGGCGAGGCCGGAGGGGGAGCGGGCGCTGCTGCCGTTCTGGCTGCTGAGCAAGCAGATCCGGCGGTGGATCCCGGAGTTGCAGGGGCGCGGGGAGTTGGACCCGCTGCGGATCTTCGAGAACGGGATCGACGTGGGACCGAGCATCCGGTGGCTGACGCCGCTGGCGCGGGGGCTGCGGGCGCGCGGGGCGACGCTGGACCTGGTGGCGTCGGACGTCGAGGACGGGGTGGCGGTCTGGCAGATCGCGGACGAGTGGAGCGCGGCGAGTTGGCGTCGGGCGCTGGCGCGGATCTACGCGAGCGAGCGGGCGGTGGCGCGGATGCCGGAGGAGGTGCGGCGGCTGAAGCCGGCGGACTTCGACCCGTGGACGCCGGAGGGGAGGCGGGCGGCGGAGATATTCAACCGGTACGCGCAGCAGATTCTTCGGGACGCGATCCGGCGGGTGTTCATCGAGTCGGGGCTGTTCCTGGACGAGCGGGGGCGGCAGCCGTTCCGCATCTCGAACTGGGAGTGCGTGCGGCCGACGTTCCGGGTGGAGGACGGGAACGGGTGGGAGATCGCGCCGGTGGCGGTGGACACGGTGTCGTCGCCGGCGCTGTACCTGTCGGAGACGGGCGCGGCGTGCAGGGCGACGCCGCACGAGCCGCTGTGGTGCCGGTTCGTGCAGGCCCTGAACACGGCGAGGTCGTGCCTGGCGCGGGGGGATGGGGAGGTGATCCCGTGGGTGAGTTCGGCGCGGTTCTACATGCGGCCGGGGCAGGGGGAGGGGTACGACGGGCGGAACATCTGGCTGTGGCGGGAGATGATCGCGCACCTGGTGCGGGGGGGCGTGCGTGAGTTCCTGTTCTGGAACTCGGACACGGACCCGGTGCTGGCGCACCGGATCATGTCGGAGACGCTGAGGCGGCACGATGCGCCGTACACGCGGGCGGTGCTGCCGCGGCTGGACCCGGACGTGGACGAGGTGACGACGCGGGGGTACACGACGAGGTATTCGGACTTTCTCGCGGCGGTGGGCGGGTCGTAGGGATGGGAGCGGCGCCGATGCCGCGGCGGGGCCCGGCGGGCCAAAGGGGGCGGGAGGGGGAGCCGATGCTGCGCGGGAGGCGGGGGCGGGGGATCGCGGAGGCTCGGCCATGCCGGACAGGGGCGAGGAGCGTTGCGGCGCGGCGGTCGCGAGCCGGCGCGAGCATCTCCGGGGGGTGTACGCGGGGGCGGGGCTGACGATCCTGGTGTCGAACGCGGACGGGAGCACGACGTCGCTGCTGACGTACCCGCGGAACCTGAGCGCCGGGGGCGTGTCGTTCCTGAGCGGGTCGGCGCTGCCGGTGGGGACGCGGTGCACGGTGCAGTTCGTGACGGCGTCGGGGCGGCGGGTGCAGGCGCCGGGGGCGGTGCGGTGGAGCACGCCGGTGATCGGGCGGATCCACCGGGTGGGGGTGGCGTTCGATCGGGAGTTGGATGAGGAGAGCGTGGCGCTGCTGATGTGCTAGCGCATGGAGCAGAAGAGAGAGAGAGAACATAAGAATGTGGATACCGAATCGCCGGGAAGGTCTGGCGGCGCTCGGCGACGGAGTGGAGGGGGCGGGCGGAGTTGGGTATGGGGGGGATGGTGGGTGGTCGATGTGGGTTGTGGGCGCGTGGGGTGAGATGGGGTGTCGCCCCGGTGGGGCTCTGCGGGATTGGGGGGTGTGCGTGATGTGGGGGAGTTCTTCATACCCAGGGCTCCGCCGGCGAAGCGCCGGCTGCGCCCTGGGCTACCTTCTGGCGCCGCTTCGCGGCTGGGAGGAGAGGGAGAGATTGAGTTGGGAAGCCATGTCGGGTGGGGAGGGAGGCCATGGAGCCCTCACCCCTGCCCTCTCCCGCCCCCCCAGGGGAGAGGGGGCCGGAGGGGGAGAGAAGAAAGAGAGGGGGAGGAGGGAACTGGCAGTTGGAGATTAGAGATTTGACAGAAGGGGGATGGAGGGGGAAAGCATGAGGTGCTCCCCTCCTGACGCCGGCGCCGCGGGTTGGTCGAGGGCGATGGAGGCGATGGTGACGTCGTCGGTGAAGGCGGGGGTGGAGGCGAAGCGTTCGAGGTCGGCGAAGAGGTTGGCGACGTCGCGGGCGGGGTCGGCGGTGGGGGCGAGGGAGTCGAGGATGCGGGGGAGGCCGAAGGCGTCGCCGTCGGCGCCGCACTGTTCGACGACGCCGTCGCTGAAGAGGACGACGCGGCTGCCGCGAGGCCACGGGATTGTGGATCTGCTGTAACAGCACTCCGGGTCGGCGCCGACGACGGGGCCGCCGGCGCACTGGAGGCGGGAGGCCGGGGCGTTCGGGGGGACGATGACGCAGTACCCGTGCCCGCCGTCGGCGGCGGTGATGGTGGCGGCGGCGGGGTCGAAGACGCCGAGCCAGAGGGAGATGAAGCGTGAGCCGTCGTGCATCGTGGCGAGGTAGGTGTTGAGTTCGTCGAGGACGGCCGCGGGATCGTCGCAGCGGGAGAGGAGGGTGCGGACGAAGGTCTGGGCGACGGCCATGAGGAAGGCGGCGCTGACGCCCTTTCCGGCGACGTCGCCGAGCATGACGGCGACGCGGCCGTCGGCGAGGGGGACGACGTCGAAGAGGTCGCCGGAGAGGAGGCGGCCGGGGCGGGTGCGGACGGCGTAGGCGAGGGCGCCGAAGCGCCCCTCGGCGGGGGGCATGATGAGGCGCTGGACGTGGGCGGCGGCGAGGATGTCGCTCTGGAGGTCGTCGAGGCGCTTGCGGAGTTCGCGCCCCTTGATGTTGGCGACGGCGAGGCCGGCCATCTCGACGAGGGCGCCGCAGAAGGCGACGGCGTCGTCGCGCGGGGTGGCCTCGCCGCGGCGGGCGTCGAGGTAGAGGAAGCCCCAGACGGTGCCTTCGACGAGGATGGGGAGGCACAGGGCGCGGGTGATCCCGAGGCGGATGAAACTGCCGGTGGGGACCGTGGCCGGCGGGGCGATCATCAGGGCGGGCGTGCCCGTGGAGGCGGCGCGGACGAGGGAGCGGCTGTATTCGAAGGCGCTCGGCCGCTCGGGGGCGGCGGCGAGAACCTCCATCCCTCCTGCTCCCCCACTGCTTCCAGCCCCCCCACTGCCGTCGGCGACGCCGTCCGGCTCACCGGGGGCGGCACGGATGACGGCGGCGCGGTGGAAGCCGGTGGCGGCGAGGGCCCGGTCGAGGATGACGGAGGCGAGTTCGGGGATGGTCGCGGCGCCGTAGATCGCGCCGGAGGCGCTGATGAGCTGGTCGTACTGCTGGGTGACGCCGGATTCGGGGATGGGGGTGTGTGAGATCGATGCGCCGTCGGCGCTCGCGGCGTCGGCGCGGTCGTCCGCGGCGCCGGCGCGGGTCGGCGGGGCGTCGTGGGGGCGGGTGCAGACGTGGAAGACCCAGGGCTTGATGGTGAGCAGGTCGCCATCGGAGAGAGGGACGGCGTCGTGGGGGACAAGGCAGACGCCGTTGAGGAGCGTCCCGTGGCGGCTGCCGAGGTCGCGGACGACCCAGCCGTCGGCGAGCCGGGAGACGGCGGCGTGGCGTTTGGAGACGACCGGATTGTCGAGGCGGATGTCGCATTCGGGGGAACGGCCGATGGTGAGCGGCCGGTCGCCCTCGATGCGGATGGACTGAAGGGTGGGCCCGGCGAGGGGCTGGAGGAGCAGGGGCGAGGCGGGGGCGGCGTGCCGGGCGAGGGTGACGAAGGTCTGCCGGGTCATGGAGTGGGAGGGCCCAGGGTTCTGCCGGCGAGACGATCGCGGGGCGCCTGCCCCCGGAGTGGGGGCGGCGACGAGGACGGGCCGGATCGCCCTGTTCGGCGGGCAGTCTATGCCCCAGGGGGCGTGCGCCGCCATTTCGGCCGCGAACCTGAGGGGGGATGAGAGGGCGCCGCGGCGGGGATCCGTCAGCGGTCGAGGTCGCCGTCGCGCTCGGGCTGGTAGGCGAGGGAATCGATGATGACGGTGTGGACGCCGCGGGGAGTGGACCAGGTGACGGCATCGCCGACGCGCCGGCCGAAGGCGGCGGCGCCGAAGGGAGCGGCGACGCTCCTGGCGTGGGGGAGCCGGTCGGCGTCGTACGGGTAGACGAGTTCGGCCTCGAACAGGCCGCCGCTGATCGGGTCGCGGAGGCGGAGGATGGAGTTCATGGTGACCAGGTCGTGAGGGACGCGGTCCGGGGGGAGGGGCGTGGCGGCGGCGAGGTGATCGAGGAGAGCGGTGAGGTGGGGCGGGAGAGAGGTCGCGTAGGGGAAGGCGTCGTAGAGACGCCGGCGGTCGTTGGCGTTGATGACGCACGCGTGGGTGCGAAGCCACGGGAGGGAGCCGCCGTAGACGCGGCCGAAGACGCGGGCGAAGCGGGAGACCGGGGTGAAGCGATCGCGGCGGACGGTTGCGGAGGCGGCGTTCATGTCAGTCGGCTCCCTCGCAGGGCAGGCGGCCGAGGGTGGCAAGACGGGCGGTGACGGCCCTGGCCATGGCCTCGGCGGTGGCGATCTCCTCGATCGTGACGCTGTCGGCGCCGACCTGATGGGCCTGGATGGCCTGGCTGAGGTGGCCGGTGCGCGTGGCGATGAAGATGTTGGGCGAGAGGTCGCGTGCGGCGCGGCAGGCGCGGATGGCGGCCTCGGGGTCGGGGATGGTGATGATGATGGCGTCGGCGTCGCGGACGCCGGCGGCGGTGAGGACCTCCGGGTCGGTGGCGTCGCCGTGGATGATGTCCCGGCCCAGGAGGGTCTGGGCGCGGACGGTTCCGGGGTTGGTGTCCACGAGGGTGATGTGGACGCCGCGGCCGGCGAGGGAGTCGGCGACGGCGCGGCCGACGGGCCCGTAGCCGGCGATGATCATGCGCTTCAAATCGGCTCTCTCCTGTGTGCCGGGGTCAGGGCGCCCTGGATGCGCGGCGCTGGAGGCGCGTGGCGGGCCGGTCGATGGAGCGTGTGACGGCGATGCGGAGTTTGCGGGCGGCGCCGCTGATGGCGGTGTAGAGGTCGCCGGCGCGGTGCTCGACGGCGATGGGCCGGTGGCCGCCGATGCGGGCCTCCATGGTGCAGCTCATGTCGGCGCGGCCGGCGCCCGCGGGCCGGAGGTCGGCGAAGTGGACCTCGACGCGGGTGACGCGGTGCGCGAACCGGCGAAGCGCGCGGTTGAGGCATCGGGTGACCCGGGCGGCGAGGGCGTCGCTGGTCCGCAGGTTGCCGGCGCTGACGCGGATGGACATCGTGCTCATGAGGGGTGCTCCTCACTCGTGACGACACCGATGGGGTGGGCGCGGCGTGCGGCGGGGGTCAGAGGTCGTAGTGACCCGCGCGCTCGGGCTGGTACTCGATCGAGTCGATGGAGACGCTGCGCGGGCCCCGGGGCCCCATGACCGTGACGCGGGAGCCCTCGGACGCGCCCAGGAGGACGGAGCCCAGGGGCGAGATGACGGTGAGGGGCTCGCCGCCGTGGCCGTTGGGGTGGGCGCGCGGGTAGCCGTCGCCGTCGGAGGACGGGTAGGCGAGGATGTAGCGCTCGATGCTGTCGTCGCGCGGGTCGCGGATGACGACGCACGAGTTCATGGTGACGATGTCCGGGGGGACGAGCGCCGGGGGGACGGCGCGGGCCTCTTCGAGGAAGGCGCGGAGGCGGTGGACCGGGGGGTAGTCGGCGCTGGTCTCCAGGTGGGGCGCCAGCCGCCGCTTGTCGAGCTCGTTGACGATCGCGCTGTTCTGTGTGGTCGTCATGGCCTGAACCTCCTACCCGGGGCGGACACACCCCCGGAATGCGCTTACGCACAAACTCGGACGAATGTTCGCGGCCGCGGGCCCTCCCGGCTCCGGCCGCCGGCGCGCGGAGACGGAGCCTCCGCGCGCCGCGCATCAGAGCCGCCGGTGGCCGGCGGCCTCGGGCTGATAGAGGACGCTGAGGATCTCGCAGGACCGGACGCCCCCGCCGGGGACGCGGAACTCCACCGTCTCGCCGACGCGGCAGCCGAGCAGGGCGGCGCCGAGCGGGGCGAGGACGGAGATGCGTCCCTCCTCCGGATCGGCGGCCTCGGGGAAGACGAGCGTCATGATCCACGTCCGGTGGCCGTCACGGAGGCGAACCCTGGAGTTCATGGTGACGACGTCGGGCGGGAGACGCTCGGGCTCGATGATGGTCGCGCTGTCGAGCTCCGCCTCGAGCGTGGCGAGGTAGGGGCGGTCGCGGTCGTCGCCGCCGCTGCGCGCGGCGTCGATGACGGCGCGGAGCCTGCTCATGTCGTCGGCCGTGACGTGGATCGTGCGTCGGGTCATGTCGGTCCCCCGCTGGTTCCTCGGATCAAGGGAAGATGCCCCGCTCGCCGTAGACGCGCCCGAGGCGGTCGAGGGCGACGATGTAGGCGGCGGTGCGCCAGTCGGTCTGGTGCTCGCGAGCGGCGGCCTTCACGCGGTCGTAGGCGCGCCAGAGGATCTCGCGCAGCCGGCGGTCGACCTCCGCGGCGTCCCACGAGGTGGCGGAGCGGTTCTGGAGCCACTCGAAGTAGCTGACGACCACGCCGCCGGCGTTGCACAGGATGTCCGGGAGGAGGTCCACGTTCCGCTCGCGGAGCACGGCGTCGCCCTCCGGGGTGGTCGGGCCGTTGGCCCCCTCGGCGACGAGGCGGACCTGCAGGAGCGGGGCGGTCGCGGCCGTGATGGAGTTCTCCATCGCGGCGGGGATGAAGACGTCGGCCGGGGTGGCGAAGAACTCCTCGTGGGAGATGGCGTCGGCGCCCGGGAAGCCGCGGACGCCGCCGGTGCGGCGGACGTGCTCGGCGAGGGCGTCGGCGTCGATGCCGCCGTCGGCGCGGATGGAGCCGGTGATGTCCTGGACGGCGCGGAGGGTCGCGCCGCGGTCCTTGAGGAGGCGCGCGGCCCAGGAGCCGACCTTGCCGAAGCCCTGGACGGTGTAGGTGAGGTCGCAGGGCTTGCAGCGGTGGTCGTCCGCCCAGCGGGTGATGAGGTCCACGACGCCCTGGCCGGTGGCCTTCTCACGCCCGAGGGAGCCGCCGGAACTGACGGGCTTGCCGGTGACGACGGCGAGGGCGCGCTGACGCTCGTGCGGCGGGAGGGTGGCCGCGTAGGTGTCGGCGATCCAGGCCATCATCTGGGCGTCGGTGTTGACGTCCGGGGCGGGGATGTCGTAGTCGGGGCCGATGTTGGCGCCGAGGGCGTAGACGAAGCGGCGGGTGAGGCGCTCGAGTTCGGCGCGGCTGAGTTTGGAGGGGTCCACCTGCACGCCGCCCTTGCCGCCGCCGTAGGGGATGTCCACCAGGGCGCACTTGAGGGTCATCCACGCGGCCAGGGCGCGGACCTCGTCGATGCTCACGTCCGGGTGGTAGCGGATGCCGCCCTTGTACGGGCCCAGGGCGTTGTTGTGCTGGACGCGGTAGCCGGTGAAGGTCTCCAGGCGGCCGTCGTCCATGCGGACGGGGAACGTGACGCTGATCTCGGAGAGGGGACGGGCGAGGATCTTGCGGACGTCCGGGTTCAGCCCCATGAGCTCGGCGGCGCGCTCCATCTGCGCCTGGACGCGGACGAAGAGTTTGTCGTGGCCGGCGTCGGGCTTCGCCTGGGGCGCGGCTTCAACGTTGACGGCCGGAGAAGGGGGCATGAGCGTGGTGGCGCCGTTGGTGGACATCGGTTCTCGAGCTCCGAATGGGGTTGTGAGACGGTTGCGAGGGGAAGTGCAAGACCGGTGCCAAGGCGGAGCCGGCGCCGGGACCCGCTGGACGCGGGGGCATCGGGGGCGCGCGGGGAGTTTTTCCCCAGCGGGGCGTTCCGCACCGGGGGATTACCGGGCGTCGGGGGAGGGGTAAGTGGGGATTTATTCCTCGGCGGAGGCGGCCTTGAGTTTCTCGCGGAGGGACTTGCGGTCGATCCCGAGGATGGCCGCGGCCCTGGTCTTGTTGCCGCCGACGCTTCGGAGGACCGAGCGGATGTGGTCGAGTTCGACCTCGCGGAGGGGACGGAGGTCGGGGGCGGCCGGGGCGTCGGGGGCTCCACCCGCCCCCCGGCCGGCCGCGGCGTAGCGCATGACGGCGGGGAGGTCCACGGCGTCGATGACGCCGCTGTCGGCGAGGATCACCAGGCGCTGGACGAGATTCTGGAGTTCGCGGACGTTGCCGGGCCAGGGGTAGCGGACGAGGGCGTCCATCGCGGCGTCGGTGATGCGGGGGGCGGGGACGCCGTGCCCGGCGGCGGCCTGGGCGAGGAGGTGGCGGGTGAGCAGGACGATGTCGCCGGTGCGTTCGCGCAGGGGAGGGAGTTCAATGGGGAGGACGTGGAGGCGGAAGAAGAGGTCCTCGCGGAAGCGGCCCTGGCGCGCGAGGGATTCGAGGTCCTTGTTGGTGGCGGCGATGATGCGGACGTCCACGCGGCGGGGGGCGTCGGCGCCGACGGCCTGGACCTGGTGGTCCTGGAGGGCGCGGAGGAGCTTGGCCTGGGCGATGGGAGAGAGTTCGGCGACCTCGTCGAGGAAGAGCGTTCCGGTGTCGGCGGCGACGAAGAGGCCCTGGCGCGCGGAGGTAGCGCCGGTGAAGGCGCCCTTGGCGTGGCCGAAGAGTTCGCTCTCGATGAGGGACTCGGGGATGGCGGCGCAGTTGACGGCGAGGAAGGGGCCGGCGGCGCGGGGGCCGCGGTAGTGGATGGCGCGGGCGACGAGTTCCTTGCCCGTGCCGGACTCGCCGGTGATGAGCACGGGGACGTCCACGGCGGCGGCGCGGGCGATGAGGCGGTAGACGCGCTGCATGGCGGGAGACTGGCCGACGATGCCGTCGGGGGCGTCGGCGGGGCCGGGCTCCTCGAGTTCGCGGCGGAGGCGCACCTTGTCGAGGGCGGAGCGGACGGCGCGGGTGAGTTCTTCGTCGGAGAAGGGCTTGGCGAGGTAGTCCTCGACGCCCTCGCGCATGGCGGTGACCGCCCCGCCGACGGTGGCGTAGCCGGTGACCACGATGACGCCGGTGAAGCGGTGGTGGTGGCGGACGTGGCGCGCGAGTTCGAGGCCATCGGCGCCGGGCATGCGCAGGTCGGTGATGACGAGGTCCACCGGCGTGCGATCGAGGACCCGCAGGGCGGCGGCGACGCTGTCGGCGGCGACGACGTCGTACCCCTCGGCGCGGAGGTTGCGCTCGAGGATCTCGCGGGTCTCCGGGGAGTCGTCCACGATCAGGATGCGCTCGCGCTTCTGGCTCATGGGGCGGCGGGGTGCTCGACGGGGGGAGGCAGGGGCGGGGTGCGCTGCGGGTCGATGGGGAGGCGGACGCGGAAGCGGGCGCCGGCGCCGGGGGCGGTCTGCAGGTCGATTTCGCCGCCGTGACCGATGACGATGCCCTGGACGACGGCGAGGCCGAGGCCGGTGCCCTGGCCGACGTCCTTGGTGGTGAAGAAGGGGTCGAAGGCGTGCTGGGCGACCTCGGGGGTCATGCCGCGGCCGGTGTCCTCGACGGAGAGGATGACGTACGCGCCGTCGCGCGCGGTGCGGACGGTGATGGTGCCGCGATCGTCGATGGCGTGGACGGCGTTGACGGCGAGGTTCATGAGGACCTGACGGAGCTGGACGGGATCGGCGAGGAGGTCGGGGAGGTCGGGGTCGAGGTCACGGACGAAGCGGATGCCCGGGCGCTCGCAGCCGGCCTCGAGGAGGAAGATGGCCTCCTCGATGACGGCGTTGAGGTTGACGCGCTGGGGAGCGACGGGGGCCTGGCGGGCGAAGACCAGGAGTTTGCGGATGACCTCGCGCCCGTGGAGGGAGGCCTTGACGATGCGGTCGAGGTCGGCGCGGACCTGGGCGGGGACGCCCTCGGCCTTGAGGGCGAGCTGGGCGAAGCCGAGGATGTTGCCCAGGGGCTCGTTGAGTTCGTGGGCGACGCCCGCGGCGAGTTGGCCGATGGTGGCGAGGCGGTCGGCGTGGCGGAGCTGCGCCTCCATGCGGGCGCGCCGGGCCTCGGCCTCGACGCTCTCGACGAAGACGCCGATCTGCCGGGCGACGGTGTCGAGGAGGGACCGCTCCTCGGGGAGGAAGGGCTCGGCGCCGGGGTCGGGGGCGTCGGCGGGGGCGCCCGGGCGGTAGCCGACGGAGACGCGCCCGCGCGGGCGGCTGCCGACGCGGATCTCGCTGGAGAGCAGACGCGGGGCATCGCCGAAGCCGGGGGTCGCCTCGGCGATGCCGTCGAGTTCGACGCAGGCCTCGGCGAGGTCGGGGTAGCGCCAGGCGGCGGGGAGGATGGCGGCGATGCGGCGGAAGCAGTCGGGAAGGGAGGCGCGGTGCTCGACGAAGGCCGCGGCGACCTCGTAGAGGCAGGCCAGTTCCTTGACGCGCTCGCGGAGTTCGGCGGCGGAGGAGCGGGCGTCCGCCTCGGCGATGATGGAGGGCGCGGCGGCGCGGGGGAGGCCGCGGTGCGTGTTCCTGTTCTTGTGGCGACGTGGCTGCACGCCGTTCTCCGGGGCACGGGGCGACAGGGAGCGGTGGCGCGCGGGCCGCGGACGCGGACGCGGCACGCTGGGCGACGGTCGGGCGTCGCCGCGGCGCAAACCACATTCTAGAAGGTCGGCCGGAGAACCGGCGGAGCCGCGGCAAGGCAGGCAGAGGCGCGGCGACAACGCGGGCGCCCCGCTCGACGGGGGCGGCGTCGGACGGCGAGGCTTGAGCGCGGGGAGCGGGAAGGGCGCCGGGGTCGAGACCGGCGGCGCTCTCGATATCGCCGACGAGCAGCATCAGCGCCTGGGGGCTGTGATCGGCGCGGCGGCGCTGAGGGACTCAGGGAGGTACCGGGTCCGGCCGGTGAGCAGGTTATAGAACTTGTCCGTGCCGGCCGCGATCGGAACGAGCCGCGGCGGACGTGGCGGGGACGACCGGGGAATCGGGGGCTGGAAAGCGGGCGACCGGACTCGAACCGGCAACATTCAGCTTGGAAGGCTGACACTCTACCATTGAGTTACGCCCGCATCGGCGGCGGCAGTGCTCTGTGCGCGGCCGCCGCGGGTGAAAAGCCTAGGCGCGTCGGGCGGGGGATGGGCGGGGTGCGGCAAGCAGGGAGCGGGGGTGGGCTATTGTTTGCGGCCGGGGGTTATGCCGGGGCTGGGGCGGGGCTGTGGTGATGCAGGACGGTGATGGCGACGGAACTCCCCGGTTCATCTGCGACAACTGAAGCGCCCGAGCAGCCCGGCGCCGCGCCGGAGGCGGCCGCGGGGGCGGATGGGGAGGCTGCGACGGGGCCGCGGCGGGGGCGCGGGCGGCGGGTGCTCCGGGGGGCGGCGATCGCCCTGGCGGTGCTGGTCGTGCTGGGGGCGGTGAGCGGGGAGATCGTCGCGAGGTTCGTGCTGGGGTTGGGGAACCCGCCGCTGTACCGGCCGGATCCGCAGATCGAGTACCTGCCGGTGCCGGGGGTGTACCGGCGGTTCGGGAACACGATCTCGTACAACAGCCACTCGATGCGCAGCCCGGAGATACCGGCGACGAAGTCGGACCCGAACGAGCTGCGTGTGATGGTGATCGGCGACAGCGTCGTCAACGGGGGCGCGCCGTCGGACGACTCGGAGTTGGCGACGGCGCTGCTGCCGGGGATGCTGAGCAAGCAGCTGGGCCGGCCGGTGGTGGTCGGGAACATCTCGTGCGGGAGCTGGGGGCCGATCAACCAACTCGAGTACGTGCGCCGCTACGGGCTCTTCGACGCGGACGTGGTCGTGATCGTCGTCAACAGCGACGACGCGTTCGATGCGCCGACGTACGGCCCGCTGGGACCGGAGCACCCGACGAAGAAGCCGGTGCTGGCGCTGCAGGAACTGCTGTTCTACTACGGGCCGATGGCCTTCAAGTACCACGTGCTGGGGGAGAAGGAGGCAGGGCCGCCGCCGCCCATCCTGGAGCCCAACCCGGAGGACCAGCGGGCGTCGCTGGCGGCGTTCGAGCGGCTGGTGATCACGGCGCGGGAGGCGGGGGCGCGCGTCGTGGCGGTGCACCACTTCAAGCTCACCGAACTGCGGTCGGGGCGCGCCGAGCCCGGCTACGACCGGCTGCGCGAGGCCGCGGGAAGGGCGGGGGTCCGGTTCGTCGATACGCGGGCGGACATGCTGCGGCTGATGCGGGAGAAGGGGACGGGGTACCGGGACTACATCCACCCGGACGCGGCCGGGCAGGAGGCCCTGGCGCGGCTCCTGGCGCGGGAGGTCGTGGCGGCGACGAAGGACCGCTGAGGGGGCGCCGGGCGTTCACCGCCCGCGGGCCGCTGCCTACGCTCCGGGCATGATTTTCCCCGCCCCCACGTCGAAGATCGATCCGAAACTGGCCCGCGGCGTCCTTCAGGAGAAGACGTCGGCGGTGGTCAAGGTGACGTTCCCGAACACGAACTACGAGCTGCACCTGGTCCCCGACGGGGCGGTGCAGACGCCGGTGGGGAAGCGGATCATCGGGATCATCAAGGCGCAGGCCCGCCGCATCGACGTGGTCCGGACGGGGGGACGGTACGTCGAGCCGCTGGTCGGTCATCCCCGGCGGGTGCAGGGGATGGTGGTGGCGGTGGACGGGGCGACGAACACGGTGGTGGTCGATGCCGGGATGCCGGTGCACTGCACGCCGACGGACGCCCGGCAGAAGGCGACGGACTTCGAGCCGGGGCAGTTCGTGAGCTTCGACGTGCTCGAAGGGGTCAGTTTCGCGCCCGTGGGGGACTGAATCCCGCCTGCTGCGGGCCCATGGCCCACTCGCCGGAGCGAGCCCGGAAGGGGGAAGACGCCGACGGTGCGGTACGCGGGGGGGAGAAGGGCTCCGCCTGATAGGGGCGGTGCTGGGCGCCGGCCGCGGCGGTGGGGCGGGAGCGTCTGGCCTTCGGCTGAGCGCCGAGCCTGCCGGAGAACCTGGCGGCCAGGAGCCTGGCGACGATGGGAAGGGCGCGCTGGAGCACGGGGCGGGAGAGGAGCGCGCCGATGGGGAGCAGCGCCCCCGGCCGGAAGCGCGAGATGAGGATGCCGGCGAAGAAGGCGACGACGGTGGCCGTCACCGGGTCGCGCCGGATCGCCGCCTTTGGCCCACGGGGCCGGTGGCCGAACTCGAGCAGGCGGGCCTTGGCCTCGCCGACGGTGAGCTTCACTTTGCCAGCTTCATCGCGCCCCACACGGCTCCTCCTGCGACGGCCAGGGTGATCAGGCCGGTGACGAACGCGGCCCCGCCGCTGCCGAGGGGACCGTCCAGCCAGAGGTAGATCCCGATCAGCAGCAGCACGAAGCCGGCGAGGGCGAGGACGCCGCCGACGACGATCGCGGCGAGGGCGATCCCCACGCGGATGGCGATGTGGCGGAGCTGCCGCCCCTCGGCCTCGACCAGGTCGGCGACGCGGACGGCGAGTTCGGTGACCGTTTCAACCACGCGCTTCCTTTCGACCACGCACGTTCGACGGCGCGTTCGATCCCGGCGGCCTCACTCATCTCTTGAGCAGGGCGCCCAGCAGCACGCCGACGCCGAGGGCGATCCCGACGGCGGCGAGGGGGTGCTCCTCGATCTGGTGCTGCACGGTGCGGAGGGCTTCGCTCCCCTGGTCCTGCGCGTACTCGACCGCGTCGCCCACCCCTTCGCGGGCACGGGACATCCATTGCTGGGTGATGCCGCCGATGTCGTTGCGCAGGCGGTTGAGGTCGTCCCTCAGGGCGTCCACGTCTTGCCGAAGCGCTCGCTCTTCCATCGCCGTCCTCCGGAACGATGCGGCGGCCGCGGGCGGCGACGGTCGCCGTCGCACCCGGTCACCGATCGAAACATAGAGGTCGGCGGTGAGCCGGGGCCTCAAATCAGACTGAAACTCGTCTCACGGGGGCGCCGGCAGGGCGGCGATGAGGGGCGTGTCACGCGCGCTGCACAGTGGTGCGCGGCGGCCGACTCGGCGGCGTCGGCGGCGATGGATCGCCCCACGGCGGCGTCGCGGCGGACGCCGTCGGGGACAGGAACAGGCACCGGGAGCGCGACGCGGTGATCTCCGGAGGTGCGCGAGGTCGTGTCCACGGCGACGAAGGCCGTCAGGCCGCGGAGCACGCCGCGGGCAAGGGCGATGCATCGGATCTGGCTCGTCCGGGGCGCGGGTCGCCCCGGCGATGGCGCGGTCGGTCAGGTGGGCGATGCGGCGGCAGGCCCAGAGCCGGGCGAGCGAGGGGCGGCCTCGCTCGGACCTGCGTCACCGAGCGCGACGCCGATCCGCACATCCGAGCCGCCCGACCGGCCGCGGAGGGTGATGCGCTCGGGCGGCGGCCGCGGAATCGCCCGGTCAGAACCAGCGGACGGCCGGTGAGCCGATCGGGGAAGTGGAGGGGTGGCCGCGGCTCAGGGCGTGGGCGATCGGCTCGTCGGCGCGACGGGCGTGTTCCGGGGGCTGGGCACGGGGTGGAGCGCACCGGCGAGAAGGGAGGGTGTGGGGACGCGGCCACGATATCGTGGTCGCGCCGGGGCGTTTCCGACGTGCCGTTATACTCCGCTCCGCGTGCACCGGGCGACGGGGGGCGCTGGACCCAAGGGAATCGAGATGAGCACGGCGGAGTCGCGGGGGCGGACGAACACAGGTTGGAGGGACGGGACGCCCCCGGCGGCGCCGCAGCCCGTCGCGCGGGAGGTTCGGCTGACGCCGGAGGCGCTCGCCGCGGCGTTCGTCCGCGAGGTTCCGCCGGTGCGGGTCTCGCCGCTGTACCTGGTGAGCCTGCTGGTGGTCGCGGTGGTGATGCTGCTGATGCCGGTGCTGTATCTTGCGCTGGTCGCGCTGGTGGGCTGGGGGGTGTACTACCACGCGGTGGCGCACGTGCCGGACTTCGGGAGCCGGCGGGTGAACTTCGTGTCGGTGATGGTGTACGTCGCGCCGATCATCGCGGGAGCGATCGCGGTGGCGTTCCTGCTCAAGCCGCTGCTGGCGCCGCGCCGCAGGCAGACCGAGCCGCTGACGGTGCAGCCGGACGAGGAGCCGCTGCTGGCGCAGTACGTGGAGATGGTGTGCCGGGCGATGAACGCGCCGGCGCCGAGGCGGATCGACGTCGATGCGATGGCGAACGCCTCCGCGTCGTTCCGGCGGGGGCTGCTGAGTTTCTTCGGGAACGACCTGGTGCTGACGCTCGGGCTGCCGCTGGTGGCGGCGCTGGACCTGCGGCAACTGACCGGGGTGCTGGCGCACGAACTCGGGCACTTCCGCCAGGGGCTGGCGATGCGGCTGACGTACATCATCCAGCGCATCAACGGGTGGTTCTTCCGCGTGGTGTACGAGCGGGACGGGTGGGACGAGCGGCTGGCCGCGGCGACGCACGAGCAGGCGTTCCAGCCGGTCATCCTGATCGTCCTGCTGGCGCAGGTGTGCGTGTGGCTGAGCCGGCAGGCGCTCAAGGCGCTGATGTACGTTGCGCTGGGGGTGAGCGCGTTCATGTCGAGGCAGATGGAGTTCGACGCGGACCGGTGCGAGGCGGCGATGGCGGGGAGCGGCGCCTTCGGGCCGACGTCGCGGCGGATCATTGAACTGAACGCGGCGTGGAACGCGGTGGCGGCGCAGCTGCAGACGCGCTGGGCCGAGCGGCGGCTGCCGGACGACCTGCCGATGTTCGTCGCCGCGACCGCCGCGAGCCTGCCGGCGGAGGAGAAGGAGAGGCTCGTCAAGGAGTTCGCGGAGCGGCGGACGGGGGTGTTCGACACGCACCCGAGCATGGCGCGGCGGATCGCGGCGGCGGAGAAACTGGAGGAGCCGGGGGCGTTCACGCTGGAGGTCCCCGCGCGGGGGCTGTTCAGAGACTTCCGCGCTATCTGCCGGCGGGTGACGTACATCCATTACCGGGCGGTGGTCGGCCAGGAGATCTTCCAGGCGACGCTCGTGCCCGCGGAGCAGATCATCCGGCAGCAAGAGGAGGAGGCGGCCTCCGGTGAGGCGTTCAAGCGGTTCTTCCCCGGCCCGATCGGGAAGGTTCGGCCGGTCTTCCCGGAGGTGCTGGAGCTCTCGCCTCCGCGGAACCCGAAAGAAACGCTCCAGGATCTTCGGGACGCGAGGGAAGAGTTGAAGCGGCTCCTGGCGGAGTTGGAGGCGGGGGCGGAGCGGTTCGAACGAGCGGCGGGCCGGGTGATCGACCTTCGCATCGCCCGCGAGGCGGTGGGGGCGGGGCTGCGGGCGAGCGCATCGTCATTGGGGATCTCCAAGGCGAGCGTCGAGGCGATCAAGGAGGAGATCCCGCGGGCGGAGCAGGCCCGGGAGGCCGCGGCCGCGGCGCTGGAGCCGGTCATGGCCGCGGCGAGGAAGCGGCTGGTGTGCGCCCTGCGGCTGCTGCTGGTGTCGGGGATTGAGAAGCGGCTGCCGGAGGCGGAGAAGTACCGCGATCGGATCCCGGTGCTGCTCTCGACGCTGGGGGCGCTGAAGGAGGCGGTGCCGGCGATGCGGGGCGTGCAAGCGGACCTGCCGGCGCTGGCGATGCTGCTCGACCACTGCCGCGGCAACGAGAAGAACGAGAAGTACCACAACCGAGTGCGGGAGGTGAGCCTGCGGCTGCACCGGCACGTGCAGAGCGCGACGTCGGTGATGTCGGCGACGATCTACCCGTACGAGCACAGCCGCGGGACGGTGTCGGTCGCGGAGGTCTTCCGCACCGGGGTCATCTCGACGCCGGACCACCCGGTGGAACTGGCGCACAACGCCGGGGCGCTGCTGGAGGGGTACGCGGAACTGTACCGGCGGACGCTGTCGGAGCTGGCCCTGATGGCCGAGCGGGTGGAGCGGACGCTGAAACTGCCGCCGCTGGAGCTGCCCGCGGCGAAGCCCAAGGCGGAGGAGGGGGAGAAGAAGAAGGGGAAGAAGGACGCGGAGAGGCTACCTGCGGCGCCGATGTGATGGTTGACCCCGGGTGTTGGAGCGGACGGGAGGGGGAGGAGTGCGGGGGGAGCAGGACGACAAGGCAGGAACGCGGAGGTCGCAGAGAGCGCGGAGGGACGCGAAGGAGGGCGGGTTGGGTTGAAGGAGAGAGTGCGAGGGCAGCGGGCGGCGGCGGAACCGGATCTCGTCGCCTGGATGATTCGGTGCGATCCTGTCACCATAGCGAGGTTCCGGGGGGCCCTCTCCTGTGAAACCGTCGTCTCTCCTTCTCTGCGTTCCCTGCTCCCGCCGCGTTCCGCCGTTGGACCTGTGCTCCCATGGGAACGTTCACCCGACTTTCGCTCGGGGCTCCCTTCTGGGGGCGGCGTGAGGAGGGGTTATTCGATCCGCGGGTCCACCCAGCGGTAGAGGACGTCCACGGCGAGGTTGAACAGGATCAGCATCGTCGCGAAGATCAGCACGACGCCCATGATCAGGAAGAGGTCCTTGTTGAGCACGCCGTTGACGAAGTGCTGGCCCATGCCGGGGACGGTGAAGACCTTCTCGACGACGAACGAGCCGGTCATGGCCAGGGCCGCGGCGGGGCCGAGGAAGCTCAGCACCGGGAGGAAGGCGTTCTTGAGGGCGTGCTTGAGGAGGACGCGGGCCTCGGAGACGCCCTTGGCGCGGGCGGTGCGGATGTAATCGGCGCCCAGGTGCTCGATCATGCCCATGCGGGTCAGCCGGGCGATGTAGGCCGCGAAGGGGAGGCTGAGCGTCAGCGCCGGGAGGATAGCGTCGGTGGGACTTCCCCACGCCGCGATGCGGCCCCAGCCCAGGGCGACCGGGAAGATCAGCAGCAGCAGCGTGCCGATGACGAAGCTCGGGAGGCTGATCCCCACCAGCGCGATCGTGAGCGTGGCGAGGTCGGCCAGCGAGTTGGGGCGCACGGCGCCGATCACCCCCGCCGCCAGGCCGATCACCAGGGCCAGCAGGATCGCGGCCCCGCCGAGGGTGACGGAGACGGGCAGGGCGCCCGCGACGATCTCGTTGACGCGCCAGTCCTCGTACTGGAGGCTGGGGCCCAGGTCGAAGATGTAGCGCGGGGGCGGGGCCTGGCCGGCCGCGGCGGCCTGCCGGGCCGCGGCCTCGGCGCGGCCGGTGAGTTCCTCGTGCATCCAGCGGATGCCGAGGGCGTTGTAGAGGTACGAGAAGTAGAACTTCCAGTAACTGTCGAGGTTGTACTGCCGCTTCATCGCCTCCATCACCTCGGCGGGGGGCTGGCGGCCCTCGGGGTTCTCCAGCGGGTTGCCGGGGATGGCCCACGCGAGGGTGAGCGTCAGCGTGTAGACCACGGCGAGGATGATGGGCAACTGCACGAGTCGGCGGAGGATCAGTCCGGTCATGGCGCGACCTCCGGTTCGCTCGCCGGTTCGGCGGTCGTCGCCCGCGCGGCCGGCTCACCCGCTTCCCCCCCACTGCCGGCGGCCTCGGCTGCGCCCGTCCGCACCATCCCGCTCATGCTCCGCTCGCTGATCGGCCGGCCGTCGGGGCCGAGCGGGCGGGGCGGGAGGGCCAGCGGCCGCTCCGCCCCCTTGCCGTCGCCGAGGATGTCCACGAGGAACATGTTCTGCGACTGGCGCGGGTGGCTGGAGATGCCGCTGACCCTGTGGGGGTCGAAGAGGTAGATCTGCGAGTAGTGGAAGATGGGGATGAGCGGCAGGTCCTCCTCGACGAGGACCCGTTCGGCCTCGGCGAGCAGGGCGAGCCTGGCGGCGGGGTCCGTCTCGTGCTCCGCCTGCTCGAGCAGGCTGTCGTAGCGCTCGCTGGAGTAGAGGCGGTCGTTGTTGCCGTCGCCGGTCCTGTTGATCCCGAGGAAGGTGGTCGGGTCGCCGTAGTCGCCGAACCACCCGGCGCGGCTGACGATGAAGTTGTGCTTCTTGACCTCGTTGCGGAAGACCTTGACCTCCTGCTGCTGCAGGGAGACCTTCACGCCGAGTTTCTCCTGCCAGTCGCGCGCGATGGCCTGGGCGATGACGTCGTGCCCGCCGTCGCGGTTGAAGAGGATCTCGATGGTCATCAGCCCCTGCCCGCCGGGGTAGCCCGCCTCGGCGAGGAGTTCGCGGGCCTTCTGCGGGTTGTACTCGAGCCCCTTCGGCGACTCGTACCCCGGCAGCGAGCCGGGGGGGATGAGCGTCGTGGCGACCGGCTCGCCGATGCGGCGGACCTGCTCGACGATCCGCTTCTTGTCGATCGCCATGGCCAGGGCCCGGCGGACGCGCGGGTCCGCGAAGGGGTTCTCGCGCCCGTCCACGAGCCGCGGGGCGCAGTTGAAGTTGTAGAAGTACGTCCCGAAGGCGGGGAAGGCGTGGATGTTCTTACGGGGATCGGGGGGGAGGCGGCGGTCGATCTCCACCGGGTCGAGGCCCTGGGCCTTGAGGGCCTCGTACTGCTCCCGGTGCTCGCGGTAGAAGGCGAGCTTGTCCTGGTACATGTCGCCGCGGTACGGGGGCGTGACGTCGCTGACCCAGTCCACCGCGCCGGAGGTGAAGGCGAGCACCTGGGCGTTGGGGTCCTCCACGGACGGGATGGAGATGGAGTCGATGTTGATCGCGTCCTTGTTCCAGTAGTGCTCGCTCTTCTCCATCCGCAGGTCGCGCTTGAACCGCCAGAGCTTCAGTTCGAAGGGGCCGTTGCTGACCAGCACCCCGGGCTTGGTCCAGCCGCTCTGGATGTCCAGGCGGCCGGTGCGCGGGTCGGGCTTCTCGTACTGGCTGACCAGCGGCGGGTAGACGGGGTAGAAGACGGCGAAGGCGCACAGGTCGAGGAAGTACGGCACGGGCCGGACTAACTCAACGCGGAGGGTCCGCTCGTCGAGCGCTTTGACGCCGACGAGCTGGTCGAACTTCCGCTGGGTCTGCTCCCAGAGGGCCTGGGCGTCGTCGCCGGGCTTGAAGGCGTCGAGGGCTGCCTGCCGCCAGGCGTAGAACTCCTTCGCGCCGTCGATCAGTTCGAAAAGTTTGTAGTAGTCGGAGGCGCAGTCGGGGAGGAGGGCCCGCCGCCAGGCGTACACGAAGTCGTGCGCCCGCACCGGCTCGCCGTTGGACCAGCGGGCGTTGGCGCGGAGGTGGAACGTGTAGACTCTCCCCCCCTCGCTCACCTCCCACCGCTCGGCGACGCCCGGCTTGATGGCGTAGTCGTGGCTGAAGACGTCGTGCTGGACGAGCCCCTCGAAGAGGATCCGGGCCACGCGGAAATCCTGCATCCAGGACATCCGCTGGAGGTCGAGCGTGGCGACGTCGCCGCGGTTGATGAAGACGAAGTCCGCCCGGGGCTGGGGCCGGTCGGAGAGGACAGCGACCGCCAGGGCCAGCACGAGCAGGACGAAGGGGATCAGGAGCCTGGCCATGGAGCCCAAAGGGTATCAGATCGTTCGCGGCGGAATGTTGGGTTTCGGGGGAGGGGAGAGATGTGGAGGTGAGCAGGTGTGGAGGTGAAAAGGTGAGGAGTTGGAAAGGGGGAGTCGGGAAGCATGTCGGGTGGGGAGGGAGGCCATGGAGCCCTCACCCCAACCGTCTCCCAGGGGGAGAGGGGGCCGGAACAGGAGAGGGAGTGAAGTGGGAGAGGAAGAGCACGGCCGACCGCGGACGGTCGGCGGTGGCACCCGAAGGGGGCAGAGGAGTGGATGAGGCGGAGAGGGAAGGTAGAGAAAGAGAACACGGGGCTGGAAGCCCGTGCCACGGGAGGGGGATCAGGTCGGAGTGCTTCAGTCGGCGCCGCGGGCGCACTGGAAGCGGTCGGCCGGAAGGTTGAAGGGGGACGCGGTCAGCACGCCGGACTTGCCGATGTACCTGGCCGCGGCCTCGGCGAACTCGGCGTCGCGGCCGTTGCGGACCTTCTCGGCGAGTTCAAGGCTCAGCGGGGTGCCGGAGCCGAGCGTGGAGTGGGCGAAGTAATAGACGTTCTCGCCGCTGGCGGCGATGGCCGCGAGGCGGGGGCGGTCGGGCTCGCCGGCGCCGGGGTTGGCGAGGCGGCAGGAGACGACGGCGATCAGGTCGCCGCCGAAGCCGGCGACCTCGCGGAGGGTCTCGTTGGGGAGGCGGGGCTCGTCGGCGGGGAGGCCCTGGCCCATGACGGCGTCGCGGAGAACCTGGGCGGCGCGGATCATCGCGCCGGCGGCCTCGAGCCGGTCCTGGTTGGCCCGGACGTACTGGCTCATGGCGCCGGCCAGCGAGGCCGCGGCGGCGGCGCGCAGGCCCTTGACGCGCCCCTGCGGGACCATGACGGCGGCCTCGAAGGCGCGGGCGTACCCCTCGAGGACATAGGGGTCCTCCTCGGTGGCGATGCGGCGGGCGAGGGCGTCGATCACCCTCACGGCGTCGCGCTCCTGGAAGACGGGGCTGGTGGCCCGCAGGTGCTCGAAGGTGCGCTTGAGGCCGAAGGCCGCGGCGTGGCGCACGGGGGCCCGCTGGTCGTTCAGGCCGACGCCAGGGGTGGCCGTCAGCAGGTCCGAGGCGATGGGCGTGGCCAGTTCGCCGGCGAGGTGCATGGCGTTGGCGGCGAGGATGTCACGGTCGCTCCTGGCCAGCGTTTCAAGGACAGGCAGGAGGTGCCGGCCGTACTCGATCCGGAAGGCGATGCTGACCTCGGGGTTGTTGAGCGGCTCCTCGAGCTTGGCCCTGGCCCGCTTCATGGCCATCGGGTCCTCGCCGCTGAGGTCGGCCTTGAAGGCCTCGACGTACTGGCGGACCTGCTCGCGCTGGGGCTCGGCGAAGTTGGTCCCCTGCTGGATGAGCTGCGCGGGCAGGTCGCGGAGCTGGGCCGCGGCCGGGGAAACCACCGCCCCCAGCACGAGAGCGGCGAGGGCAAGAACACGGGTCCGTCGTAGGCTCAGGGTCATAGGGGCCAACTCGAAATCGCCCGGGTGCACGCGGGCGCTGGCTGCTTGTGATCCGAAGAGGCCGCCCCCGGTGGGCTGTGCCAGGTCAGGCCGACTCCCCCCCGCCCACCCCCGGCGCGTGGAAACCTACACGCAGCGTCCGAACCGGTCAACCCGGCTCAGCCGCCGCCCTGCATCTGCATCATGTGCCGCCCCAGGGAGATGAGCATCTCCTCGACCGTGGAGATCGCACCCGAGCGGACCTCCTGGGCCACGGTCGAGAAGACGTGGGCCATGTCCTGGAGGACCTTGGAGACCTGCGGCGGGTACTCCATCTGGTACTTCCAGTGGCCGTCGATCTTGACCGCGGCCACCGACATGCCGGGGGGAAGACCGGTGGGCGACTCGATCCGCACCCGGTCCGGGCTCTCGACGATGAGCGTGACCTGGTCCAGCATTTCGGAGTTGATCACGGTCATCCCGGACATGCTCTGGCCGCCGGTGAACTCGCCGGCGACGTCGCTGAGGGACTTGCCGAACCTCTCACGGCACGCGGCGTCGAGTTCAATCGACGCATCAACCAGCGCCCGGATGCCGGGGTCGGACAGGTCCACGTACCGCTTGGGCGCGGAGACGTCGCCGGACTCGGTCGCGGCGACGAACTCCCGGAGCATCGCGCGGACCTCGGCCTCCGGGTCGCCCGCGGCGTCGTCGAGGGCGACGTCCTCCAGCGCCTGATCCTGCGACATGATCCCGGCGTCGGCGTCGCCCCGGGCCACGCCCGTCAGTTCTTCCATCGACGCCGCGAGACGCTGGAGGCGGTCGGCGACGTCGCCGCGGCCGCCGGCGCCGGCGTAGGTCTCCTGCACCTCGGCGAGGAGTTCCCTCGCCTCGGCGGCGAGTTTGTCCGCCTCGGCCTTCGCGGCGCCGGCCTGGGAGGCGAAGGCGGCGCTGTCCGGGAGCGGGGGCGTCGCGTCGGCCATCGCCTGCAGCAGCGAGGCGTAGGCATGCAGCCCGCGGGCGCGCGTGAACATCAGGTCGGCCTTGGCGTGCTTGGCCTGCGCTTCCGCGAGCATCGCGGTCGTGGCGGACTCGCCGCCGACGCGGCCGGCGGCGGAGGCGGCCTGCGCTGCGCGGTCGAAGGCCTCGGCCGCTCGCTCCGCCCTCTCGGGGATGCCGGCGCGGAGCTTGGCCAGGTCACCGACGAGGCGGCTGACCTGCGCCGCGGCCTCCATCGCGGCGGCCCGCGAGGCGGCGGCACGATCGTCGCTCGCCTTCGCGAAGGCCCGGATCTCGGCCTTGGCCTCGTCGAGCAACTTGCGCTGCGCGGTCAGGCGATCGATCTCCGCCTGGAGCGCGATCCCCTCGGGGGCGCGCTGGGCGGCCTGAGCCCGCAGGAGGGAGGCCTCCTTATCGCGAGCGTCCGCGGCGCGCTTGTGCTCGTTGGCGCGGCCGATCAGGTCGGCCTGCTCGACGGCGCTGGCGTTGATGGCCCGCTGGCGGAGCCTGGTCTCCAGTTGCCGCTGCTGGGAGGCGAGCGACGAAGCGGCGGCGGCCTTCTCCTCCAGTTCGGCCAAGGCCTTGTCGAGGGCGGACTTGTTCGCCCAGGCGGCGGCGATCTCCGCATCCTTCTCCTGGATCTGCCGGTCGAGGTCGGCCAGGTAGGGAGCGGGGTCGTACGCGTCGGCGGAGGCGGCCTGGGCCTGCTCCGCGACGTAGCGGTCGAACTGGAGGCGGACGGCCCGGAGCAGGTCGCGGGCCTGCAGTTCGGCCGCGGCCACCGCGTCGGCCTCGTAGGAGCCGAGCCCCATGTGGGCGCGGGCCACGAGGATGCTGGCGGCGGAAGCGGTCGCCGGCGTCGATGCGGAGGTGTGGGGCTGGAGGTCCGAGACGATCTTGCGGTACGCCGCGAGACGCAGTTCGATGTCCGGCGTCGGGTTGGCGCCGCCCAGCGAGAGGGTGTTGATCGTCAGCGCGGCCTGCTGCACGGCGTCGTTGGCCGGGTCGGACCCGCCGCAGGCGGCCAGCCCGCACGCGGCCCCGCATGCCGCCAGAATCCACATGCCCCGCCGCGTCGACGCTTTGAACCTGTCTTGAGCCATGGGTCGGGTCTCGATCGTCCGAGGAACAAGGTGCAACCCACCCGGGGAGGAATCCGTCGGGGGGCGGAAGTCACTTACGCGGCAACACTCTAGCAAGTTGCCCGGTTTTCGCTTGCCGGCCGGTTTGCCCACCATGGGCGACATGGTCAGCGCGGCAGGTTCGCCGCAGGCTCCCCCAGGGGCTCCGACGGCCCAGGAGGCGTGTAGTCGATGGGATATTCGGGTCGCGGGCGGTACATCGACCGCATCCACTCCACCGCCTGCTGGAAGCGGCGGTCGTTGGTCGAGCGGAAGACCGGCTTCCAGCCGTCGGCCCCCGAGACGCCCGTCGGGACCCGCGGGTGCTGATAGATCGCGTTCTCGCGCGGGAGGGCGAGGTGGAGCAGGGGCGATCGCTCAGGGTTTTCGTAGTTCAGTAGGGGCGTGCCGTCGTCCAGACGGAAGCGTTCGAGGATCAGCAGGTTCGTGTAGACGCTCGCCTCGGCGTTGGGCCGGCGGTTCGAGAGCATCAGCCGGCCGGCGTCCCGCCCGCCGTGGCAGTCGTTGGTCGCGCAGGCGTTGATCAGCCAGGTCCGATGGACGGTGTCGCGGAAGAGCCGGATCGACTCCGGCTGGTCCACGATGATGACCTCGGGGTACAGGTCGCGGGCCTGGACCCGGAACATGAGGTCCAGGACCTCCCGCGGGGTCCAGCGGTAGATCGCCTCCCGCCCCTCCTGCGTCGATGGGATGAGGTGGTGCGTCCGGTATCGATCCAGCAGGCGGTCGATCGTCTCCCGCCGGATGACGATCCGGGGGGACTTCTTGAGGTCCACCTCGTAGACCTTGATCAGGGCGATCTGCTCGGGGGTCAGGAGCGGGAAGTTCAACTGGTGCAGGTTCGCGGGGTCGGACGAAGGGGCCGTCTCCACGGACATCTCGGCCGCAGAGGCCCCTGGCCGGGCCCGCTCCCGCAGTTCGATCTGCTTGGCGATGAGCACGCGGAGCAGCCTCGCCTCGGCGTGGTCGGGGGCGAGCATCAAGGCCCGCTCCACCTCCGCGAGGGCCAGTTCGAGGTGGTCGCGGGCCCGAAGCCAGTCGGCGAGACGGACGATCTGCGAGGGGTCGTCCCCCATCGCGGCCCGCATCTCCTCGTACCGCTCCAGGATCGGCCGCATCACCCGCACCCGGTCCACCGCCGAGGCGGGGAACCGCGTCTGGATCCCCTCGATCCGCAGAACGACCTGCTGCTCGTTCTGCTCGACGAGCAGGCCGGTGAACCGCTGGCCGTCCTTGAGGAAGATCGTGACCTCCGTCGGCTCGGAGGGAGTCTGGCCGGGGGCGAGGTCCGAGCCGGTCTGAGCCTCGATGGCGTCAAGAGATGGAGGAGCCTCGGCGGGAGGGGAAGACGAGGGCTCGACCGATGGCTCGGGCTGGGCTTCGGGGGGAGCCGGCGGGGGCGCGGGGGGCGTCTGAGCCTGCTGGGCGGCGCTCCCGAGAGCCAGCAGAGCGGTCATCGCACCCGACACCACCCCGAGCCGCCTGATTCGCCGACTCTGGTTGGGCATGGTCCGGCATTGTGCGCGGAAAACCCTGCGCTGTCTAGAGCTACGGCGATCTTGGAGCCGGATCAGGCGCCGAAGGAGGCCCGCCGGCGCTTCCCGGTGAGGTAGGACTCGACGATCGTCCCCGGCAGGTCGCCGGCGGCGCAGTAGAAGGCCACGCCGCGCGTGAGCCGGGTCAGCCGCTCGATGAACCCGACCCAGTCCATCCCCTCGTACTCCTCGACCAGGGCGAACGAGGAGATCCGGATGCCGGCGCGGACGCAACGGAAGGCTTCGGCGAGGGTGGCCTCCTCGCTTGCCGGATTCGGGGGGTAGAGGAGGTTCAGGATCTGCCCTCCGGAGTGCGGATCGCCGCTGAGGTGCGCGGTGGGCTGGCCGTCGGTGATGATGAAGATCTGCTTGTTGGGGGCGCCGCGGCGGGCCAGCGTCGTTCGGGCGAGTTGGAGGGCGTGGTGCAGGTTGGTGAAGTGCGGGTGGGTCAGTTCGGCCTGGTCGAGCGGGACGCGGATGCGGATCTCCCACTCCCGGGTCGTGATCGGCCGGGGCATCACCAGCGGCAGGTCGGTCTCCTTGAGCGGCGCGGCGGTGGAGGCGAAGCCGACGAAATCGATGGTGTCCTGGGGGAAGTGGCGCCGAACCAGGGCGGTCATCGCGAGCGCGACCTTCTTGGCGGCGACGTGCCGGCCGTAGCGGGCCATGGACCCCGAGAGGTCGATCAGCACGCACAAGGCCGACTCGCCGACGGACTCGACGTTGTAGACCTCGAAGTCCTCCTCGCTGAGCCGGATCGGCGGGGACGGCGGCCGGCCCTCCGAAGCGGCGCGGGCGAGGGCGTTGCGCAGCGTCTCGTGCATCGCCAGTTCGGCGACGGGGTCGCCGAACTGGTACGGGCGCGTGCCATCGGATCGCTCCCCGCCGCGGCCGGGGGCGACGCTGGCGTGGCCCTCACGAACGCCGGCGCGCATGTCGCGGAAGATCTCCAGCAGGGCGCGGTGCTCCATGGCGCGGACCATCCGGGGTCGCAGCCGAAGGCGGCCGCTCTCGTCGCGCTCGAGGAGCCCGGCCTGGACGAGTTGCTCGATGAGGTCGCGCACCTGCTCGTTCATGTCCGGCAGTGCGTCGAGCGCGTGCTCGCCGTAGGCCAGGATGAAGTCGATCAGCGCCGGGGGCGCGAAGAGGTCGTCGGGGCTCTGGAACCGCTCGCCGGCCCCCTGCTCGGTGTAGCCGTAACGCACGCCGGATGGTACGGCACCGCCCGCGGCCCTCCAGGGCGTGGCCGTCGGGGATTATCCGCCGGATTGCAAGGGGAGCCGGCCCGCGGCCTTGTCGCCGCCGGATCAGAGCCGCTTCATGCCGGGCCGCACGGGATGTGCGGCCGCACGAGCCGACCGAGAATGCCCAGGAGAGGACTCGAACCTCCACGCCTTGCGGCGCTACCACCTCAAGGTAGTGCGTCTGCCAGTTCCGCCACCTGGGCTCGTGGTAACCAGCCGCGGCTGAGGGCCCGCGGGCGTACCGAGGCTAAGCGTAGAAGCGGTCCGTCGGCTTGTCGAGCGGTCCGCGCCAGTCCCCCCATTCCTCCCCAGTCCTCTCCCCCACTGCTCCCTCCACCGTCCGTCCGATACCCCACCTCCCCCCGTCTCGTCCTCCGTACCGCCCGCACGATCCGCCGCTTCGGCGCGATCGACGTGTTCCTCCCGCCAATCTCGGGCAGTCCGTTGGCATGAATGGGAGCACCGGTTATTCTCGAAAGGCACCCCCGCCCCCCTCGCAGCGGGCGGCGTGCCCGGCTGGCCGCGACAGCCAAGCCCACGTCGCTCGGGCCGCCCCTTGCGGGCGCCCGTCCATGCTGCAACCGGCCGTAGAACCGGTACCGACGAAGGGATCTGGGCATGAACAGCAGATACGTCGCGGTGCTCCGCCTGTCCGAAGACGCACGGTCCGAGCGGGAGTCCCGCGGGGTCCGGCCGCGGCTGATGCAGCTCGCCGGGGTGGAGACCGTTCAACTCGACCGCGTCGCCGGGGCGCTGCTCGTCTGGTTCAACCGGGGGCAGATCACGCTGGCCGATCTCGTCCGCGCGGTGGAGGATGCGGGGGTGGCCGTCGCCGGGGTGGCGCAGGGGCGGGCGGACATCGACGAGGAGGCCCGGATCGCGATCGCCTGATCCGTTCGCGAAGCGACGCCGACCCATCGACTGGACGGGGATGCGCCTCGCTCGGGGGGCTCCGGGTTCTCGGCCGCGCGACCTTGCCCGGCCCGCGCGGGGCGCCGGTCACCACCCGAGCCTCGCCCGCTGCGCCTATGGTTGCCGCGTTTGAAGCAGGCAGGGCATCCCATGGCGCAGGCCTCTCAGAGGTCAGAACATTCTCCGGCGGTTCCCGGGCTCGAGCGGTTCCTCGACCGGGTGCGGGCGCGCGCCGCTCAGGCCGGCGTCTTCGGGGAGGTCGTCGTCGGTGACCAGCGCGTCTCGTGCACCGCCAAGGGCTCCGCCGAACCCGCCGAGTACCGCATCGCCCTGGAGGACGGTCGTCTCTGGGTGTCGCTCGTCACGCCCAACCGGTGGCTCAGCCAGTCCATCGAGGCCGACCTCGTGCACACCGGCGACAAGCTCGAGGACCTCATTGAAGAGGAACTCGTGGATCAGGGGTACACGGGCGACCCGCTCCCCTACGAGCACTTCCGGAGCCGCGACATGCTGTTCACCTTCCGCTCGCCGGTGCCGGTGGACCTGGGGGCGCTCGGGGACGACGCCTCGGTGGAGCGGGCGGTGCAGTGCCTGCTGGCGTACGAGGCGTGCTTCCGCAGACTGGGGGACATGGACGCCGGCGAGGACGACTGACGGGCGTGATCGATGCCGGATCGCCGCCGCGATCGGCGGCGGTGCGGGTGCAGGGATGGGCGAGAACGCGGCAAGGCCGCGGTCGGCGGGGAGTTGATCGATGCGCGTGCTGATGCTGGGTTGGGAGTTCCCGCCGTTCATCGCCGGCGGCCTCGGGACTGCCTGCTACGGGCTCACCAAGGCCTTCGATCGCCTCGGCCACCAGGTCATCTTCGTGCTCCCCAAGCCGGTTGACCGGTCGCACGCCTCGCACCTCCGGCTCCTGAGCCCCCACCTCCCGGCAACGCCGGGGGGCGCGCTCGCCAACGGCGCGTCGGGCCCGGCCGCCGCCGCCCCCGACGCGGGCGACCGGTCGGGTGGGTTCGCGATGCACGGCTTCTCCAGGGCCGTCTTCCGCGCCGTCCCCGCCACGTTCTCCAGCCCGTACCCGGCCTTCGCCGCCGCCGACGGGGTCTACGGGACGGCGGCCGGCTCGAGCGGCTCGCCGCTGGGCGGGCGTGCGGCGGCGGGAATCGACGGCGGCGCCGGCGACGGCTCCGCGGAGGACGGGGGGCCCATGTACCCCATCGGCGGCATCGGCGGCTACGGCGGCGACGTCATCGGCGACAGCGAGCGCTACGCCCGGCTGGTGGTGTCCCTCTGCCGCGGGGAGACGTTCGACGTCATCCACGCCCATGACTGGATGACCTTCCCCGCGGGCCAGGCCCTCGCCCGCGTCTCCGGCAAGCCGCTGATCGCGCACGTCCACTCCACCGAGTTCGACCGATCCGGCGAGAACGTCAACCAGCGCGTGTACGACATCGAGCGTCGCGGGATGCACGCGGCGACGCGCGTCATCGCCGTGTCGATGCTGACGCGGTCCATCTGCGTCCGGCGCTACGGCGTCGATCCGTCCAAGGTGGACGTGGTGTACAACGGGATCGACTACGAGGCCGCCCAGCCCGCCCCCGGCGCCAGGCTTTCCAGCCGCGACAAGATCGTCCTGTTCCTCGGCCGCATCACCATGCAGAAGGGGCCGGAGTACTTCATCGCCGCGGCCAGGCGCGTCCTCGAGAAGGTTCCCGAGGCCAAGTTCCTCGTCGCCGGCTCCGGCGACATGGCCGTCCGGATGATCGAACTGGCGGCGCAGTACGGCATCGGCCACCGCGTCCTGTTCACCGGGTTCCTCCGCGGCCCGCAGGTGGAGCGCGTCTTCCGCATGGCCGACTGCTACGTCATGCCGAGCGTGAGCGAGCCCTTCGGCATCGCGCCGCTGGAGGCGATGCGCAGCGACGTCCCGGTCATCATCTCCAAGCAGTCCGGCGTCAGCGAGGTCCTCTCGCACGTCCTGAAGGTGGACTTCTGGGACGTGGACGAGATGGCCAACAAGATCATCGCGGTCCTCCGCCACCCGCCTCTGGGGCAGACGCTCCGCGAGCACGGGTCGTTCGAACTTCGCAAACTCACGTGGGAGGGGGCGGCGCAGCGCTGCCTGCAGACCTACGCCGCGGCCATCGCCGCCCAGTCGGCCGTCCACTGAAACGGATCACGACACAACAGAAAGGGCGGCCCCGCTCCAGACGCGGGGCCGCCCGTGCTGCTCCGTGGTGATGCAGATCCGCAGCCGGTTGCGGCGTCGCCGACGTGCCCGCGCGGCGTGGACTCCCCGGCCGCGGCCGAGTACGGCCGAAGGCGACCACCCCGGCCTCACGCTGGCGCGGCGTTGCGCGAGTCAGCTGCCGACGGACCGGGAGCCCCTCTCCCGGGCCCGCTCGAGCTCCTCCTGATGAAGCTGCTCGATCTCCTCGATCTCCTGCTGCGGGATCTCGCCCAGGTCGGCGGGGGTCGCGTCCGGCGGGGGCGCATCGCCGCCGCCGAAGAGACCGAAGTAGAAGGCCAGGAACAGCAGCGCCACCAGAATCGCGACAATCGAGGCGCCCGCCTTGATCTTCGCGGCCTTGTCCATTGAAGCGGCCATGATGAATGCTCCACATCAGCCCCCCGCGTCCAGAGTTTACCCTACCTCTCTCCGCTGGAACAGAAGGATCGCCAGCGACAGGAAAACCCCGATCTGGATCGCCGCGTACAGCGCCACCAGCCCCACATGGCTCAGCGGAATGGGCTGGTTCTGCGTGACCGCGTCCACGAGCCAGAAGAACTGGATGTTCGGAATGACTCCCCAGATCGCCAGCACCACCGGGTTGACCCGCGTGGACCGCGTGAAGACATAGTCCCCCGCGGCGGGGGGCTGCTTGACGAGCGCCCCCTCCCCGCCGGCGCGCCGGACGGTCAGTTCCTTTTTCGATGCGGCCGTCACCACCAGCGCCGGCGGCGTCCCGGGGCGGAGGAGTTCCATCCGGTCCTCCAGGTCCCCCTCGAAGGGAGGGAAGGAGGCGACCGACAGAGGGAATCCGTTCGGGTTCGGGCCGTAGTAGAAGGGCATGCCCGGCCGGATCGCGCTGGTCGGCTCGAGTTCGAGCGTGACCCGGGCGGTGGCCCCCGGCTCGCTGAACACCGGGCGGTCGGGCGGATCGGCGGTGACGGACTGGATCCGGGCCACCGCGTCGTTCTGGTACGCGTGCCGCCCGAGGAGGGCGTTGGAGAGCAGCCCGAAGACGAAGACCCCGGCGCAGACCACGATCGTCATGACCTGCCCGAGCCGCGCCGAGGCGGCCGTCGCCACCGCGGTGAGGACCAGCAGCGCCATCAGCACGCACAGGCTCGCCAGGGTGATCTGCGGCTTGAAGTCGGTGTGCAGGTCCTGGACCTGCCACTCCTTGTTGATCAGCAGGACCCCCACCCACGCCGCGGCGGTCAGCGGCAGCAGCAGCAGGGACGCCGTCTGCGGGAAGACCCAGCCATAGAAGAAGTTGCACCAGGTCGCCACGGCGAAGGCGATCCCCGCCGCCAGAAGGCTGAAGAGGATCACCGGCACGTCGAGGTCGTCGGCGGTGGTGGTCATGACGCCGTGGCGGATGGCCAGCTGCAGGAACAGCAGCATCGTGACCGTCGCCACGAGCATCGCGCCGGCGGCGCCGAGGTACTTGCCCAGCACCACCACCGGGCGGGAGACCGGCTTGCTGACGACCGTCAGGACGGTCTTGTTCTCGATCTCGCGGGAGAGCACCGCCGTGGCGACGAAGGCGGCCAGCAGCGTGCCGCAGACGAAGACCGTCGCGAGCCCGATGTCCAGCAGGAGCTTGTTGTCGCTGGAGACCTCCGCCGTGGAGCTGTAGCCCATCGAGAAGTTCGTCCCCCAGGTGTTGAACACCTGGAGGATCCCGCAGATCACGATGAGGATGAAGTAGATCGGCTGGCGGACGCTCTCGACGAAGGTGTTGCGGGCGATCGTGAGGGTCTGGCCGAACATGCGGGGTCTTGTCCTGAACTGGGGTCGGACCACCGAAGTGGGGTCGCGACGCGGTGCACGTGCGGCGGGCCCGGCCCGCAACCGACAGGTCCGGCGGCCCCGGGATCGGGCGGCTGCGAATTCCGCCCGGGGGCCACGAACATAGGAACGGCCCCTGCGTACATCAACGTACCGGCCGGCGGCGGTGTTCGCCGCGGCCGCGCCGGGTCCCGGTTGTTTTGGCCGGGAACGCCGACGACGCACGGCGGTCGCGGCCGTCGCGGGGATGTCTCCCCGCTGCTGGACCCTGGCAGGAAGAGAGCGCTCCCCGGCTGGACACCGGGGGAGACGTCGCGGAGAATAGATCCATTTTTGGACCGCCCTGTTCTGGGCAGTCAAGAAGGAAGCGAGGACCGCGAGCAGCCGCCACCGGCGCCGCTCCCCTCCCCTACCCCGGAGCCGCGGGATCGATGAAAGCCGATTACCTGAGCTTCAAGCGTGCAACCAGCGTCGCCCTCCTCGGCCTGGCCATCCAGCTCGGCCTCGGCCTGGCGCTGCTGGTCTTCTCGCAACTGGCCCGAGATGCGGCCAGCCTCACCGCGTCGCTCTACATCCTGCTCGGCGCCGCCATCTGGCTCAGCCTCGCGGTGGTGTACGACCAGCACCGGCGCGAGCGGATCGAGGCGATGGAGGCCGAGTCGCTGGCCGCGATCTCGGCCCGCCAGAGCGCGGTCTTCGAAGAGAACGCCGAGGACCTCCGGGTCGCCGCCAAGCGCCTGGCGTGGATGCACCGCGTCCTGCTCCCGGGGATCAGCCTCGCCCTGGCCGCGGTCCTGATCGGCGTCGGCCTGTGGCGCTTCAAGGGCGGGCAGACGCTGGCGAGCGCCGACTCGGTCTCGCTGATCGCCTCCCACTACCGGAACTGGGCCATCGCCCTGGGGATCGGCGCCGCCGTCGCCGGGTTCATCTTCGCCCGCTTCGTCTCGGGCATGGCCAAGCAGCGCGTCTGGGCCAATCTCCGGGCGGGGGCCGCCGCCGCGGTCGGCGCCGCCCTGATGGGCCTGGCGATCGTCGTCTCCCAGTTCGTGGTCTACGCCGGCTCCGACGCCGTCGCCCGCTACCTCCCCGCCATCCTGCCGGTCGTCATGATCGTCCTGGGCGGGGAGATCGTGCTGAACTTCCTGCTGGACATCTACCGCCCCCGCGTCCCCGGCGAGATCCCGCGCCCGGCGTTCGACTCGCGCATCCTCGGCTTCGTGGCCGCGCCGGACAAGATCGCCGAGTCCATCGGCGGGGCCATCAACTACCAGTTCGGCTTCAACGTCACCGGGAGCTGGTTCTATCAGCTCCTCGCCCGCTGGCTCCCGACGCTGGGCGTGCTGGGCGTGCTGGTGGTCTGGGCGATGACGTTCTTCGCGGTCGTCGGCCCCGATGAGCGGGCGCTGAAGCTCAACCGCGGCGCCCTGGCCGCCGAACTCGGCCCCGGCCTGTACCTCAAGGCCCCCTGGCCCTTCAGCCGCGTCGAGCGCTTCAAGGCGACCACCGCGCGGCGGATCGACCTGGCGAGCCCGCCCCCGCCCCCCGACAAGGCCGTGCTGTGGACCACCGAGCACGGGGTGGAAGAGAAGTACGTCTTCGTCCAGCCCGCCGCCGGCGTCGCCGCCGACGACGAGGGCGCCGTCTCCTCCAACTACCGGGACCTGGCTTTGGTCTCCGTCGAGGTCCCCGTGTACTACGAGGTCACCGACCTGGAGAAGTTCGAGCGTTTCGGCGCCCCCGAGGTGCGCGAGGCCAAGCTCAAGGCGATCGGCCAGCGCGAGGTGATGGAGTACATGGCGACCATCCGCGTGGACGAGATCCTCGGGCGCGGCCGCCGCCGCGTCAGCGCCGACCTGCGCGACCGCATCGAGCGCCGCTTCAACGAGCTGGACGCGGGCGTCCGCGTCCTGTTCGCGGGCCTTGAGGGCGTCCACCCGCCGCTGGACACCGCGCACCAGTTCGAAGAGGTCGTCGCCGTCCGCCAGGCGAGCCTGGGGCTCGTGGCCCAGGCCCGGGCGGAGCGCATCGCCATTCTCACCGAAACCGTCGGCAGCGTCGCCAGCGCCGAGCTGGTGCTGAACCTGATGGACCGGCTCGAGAAGGAGCCCGACCCCGAGCGCCGCGCCGAGATCGAGCAGCAGATCCTGGAGGTGTGCAGCGAGGCCGGCGGCAAGGTCTCGGCCATGATCCGCAGCGCGAAGGCGGACCGGTGGGTCAAGCACATGGGCCAGCGCGGCCGCGCCGAGCGGTACGCCGGGCAGCTCGCCTTCTACCGCGCCGCGCCCGAGGTCTACAAGGCCAAGCTCTACTTCCAGACCCTCAAGGAGCTGATGGGCAAGACCCGCGTGTACATCGTCGCCGACGGCGTGCCGGTGCAGGTGCGCACCAACCTGGAGGACTCCGAGTCGAGCACCAACGCCATCCTGGCGGGGCCGGAGGGGTTCGAGGACTAGCCGCGGGCGTCCGCCCGTCGGGCGGGGGGGAGGCGTGACGGGGGGAGGGCGGGGAAGGGAACCTGCGGGGGGCGCGGGGCGATAGGAGCCGGGACCTTGCAACGCTACCTGATCATCGCAGCCGTTGTCCTGGTCGTCGTGGCGTACATGACCACCGACACCGTGCGCTTCACCGAGACCGCCGTCGTGACCACGTTCGGCCGCGCCGGCGAGGACGACGTCGTGAAGGAGCCGGGCGTGCTCGTCACCTGGCCGTGGGCGCAGCGCGTCACCAAGTACGACAATCGCGCCCGCTTCCTGGAGACCCGCCCCGAGACCGTCCAGACGGGCGACGACAAGCAGATCGCCGCCACCGCCTTCGTCACCTGGAAGGTGGACGACGCCCTGAAGTTCTACCAGCGCTTCAGCGGCTCGGGCTCCCGCGCCGAGGACCACTACCGCGAGGCCGAGAAGACCATCCGCTCCAAGCTCCGCAGCGCCATGAACGAGATCGGCCGCTACCGGCTCGACGAGCTGCTGTCGAGCCGGCCGGGGGCGTCGCGTCTGGCCGAGCTCGAGGCCCGCATGCTCGCCGCGCTCAAGTCCGGCGCGGCGGGCGACGCGTCGCTGGCCGATTACGGCATCGAGCCGCTGTTCGTCGGCTTCAGCGCCATCACCTTCCCCCAGGAGACCACCCGCGAGGTCTTCAAGGCCATGAGCGCCGAGCGCGCCCGCGTCGCCAACGAGGCCGACAGCCAGGGCAAGAGCCGCGCCCAGACCATCGTCCAGAACGCCAAGTCCGACGCCGAGCGCATCACCGCCTTCGCCCAGGTCCTCGCCGACCGGATCCGCGGCCAGGGCGAGCAGGAGGCCGCCCAGTACGTCGCCGAGATGAACGACGACCCGGCGCTGGCCATCTTCCTCCAGAACATGAACTTCATCCGCGAGGCCTTCGGCCGCTCCACCACCCTCGTGCTGCCCACGAACATGCCCGGCATGGAGATGTTCCGCACGGACGCCTTCAAGCGCCTCACCGGGGGACGCCCCCCCACCGCCGCCATCGACGCCGCCGCGGCCGCCGCCGCTCAGGGAGAACAGCCCCGATGAGCGACCACCTCCCCGACGCCCTGTTCGAGGACGCCGCGCCGCAGGCCGATCCCGGCCGGCGCGCCCGCGCCGCCTCCGTCACGCTCCGCGAGCACGACCACGACGCCGACGATCCCGCGGCCCTGATGGACCCCGCGGCCAAGTCGCTCGCCGACGCCCTGCGGATCACCTTCCGCCTCCTCCAGCTCGCGATGCTCGTGCTCCTGGCCGTGTTCATCTTCAGCGGCTCGCAGTCCATCCAGCAGGGCGAGCGGGGCATCCGCGTCTTCCTCGGCAAGCCCGTCGCGACCGACCTGGGCCCCGGCTTCCACTGGAGCCCCCCCCACCCCATCGGCGAGCTCGTCCGCATCCCGCTGACCTCCCCCTCCATCACGCTGAACGAGGCCTTCTGGCCCTTCCTCCCCGAGCGCGACCGGGACAAGACCTCGACGGAACTGATCGCCCAGGGCGGCATGGACTCCCTCAGCCCCGAGCGCGACGGCGCCGTCCTCACGTCCGAGGGGTTCATCGCCCACGTGCGCTGCGCCGTCCGCTACCAGCGTGAGGACCCCAAGAAGGCGCACGAGATGATCCGCTCCGAGAAGGACGAGTCCAGCATCGTCCAGGCGGCCGTCCGCCGCGGCATCATCCACGCCGCGGCGGTCCTGAGCGTCGACGAGCTGCTCAAGGACATCGGCGACCCCGGCCGCCCCGCCGGCGAGTTCCGCAGCCTGTCCACCATCGCCCAGGACGTCGCGCAGCAGACCCTTGACGAGATGGACTGCGGCCTGCGGATCCTGGACATCGGCATCATCGACCGCATGCCCCCGCAGGTCGTCGGGCGCGATTACAACAAGCCCGCCCAGGCACTGGCCCAGGCCAGCGCCGCCATCCAGACCGCCAACGAGGAGCGCCGCGCCATCCTCACCGGCGTCGCCGGCGACGCCGCCGACCTGATCCTGAGCCAGATCGACCTGTACGAGGAGCAGTTGCAGCTGGGCCAGCTGGAGGAGGCCGCGGCCACCCACGCCCGCATCGACGCCCTGCTCCTGGGCGAGGAGGTGGAGATCCCCGGCTACGAGGGGCCCCTGCCCCGCATCGACGGCACGGTCCCCGCGATGCTCGCCGAGGCCCGGCAGTACCGCTCCACCATCGCCAGCGCCACCCGCGCCGAGGCCATCCGCTTCCGCGCCATCCGCGAGAGCTACCGCAGCAACCCCGAGGTCGTCCTCCACCGTGAGTGGGCCGAGGCGCTGAAGACCTTCCTGGTCCGCGACAACGTCCAGGTCCAGCTCCTTCCCCCCGGCCAGGAGTGGGTGGTGCTGATCAACAAGGACCCGACGATCTCCCGCGAGCAGGAGCGTGAGCGCCTCCTGAAGCTCAACAAGGAGCTGGAGGAGCAGCGCCGGCGCGAGCGTGAGCAGGAGCGCTTCCGCCGCCGCGCCGACCCGAACAAGGAGCGTGTGACGGCCAACTGACGACCGCGGCGCGGCCCGCGCGTCCGATGGGGCGCGCGGGCCGCGTCGGCCGGAACCGGGAGCGGGGGCGACCACGCGGGGAGAGGGGCCAGGAGCGGTGCCCGAGGCATGGTGAACAGCTCAGCACAACCCGTCGTCGTCTGCCAGCGGCTCACCAAGGTCTTCAAGGACTTCTGGCTCCGCGCGCGCGCCCGCGCCGTGGACGATGTCAACTTCGACATCGCCCCCGGCGAGATCTTCGGCCTGCTGGGCCCCAACGGCTCCGGCAAGAGCACGACCATCAAGATCATCCTCGGCCTGCTCCGCCCCACCCGGGGCCGCGTCGCCGTCTTCGGCAAGGCGCCCACCGACGTCGCGGTGAAGAAGCGCATCGGCTACCTCCCCGAGGAGTCGTACCTCTACCCCTTCCTCAACGCCCGCGAGACCCTGGAGTACTACGGCAAGCTCTTCGAGCTCGACCACCGGGTCCGCAAGCGCCGCATCGACGAGTTGCTCGACATGGTCGGCCTCGCCGCCGTCCAGCACCGCCAGGTCCGCGAGTACTCCAAGGGCATGCAGCGCCGCATCGGCATCGCGCAGGCCCTGATCAACGACCCCGAGTTCCTCATCCTCGACGAGCCCACCACCGGGCTGGACCCCATCGGCACCCGCCAGATCAAGGACCTGATCATCGCCCTGGGCCGGCGCGGCAAGACCGTCCTGCTCTCCAGCCACCTCCTGGCCGACGTCGAGGACTGCGTGGACCGCATGGTCATCCTCTACGGCGGCAAGATCCGCGCCGAGGGCACCTGCGACTCCCTCCTGACCAGCCAGGACCACTCCGTCCTGGAGTTCGACGCCCTCGACGACGAGACGATCGCCGAGATCGACCGGCTCGTCCGCGAGCGCACCGGCGGCGAGCGGTCGCTGCGGCGCGTCGCCAAGCCCCGCCAGAAGCTCGAGGAGCTCTTCGTCGAGATCGTCGAGCGGGCCCGCGCCGAGCGCGTCGAGACCGCCGGCGCCCAGCACGGCGGGCAGACCGCCGCCTTCCTCCGGCTCGGCGACGACGACCAGCCCGAGGGCGAGGGCCTCATCAGCCGCCTCGTCGAGGCGGGCGAGGACGAGGTCGCCCCGGCACGGCGCGAGGCTCCCGCTTCGCCCCCTCAGCGCAAGGGCCCCGACGAATCCGTCCTGGAGTCGCTCCTCGCCGCGGCCAATCCCCCTCCCCCCGCCGCCGACCCCGAACTCACGGCGAAGGAGGTGCCCGCCCCAGGAGCGGTCACCCCGCCCCCGGACGTGGACACCAGCGTCATCGGCTCGCTCCTGGGCGACGCCGACGACCGGCCATCCTCGGAGGAGCGTAAGCCGTGATCTTCGGCGACCTCTTCGGGCGTCTCAACCGGCTGCAGGCGACGCTCCCGTTCAAGATCGCCGCCTCCGCCGTCCTGACCGTCGTTGTCATCACCGTCGCAGCCTCCTACGCCATCTCCGTCCGCCGCGCCGCTGAGGCGTCGTCCCCCGCGGCGGCCGCCGTGACGGCGGAGCCGGCCTCCCCCTCCTCCTCGCCGGCGCAGGGGCGGCCCCGGAACGAGGCGCAGCGGAACATCGGCGACGCGGCCGAGGTGGACCCGGAACTCGCCCGCCTCCTCTCCGCCGAAGAACTCACCGCCAAAGCCATCGACCAGATCCTCGCCAGGCAGGTGGACCCCACCGCCGTCGCCGTCGGCTGCGCCATCGCCTGGGCGATCGGGCTGCTGGTGATCTGGCTCGACCTGGGCCTGACGTACCTCGCCCTGCTGCTGGTCACGGTGCTGGTCGTCGCGCCGATGATCGCCGCCGGCCGCTACGCCCCGCCGCTGAGCGGCATCGCGCCCCTGGCCCAGAAACTGGCGACCGTCGGAAAGTTCCTCGCGGCGGTGGTCGCCCTGACCGCCTCGTTCACGGCCCTGATGCGCGGCCTGCACCTGGCCCTCGGGACCAAGGGCCCGATCACCGCGATCGCCCGCAACGTCGTCCTGGAGGCGGTGCGGATGAAGGTCTCCCTGGTCTTCATCGTCATGCTCGTCTTCGTCCTGGCGGCGCTCCCCGGGCTGCTGCACGAGAGCACCCCGCTCCGGTACCGCGTCCAGAGCTTCCTCCAGTACGGCACGGGCGGGGCCTTCTGGATCATCGCCATCCTCGTCCTGTTCCTCAGCGTCGGCACCGTCGCCTTCGAGCAGCGCGACCGCGTCATCTGGCAGACGATGACCAAGCCCGTCGCGGCCTGGCAGTACCTGCTGGGCAAGTGGCTGGGCGTCGTCGGCGTCGCCGCGGTCCTGCTGGCCGTGGCCACCAGCGGCGTCTTCCTCTTCACCGAGTACCTCCGCAACCAGCCGGCCCTCGACGAGATCCGCCCCTACGTCGCCCGCGACGCCGAACTGGGCGGCGCCCGGCTGAGCGAGGACCGCTTCGTCCTGGAGACCCAGGTCCTCGCCGCCCGCGAGATCGTCCGCCCCACGCTCCCGGAACTCCCCCCGGCCGAGAAGGAGGCCGAGTACCGCCGGCGGCTCGAGGCGGAGATGCGCGACGACCCCGGCGTGCGCGACGACAGCTACAACCGCCAGCGCATCATGGACCAGATCGACACCGAGTTCCTCGGGTCGCTCCTGACCATCGGCCCCGGCCGGGTCCAGCGCTACCTCTTCGAGGGCCTCCATGAGGCCCGCAAGAGCGGGCGGCTGCTCTCCCTGCGGTACCGCATCCGCGCCGGCGGCGACGACCCCCGCGACTTCTACCGCCTCACCTTCGTCCTCCAGGGCGGCGAGCACATCGTCCGCGAGGCCCCCCTCGACCACACCCTCACCCTCGACCTCTCCCCCGCCGCGATCAGCTCCGACGGCACGCTGGAGATCTTCATCGTCAACGGCGACGTCGAGCGGAACACCTCCAACCCCAAGACCATCACCTTCCCGCCCGACGGCATCGAGCTGTACTACGCCGCCGGCAGTTACCGGCTGAACTTCCTCCGCGTCGTGCTGCTGCTGTGGCTCAAGCTCGCGTTCCTCGCGATGGTCGGCGTCGTCGCCGCGACCTTCCTGTCCTTCCCGGTCGCCAGCCTCGTCGCCTTCGGCGTCTTCCTGATGGCCGAGAGTTCGGCCTTCCTCGCCGGCTCGCTGGACTACTTCGGCGGCGAGTGGGGCGAGCGGGACTTCGAGCTGTGGCGCTTCATCGTCCGCTCCATCGCCGAGCCGGTCATCTGGATCTTCCGCTTCTACTCCCGGCTGCGCCCGACCGAGTACCTCGTTGACGGCATCCTCCTCCACTGGTCCTCCGCCGCCCGGAGCGTCCTGCTCATCGCCCTGCTCGTCGCGGCCCTGTACGCCGTCGGCGTCGTGGTCTTCCGCCGGCGCGAGCTGGCGATCTACTCCGGGCAGTAGCCCACCAGCGAGGCGCCACCATGAGACGCGACACCTGGATCCAGATCGCCGCCGCCGCGGCCCTCGTCTCCCTGCTGGGGGCCTCCGCCGTCGTCTCCACCCGCATCGCCGCCTCCACGGGGCGGCACAAGCTCGTCCACACCGACACCATCGAGGAGGGGGGCGTCTACGACGTCGCCATCGCCCTGGGCGCCTTCAAGGGCATCTTCGTCAACTACCTCTGGATCCGCGCCAACGACCTGAAGGAGGCCGGCAAGTACCACGAGGCCATCGACCTCGCCTCCACCATCACCAAGCTCCAGCCCCGCTTCCCCCGCGTCTGGGCCTTCCACGCCTGGAACCTGGCGTACAACATCTCCGTCGTCACCCAGACCCCTCAGGAGCGCTGGCAGTGGGTCCAGGCCGGCATCCGCCTCCTCCGCGACGAGGGCATCCCCGCCAACCCCAACGACCTGCTCCTGCACAAGGAACTCGCCTGGACCTTCCTCCACAAGATCCAGGGGATCATGGACGACGCCAACCAGTACTACAAGCGGCAGTTCGCCCGCGAGTGGACGATCGTCCTGGGCCCCCCGCCCCGCGGCCGCGTGGACCGCACCGCCGAGGAGGCCATCGAGGACTACGTCCAGTGGCTGCGGCGCATCGCCGACGCCGCCGACACGATCGAGGAGGTCTACCAGGCCGAGCCCGCGGCCATTGAACTCGTCGCCCGCCTGAAGACCGAGGCCGGCCTGGACGCCCTGGACTTCCACCCCTACCGCACCAACGGCGCCATGGCCATCCTCGAACTCGCCGAGGAGCAGCGCAGCATCGACCGGGTCACCCAGGCCCTGGGCATGGTCCTGGAGCGCAGCGACGTCAACCGGGCCGCCGTCGCCCTCACCGCCGACCCCAAGTACCTCAGCGCCTGGCGCGCGCTGATCCCCTTCCTCCGCAAGCGCGTCCTCATCGACACCTACAAGATGGAGCCGGAGCGGATGATCCGCTACACCCAGAAGTACGGCCCCCTCGACTGGCGGCACGCCGCCAGCCACGCCGTCTACTGGTCCGCCCGCGGCGTCGAGCAGTCCCTCCTCCGCGTCACCGACCGCAACCGCGACGACTTCGACTTCGTCAACACCGACCGCGTCACCATCCAGGCCGTCCAGGAGCTCTACCGCTCCGGCGACGTCACCTACGACCTGCTCAACCCCGGCTTCTTCCTCCAGCTCCCCAGCCCGCACTTCATCGACATCTACGCCAGCATCCTCGACGAACTCCGCTCCCGCAGCAAGTTCGACGACGAGGTCCGGATCTACACCATGTACTCCGCGGGCTACGAGAACTTCCTCCGCGACGTGATCCGCTTCCTCTACCGTCGCGGCGACTACGCGGCGGCCCGCAAGTACCACCGGAAGCTGCTGGAGTTCCCCCACCTCAACGACAACGACCCCTTCAAGATCCTCGGCCTTTCGGCGCCCCTGGAGGAGTTCGTCGTCAACGAGATCACCAAGGACGACCGCTTCACGACCCCCAACGTCGCCCGCGACGAGGTCGTCGGCGCCCTCTACAGCGCGTTCATCACCGGCCTGCTCCACGGCAACGAGAAGGTCTACACGGCGCAGATGGACTACGCCCGCGCCTTCCACACCCAGTACGTTAAGAGGCAGGTCTTCGACGTCACCGCCAACCGGCAGATCGAGGCCCGCCTGGAGATCATGGGCCGCGACTTCGACGCCTTCGCCGGCGAGATCCTCGCGGGCGTCATCATGGGCGCCGGCTTCCCCGACGGCCCCATCATCTACTCCCGCGCCCCCACCCTCCTCCAGCAGTACGCCTACGTCATCCTCGAGCAGTCCTACCTCCGGGACATGCTCGCCTCTGCGGACGGCGAGGGCGGCGACGAGGGCTTCCACGCCTGGTTCGCCCCGCCCCCGGACATCGAGGTCTTCCGCGCCCGCCTCCTCGAGCGCCAGAAGCGGCAGGAGGACGCCCGCAACCGCCTCGAACTCAAGTAGCCCGCGCTCCCGCCCCTCGCCTCGCCACCCCGCCGCTCACCGGCACAGGCGATCCCGCGCCTGCGTGTAGCGCTCCAGCGTCCCCTCCACCACCGCCGGCGGCAGCTCCGGGCCCGGCGGCGTCTTGTCCCACTTCCCCTCCGCCACCAGCGACTCCAGGTACTCGCGCACGAACTGCTTGTCGAAACTCTTCTGCGGCCGCCCCGGCTCGTAGTCGTCCGCCGGCCAGAACCGCGAACTGTCCGGCGTCAGCGCCTCGTCGATCAGCACCGGCTGCGTCCACGCCCGCCCGGCCCGGGACGCGTCCTCCTCGGGGATGCCGAACTCGAACTTCGTGTCCGCGATGATGATCCCGCGCGACAGCGCGTGCTCCGCCGCGGCCTTGTAGATCGCCAGCGACAGGTCCCGCAGCACCCCCATCGTCTCCAGCCCCACCTGCTCCGCCGCCTGCTCGAAGGTGATGTTCTCGTCGTGCCCCTCCGCGGCCTTCGTCGCCGGCGTGAAGATCGGCTCCGGCAGCCGGTCGCACTGGCGCAATCCCTTCGGCAGCGGCACGCCGCACACCGTCCCCGTCCGCTGGTAGTCCTTCCACCCCGACCCCTCCAGGTACCCCCGCACCACGCACTCCACCGGCACCACGCGGCACTTCCGCCCGATCGTCACCCGCCCCGTCAGCCACTGCTCCGCCCCCTCCCCCAGCGCCCCCGCCGGCACCTGGCCCACGTCCGTCGAGAGCAGGTGCGTCTCCGCCAGCCCCCGGCGCTGGATGAACCCGAACCACCAGGCCGCGATCTCCGTCAGCAGCCGCCCCTTCCCCGGGATCGGCGTCGGCAGGACCACGTCGAACGCCGAGATCCGGTCGGAGGCGACGAACAGCAGCCGCCCGCCCCCGTCCTCCCCCGGCGGCAGTTCGTACACGTCCCGCACCTTCCCGCGCCGGACCAGCGGCAGGTCGATCCGCACCGGGGCGGCGCCCCCGAGGTGCCCGTTCTCGTTGTTGCTCGGCGTCTTCACGCCCCATGGTACCCGCCCGCCCCTCGCCGTCGCTCGCCCCACAGCCTCCCCCCACCCGGCCAGCGCATCGCGCCGTCAGAACGGATATCCTGCCACGATTTCACCACCCTGATCCCGCTGGCGGAGGAACCCGGACGGATGCTGAGCTTCGCTGTGTTTGACGGTGCCGGGGTGGCGCGCGACTTCTCGCTGCGGCACGCGTTCCTGCTTGGGCCGGACGACATCCCCATCAACGCCGAGATCCGCCTCGAGGACGGCCTGATCCGCTGCCAGAAGCGGACGCCGGACGCCGCCGCCCTGAGCCTCCAGTTCCGCGTCGACCCTGTCGTCAATCCCCCCCTGGCCGCGGGCGAATCCGTGCGCCTCCCCGCCCCGCTCCTCCCCCCGACCGAGGAGCCCTACGAGGTCACCCTCCAGACCTGCCTCCTCCCCGAGCGCGAGTGGCCCTACCTGCTGAGCCTCGAACTCGCCCGCCACCGCCTGATGCTCATCATCAACAAACTGGAGGACTGGGCCCTCTTCGACCTCCCCGCGGACGACCCCGTCATGGTCATCTTCGAGGCGGCCCGCCACGCCTTCACCGCCGCGGTCACCGCCGCGGGCGTCCGCCCGGAAGGGGCCGACCACAACGGCGCGGGCCGCTACACCCTCGAAGCCGACCGCCTCGCCCGCCGCGCCCTGTCCCTCGCCATCGACGCCAGCGAACTGCTCGCCCTCCGCCAGGCCAAGGTCCTCCACGCCAAGCGCACCAGCGGCGAACTCGCCGCGGCGGCCGCGGCCGTCCGCCCCCCCGCCAACGCACTGACCGACCACGAGACCGTCGAGAGCCGCAACCTGCTCATCGGCAGCGTCGGCGTCATCCTCCCCAGCCCGCCTCAGGTCGGGTGCTGCATCGCCCCCGAGCAGTTCACCCCCGGCCTGCAGAACCTCGTCGCCTCCACCTGCGACTTCATCCGCATGCCGATGCGCTGGGTGGACATGGAGCCCACCGAGGGGAAGTACGCCTTCGCCGCGACCGACCGCTGGATCGAGTGGGCGGTCCGCCACTCCAAACTCCCCGTCACCGCGGGCCCGGTGATCGACTTCCGCCCCCGCAACGTGCCCGAGTGGCTCTACATCTGGGAGCACGACTACGAGTCGCTCCGCGAGTTCGTCTACGAGCACGTCAAGAACATCGTCACCCGCTACCGCCGCACCGTCTCCACCTGGACGGTCGTCTCCGGCCTGCACACCGCCGGCGGCTTCTCCCTCTCCCTCGACCAGGTGATGGACCTGACGCGCATCTGCATCCTGCTGGTCCGCAAGCTCCAGCCGGGCGCCCAGGTCCAGGTCGAGATCGACCTGCCCTGGGGAGAGGGGAGCGCCCGCACCCACCGGTCGGTCCCGCCGATGGCCTACGCCGAGATGATCAACCAGGCCGGCCTGAACGTGGACGCCTTCGCGCTGCGCGTCCAGATGGGCCAGCCCGAACTCGGCCGCTCCACGCGCGACCTCATGGCCTTCTCGGCGATGCTCGACCGCTACGCCGCGCTGGAGAAGCCCATCGCCATCACCGCCCTGGGCGTCCCGAGCCAGCCCCCGTCCCCCGACTCCCTCGGCCTCGACGGCGAACTCGGCCCCGGCAACTGGCGCGCCCCCTGGAGCCCGGAGGCCCAGGCCCGCTACATGACCGGCGCGCTGACCATCGCCGCCAGCAAGCCCTACGTCCGCAGCATCTGCTGGTACGACCTCTACGACAACGGCAAGGACCCCTGCTACGACGCCCTCGCCACCGCCGCCGGCGAGCCGCGCCCCGCCGCCCGCCGCTTCGCCGAGATCCGCCAGGCGATCCGAGAGAAGCGCTTCCCGCTCCCCGAGCCCACGGCCGCCGCCGCGGCACATCCCGCCTGACCGCCTCGTACCGCGGAGCGCCCGATGCCCGCCGCCGACGACGCAGACTGGACCACCGGCCCCGCGAAGTGGGCCGCGGTCGTGGTCCTCGGCGCCGCATCGGTCACGGGCATCGCCTGGTCCATCCTCGGCCGTCAGCCGCACCCGCGCCTCTGGCCCACCACCGCCGTCGCGCCGATGGCCGCCGCGGCCGGCGAGCCCGCGGCCCTGACGGACGACCCGCCGCCGCCCGCCCCCTCCCCCACTCGCATCATCAACCTCAACACCGCCACCGCCGCGGAACTCGACCTCCTCCCCGGCATCGGCCCTGCCCTCGCCCAGCGCATCGTCGAGGACCGCGAGCAGCGCGGCCCGTTCAGGTCCATCGACAACCTCGGCCGCGTCCGCGGCATCGGCCCCGAGACGATCCGCAAGATCCGTCCGCTGGTCACGGTCGAATAGCACGCACGCCGCCGCGCCTCGCGCTACCATCGCCCAACCTCGCGCCCCACCGCCCGCCGGAGCCCCCCGGCGAGGCTCGCGCGTGCGCCGCGTTCTCCACCGATGGACCTTCTCGCCCCCATCTCCTCACACCCCGTCGTCCGCCAACTCTGCTCCGAGGCCCTCGCCGGCCGGCGCATCGCCGCCCGCGGCAGCATCGGCTCATCAACCACGCTCCTGGCCGCGGCCGTCGCCGCGAACACGTCGCGCCCCGTCCTGCTCGTCGTCGCCCACCTCGACGACGCCGACGAGGCGGCCGACGAACTCGGCGCCGCCGGCGTGACCGTCCTGCGCTTCCCCGCGCTGGAGATCCTCCCCGGCGAGACGAGCGTGAACCTCGACCTCTTCGCGCAGCGCATCGCCGCCGTCCGGCGCGTGCTGGCGCTCCGCGACGAGAAGTCCCCCGCCGCCCCCGTCATCATCGCCCCGATCCAGGCGCTGATGCAGAGCGTCCCCGACCCCGCCTCGCTCGGGCTGCTCTCCCTCACGCTCCGCCGCGGCGAGGTCCGCCCCCTGGCCGACGTCCTCCGCTGGCTCGACGCCGCGGGCTATCGGCGCCTTGACGCCGTCGAGGAGCCCGGCGACTTCGCCGTCCGCGGCGGCATCCTCGACATCTTCCCCGCCGGTGGCGTCAGCGGGCTCGAGGAGGACGCCCCGCCCATCCGCATCGACTTCTTCGGCGACGAGATCGACCGCATCGCCGAGTTCGACCTCGACACCATGGCGGCCGACCGCGCGGTGGACTCCGTCGAACTCGTCTGCGCCCAGACCGAGCGCATCGCGCAGTCCGACAAGGGCGTGAGTTTCCTCGAACTCGTCCCCGCCGCCGCCCTGGTCATCCTCCACGAGACGATGGAGGTCGTCGAGCAGGCCCGCGGGTACTACGAGCGCATCACCGACGCCCGGGGCATCTCCGGCCCCCCCGCCGTGCTCAAACTCCTGCAGGAGCGGTTCGCGAGCTTCATCGAGGTCAACCAGTTCTCCGCCGCCCGGGCCGCGAGCGACGTGCTCATCGACCTCCCCGTCGCCCCGGTCCCGCCGTTCACCGAGGACGCGGAGCAGGCGATCCGCGAACTGGGCGCCCTGACGCGCGACCACACGGTGCTCGTCCTCTGCCAGAACGACGGCGAGCACTCGCGCCTGCGCGAACTGTTGGCCGAGTTCGCCCCGGACCAGAAGGACCTGGTCCACTCCCAGGTCCAGTACCTCCACCGCGGCTTCATCTGGCCTGTCTCTGAAGCCTCCTCCCCCGACGGCGCGGGTTCTACGGCCCGCGGCTCGCGGTCCTCTCCTCCATCCCCCCCGCTTCCCCTCCTGCTCATCCCCTACCACGAACTCCTGCACCGCTTCCAGACCCGCCGGCGGATGCGCCGCGATGCGCGGCTGCGCGCCGGCCGCGCGATGGACACGTTCCTCGACTTCGCCCCCGGCGACTTCGTCGTCCACCGCGACCACGGCATCGCGAAGTTCGTCGGGCTGACGCTCATGCCCCCCGGCAGTTCGCGCCTCAGCGCCGCCGCCCGCCTGCGCTCGCCAACGGTCACGCTCCCCTCCGAGCGCCCGAGGAAGAAGGCCCGCAAGAAGGCCCCGGAGGAGCAGCTCGAGGAGTACCTGACCCTCGAGTTCGCCAACGCCGCGAAGCTGCACGTCCCGGCCACCAAGATCGACCAGGTCCAGAAGTACGTCGGCGGCTTCCGCGGAGCGCCGAAACTCTCCGTGCTCGGCGGCGAGCGCTGGCAGAAGCAGAAGGAGGCGGTCTCCGCGTCGGTCATGGGCCTGGCGGCGGAGCTGCTGCGCATCCGCGCCGCCCGCGAGCACCTCCCCGGCATCCGCTACCCCGCCGACACCGCCTGGCAGAAGGAGTTCGAGGCCGAGTTCCCCTACGAGGAGACGGACGACCAGCTCGCCGCGCTGGCCGAGATCAAGAAGGACATGCAGGACCCGCGCCCGATGGACCGGCTCCTGTGCGGCGACGTCGGGTACGGCAAGACCGAACTGGCGATCCGCGCCGCCTTCAAGGCCGTGGAGTACGGCAAGCAGGTCGCCGTCCTGGTCCCGACGACGGTGCTCGCCGAGCAGCACGAGCGCACCTTCGCCTCCCGCTTCGCCGACTACCCCTTCAAGGTCGCCTCCCTCTCGCGCTTCAAGACGACCAGGGAGATCAACGACACCCTGGCCGCGCTGCGCAAGGGGCACATCGACGTCATCATCGGCACCCACCGCCTCCTCTCCAAGGACGTCAGGTTCGCCGACCTGGGCCTGGTCATCATCGACGAGGAGCAGCGCTTCGGCGTCGAGCACAAGGAGCGGCTGCTGTCGCTGCGGATGACCGTGGACGTGCTGACCCTCTCGGCGACGCCGATCCCCCGCACGCTGCACATGTCCATGCTGGGCCTGCGCGACATCTCCAGCCTCGCCACCGCCCCGATGGACCGCCGCGCCGTCGTCACCGAGGTCATCCCGTACAACGAGCGCCGCATCCAGCAGGCGATCGCGCGCGAACTGGCCCGCGGCGGGCAGGTCTACTTCGTCCACAACCGCATCCACGACATCCAGTCCGTCGCCGACAACATCCAGAAGCTCGCCCCCGACGCGCGCATCGTCGTCGGCCACGGCCAGATGCCCCCGAAGGAACTCGAGGCCGTGATGCTGCGGTTCATGCGCCGCGAGGCGGACATCCTCGTCTCCACGACCATCATCGAGTCCGGCATCGACAACCCCACCGCCAACACGATGTTCATCAACGACGCCGACCACTTCGGCCTCGCCGAGCTGCACCAGCTCCGCGGCCGCGTCGGCCGCTACAAGCACCGGGCCTACTGCTACATGCTCCTGCCGACCGACCGCACGATCGGCGAGGTCGCCGTCAAGCGGCTCAAGGCGGTCGAGGAGTTCTCCATGCTCGGCGCGGGGTTCAAGATCGCCATGCGCGACCTGGAGATCCGCGGCGCCGGCAACATCCTCGGCCCCGAGCAGAGCGGCCACATCGCCGCCGTCGGCTACGAGATGTACTGCCAGCTCCTGGACCGGGCCGTCAAGGAACTCAAGGGCGAGACCGCCGCCGTCCCCAGCGAGACCGCCATCGAACTGGGCGTCACCGGCCTGATCCCCAAGGCCTACATCCCCTCCGACGCCCGCCGCATGGACGCCTACCGCCGCCTCGCCACCGCGGCCGCGCCGGACGAGATCGCCGCCTTCGAGCGAGACCTCACCGAGGCGTACGGCCCCCCGCCCGACCCGACGCGCCGCCTCATCGAACTCGCCGAACTCCGCACCGCCGCGAGCCGCCTGGAGGTCCGCTCCATCGCCGTCCGGGAGAAGGACGTCGTGTTCCGCACGCACGACCCCGGCGCCGTCATGGCCCGCCTGCGCGAGGCCAGGGGCACCGTCCGCCTCCTGCCGCCCAAGCCGGGCGAGGACTGCGCGGAGGTGTACTACCGGCCGCCGGAGAACTACCTGGAGCCAGCCACCCTGGTGAACATCCTGCGGCGGCACCTGGTGGAGCCGGCGCCCTCTCAGCCCGCCGCGCACGCCACCGCGTGATCCGCTCAGGCGCCGCCGCGCGATCACCTGTTCTCGTCAACCCTTCGATGTCGTCCGCGGATCAACGCAAGGTCCCCCGGCGAGCGATCTCGCCGTCCCCCGCCCGCCCCGGCGCCGCCATCCGCCACACCCGCCTCACCTCCGCGTGCCTCGGCAGCGGCTCGCTTTCCCCGCTCCGGCCGCGGCCGAAGCCGCACTCCGGACAGCCGACGAGCCCCACGATGTCCTCCATCCCGCGGAGGTCGTAGCCGCACACGGAGCACCGCAGGCCGTCCCCCTCGCCTCGCTCGTCGCGGCGCCGGGCCCGTCGCACCGCCACCGCCACGCCGCACGCCGCTGCAGCCAAGAGCGCCAGCCACAGCAGCCCCATCCCCGCGACGCCGATCATCACCAGCAGCGCCATCGCCGCCCCGGGGGCGATGCTGAACGCCGCGAGCAACTCCCGCGGCGTCGCCGTGCGCCTCGCCAGCGCTCCCCCCGCCGCGGCGGAGATGCCCGCACACCCCACGATCAGCACCGGCAGCACCAGCCCCCGCGGCACGATGAGCGCTGCCGCGGAGAGCGCCACCAGCCCCACCGCGGAGACGACCAGCGCTGTGCCGCACGCGGCGTCCTCCTCCAGGTCCCGCGCAAACGCTCCGCCCGTCCACACCCGGCCCATCCACCACGCTAGCCGTCCCACGCCATTGAGTTCTGAACATGAGCGGACGTTGACCCAATCCGCGGCGCCGCTCCCGGCCGCGGCGCCGACGCCCCGCCCCGGCGGTCGCCCGCGTAGACCACCCCCAGTTCCTCGCACAGCAGCCGCGCCGTCGTCTGTGCGCTCAGCCAGATCACCGGCAGGCCGCTCCCCGGATGCGTCGCCCCGCCGACGAACCACACCCCATCCACGCCGGGCATCCGGTGGTGAACCCGCCGGTGGAGCATCTGCCCCAGTGTGTGCGCCAGGTTGAACGCCGCGCCGAAGTTGACGTTCATCCGCTCCCAGTCCCGCGGCGTCACCGCCCGCTCGCAGACGATCCGCCCCTCGATCCCCCGCACCCCCAGCCGCCCCTCCAACTGCCCTAGGCAGCGCCGCCGCGCCTCCCGCGCCGCCCCCGCGTCCCACGGGATCGCGCCGCCGCAGCGGAGGTTCGGCGTCGGCATCAGCACGTACAGCGTGCTGTCGCCGGGGGGCGCGAGCGTCGGATCGGTCACGCAGGGGTTGCAGACGTAGACCGACGGGTCGTCGCTGAGCCTCCCGCCGCGGCAGATGTCCTCGAGGTTCTCCCGGTACGCCCGCGAGATGTAGATGGTGTGGTGCGGCAGGTCCACACCGCCGCGGAGCCCCAGGTAGAGCATGAACGTCGAGCACGAGTAGCGTTTGGCGTCGATCTGCTCGTCGGTGGCGTACGCCCCCCCGGCGCGGCGGCGAACATCCGGCGGGATCAGCCGCTTGAGCGCCCAGGTGGCGTCGGCGTTGATGACGATGTGGTCGTGCTCGTGCCGCTCGCCGGCCGCGTGGACCGCCACGGCGCGCCGCCCGCGGAACTCGATCGCCTCCACCGGCGCGCCGCAGCGGACCTCGACGCCCATCTCCGCGCACGCCCGGGCCATCGCCGTCATCACCGCGTTGCACCCCCCCACCGGGTGCCACACCCCGTACTCGTACTCGATGAACGGCAGGAACGAGAAGAGGCTCGGGCATTCCAGCGGGCTCATCCCGAGGTACTTGCTCTGGAAACCCAGCGCCAGCCGCGACACGGGGTGCTCGAATCGTCGCTCCAGGTACTGGCTGATCGAGAGGTGCGGCCGCAGGTGAGCCCCCATCCGCACCGGGGCCACCCCGAGCAGGTCCAGCGGCGACCGCACCGCGGCGCGCAGCACCGGCGTCATCAGCGCCAGTTTCCGCCGGTTCTCGAGGATGAACCGCTCGAAGGCGTCCGCGTCGCGCGGGCTGTAGAGCGCGATCCGCCGGCGCATCTCCGCCAGGTCCTGCGTCGCCTCGATCGCCGCGTCCGTCCCCCGGGGCCCGGCGCCGCCGACGATCAGCCGGTACATCGGGTCAAGCCGCCGGAGATCGACATCATCCGACAGCCGCCGGCCGCAGGCCGCGAAGACCTCCTCCAGCACGTACGGCATCAGGAAGAACGTCGGCCCCAGGTCCGCGGCGTACGCGCCGTCGGGGCTGATCGCCACCCGCGCCGACCGCCCCCCCACCGCCGCCTGCGACTCGTACACCCGCACCCGCACGCCGCTGGCCGCCAGCAGCATCGCCGCGGCAAGCCCTCCCGGCCCCGCCCCCACCACGGCCACCGGCCGCTGCTGGCGTTGCTGCGTCGCGATCATGCACACCCCGTAAGACCCGAGGTTCGGGCCGTGCGCCGCGGGAGAACCCGCGCCGGTCTTGCGGCGTTTTCATCGTTCCGTGCCCGATCGCCGCCTGTCGCCATGCTTTGATTGTGCATCAGCCCCCGGCGCTGCGTCCTTCAGGTTTGTTGAGACCGTCGCCATGATCGCCCTCCCGTCCCAGGTCGCACCGGATCGGCAGCAGGCGGGTGATGCGGCGTGGGGCGTGCGGGAGCGGGCCGCGTGGCTCGCATCCTTCCGACGCAGCGTCGCAGCGCACGAACCGGAACTCCGCGCCCTGATCGCCGCGGAGATCGGCAAGCCGACGTGGGAGGCCCTGACGAGCGACATCATGCCGCTGCTGGCGGCCTGCAAGTGGCTGGAGCGGCGGCTGCCGCGCCTGCTGCGCCCGCGCCGGCTCCGTGGCGGGGCGTTCTGGCAGGTCGGCGAGCGGCACTGGGTCCGGCGCGAGCCGCTGGGGGCCGTCGCCATCATCGCGACCTGGAACTACCCCGTGCAGTTGCTGGGGATTCAGTTGATCCAGGCGCTGGGCGCGGGCAACCGCGTGGTCGTCAAGCCCTCCGAGCACGCCGCGCGGACGCAGACCCGGCTCATGCAACTGGCGGCGGACGCCGGGCTCCCCGAGGGGATGCTCCGGTGGGTCGCCGCGACGCGCGAGGCCGGGCGCGAACTGCTCGCCGGGCAGCGGTTCGACCACGTGGTCTTCACGGGCTCGACCGGCGTGGGCCGCGCCGTCGCGGCGTGGGCCGCGGAGACGCTGACGCCGACGACGCTGGAACTCTCCGGGCGAGACTCGGCGATCGTCCTGCGCGACGCCGACGCCCAACTCGCGGCGGCGTCGATCTGGAGCGCCGTCACCGCCAACGCGGGGCAGACGTGCATGGCGCCGCGGCGCGTGCTCGTGGAGGAGCCGATCTACGGACGGTTTCTCGCGGCGCTCGCGCCGCTCGCCGCCGCGGCGCGGCCCGCGCGGCTCATCAGCGAACGCGCCGCCGCGGAGGCGTACGAGGCCGCTCTGAACGCCGTCGCCGGACCGCAAAGGAACGGACGGGGCGGGCGATCGCTCAGCGGCGTCATGGAGCCGCCGCGCGGGCGCGACCTGCGCCCGCTGGTGATCGTCGATTGCCCCGCGGAGTGCTCGCTCGCCCGGGGCGAGCATTTCGGGCCTGTCGTGGCGGTCATCCCGGTCGCCTCGGTGCGCGAGGCCCTTGAGATTCACCGCGCCTGCGGGCAGCACCTGGCCGTGTCCCTCTTCACCCGGGGGCGGGCCCGCGAGGCGATCGACCGGCTCGGGGCGTCGAACGTGATCATCAACGACGCCGTCCGCCCCGTGGCGCACCCCGCGGTAGCCCTGGGCGGACGCGGCGAGAGCGGGTGGGGCGTCACCCGCGGCGAGGAGGGGCTCCTGGCGATGACGCGAGCGGTGTACGTGTCGAGAACGTCGGCGTGGCTGCGAACTCCCACGGCCCCGCCGCCGGGGCGCGGCGAGGAGCGTCTGGCGGCGCTGGTCCGCTGGTGGTACGGGGGCGGGCGGGCGGCATCGCAGCGCCCCAGCCCCGCACCGCCGGCCGCGACAGGACCAGCGTCCCCATCTGGACCATCTCGCAGCACGGCCGCGGCCCGAGAAGCGGAGGCGACACGTCATGGCTAGCAGCACCAGGCCCCACGTCGTGGTCATCGGCGGCGGGCTGGCCGGGCTCGCCGCGGGCGTCGAACTCGGCGCCGCCGGGGCCCGCGTCTCGCTCGTCGAGCGCAACACCCACCTCGGCGGCAAGATGAACGTCCTGACCGAGAAGGGCTTCACGTTCGACATGGGCCCGACGATCATCACCCTGCCGCAGGTGCTGCTCGGGATCATCGAACGCTCGGGGCGCGACCCTGATGAACGGATCAGACTGGTCCGCCTCGACCCGCAGTGGCGCTGCTTCTACGAGGACGGCGCGAAGATCGACCTGCTCGAGGACGAGGGCGCGATGGCCGCGTCGCTGGACGTCATGTTCCCCGGCGCCCGCGCCGGCGAGGGGTACCGCCGGTTGCTCGCCTTCAGCCGGCGGATGTACGGCCTCAGCGAGCGTGTCTTCTTCTACCGCGACGTCGGCTCGCCGCTGGACGTGATGCGGGCCGCGCCCCCCGGCGACCGCTCCCTGCTGGCGGACGTGCTGGCGATGCGAGCCCACAGCACCATGGGCGCGACCGCCCACCGCTTCATCCGCGAGCCGCACGTCCGCCAGCTCGTCGAGCACTTCATGCAGTACGTCGGCTCCAGCCCGTTCCTTGCCCCGGCGATCCTGGCGCTCATCGCCGCGGCCCAGGTGGACCACGGGTGCTGGTACCCCATGGGCGGGACGCGCCAGGTCGCCGCGTGCCTGGAACGGATCCTGCGCGAACAGGGAGCGGAGGTGGTGACCGGCGTCGGCGTCCGCCGCATCCTGCACGAGCGGGACCGGGCCGTGGGCGTCGAACTCGACGACGGCCGGCGGATCGACGCCGACGCCGTCGTCTCCAACGGCGACGTCCAGCGCACCAACCGCGACCTGCTCGCCTCGGCCGCGGGCGAGAACGAGCAGCGCCGGATCGCGCGTCGCTACCGCCCGGCGTGCAGCGGCGTCGTGCTCTTTCTCGGCCTGGACCGGCAGTACGACCACCTGGCCCACCACAACTTCCTCTTCAGCGCCGATTCGAGCGCGGAGTTCGGCGACATCTACCGCCGCGGCATCCCCGCCCGCGACCCGACGATCTACATCGCCGCCCCCTCCCGCAGCGACCCGGTGCAGGCGCCCCCCGGCGGCGAGGCGCTGTACGTCCTCGTGCACACCCCGCCGCTGCACCCGGAGCACCGCTGGGAGGACGCCCCCGGCGTCCCCGGCGAGATGTTCCGAACCTACCGGCGCACCATCATCGACAAACTGAAGCGCTTCGGCATGAACGACATCGACCGTCGCATCGTCGTCGAGCGCTTCCTCTCCCCGGCCTCCATCGAGCGCTGCTACGACGCCGAAGCAGGGGCGATCTACGGGCTCGCCTCGCACGGCCGGCTCATCGGCGGCTTCAAGCCGCGCAACCGCAGCCGCGTGCTGAGCAACCTCTACCTCGCCGGCGGGAGCGTCAACCCCGGCCCCGGCGTGCCGATGGTGCTCATGAGCGGGGTCACCGCGGCCCGCGCCCTGAGTGAGGACCTCGGCTTGGCCGCATCCACGTCGCCCCCGCCCGTGCCCACGGCCGTGGAGCCGCCGCTGATCACCCCACGCCGGCAGCCGACGAGAGCGACGTGAACCCGACCGCCCGCCAATCCGGCTCTACTCCCGACGCCGGCCTCATCCCCGGCGCCTTCTCGCCGCGGTTCGCACGAGCCTTCGCGTGGTACGTCGCGCACCGGCTCCTGCCCCGCCGCTTCCACGCCGTCCGCATCGTCCGCGACACGCTCCCCGCCGCGGCGGGGCTGGACGACCACGACGGCCCGCTCATCGTCCTCCTCAACCACCCCTCGTGGTGGGACCCGATCACCGCCACGCTGCTCGCCTACCGCCTCTTCCCATCGCGCAGCGTCGCCGCCCCCATCGACGCCGACCAACTCCGCCGCTTCCGCTTCTTCCGGCGCCTCGGCCTCTTCGGCATCGACCCGGATGCCCCGGCGAGCGCGGCGGCGATGTCCCGCTACATCGCCGATCGGTTCGCCGCCGAGCCTCGCCCAACCCTGTGGATCACCCCGCAGGGCGAGTTCACCGACGCCCGTGCTCCCGTCCGTCTTCGCCCCGGTGCGGCCGTGATCGCCTCCGAGCACCCGCGGGCGAGCGTCCTGTGCGTCGCCCTTGAGTACGCCTTCTGGGACGACCCCAAGCCGGAGGTCCTCATCCGGCTCGAGCGCTGCACGACCGACCGGCCGACGACGACCGGCTGGCTTCGGGCCATGACGGAGGCGATGCAGCGCAACCAGGACGCCCTCGCGTCCCTGTCCATCGCCCGCAGCCCCGAGCCCTTCGCGGTCCTCGTCGGCGGTCGCGGCGAGCGGATCAACCCGGCGTACGACCTCTGGCTCCGCCTCCGCGGCCGGGCCGCCGGCCCCCGCCCCCGGCAGCGCGACCATCGGGAACATCGCCGCCACACTCCCCAGGGGGCGGCCCCATGACCGCCGCGGCCTGGCTCATGCTCGCCGCGGCCGTGATCGCGTTCTCCGCGATGGGGATGACGCTGCGCAACCTCGCCCGCTACCGTCCTGCTCCCCTCGTCTCCCCCTCCCCTCACCTCCCCCTGCTCCCCCTCGTCTCCGTCTGCATCCCCGCCCGGAACGAGGAGGAGAACATCGAGCCGTGCATCGCCTCGGTCCTGAGCAGCGAGGGCGTCCCCATCGAGGTCCTCGTCTACGACGACCAGAGCACCGACGCCACACCCCGGATCATCGCCGCGCTGGCCGCGGGCGACCCCCGCATCCGGGTCGTCCCAACCATCCCTCTGCCGGCCGGGTGGAACGGCAAGCAGCACGCCTGCTGGCGGATGGCCCAGGCCGCGGCGGGGCGGTGGCTGCTCTTTACCGATGCCGATGTCCGCTTCAGACCGGACGCCGTCGCCCGCGCCGTCGCCCTCGCGGAACAGCGCGACGTCGGGCTCCTTTCAACCTTCCCCCGGCAGCGGACCGGCACCCTCGGCGAGGCGCTGCTGATCCCGATGATCCATTTCATCCTGCTCAGTTACCTCCCCGTCGGACGCATGCGGGCCACCACCGACCCCGCCGCCTCCGCGGGCTGCGGCCAGTTCCTCCTCGTCCGGCGCGACGCTTACGACGCCTCCGGCGGCCACAGCGCGTTCAAGGACTCCATGCACGACGGCGTGCGGATGCCCCGGGCGATCCGCCGCGCCGGCTTCCGGACCGACCTCTTCGACGGAACGGACCTCGCCGACTGTCGCATGTACCGCGGCCTGGGGGCGACATGGCGGGGCTTCGCCAAGAACGCCTTCGAGGGGCTCGGGTCGGCGCCGCTGCTGGCGCTCCTCTCGGCGGTTCACCTGCTCGGTCACGTCGTCCCCTGGATCTATCTCGGGCTCGCCCTGGCCGGGGTGGTGGAGCGCAACGACCCCGTCGCGATCGCCCTCGCGGCCCTGGCCGTCGCGTTCAATATCGCCCAGCGAACCGCCTTGGCCCTTCGCTTCCGTCAGCCTGCCGTCGCCGTCCCCCTCCACCCCATCTCCATCACGCTGATGACGCTGATCCAGTGGCACAGCCTCGCCCTGCACCTTCTCGGACGGCGCTCGTGGCGAGGGCGCACGCAGGGTTCCACCGCCCCTCCCTCACCCGAGCAACCGGCGCATCGAGAGGCGACGGCCCCATGACCGGGGTCGCCCCCCGCGGCCGCGCCCGCCGGATCGGCGTCGGCGATGTCGCCCCCGACTTCGCCCTCCCCGACGCCCAGGGCCGGACGGTGCGTCTGTCCGAGTTCCGCGGACGGATCGTCGTCCTCTACTTCTACCCCGGCGACTTCACCCCGGTGTGCACGATCCAGGCGTGCGCCTTCCGGGATGCGTACGAGGCCTTCGCGGAGGCAGGGACGCACGTGATCGGCGTCAGCACCGACCCTCCCGAACGCCACAGGGCCTTCGCCCAGCGGCACGCCCTGCCGTTCACCCTCCTCAGCGACCACGCGGGGGAGGCCCGAACGGCCTACGGCGTGCCGCGGACGTGGGGCCTCCTTCCCGGCCGGGTGACGTACATCATCGACCGCGACGGCGTGATCCGGCACGTGTTCACAAGCCAGTTCCGCCCGCGGGCCCACATCGCTCAGGCGCTGCGCATCATCGCGGCGCTGAACCGGAACCGACCGGCGTGAGCGAGAGTTCAGACGGCTTTGGTTCGGAGGCCGGTTCCGCCGCCGCGGCCGTCGCCGGCTCCCCGCGCATGAGACGCCCCTGCATGGCCAGCATCAGCATGGCCCCGCCGATGGCCACCGCGCCGCTCCCCCACTGCCACGGCGTCAGCCGCTCCCCGAACAGGACGCCGCTGGCGATGGCCACCAGGAACGGCTGGAGCTGGATCACCCCCGACGAGACGGCCACGCCGAGGCGGGCGATGCTGATGTAGTAGAAGACGTGCCCGAGCGCGATCCCGATCACCGCGGAGAGCAGGAGGAGTTCGAACTGCCTGCTCGGCAGCGTCAGGGCCCCCAACCCCGCCCGATCGCCGGCGGCGAGCATCAGGGCGACCATGACCGCGGCGGTGTACTGGCTGATCGCCGCGAAGGCCACCACCGGATGCATGCCCCGCATGGAGTGTCGGACGGAGAGGGCGTAGCCCGCGAAGAGCATGCCGGAAGTGACCGCCAGGGTAATCCCAAGGGCGGTCGCCCCTTGCGGGAGCGAGTCCCCCAGCATCGCGGTCCCGACGGTCCCGCCGAAGACCATGACGACGCCCAGAAGGTAGGGGATGGACCGGATAACCCTCCGTTCGGCGGGGAAGAGGAGGAAGGCCCCCGCGGCGACGAAGATGATCTGGGTGCGCAGGCCGAAGGTGAGCAGCCCCGGCTCGATCTTGTAATGGGCCCAGGTGAAGCAGACCTGACCGGCCGCGTTGAAGAGGCTGGGGACGAGGGCGGCGCGCCAGAGGCCGCGGGGAAGGCGGGATCGCGCGGCGCCCCAGACCAGCACCGGCGCCCACAGCAGGGCCGCGAACCCGTACCGCCACCCGTTTGAGGTCCACGGGTCGATCGCCTCGGCGAAGTGGCGGATGAAGAGCGGCACGCTCGACCACCCGATGAGGGTGAGCAGGACGGTCGCGAGTCCGGCGGCGGCCGCGCGTGCGGGGTGTGGTGATGGCTGAGCGGGTGACATAAGGGAGGGAGGTGACCCGGCCGGACCCGCCGGCGGGTTGCCGATCGTAGGTGCCGCCTGAAGCGATCCCAATGCCCCTGCAACGGGCGGGCGGCATAGCGTCCGGGACGCATGCCCGCTTCAGGGTGGAAACTCCGGCAGGATCATGGCGAGGGCCGGTGCCGTCGGCGGAGGCAGCCGGGAGTTACGCACCTGGGAAGGTGCATGAACACACATCGGCGAGGGCGTGATTGTGCGCGCCGGTTCCTTGGAGCGCGGGCTTTGACGACTCTAAGCCGATCCGGGTGCGGCGCGCGGCTACGGTTATCTGACCGTGACGACGGAGGGGATGCCGGATGCAACTCAACGCAACGCGGCGGACGGCCGGCACCGAGCGCGTCGGGCTCCGGATCGAGTTCGAAGCCGAGGGGCCCGAGCCCGACCCGGCGGCGGAGAGGGTATTGCGGCCATCGGGCGATCTGGTACGATGTCCTTCGGGGTCGGGCGGCATCCAAAGGCAGATCGGCGTGTCCACCGCGACGCATCACCGTAGAGGACCGAAGCTGGTCGTCGGGCTGCCGGTGCGGAACGGGGAGAACTACCTCCAGGCCGCGCTGGACTGTCTGCTGGCGCAGACCTTCGCCGACTACCGGCTGGTGATCGCGGACAACGCCTCGACGGACTCGACGCCGGACATCTGCCGCGAGTACGCCGCGCGGGACCCGCGGATCACCTACATCCGCCACGGCGAGAACATCGGCGCAGCGCGAAACTTCAACTTTGTGTTCCGCGCCGCATCCAGCCCGTACTTCAAGTGGGCCGCCCACGACGACACGATGGCGCCCACGTTCCTGGAGAAGTGCGTCGCCGCGCTCGAGGCCGATGAGGGCGTGGTGCTGGCGCACTCGTACACCAACGAGATCGACGCCCTCGGCCGCGTGACGCGGACCCTGGACGACCAGGTCGCTCTGCAGGCCGACCGCCCCAGCGACCGGCTCGCCGCCTCGTTCCGGATCGCCTACCCGTGCCCGGTGTGGGGCGTGATGCGGCGCGCCGCGGTGGAGCGGACGCGGCTGTTCGGCAGCTTCCTGGGCTCGGACTGGAACTTCATCGGCGAGATGCTGCTCCTGGGGCGCATCGCCCTGGTGCCCGAGTACCTCTTCTCGGTGCGCAACCACTGCACGGCCTACTCCTTCGGCCTCCAGCACACGCCCAAGGCCGAACGCCTGGCGTGGTTCAACCCGCGGGTGAAGAGCCCGACGCTCCTGTCGGCGGTCATCTCCACGGTCCGCTTCACCGAGGCGGCGCTGGTCCACCCGCTGCCCATGCGGGAGCGGGCCGCCTGCCTGCGGCACACGACCCGCCGCACGGCGATGCGCTTCCAAGCCATCCTGGCCCGGCGCCTGCAGGCGGGCCGCCGCCCCGCGCCCGCCGCCGGCATCGGCGCCGTCGCGCCCTCGGCGGAGTCCGGCACATGAAGGTCGCCATCCTTGCCGGCGGGGTGGGCTCGCGCCTCGCCGAAGAGACAGAGATCAAGCCCAAGCCGATGATCGAGATCGGCGGCCGCCCGATCCTCTGGCACATCATGATGCACTACTCGCACTACGGCTTCAACGAGTTCGTCATCGCGCTGGGGTACAAGGGCGAGTACATCAAGAAGTACATGATCGAATACGCCCACCTCCAGGGGGACCTGACCGTCCGCCTGCGGACCGGCGAACTCACCCACCACAACAACGGCACGCCCGACTGGACGGTGCACCTGATCGACACCGGGATGAACACCCTCACCGGCGGCCGCATCAAGCGCCTCGCGCCGATCATCGGCAACGAGACGTTCATGCTCACCTGGGGGGACGGGGTCTCCAACGTCAACCTCCGCAAGCTCCTGGAGTTCCACCGCTCGCACGGCAAGCTCGCCACCGTCACGGCCGTGCGCCCCACCGCCCGCTTCGGGCACCTGAAGTTCGACGGCGACCGCGTCAAGGAGTTCTCGGAGAAGCCCCAGACCGCCGAGGGGTGGATCAACGGCGCGTTCTTCGTCCTCGAGCCGGGGGTCTTCGACTACATCGACGGCGACAACACCCAGTGGGAGCGGGAGCCGATGGAACGCCTCAGCCGCGACGGCCAGCTCATGGCCTACCGGCACGACTCCTTCTGGCAGTGCATGGACACGCTCCGCGACAAGAAGCTCCTCCAGGACCTCTGGGACAGCGGCAACCCGCCCTGGAAGACATGGGACTGAGGCGACATGGGGGTGCGCCGGCGCGGTGAAGCCGCGCCGGGCGAGGGAGGACCGAACAGGCCGGGGGCGGGGGCGTCCGGTACACGACCAGTCCACGATCGACTCGGCTTCGCGGCATCACCCCGGCGGCGCCGCCGGAGGGGAGGATCGTCTTGAGGGTTCTCGTCACCGGTCACCTCGGGTACATCGGCACCGTCCTCACACCCATGCTGCTGGCCCGCGGCCACGAGGTCGTCGGCTACGACTCGGACCTCTACGCCCGCTGCACCTTCGGCCCCCCGTCCGCCATCGCCGACGTCCCGTGCATCCGCAAGGACATCCGCGACGCGGCGATCGACGACATCCGCGGCTTCGACGCCGTGCTGCACCTGGCCGGCCTCTCCAACGACCCGCTCGGGGACTTCAACCCCGACGTGACCTTCGACATCAACCACCGCGCGTCGGTGCGCCTGGCCGAGATCGCCAGGGAGGCGGGGGTCGGCCGGTTCATCTTCTCCTCCTCGTGCTCGAACTACGGCGCGGGTGGGGACGGGATGCTCGACGAGTCCGCGGCGTTCAACCCCGTGACGCCCTACGGGGAGTCGAAGGTGATGGTCGAGCGGGACGTCTCCCAGATGGCCTCGGACCGCTTCACGCCGGTCTTCCTCCGCAACGCCACCGCCTACGGCGTCTCGCCGCGCCTGCGCTTCGACCTCGTGCTCAACAACCTCACCGCCTGGGCGTTCACCACGGGGAAGGTGATGATCAAGAGCGACGGCTCTCCCTGGCGGCCGATCGTGCACGTCGAGGACATCTCCCGCGCGTTCGTGGCCGCGATGGAGGCCCCGGCCGAGAAGATCCACAACCGGGCCTTCAACGTCGGCGCCACCGCCGAGAACTACCGCGTCCGCGACATCGCCGCCATCGTCGGCGAGACCGTCCCCGCCTCGGCGATCACCTTCGCCGACGGCGCCAGCCCCGACAAGCGGAACTACCGGGTCTGCTGCGACCGCTTCGCCGCGGCGTTCCCGGACTTTGTTCCGAGATGGACCGCCCGACGGGGCGCGGCCGAGTTGTACGACGCCTTCCGCCGCCACGGCGTGACGCTCGAGGAGTTCGAGGGCCCCCGTTACAAACGGATCGCGCACATCAAGCAACTGCTCCAGGAGGGAGCCCTGGGGGAGGACTTCCGGCGCCGCGAATGAACGCCGGCGAACGAACCACCACAGAGTCGCCAATGGGCGCACAAATGAGAAAGCCCGAGTTGTGCAGAAGGACATCGCTGCCGCGGAGTCGGGGCAAAGAGGTTGCCCGCCGCCTCGCGCTCACCCTCTCCCCACCTCCCCCGTATTCGAGCGTTTTCGACTCCGCAATCTCAGGACCCCATCGCTGAGTCTTTCTTGACCCGAGGAGCGTGCATGAGCCCGCACGGAGAGACATCCGACTTCGCCGCCCGGTGCGCGGCAGCCTCCTGCCGCGCCTGCGGCCGGCGCGGGCTCGAGCCCGTCCTCGACCTGGGGATGATGCCGCTGGCCGACGGGCTCAGAACCGAAGCCGACCTGGACCGTCCCGAGGGCCGCTACCCGCTGGAGGTCGGCTTCTGCCCCGGGTGCGCGCTGGTGCAGATCACCGAGACCCTCCCGCCCGAGGTTCTCTTCGGGCACGACTACCCCTACTTCTCCTCCTTCTCCGACGCCCTCCTGCGGCACGCCCGCGACGCCGCCCTCAGCCTGATCGCCTCGCGCAGCCTCGGCCCCTCCAGCCTCGTCGTCGAACTGGCCAGCAACGACGGCTACCTGCTGCGGAACTTCGTCGAGAAGGGGATCCCCGTCCTGGGGATCGACCCCGCCCCCGGCCCCGCCGCCGCGGCCGAGAAAGCGGGCGTGCCGACGATGCGCGCCTTCTTCACCCGCCAGCTCGCCGCCGAACTGACCGCCAGGGGGACGCGGGCGGACGTCGTCATCGGCAACAACGTCCTGGCCCACGTCGCCGACACCAACGGCTTCGTCCAGGGCATCGCCATGCTGCTCAAGGACGACGGCACCACGAGCATCGAGTGCCCCTACGTCCGCGACCTGATCGAGCACTGCGAGTTCGACACCATCTACCACGAGCACCTGTGCTACTTCTCCGTCACGGCCGTGGACAACCTCTTCCGCCGCAACGGGCTGTTCCTCAACCACGTCGAGCGTGTGCCGATCCACGGCGGGTCGCTGCGGCTCTTCGCCGGTCGGCGCGAGGACGTCCAGAACTCCGTTCGGGCCCTCCTGGCCGAGGAGCGAGACCTGGGGATGGACCGCCCGGAGTACTACCGCGGCTTCGCCGACCGCGTCCGGTCCGTCGGCGATGAGATGCGCCGGCTCCTGGCGGACCTGAAGTCGCAGGGCAAGCGCATCGCCGCCTACGGCGCCGCCGCGAAGGGCGCCATCATGCTCAACTACCTCGGCGCCGATGAGAAGACGATCGACTTCGCCGTGGACCGCAACCACCACAAGCAGGGCCGCTACATGCCCGGCGGCCGGATCCGGATCCTCCCCCCCGACCAACTCCTGGCCCGCATGCCCGACTACACCCTCATCCTGCCGTGGAACTTCAAGGACGAGATCCTGGCCCAGCAGGCCGAATACCGCGCCCGAGGCGGCAAGTTCATCATCCCCATCCCCCAACCAACCATCCTCTGACCCCCATCCCACCTTCCTCTCTCCCTTTCCACTTTCCACTTGAAGCCCCCCCATGCCCCCCCACCTCCTCCACCCCGGCCCCTCCTTCGAAACCTCGTTCGAGGCCAACGGCCCCTGCCCCAACTGCCCCTCCCGCGGGCTCACCATCTTCTACACCGTCCGCAACATCCCCGCCCACTCCTGCCTCCTCATGCCCTCCCGCGCCGAAGCCGTGGACTACCCCCGCGGCGACCTGCGGCTGGGTTTCTGCCCCGCCTGCGGCTTCATCACCAACACCACCTTCGATCCCACCCTCAACGAGTACTCCCAGCGGTACGAGGAGACCCAGGGCTTCTCCCCCACGTTCAACCGCTTCGCCGAACAACTCGCCAAGCGCTACGTGGACCGCTACAACCTCGCCGACAAGACGATCCTCGAGATCGGCTGCGGCAAGGGGGAATACCTGATCCAGACCCTGGAGATCGCCGGCCCGAAGGCCCGCGGCATCGGCATCGACCCCGGCTACATCCCTTCGCGCACCACCAGCCCCGCCGCGAAGCAGGCCGAGTTCATCGTTGACCTCTACGACCGCCGCTACGCCCACCTGAAGGCGGACTTCATCGTCTGCCGGCACACCCTCGAGCACATCGCCCCCACCAGGGAGTTCATGCAGGAACTGCGGGCCACCATCGGCGACCGCCCGGAGACGGCCCTGTTCTTCGAACTCCCAGACGTCATGCGCGAACTCCGCGAGGGCGCCTTCTGGGACCTCTACTACGAGCACTGCACCTACTTCTCCTGCGGCTCCCTGGCACGCCTCTTCCGCTCCACCGGCTTCGACGTCACCCACCTGAGCCTGGAGTACGACGGCCAGTACATCATCCTCGACGCCCTCCCCGCCCCCGGCCCCACGGCGCCGCGGCTTCCCCTTGAGAACGATCTGGCCGAACTCGCCGACCGCGTGAGCCGCTTCGCCCAGACCTGCTCCGCCGTCGTGCGCCGCTGGCGGGACATCCTGGACGAGGGCCGCCGGCGCGGCGAGCGCACCGTCATCTGGGGCTCCGGCTCCAAGGGGGTATCGTTCCTGACGACCCTCGGCGTGACGCACGACGACGGCGCCGTCGCCGCGGCGGTGGACATCAACCCCTTCCGCCACGGCCGGTTCATGCCCGGCTCGGGCCACGAGATCATCCCGCCGGAAGCGCTGGCGTCGCTCCGCCCGGACCGCGTCATCGTGATGAACCCCGTGTACGTCCCCGAGATCACCGATCAACTCAGTTCCATGGGCCTCCGCCCGGAGGTCCTGGCCCTGTAGCGCCCGCCGCGTCCATGAGACTCAAGAGCCTCCAGCCCGCCTGCTTCGCCGCCCTGCAGCGCACGCTGATCCTCCGCGGCCGCGACGTGACGGATGTGCTGACCTCCGGCCCTCTGCTGGTGATCGCCCCCCACCCCGACGACGAGACCCTCGGCTGCGGCGCGGCCATCCTCCGGGCCGCCGACGCGGGCGTCCCCGTGCGCGTCGTGGTCGTCTGCGACGGCCGCCACTCGCACACGTCCCGCTCCATCACCCCCGAGCGGCTCGCCGAGATCCGCCGCGAGGAGGTCATCGAGGCCTGCCGACGCCTGGGCGTCCCCGCGGAGAACGTCGTCTGCCTCGGCTTCGAGGACCGCTACGTCGCCCGATCGGCCCGCGAGGTCGCCGAGCGCCTCGAGCCGCTCGTCGCCGACTTCGCCCCCGCCAACGTCCTGGCCCCCTCCGGCATCGACAAGCACCCCGACCACCGCGCCATCCACGCCATCGTCGCCCGCATGGTCGAACGCGGCCGGATCACCCAGCCCGTCTACGAGTACCCCGTCTGGTTCTGGACCGCCCGCACCTGGATGACCGCCTCGGACCCGGCCTACCGCCGCGCCGCGCAGCTCGTCGTCCGCCCGCTGCGCACCGCGCTGCTCAGCCGTCCGCTGCGGGTCTCCACCGACGGCCTGCTGGAGCGCAAGCGCCACGCCCTGGAGGCCTTCGAGTCGCAGATGCGCAACATCACCGGCGAGCCGGACTGGCCCGTCCTCGACGACGGCTTCCTGGCCAGTTTCTTCCGCTCGCACGAACTCTTCTTCCCGCTCCTGCGGGCCGGCGCGCCCGCCCGTCCGCAACCCGCGGACGACCCGACCGCCATCCGCTCCGGGGGCCTCGCGTGGGGGTGGGCCGAATGATCCGCGTGCTGCACATGCTCCCGGACCTCGACCTCGGCGGCGGCCAACTTCTCCTGCTGCGCAACCTCTCCGCCATGGACCGCGCCGAGTTCTCCCACGTCGTCTGCACCGTCTGGCCCCGCGGCAGCATGCACGAGCAGTTCCGCGCCGCCGGCATCGACGTCGAGACCCTCGCCCTCCGCTCCCCGGCCGGGATGCCCGCCGCCCTGCTGCGCCTCCGCCGCATCATCCGCGACCGCGACATCGACCTCATCCACACCAACAACACCGGCAGCGACCGCCTCTTCGGCCAGGCCGCGGCCCTCCTGTGCCGCAAGCCCCTGGTCAACACCCTCCACTCGACCCTCTTCCTCGGCGGCAATCTCCGCGGCCGCAAGGAGGTCATCCGCAGAATGCGCCTCGCCGTCGATCGCGCCATCGCCCGCCGCACCATCCGCCACGTCATCGCCGTCGGCGAGAGCGTCCGCCAGGCCTGGCACGGCTACGTCTCCACCCTCGGCGTCGGCGACGACCGGATCTCCGTCGTCCCTCCCGGCATCGACATGGGCCGCTTCCCCGAGCGCACGGAGGCCGAGCGTGCCGCCCTCCTCGCCCCCCTCGGCCTCGCCGACGCCTCCCCGCTGCTGATCACCGTGGCCCGGCTCGTCACCGGCAAGGGCCACATCATGCTCATGCCGCTGCTCCGCGAGGTCCTCGCGGCCCACCCGCGGGCGAGGCTCCTGCTCGTCGGCGACGGCCCCTTGCGCGGCGAACTCGCCGCTCTCGCCGAGCGCGAGGGCGTGGCCCACGCCGTCGTCTTCGCCGGACGGCGCGATGACGTCCCCGCCCTCCTCGACGCCGCGGACCTGCTCGTCTTCCCCTCCCTCAGCGAGGGCTTCCCCCTCTCGATCCTGGAGGCGATGGCCGCGGGGCTCCCCATCGCCGCCTTCGACCTCCCCTCCTTCGCCGAACTCGGCGACGCCCGAGCCGCCGCATCCTTCGCCCCCGTCGGCGACGGCCCCGCCCTGACCCGCGCCGTCCTCGACCTGCTCGCCGACCCGCAGCGCATGGCCGAGATGGCCGCGACCGGCCGCCGCATCGTTGAGGAACGCTTCACGCAGGAGCAGTCGTCGCGCGCCCTGGAGCGGATCTACCGGTCCGTCCTCGCCGGAGCCGAGCCGCGACGCCCCGTCATCACCGCCGATCCGCAGCGCACCGCCTAGGGCCGCCTACCCCGCCCGCGCCCCGCCGAGCCTCCTCCCCGGCGCGCGGTACTTCTCCGGCATCGGCACCAGCACGAACGACCGCATCAACTCCCGCACCCGATCCACGTCCGATGTCTGCACCTCGCCCCGGGAGAGCCGCTCGATGAACCCCGCCTCCACCTCCACCCGCTCGGGCAGGTAGGCGTCCGCGCCGATGCACTCCCGGCGCAGCCGCTCGCTCGCCCACGCCCGCCGCGCCGTCATCACCCCGCCGCCCGGCTTCGGCTCAACTTCGTACACCGGGTTAAGACCCAGTCCTGTGGCGCTCCCCACGTACGCCCGCGCAAGCCCCTCGTGCCTCGACCACAGCGGACGCGGCTCGGCCTCGTCGGGCGCCGCCGAGCCGATCATGCACAGCGCGTTCGCCCCTTCCAGGTCCCCCGCGGGCGTTTCGCGCGACAAGTCGAGCGTCCCTTCCTCGACGAACCCGCGGAGGACCTCCGCCTCCGGCAGCAGCCTCGCGTCGATCCCCTCAAAGCACCGCCGGTACCCCGATGGCGGGAGGGGATAGCCGGGAGCGGGGTTCGGCAGCAGGGCGTTGTGCAGGTGCGGGAAGACCCACAGACCGCCAGGACGGATCACGCGCCGCAGTTCACGCGCCACCGCCACCTTCGACCGCATGTAGTGGTACGCGTCCAGCGAAAAGACCGCATCGAGCGAGCCGTCCTCGAACGGCAGCGGCGCCTCCGCGTCGAGCCCGATGATCGTCGCCCCCTCCCCGAGCAGGCGCCGCGCCAGGCAGAGGCTGATGAAATCGCTGTCGCTGGTGATCACCTGCGCCCCGGGGGCCAGCGCCGACAGCAGGCAGCTCGCGTGCCCGGCCCCGGCGCCCAGGTCGATCACCAGCGGCCGCCGCGTCTCCCTTCCATCCCTTCCCCCCGCTCGAGCGGCCAGGTGACGCCCCAGCAGCACCATGAGCGGGATCGCCGCCATCAGGCTCGGATTCGCGTAGCGCTGCACGAGGTAGTGCGCGAAGGCCGCCGGGCGCAGCGCCAGCGCCAGTTCCTCGAACGTCGCCCGCTCGTCCATCACCAGACCGGGGTCGATCCGCTGCCCGTACCGCTCCCGCAGCCGCGGCGAGAGCGCCCGCAGCACCCGCGCCGCCGCCGCCGCGAGCCGCCCGCGGTTGATCAGGTTCGACGCCAGCATCGCCGAGTGGAGCGCCCTTTCCCGATCCCCCGCCAGCACCGCCGCGACCGCCGCCTCGCGGTGCTCGTCCCGGAACGTCGCCCCCTGCTGGAGCACGAGAATCCCGTTGATGATCGGGTACCGGCAGCACTCGCACGCCACCACGCCCTGCCGGATCGCTCCCGCCTCCCCGCCGCCGACCGACGGCTCGGCCGCGGCGTGCTCAACCCGCAGCCCCGCCCCGCACCACGGGCAGCGGCATCGCGCGATGAACTCCGGCGTGATCATGCGACGCCTCTCCCCACCACCGCAACAGGCCCGGCCTCAGATGCGCATCGGACAGCAATTGATGCTCCACGATAATGAGAACTCCCCTGAGCCCCACGGCCGCCGGGGGCCTGACATGCAGTTCAAGGGAAACCACGCGCCTCACCAGAGAGAATCCCCGAACCAACCCGCACAACGCACACCACCCGAAACCGGCCGGCGGCGGGGGGTGGTTGGGCCCGCCCCCGCCGCTCACTAGACTGGACGTATGAGCCGCCCCCGATTCCTGAGACAACTCCGCGCCGCGGCGAGGCAGATCCGCGCCGTCGCCCCCGTCCGCATCCGCGACGGCGTGGGGGCCAACCTCCGGATGGACCTCCGCCACGCCAGCGCGTGGTACGGCCACGGCACGAACGAGATGCCGATCCAACTCGCGCTGGCCGCCCACATCCACCCCGGCGACGTCTTCTACGACATCGGCGCCAACGTCGGCTTCTTCACCCTCATCGCCGCCCGGCTCGTCGGGCCAAAGGGCCGCGTCATCGCCTTCGAGCCCGTCGCCGCCAACGCCGCGGCGATCCGGCGCAACGTCGCCCTCAACCACTTCACCAACATCTCCGTCGTCGAAGCCGCCATCGCGGATCGGGAGGGCGAGGGGGAACTGCTCGTGACCGATCACGGCGGCGGAGCGGCCCTGGCGTCCGTGGCCGCGGCCCCATCCGCCCGCCCCTCCCGCGCCGTGGTCCGCGCCGCCACCACCACCATCGACGCGCTGATCGCACGCGGGGAGATCCCGCCGCCCTCCATGGTCAAGATCGACGTCGAGGGGGCCGAACGCGAGGTGCTCCGCGGCATGTCGGAGACGATGCGCAGCCTCCATCCGAAGATCGTCTGCGAGGTGGACGACGCCTCATCCGAACGGCTCGAGCCCCGCCTGCGCGACGTCCAGGGCATGCTGGAGTCCGCGGGCTACCGCGTGGAGCGCCTCGACCCCGCCTACCCCCACCTCGCCTGGGCCGTCGCCCACCTGCTCGCGCTCCCCGCGCCCGCCGTCACGCCCGCCCCCGCGCCGTGAAATCACGCAGCACCGTGCCGGTGTCGTTGCCCCACTCCCACGTCGCCGCGACCCCGACGCGGTTGATCCGCAGCGGCTCGGAGCGCGGGTAGACGTCCGTGAGCGCCCGGTACAGCACCGGCTCGCCGTTGACCCGCACGAGGTACCGCCCCGAATCGAAGACGATCCTCAGTTTCATCGGCGCCCCCCACGGGGCCCGGTGCACGCCGATGCACGACCACACCGCGTCGTAGATGTCCTCGAACCCGCGCAGGCAGAAGAACGACGAGATCGACGCCGGGAGTTCGCTGTCGTCCAGCCACAGGCTGATGAGCACGTAGTTCCCGGGGTCCTGCCAGAAGACCAGCCCCGTGCGCGAACGGTGCTTCTGCCCCCGGCCGGTCCCGGGGGGCGTCAGTTCCACCTCCAGGTCCGCGAACGACGGGTCGATCCAGTCCACCGTGTAGATCGTCCGCCCCGGGTTGGGCCGCTCCGGGCTCCCCCGCACCCGCGCCGCCCCCGAGCCGGTGACGTCGATCACGCCCTCGCCCAGGTCGCGCCGCCAGCGCCCGCCCCCCTGCGTCGGCGCCCGCCCCGCAAGGTCCCCCGCGGCCCCCGCGAACGTGTCGCGCAGCACCACCGCGCCGCCGGCCCCCATCCACGGAGAGCCCATGTCCAGCGCGGGAGGAATCGGCACCTCGCGCGGGTGCGCCTCCAGCCGCCGCGGCGGGAGCGCATCGCCGCGCCACACCACGCCGACCCCGGTCGCCCCCGCCGGCGCCGGCTCCGTAAGCCAGTCCGCCGTCACCATCCGGCCGTTGACCGACACGCCGATCCGCACCCCGTCGTCGAGCACCTGCAACGACACCGGCCGCTCCCCGTCCCCCTCCGGCAGCGGAAACTCCGCGATCGTGGCGATGCGCCCCCCCCCCCCCCCCTCCTCCCAGCGCTCGACTGTGCACCGCCCGCGTCCCACCACCGCGGCCCAGCATTCCCCCCCATCGCTCACCCGCCACACCAGCCCCGCTCCCCCTTCGCCATCCACCGGATCGACCAGCACATGGGCCAGCCCCGTCGGCTCGCCGGGGTCCAGCAGCGCGAGCGTCGCCGCCCCTCCCATCCCCACGCCCCGCTCCTGCACGCGCCACACCCCGCCGACCTCCGCCATCGCCCCCCCCACCGGCAGGTCGTCGAGCAGGTCCGCCGCGTGCGCCGTCCCGCACCACGGCGTCATCACGCCGATCCGCTGCGCCCGCACCCCATACACCCGCGTGTCGATCCCGAAGCCGATCTCCCCCAGCACCGCCTGGTGAACCCCCGCGTACACCTCGGCCTGATCGCCGAAGGGGTCGATCGCCACCGGCCGCATCATCGGGTACGGCCCCGGCCCGTGCGCCCCCGGCAGCGACGAGACGTAGTACGCCGCCCCGCGCTCACGCAGCGCGACGACGTAGTACACCGGCACGTTCTGGAAACTCTTGAACGCCGGCAGGCCTCGCCCCGCCACGGCCGACCACAGCACGCCGTTGTCCAGATCCTCCGGCGCGTGCACGACGAACGCGTGGCCGTCGCGCAGCGGGTCCGTCGGCGCCTCGCCGGCGAACCACCCCACCGCCAGGTTCTCCCGCAGTTCCGGCCGCGGCGGATTGACCTTCCGGCTCGCGTACCACCCGCGCACCTTCCGCAGCAGCGTCTCCCGGGGCCGGTGATGGAGCAGCCAGTTGATCCCGCGCCGCACCAGCGGGTCCGACTCCGCCGCCCGCATCCACCGCCAGATCTGCCGCGCCACGCTCGAGAGTTCGTACGTCCGCGACAGGTTGTGCCCGTTGAGGATGTACACCGCCAGCGTCATCCCCGGCTCGCGCCGCACCGGCCCGTACGCGATCCCCGACCGCCCGAATCCCGGCCGCACCAGCGGCTGGATCCGCAGCGCGCCGTGATCGATCCCGATCACCCCCTCGACGTCCACGCCCCGGCGCGGCGGCCCGCCGGTGCTCGGCGTCCCGATCACGCGCCCGACACGGCGGTCGTCCGCGAAGCGGTCCGACACCACCACCGGGCCGTCCCCCCGATCCGACCTCGGCGAGGCCGCCCTCTCCCGCTCTCCGCTCAGAACGCTCACGCGACCATCACCTCCGCGCGCGCCCCCATCGAGGCGAGCTGCTCGCTGATCTCCCGCCGGTACACCGGGTTCATCACGATGACCACCTCCGGCCCCCCGCCGTCGCGGACAAGGTCCGCCGGGGCGACGATGCGCTGCCCCGCGCCGGCGACGTAGCAGCCGTGCTTCCTCGGGTTGACGTCCACCACACGCTCCACCGCCGCGCCCTCCTCTCCCATGATGTTGAGGAACATCACCCCTTTCGTCCCCGCCCCCCACAGCGCAGCCGTCCGCCCCTGGTCGCGCAGCCGCCGCAGCGTCCCCCGCCAGAAGGAGACCTTCTCCTCGAAGCCGCGTCCGAACGACGCCGCGAACTCCTCGATCCGCCGCGTGTCCACCGGCGCCGGCCGCGGCTCCTCCGGCGACGGCCGCGCCTCGACCGTCAGGAACTGCCCACCATAGACGCTCCCGCTCGCGATCGGCGTGAAACCCGCCCGCTCGAAGAGCGCCAGCAGCGACTCCCGCGTGAAATAGTTGCAATGCTCGTACAGAATGTCCCAGATCCCGCCCCCCTCGAGCGTGTACGCGAAGTTCGGCACCTCGAAGAAGACCGCCGCCCCGGACGCTCCCCCCGACGCCACGATCGCGCGGCGCACCTCCCGCAGGAACTCCAGCGGCCGCGCGACGTGCTCGAGCGTGTGCCGGCACACCACCAGGTCCGCCCGCGGCGGCGGGGGCGTCGCTCCGGGGCCGTACAGCGCCCGCTCGATCCGCACGTTCACCCCCGCCTCCACCGCCGACCGCGACGGGTCGTGCGCCGGGTCGTACCCCACCCCCTCGCACCCCCCCTCGCGGCAGAGCAGCGAAAGAAAACTCCCGTCCCCGCACCCCAGTTCCACCACGCGCTTGCCCCGCAGCGCGTGCCGCCGGGCCAGCCCCCGCGCCAGGTCCTCCGCGTACCGCCGGAACTCCCCGGAGAAGTGCAGCGCGTTCTCATACTCCCCGCCGTAGCGGAGCAGCCCCTCGTCGAACGCCTCATTGAACACCAGCCCGCATCCGGCGCACAGCGCCAGCCGCACCTCCCCCCTCGCAGCCGCCAGCGCGCTCTCCCTCGTCCGGTGAAGCACGTTGCACGTCACCGGAACCGAGAGCGCGGTGAAGAAGACGCTGGACCGCTCGCCGCCGCAGGCTGGACAATCCATCAACATCCCCTCGGCGAGGCCCCCGTGCGGGCGACCCCATGATAACCCGCCTCGATCCGCCCCGCCGCTCACCCTCACCCCCGGCATCTTCATCGCAACGGCCGCGGCCGCTCAGGGAATCTCGACCGACGCACTCGAAGGCGTGGAGCCGTCATCGCACCGGCTCGGTCGCCGAACGCCCCAACGAGAAACCGCCGGTCTCGCGACCGGCGGTTCCCCTGAATGGAGCGGAGGAGATTCGAACTCCCAACTTCCAGCTTGCAAAGCTGGCACTCTACCAGTTGAGTTACCGCCCCGGACGGGGGGATTGTCAGGGTGCCGCGCGCGCGGGTCAAGCCCCGCGCCCCCTTCCCCCCTTCTCCGGCGGTATCCGGCCCCTGGACGTTGCCCCGCCACGCCCCGCCCCACGGGACATCCGGCACAGGCGGCACGTCTTCCGCCCCTCTCGCACGCGCCGGCTCCAGCCCCGGAAGCCGCCCCCTCAGCCGACCGATAGCTCCCCCTGCATCCAGGAGCGGGCACCATGAGCACGTCCAAGCACACCTTCGACCAGGTCAAGTCCATCCTCGGCAAACTCGACCGCTACATCGAAGACGCCCGCGCCAGGAGGCTCGATGGCGACCGATCCGCCGCGAGCGCAGCGCCCATGGCCGCCGCCGCGTCATCCCCCGCCGCCGGCGCGGCCACCCCCCAGCAGGCCGCCCCGTTCCCCGCCGCCAGGCCGCTGCGGGCCACCCCGAACTACAGCAACGGCAGCCAGGGAGGGGCCTTCAACGGTCGCGCCGATCACAAGGCCCCCTGACCCGCGGGCCCTACGGCCACGGGTCCGAGAGCCACGAAGCGTCGTCTGTTCCGCGCATCCGCCCCCAATCCGAAGGCACGATGTTCGACAACTTCTGGAAACGGCGTGATCCCTCCCCCGGCGCCGCGGCCGAGCAGCCCGCCGAACCCGCGCGCGACACCATCGCCCGTCTGGCCCGGGGCGCCGGCGCTCCGGCCCCCACCTCCGGCACCCCCGGCGTCGCGCAGGTCAACTTCGACCTCCTGGGGGCCACCTCCGTCTGCACCATCCTCGACCACGACCTCACCGCCGACCGCGTCTCGGACCTCTCCCTGCAGATCCGCACCCACCTGATCAACCACCCCGGCGTGAAGAACCTGGTGCTGGACCTGCAGAACGTCGATTACCTCGACTCCTGCTGCCTCAACATGCTCATCGTCCTCCTCAAGACGGTGCGCGAGAGCGGCGGCCGCATCGCCCTGGCCAGCGCGCAGCGCAGCATCGCGGTGCTCTTCAAACTCACCCGCCTCGACTCCCTCTTCCCCGTCCACCGCGATGTGCTCAGCGCCATCTCCTACGTGGACCAGGCCGCCTAACTCCCCCGCCGCCGCGGCGACGACGCCGTCGAGATCGGGATCTTCTTCGACCCCGCCCCCTGCCGCTTCGGCGCCCGCACCGACAGCACGCCGGCGTCGTACTCCGCCGTGATCCGGTCCGCGTCCACGCTCTCGGGCAGGTCGATCCGCCGACGGAACGACCCGAACCGCCGCTCGGACCGGTAGTAGTCCTTCCCCCGGTCCTCGTACGACTCGTCCTTCTGCCCGCTCAGCAGCAGCGAGTTGCCGCTGATGGAGACGTCGACCTTGTCCGGGTCGATCCCCGGGATCTCCGCCCGGACGACGATCTCGTTGTCGTCCTCGGTCACGTCCACCGCCGGCACGAACGCCCCGAACTCCCGCCCCAGGAGCGGGAAGTCGGGCATCCAGCGCGATCCGAACATCGGCTCCTCGAAGAAGCGGTCCATCGCCCGCGCGATCTCGCGCCGGACGTCCAGCGTGCCGCTCCCCGCCCCATCCGCCGCGGTCTGCTTGGAGTGCCACGGAATCAGATTCATCGCGTCACCTCCTGCTTGCCTGGATCTCTGCCTTTGCCGGTTTCTCGCTTGCGCAAGTCCCGCTCTCCCCCCGACCGGGCCGCGCACGCGGCCCTCCCTCGCTCCCGCCTCAGTTCCCCTGCTGCTTGCCCCGCCCCTGCGGCTGCGGTTGGGGCTGCTGCTGCTGCGGAGCGGGCGACCCGATCTGCCGCTGGGGCCCGGCCGAGCCCTGCCGCTGCACCTGCACCGGGATCCGGCGCGGCTTCGCCGACTCCTTCTTGGGCAGGTGCACCGTCAGCACGCCGTTGTTGAACTCCGCGCTGATCCCGGAGGCGTCGATCTCCTCGTCCACCTGGAAGGTACGGGTGTAGTCCCCCACCGCGAACTCCTGGATCAGGCACTCGCACTCACCCCCCTTGCGGGGTTCGACGCGCGCGTGGATCGTCAGCATCCCGTTCTCGAAGCGGATGTCCACCGACTCCGCCGTCGCCCCCGGCGTGTCCGCGATCAGCGCGATCTCGTTCTCCGTCTCGTAGATGTCCACGTCCGGCCGGAACGTCGGCCCTCGCCGGATCTGCTCACGCTGCAGAACCTCCGTCCCGTTCGCGGCCCTGGTCGTCTGCGTCACCATGGCTTGACCCTCCGGTCCGTTCGGCTTCTCGGTGCGTCCGTCTCTCGTTCCCCCCGCCGCCTCGCTCACGACTTCGCCTTCACCTCGATCTTCCGCGGCTTGGCCTCCTCGGCCTTCGGCAGCGTCACCATCAGCACGCCGTTCTCCAGCGACGCCGACACCTTGTCCGCGTCCACCGGCACGCCGACGCTGATCGTCCGCGAGAAGCGCCCCTCCGGCCGCTCGCGCCGGTGGAAGACCGCCCCCTGCGGCGCCTGCACCGCACGCCGCTCGCCCGTGATCGTCAGGTCCCCACCGAGCATCGTGATCTCGATCTCGTCCATCCCGATCCCGGGGATCTCCGCCTCGACGTACACGTTGCCCTCATCCTCCCACACGTTCACCTCCGGGTACGCCGCCTGCCGAAACTCCGGCAGCAGCGCCCCCAGCATCGAGTTCTCCGGGCTCAGCAGCGTCTCCAGCAGGCGGTCCATCGGGCGCGGCCCCGCGCCCAGAACACCCAAACGGTTCATCATCAGCCTGGACATGGACGGTTCTCCTGTGACGGACTGCCGCGGCCCCGACGCGGGGTCCGCGGGTCGGCCGCGCCCGGCCTGCGGGGCCCCGGGCATCCATCCGGACCACTTCAATGCTCATGCCAGCCCCGCTCCGACCCGTTGCGCTCGCCCCATCGGCGCCGCCGCGCATCCTAACTCCCTTCCGCGCACGCGTTCCCGGCCGAGATGACAAACTCGGGATTCCCCGACTGCCGAAAGGGCGGTCGCCCGTCGCATCAGCGCCCGCGCAAACCCCCGGCCCGCCGCCTCGAACGCCTCACGGCCCCACCGCCCGCACTCTCCGGGCGTGGCACGCGGCTTGTACCCCTAACATGACGGCGGACCCCCGGAGTGCGCACCGCCTATGGCCGTGAAATATCAAGACTACTACCAGGTGCTCGGCGTCAAGCGGGACGCTACCCAGGACGAGATCCAGCGCGCCTACCGCAAACTCGCCCGTCAGTACCACCCCGACGTCAATAAAGAGCCCGGCGCCGAGGAGCGCTTCAAGCAGATCAGCGAGGCCTACACCGTCCTGAAAGACCCGGAGACCCGCCGCCGCTACGACCAGCTCGGCGCCAACTGGAAGGCCGGGGAGGACTTCCGCCCCCCGCCCGGATGGCAGTCCGCCGGCCGCCGCAGCCGCGCCGGCGCGGGCGGGGGAGGCTTCCGCGTCGAGGGATTCGACCCGCAGGACTTCGGCGGCTTCAGCGACTTTTTCGAGGCGATCTTCGGCGGCCGCGCCGGCCCCTTCGGCGGCATGGGCGGAGCCGCCCGCGCCGGCGGCATGGGGGGTATGGGAGGCATGGGCGGGACGGGCTTCCGCACCGAGCGCCCCGGCCAGACCCACGAGGGGGAGATCACCATCACCCTCGAGGACGCCTACCGCGGCGCCAAGCGCCAGATCACCCTCGAGACCCAGGAGCCCGACGCCGCGGGGCGCATGCAGCGCACCACCCGCACGTACGACGTGAAGATCCCCCCGGGCGTGACGGACGGGTCGGTCATCCGCCTCGCCGGCCAGGGGGGACCGGGGATCGGCGGCGGCGAACCGGGCGACCTGCTCCTGAAGGTCCGCGTCGCCCCGGATCCTCGCTTCCGGGTGCAGGACTACGACCTGATCACCACGCTCCCCATCGCCCCGTGGGAGGCCGCGCTGGGCGCCAAGGCGCCCGTGCCGACCCTCGACGGCGAGGCGATCGTCACCATCCCCCCCGGCTCGCAGAGCGGGCAGAAACTCCGCCTCCGCGGCAAGGGCCTCCCCAAGCGGGGCGGCGGCCGCGGCGACCTGCTCGCGGAACTGCGCATCGTCGTTCCCAAAGAACTCACGCCGGAGGAGCGGGAACTCATGGAGAAACTCGCCGCGGCCTCACGCTTCAACCCGCGAGCGACCTAGCGTGATCCGGCACGCCGCGCGCCCGCCGGGCGAACCGGCCGACGGCGCCGGCGTACTGGCCACAACAAGCGGAGTTCCGCGCTGGAGAGTGAACCGACCATGATGTACTTCGACCCGCTGTACTTCCTCTTCCTCGCCCCGGCCCTGCTGCTGGCCATGTGGGCGCAGTTCCGCGTCAAGTCCGCCTACCACCAGACCTCGCAGATGCCCGCCCGCGCCGGCGTCACCGGCGCCCAGGCGGCCATGGAGGTCCTCCGCCGCGCCGGCGTCACCGGCGTCGGCATCGAGCGTGCCGACGGCTTCCTCTCCGACCACTACGACCCGCGCCACAAGGTCCTGCGCCTCAGCCCCGACGTCTACTCCGGCCGCTCCCTCGCGGCCCTGGGCATCGCCGCCCACGAGGCCGGCCACGCCATCCAGGATCAGTCCCGCTACGCCCCGCTGGTCATCCGCAACGCCGTCGTCCCCCTGGCGGGCTTCGGCAGCAACCTCGCGATGATCCTGTTCATGATCGGCCTGGCGCTCAGCGCCGCCGCCCGCGGGGCGGGGGGCTCGAACCTCGGCCCGATGCTCCTCTGGGGCGGCGTCCTCCTCTACTCAACGGTCGTCTTCTTCCAGATCGTCAACCTCCCCGTCGAGTTCAACGCCAGCGCGCGGGCGAGAGACATCCTCCTGGAGACCGGGCTGATCACGGCCGACGAGGCCCCCGCGGTCCGCAAAGTCCTCAGCGCCGCCGCCCTCACCTACGTCGCCGCGACGCTCACCGCGATCCTCACCCTCATCTACCTGCTCACCCGGGCGCAGCAGAGCCAGCGCTGATCGGCCGCCGGCCGCCCGCCTCAGCGCCGACTTCAGCGAGGTCCTATGGGATCTCCAGATCCCATAGGACCTCGCTGTTTCTGGACTCGTCCTCACCCCGCACCTCCGATCCCGCTCCGCCGCACCGCCCCTGGTCAGTACGCCAGCGCCACCACGACGTCGTTGACGTTCGTCCCCGTCGGGCCGGTGCGGATCAGGCACCCGAGACGGTCGAGGATCGTGTGACTGTCGTGCCGCCGCAGGGCATCGACCGGGTCCGGCCCCATCGCCCTCGCCCGTTTGCACGTCTGCGCGTTCACCACCGCCCCCGCGGCGTCCGTCGGGCCGTCAACGCCGTCGGTCGCCAGCGCCATGACGGCGACGCCCTCGGCGCCGTCCATCGTCAGCGCCGCGGCGAGCGCCGCCTCCTGGTTCCGCCCCCCCTTCCCCGCGCCGCCGCCGACGTCCACCGTCGTCTCCCCCCCGGCGATCACCGCCAGGGGCCGCTCGCTCGCACCCCGCCGCAGCGCCTCCGTGGCGACCGCCCTCCCCGCGCTCGCCGCGTCGCCGGTGACGCCGTGCTGCACCGACGCGATGCGGAACCCCAGCCCCTCCGCCGCCTCCCTCGCGGCCTCCACCGCCGCCACGTTCGACGCGACGACCCACGTCCGCACGCGGTCGAAGACCGCATCCCCCGGCTTGGGCGTCTCCGGAATCTCGCCTGCCGCCCCCGCCCGCAGCCGCGCCGTCACCGTCGGCCCGGCGTCCAGCACGCCGCGACGCTCCAGCACCGCCAGCGCATCGGCGAACGTCGTCGGGTCCGGCGTCACCGGCCCGGACCCGATGACGTCGAGATCGTCTCCGATCACGTCCGACAGGATCAGCGCATCCACACGGCACGGCGCGGCCAGCGCCGCCAGCCTCCCACCCTTCAGCCGCTCCACGTGCTTCCGCACCGCGTTGAGTTCGGCGATCGTCGCTCCCGCCCGCAGCAGCGCGGAGGTCACCGCCCGCAGGTCGTCGAGCGACACGCCATCCTCCGGCGAGCACACGAGGGCCGACGCCCCGCCCGAGAGCAGCACCGTCAGCACGCCCTCGCCCGCATCATCACGCCCCCGCTCCGCCGCGGCGCACCGCTCCACGAAGGACCGCACCGCCTCCCCCGCCGCGACGCTCCGCTGCGTCGGCAGCGGATGGTCGCCGACCATGACGCCCTCGCCCCGGCCTGCCCCCTCCGGCGCGACGGTGATCCCCGTCCCTCCCTCCCCCACCGCCGCCAGCATCCCATCCCGCATCCGCACCGCGGCCTTGCCGATCGCCACCCACCCCACCCGCCGCAGCCCCGGCTCGCGCTCCCCCCGCCGCCTGCACGCCGCGTGCACAGCCCCGTACGGGTCCGCCGCGCGAAGCACCGCCTCGCGAATGACCCGGAAGTGCTCAAGATGATCCTCGTACCTCGGCCTCATCTACACTCCCGGGCGTCACGGCTGAGCCTCAAACGGACGCCACGGCCGAGCGCCCCGCTCGGCCGTGCTCTCTTTTTCTCCTCCCTTCTCTCCCTCTCTCTATCCGCCCCCCTCTCCCCCCGGGAGAGGGCAGGGGCGAGGGCTCCATGGCCTCCCTCCCCCCCTCCATGGCTTCCCGACTCCCCACCTCCCCATTCTCCGCCCTCACCTCCCTCCTCGACGGAAGGAGAGAGTTCCTCCTCACCTCCTCACCTCTTCACCTCCACACATGCTCATCCTCCCCCCTGCACCACCACAACACGGGCTGAAAGCCCGTGCCACCTCAGAACATCAGCAATCCCGCACAGATCCACGCCCCCGCCACCACCATCGCCACCGCGGTATACCCCACGATGTCCCGCGCCTTCACCCCCGTGATCGCCAGCAGCGGCAGCGCCCAGAACGGCTGCAGCATGTTGGTCAGTTGATCCCCGTACGCCACCGACATCACCATCTTCGCCGGATCGATCCCCGCCCCCAGGCCAGCCTCCAGCGCGATCGGCCCCTGCACCGCCCACTGCCCGCCCCCCGACGGCACAAAGATGTTGACGATGCACGCCGCCAGGAAACCCAGCACCGGGATCGTCCGCTCGTTCCCCATCGACGTCATCGCGTCCGCCAGGATCCCCACCAGCCCCGACCCGGCCATCATCGCCATGATCCCCGCGTACAGCGGGAACTGCACGATGATCCCCGCGCATCCGCGCGCCCCCTCCTCCGCCGCGGCCAGGTAACTCCGCGCCGAGCCGTGCATCACCAGCCCCAACGCCAGCATCGCCATGTTGATCTCGTTCAGCCCCAGGCTCCCCGCCCCTTTCCGCCGCAGGAACAGCACCAACGCCGCGATCATCACCGCGGCCAGCGTCCACGGCACCAGCGGCGAACGGTCCAGCCACTCCGGCGCCACCCCGCCGCGCTCCCCATCCCTCTCCTCGCCGCGCGGCTCCTCCTCCACCGGCGCCGCCGCCGGCGGCAGGGCCGCGCCCTCAACGCGCTTCGGCGAGAGCAGGTAGAACAGCGCCGGCACGATCACCAGCATCCCCCCCGTGATCAGCAGGTTCATCGGCGAGCCGATCGTCCGCTCCAGCCCGATCAGCGGCATGCCGTTCACCGCCGCCGGATCGGCCGTCGCCACCGCCGGCTCCAGCCGCTCGATCACCCCACGCGGGATCGTCTTCAGCGCGTTGCCCACCGTCGTCATCGCCAGCGGGCTCGACCCCGACAACCCCCCGTGCCAGATCATCAGCCCCGTGTACCCCGCCGCGGCCAGCAGCGGGTAGTCCACCCCGATCCCCCGCCCCGCCATCGACCGCCCCACCTCCCGCGCCAGCAGCGCCCCCACGATCAGCCCCAGCCCCCAGTTCACCAGCGCCGCCACGCACGCCGTCAGCGCCACCATCGCCGCGGCCTGCCCCCCGCTCCGCGGCAGCCCCGCCAGCCACGACAACCCGGCCCGAACCGGCCGGCTCGCCGCCAGCGCGTGCCCAGTCACCAGGATCAGGCACATCTGCATCGAGAAGCCCAGCAGCTCCCACAGCCCGCCCCCCACGCCCCACACCGCCAGCAGCGCCCCCGCCCGCTCCGCCAGCGGCATCCGCTCCCCCCCGTCCGGCGCCGGGAACCCGATCGCCAGCGCCAGCAGCGCCGTGAAGAACGTGAGAAAAACCGCGATGACGAACGGATCGGGGACCGTCCGGCGGAAGACCGCCGAGATCCACTGGCCAAGAACGCTGATCATGCGCTCAGATTAGCGAGCGCCGCCCCGCCGCGCAAACCGGCGCCCCCTCGCCCCTCACGCCCCCGGCAGCCCCCGTCGCAGCCGCTCCACCGCCTCCTCCAGCGTCGCGCGACGCTTGCAGAACGCGAACCGCACCAGGCTCCGCCCCCGCGCCGGATCGCTGTAGAACGCGCTCGGCGGGATCGCCGCCACGCCCACCTCCGCCGTCAGGTGCCGGCAGAAGGCCACGTCGTCGCGGAGCCCCAGCCTCTCTCCGACGGCGGTGTAGTCGGCCAGGACGAAGTACGTCCCCGCCGGGACCGTCACGCCGAACCCCAGTTCCCGCAGCGCGCCGCACAGGTAGTCCCTCGCCCCCTTCAGTTCCGCCGCCAGTTCCGCCGCGGCCGCATCCCCCGGCCCGCCGGGGGCGACCGCCATCGCCGCGGCGTGCTGCAGCGGCGTCGCCGTCGCGAACGTCAGGAACTGGTGCGCCGATCGAACCCCCGCCGTCAGCGCCGGCGGCGCGATCGTCCAGCCGATCTTCCACCCCGTCAGGCTGAACGTCTTGCCCAGACTCGAGCACGTCACCGTCCGCTCCGCCATCCCCGGAAGCGTCGCCAGGCGGAGGTGCGGCAGCGACGGCTCGAACGTCAGCCGCTCGTACACCTCGTCCGTGATCGCGATGACGTCGTGCTCGGCGCACAGCCGCGCGATCAGTTCCAGCTCCTCGCGCGTGAAGACCTTCCCGGTCGGATTGTGCGGCGTGTTGACCAGAATCGCCCTCGTCTTCGACGTGAACGCGCGGCGCAACTCATCCGGATCGAACGAGAACTGCGCCGCCGCGCCCCCCGGCGCCTCGCGCGCCGCCGGCGGCCGCAGCGTCACGAACCGCGCCACGCCCCCGGCCATCGCCACGCACGCGCGGTACGAGTCATAGAACGGCTCGAAGAGGATCACCTCGTCGCCCGGGTTCACCAGCCCCAGCATCGCCGCGGCGATCGCCTCCGTGCACCCGCTCGTCACCGTCACCCATGCGTCCGGATCGACCGCCGCGCCGGTGTCCCGCGCCCACGAATCCGCGATCGCCCGGCTGAGTTCCGGCACGCCCGACATCCGCGCGTACTGGTTCCACCCGGCGTCGATCGCCTCCTTCGCGGCCTGCTTGATGAACGCCGGCCCGTCGAAATCCGGAAACCCCTGCGCCAGGTTCACCGCCGAGTGCTGGATCGCCAGCCGGGTCATCTCCGTGAAGATGGTCGTGCCGAAAGGGGCGAGACGTGCGGCGGTCCGGGACATCGTGCTCATCGCCCCAAGATAGCACGCCCGCGCCGGCCACGCCCCGCCCCCCCCTTCAACCCCTTTCCGTCAAGGGCGGCGGGGTTGACTACGAGTCCACCCACCTTGACTCGAAGTCAATTGGTTCCGCCGAAATCGACGGGATACTTCGCCCCATGACACGCCCGCCGCACCCGCTCGCACAACGCCGAGCCATGACCCGCGGCCGTCGCTGAATCGTCAACCCCCGGGATCGCTCACGCACGGCGTGCGTGCGCGCGGGGTATCCCATGTCCCTCGTCCATTCAGATACGGAGCCTTCTCATGTTCACGTCCAGCACGCAACGCACGACCCGTCCGTTCATCTCCGCCGCCGCCTTGCTCGCCCTCGCCGCCGGCGCGGCCGCGGCCTGCCCGACGCCGCACACCATCAGCATCGCCTCCCCGGGCTTCAACGATGAGGCCGGCGCGGCCCTCGCCTGGTCCGGCGCCTCGCTCATGATCGGCGTCCCCGGACGCGACGCGGCCGCCGCCAACGCCGGCGCCGTTTACACCTTCCTTCCCGGTGGTTTCACCTGGACCCAGCGCGCCGAGATCCTCGCCGCCGACGCCGCCCCCGGCGACGGCTTCGGCGCGGCCGTCGCCTTCGCCGACCCCTACGCCGCCATCGGCGCCCCCGGCCGCGGCGACACCGGCTCGGTCTACTTCTTCGAGCGCACGGGAAACACATGGAACCAGGTGACCCGCGTCAGCGCCACCAGCGAGCCCGGCGCCGACGTCGGCCGCGTCCTGGCCATCAGCGGCAGCACGGTCGCCATCGGCGTTCCGAAGAAGACCATCGGCCAGCACCCCGGCGCCGGGGCCGTCTACCTGTACCAGCGCAACGTCAACGGCACCTGGGGCTTCGCCCAGCAGTTGAATGAAGACCCCGCGCTCGAGCCCATCGCCGGCGACCGCTTCGGCGAGGCCGTCGCCCTGCACGGCGACCTCCTGGTCGTCGGCGTCCCCACCGGCGAGGACACCCCCGCCTTCACCGACCACGGGTACGCCCGCGTCTACCGGCGCGGCGGCGACGGCTTCACCCACGAACAGCGCCTCGCCATGCCCGCGCCGGTCGCCAACGCCCGCTTCGGCGCCGCCGTCGCGACCGACGGCGAGTTCATCGCCGTCGGCGCGCCGTGGCGCGGCCGCTTGGCCTCCGAGGGGGGTGAACTCCCCGCCGCCGGCGCGGTCTACGTGTACCGCTTCGACGGCGGCCAGTGGGTCGCCGACGGCGTCGTCTTCGCCCCCGACGCCGCCGCCTACGCGGCCTTCGGCGACTCCGTTGAACTCCGCGCCGGCCGTCTCGTCGTCGGCTCCCCCGAATCGAAGAAGGCGTACATCTTCCGCCGCATCCCCAGCGGCGTGTGGCATCCCGGGGCCGTCCTGACCGACCCCACCGGCGCGAACAACTCCGGCTTCGCCCGCGCGATCGCCTTCAACGGCGACCAGGTCGCCGTCGGCGCCCCCGCGGACGCCGGCTTCGGGCCCACCGGCGGACGCACCTTCATCTACAACCGCCCCAACTTCGACCACGGCGACGACTGCATCGCCGCCGTCCCCGTCTCGCAGGGCGTCTACACCGGCTGCACCGACGGCGCCACGCTCGACGGCTCCGCGGCCTGCGGCGGCCCGGCCAACGCCCAGGGCCCCGACGTCTGGTTCAGTTGGACCTCCCCCTGCTCCGGCACGCTCCATGTTGACACGGTCGGCTCGGCGTTCGACACCGTCCTCTCCGTCCACAGCGGCTGCCCCGGCGCGCCGGGCTCGACGCAGATCGCGTGCAGCAACGACGCCCCGGGCCTGGGCTCCGCCTCGCGCGTCCAGTTCAACTACCAGGCCGGCCAGGTCTACTACATCCGCCTCGGCGGCGCCGACGGCGCCTCGGGGGACTACACCCTCAACGTGACCGACGGCGACGGCGAGCCGCCCGCGAACAACGACTGCGCCACCCCGCAGGTCGTCACCGACGGCGTTTTCGCCTTCGGCACCTGCCGCGCCGGCGGGGGCTTCCCGACCATCTCCGGCTGCTCCCCCTCGGGCGCCATCTCCCTCGGGCACGACGTCTGGTTCCGCTACACCGCCCCCTCCACCGGGACCGCCACCATCGACCTCTGCGGCAGCAACTTCCCCGCCGCGGTCGCCGTCTACAACCTCGGCCGCTGCCCGGGCCTCATCGACCAGCCCGTCGCGTGCGACACCGGCTCCTGCCCCGGCGGCCAGGCCCGCGTCGAGTTCGCCATCGTCGAGGGGAGCGAGTACCTCATCCGCGTCGGCAGCCTCCCCGGCGCGGCCGGCGGCAGCGCGGTCATGTCCATCGCCTCCGGCTCCGCCTGCCCGGCGGACTGGAACGGTGACGGCTCGGTCAACTCCAACGACATCAGCGCGTTCCTGACCTCCTGGCTCGACAGCGTCCAGGCCGGCACGCTCGGGGCCGACTTCAGCGGCGACGGCGCTGTGAACTCCAACGACATCAGCGCCTTCCTCACCGCGTGGCTCGGCGCCGTCCAGAACGGGTGCTGACGCTTCTCCCCTCGCACCACCCCGCACGATCATGCGCCACGGCCGGCCTCTCGAGGGCCGGCCGTGCTCTTCTTTGCCTTCGTCCTCCGCCCCCTTACGCGTACACCTCCATGAACACCCGGCGCGTCGGCTTGACCTGCTTGTGGATCATCTGCCGCGTCCACCCCTTGATGTCCGCCATCGCCATCGGGTCCACGTGCAGGTAGTGCTCCCGCGTCCCCTCCGGCAGCTGCGCCGCCAGTTCCTGGAAGATCCCCAGTTCCATCCCCGCGATCCCGCAGATGTAGATCAGCGTCCGCGGGCTCGCCAGGATCGGCGCCAGCAGGTCGTGGTGCGTCCGCAGCCGGTCCTGCACGTACAGCGGGTCGTGCCCGTCCGCCTGACGCTCGCGGCTGATCGCCGTGATGTAGTGGAAGTTCGGGTGCTCCGCCTGCTTCTGCAGGAAGAAGTCGTGGTACAGCAGGTCCGTCGCGTACGGCGCCCCCATCACCAGCACGATCCGGCTCCGGCACCCCGACTCCAGCAGGTCGATCAGCATCCCCCGGAACGGCGCGATCCCCGTCCCGGTCGCGAAGAAGATGTAGTCATGCTCCTCCGTCGCCACCGGCAGCAGGAACCGCTTGCCGTTGGGGCCGGAGATCATGATCTCGTCCCCCACCTGCGCATCGCACAGGTAGTTCGACGCCACCCCCAGGAAGAGCTTGTGCGTCTCCCAGTGCTCGTCGATCGTCCGCTTGACGGTCGTCGAGATGATCGTCCCCGGCGCTCCCCCCTCCTCCCCGCGCGTCGGCGAGGCGACCGAGTACAGGCGGACCTTGTGCGGCCTGCCGCTCGCGTCCACCCCCGGCGGGATCACCCCGAACGACTGCCCGGGGCGGAACTTCCCCGCCAGGGGCGTCCCCGAGATGTCGATGTCCACGTGCCGCACGAACCCCGCGGCCTTCTTCGTCGTGCACAACTCCGACCGCACGACCCGCCCGGCCACCGGCGCGGTGGGGCGGACGATGTGCATCTCCACCTCCGGAAGGAGGATGCGGTCGGCGTGGTGGCTGGACGTCGCGGCGGGGTCGGTGGTGGCAGTCATTCACCCGAAGCGTTGGGGTGGCGCTGCCGGTGGTCAAGGCGGCCGCCCGGCTCCGACGCTGCCTTCCTGCCCCGTCAATCCGCCCGGCACGGGTGCAGGAACGGCAGCGAGTCGCGGAACTCCGCCACCGACCGGCCGATGCCCGAGGTCTGGTCCACGTGCCGGCGGAGGATCGACGGCAGGGCGTCCAGCGCCCCCGAGGCCGCGCACCCGGCCGGGTCGCGCGCCGTGTTGATGATCTCGTTGCCGACCAGCCGCTCCAGGATGGTGTTCGCCAGCGCCTCCTCGCTGTAGGCCATCTCGGCGAAGGTGCGATTGATCGTCAGGTCGATCCGCCCCGGCGGGTCCTCCAGTTTCCGGCTCGGCCGCGCCGTGAGGCCCCGCTCGGAGGCCAGGGCGGTGATGAACGACGCGTCCGTCACCGCGTCCACCCGGCGCAGGCGCGGGCTGCTCGGCGTCCCCGCCGCGGCCGGGTCGTACTGGAGCACCACGCTCGTCTCCTTGCCCCCCACCATCGCCGTGGCGCTCATCACCAGGATCCCGTCCACGACCGCCAGCCCGGAGATGTTCGAGATCGACGACGGGTCCAGCCCCGCGCTGACCATCGTCCCCGCCGACGGCACCAGTTCCATCTCCGTGCCGCCGCTGGCGCCGATGAAGTAGTTCGTCCTCGGGTCCACCTCCAGGAAGACGTGCTGGTCCGACCCGTCCGCCAGGTCCAGCCGCCCGGCCAGGAAGAGCGAGCCCCGCTCGTTGGAGCCCCCCGCGCCGTCGAGAGCCACCCCCGGCAGCGTCATCACCGTGCGGATCGATCCGTCGGTGGGAGAGACCTCGTACACCGAGTCCACCGGCCCCGTCCGCCCCAGGTCGAACCCGTGCGCGAACAGGCGCGAGTCCAGCGAGCCCAGCCCCATCAGGAGCGTCTTGCCCCCGCCGCCCAGTTCCAGGCCGAAGTCGAACCCGGTGATCGGGTTCTGCAGGTCGAGGCTGAACAGCCGGTTCCGCGCCGTCACCGTCGCCGCCGTCTCGACCACGTCGCTGCGGAGCAGGTACAGCGTCCGTCCGCCGTCCGGCCGCTCCATCACCGACATCCCGGAGAAGGGCGCCCCCGGCGCGAGCGTCACGCCCTCCACGATCGTCTTGCGCCGATCGCCCGAGAGGTCCCTCTCGGAGATCGTCCCCGTCCCCTGGTCGAACGCCAGGTACGTCGCGATCGCCGCGGGCGGGGTGTCGGTGATCGGACGGGCGACCAGGTCCACCGCGCTCGGCGAGATCCCCAGCCCCAGCCCCAGCGCCTCGCCCGAGCCCGCGGCCCGCTGGGCCACCTGCTGCTCGTCGCGCTCGCGGGCCTTCGGGTCGGCCGTGTCCACCTGCGCCGACTCCTGCTCGGCCTGCGCCGGGTCCGGCGTCTGCTCGCTCGTCGCCTGGTCCCCCGTCACCGTCGCGACCGCGCCGTTGGCGTAGAGCACCACGAACGAGCCGGTGTTCGTCTTGGCCCCCCACGCCGTGGTGCCGAAGGCCGACGTGTGCTCGATGAACAGCGTCGTCCCCGTCACCGCGAGGGTCGTCTGCGGCGTCTGCACCTGCACATCGTTGGCGATGCGCGTCGAATCGACGTCGATCCCCAGCCGCCCCTGCTCGAGGTCCAGCCGCGTCCGCTCCGTCCCGGCGTCGTTCACCGCCATGCGGATCGTGGTGTTGGTGAACTTGTCCAACGTGATCGTCTGCGTCGCGCCGATCTGCAGCACGGCCTTGCCGCTCAGGCCGGTGCGGATCTGCGTCCCCTCCGCCAGCCTGATCCCCGCCCGCGCCGGCTCCCACCCCTTCTTCGGGTCCGGGCCGATGTTCTCAGGGCGGCGGATCTGCACCGGCCCGCTGAAGTCCACCAGCAGGATCATCGTCTTCGTCGCCCGCGGGCTGATCGGCCCGTTGTTGGCGGGGACAGGCCGCGCTGACGGCCCCTGCGCCGGCGGCGACGCCGGCTGGATCGGCTCGGCCATCATCGCCGCGGCCGACGCCGCCAGCCCGGCGACGGCGAGGACAGCCGACAGGACAGCGACGTGCGGAGCAGTCCGGTGGCGGGTCATGATCCGTTCCTGTTGTGGGCAGGAGTCTGGATGGAGGCCGCGACCCGAAGGGTCACTTCTCCGTGAGGGTAATCGTACCATCGAATCGGACCTCCGCCCCCCCATCCGCGGCCGAAGCCAGGAGGTTCCTCCACTCCGCCACCGATCGGCGGTAGATCTCCGCCAGCCTCCCCTCCCCGAACTCCCTCTCCAGCAGGTCGAAGCCCGCCAGGGCCGCGTCAAACTCCCCGCGGGCGAACGCCTCAACGGCCCGGCGGGTCAGTTCGATCCACTCCCCGGTTCGCCCCCCGTGCGGGCTCTGGTCGTCATCCCCCACCAGTTCGTAGACCCCCTCCGCCTCCGCCTTCCCCTTGACCGCAATCCGCCCGATCGGCCGCCACCGGAACCCCCCCTCCTCCCCCACCAGTTCGTAGACGCGCTGCGAGACCAGCACCCTGGTCCCGAGCTGCTTGTTGGCCGACTCCAGCCGCGCCGCCAGATTCGCGGCGTCCCCGATGACGGTGTACGACGAGTTCCGCGGCGGGTTGCCGAAGTCCCCCACCATCAGTTCCCCCGCCGCCAGCCCCACCCGCATGTGCAACATCTCGCCCTCGCCGAAGGCCCCCGCCGCGTTGAGCCGGTCCAGCGTCCGCATCATCTCCAGCACGGCGCGGCAGGCGTTGACCGCGTGCTCCTCATCCGCGATCGGCGCCCCCCAGAAGGCCATCATCCCGTCGCCGAGGTACTTATCCAGCGTCGCGCCCGTGGACTGGAGCACCTCCGTCATCGCCCCCAGGTACGTCGCCAGCACCTCCGCCGTCCGCACCGACCCCAGCCGCTCGGCGATCGTCGTGAAGCCCGCCAGATCGGTGAACATCACCGTCAGTTCCCGCTCCTGCGGCGCCATCGAGTCCAGTTCCGGGTTGTTCACCAGGATGTCCACCACCGCCGGAGAGACGTACGAGCGGAACCGCTCCTCCGTCCGCCGCCGCGCCCGCTGCTCCACCAGCAGCCGGTGCAGCATCACCGCCAGCCACCCCCCCGCCGCCGCCAGGCCCGGACCCGTGAACGCGATGATGCTCCACCACGCATCCCAGAACGCCACCGCCGTGACCAGGAACCACAGCACGATCAGCAGCGCCACCGCCAGCGGCCCGGTGATCACCGTCCCCCGCGCCCCCACGAATGTGCCAAGCAGCCCCAGCACGGCGACGCTCAGCAGGTCCAGCCACAGCGGCACGCGGCTGCGGCTCATCCCCGTCAGCAGCGAGTTCGCCACCGCCGCGTGCACGTACACCCCCGGCGTGTACGAGTGGATCGACGTCCCCACCACGTCCACCGGCGCCGCCGTGGACGCGAACCCCACCAGGCAGATCCGCCCCGACACCAGCGAGCGGATCACCCGCCGCTGCCGCTCGATCGCCCCCAGCCCATAGTCGATCTCCTCGAGAATCCGCGGGAACTTCGCCGCGATCTCCTTCAGCAGCGTCAGACGCGCCCGGTCCTCCTCCGACTCCGGCTCCTCCCCATCCATCTCTCCCAGGAACTCCAGGAACCCCGCGGCCTCCCCCGCCGCCTGCTCCCAGAAGGGACGCAGTTCCGCCAGCCGCGCCCTCCACGCCTCCCCGCCGACGTCCAGTTCCCCCAACCCCTCCGCCGCGGACTCGTACCCGTCGAGAACAAGCAGTTCCGCGGCGATCGCCCGGCGCGTCCAGCGGTCCAGTTCCGCCGCATTGGCCGCGATCCGCTCCGCCACCAGCACCGGGTGCAGCACGCCGCCGATCGAGAGCGTCGTCGCGCACCCCGCCTCCGCCGCCCCCTCCCCTGCGCCCGCCGCGGCCAGCGGACGGAACTGGTCCACCCAGCCCTCCATCGCCCGCGGCCAGGTCAGGAAGAAGAGCCCGTCGGTCGTCCGCCCCCGGATGCGTTCCCGCCGCAGCGGAACCTCCCGCGCCTCCCCCCCCGCCAGGTGCGGCGCCAGCAGCCGGTCCTCCTCAAGACGCAGGTCCGACAGCGGCACGCCCCGGTGCAGCGCCACCGCCGACAGCCCGAGCATCGGCCACAGCCGCCCCTGGTGCTCCACCAGCAGCGGCACGCGCCGCACCTTCCCGTCGTTGTCGTGCGTGCCGCTGATCGTCACGTTGGCGATCGCCGCCGCGGCGGAGGCGATGCGCCCGATCGGCGGCCTGGGGTCGCTGGAGCGCGGCCAGAAGTGCGCCCGATCCGGCAGCGGCATCGACGAGGCGGGCAGCCTCGCCGCCAGCCCCCGCGCCGCCCCGAACTTGATCGAGAGATCGTCCAGCGCCGCGCTGCGGCTGGCGCTCGCCTCCGACTCGCTCAGCATCTCCTTCGCCAGCAGCGCGAGCGCATCGGCCTCGGGCATCTCCCTCAGTTCCGGCCGCTGCTCCAGCAGCGCGGCCAGCGCGGGCATCGAGATCCGCGTCGCCCCGCCGCCGGCGCCCTCCTCGCCGAGCCCGCTCCCGGGCGCAAGCGTCCCGCGAGCACGATCCAGCGCGAAGTTCGCCGCGATGACCACCCGCCCGTGCCGCGCCATCGCCGCGGCGATCAGACCGTCGTCGTCGATCGGCCCCTCGCGCCCCGGCGCGTACCGCGGCGCCTGCGGCGAGTCCAGCAACAGGTCCATCGCGATCACGCTCGCCCCCGCCCGCGAGAGTTCGTCGATCGCCTGCGCCAGCCGCGCCCGGTCCCACGGCCAGCGCCCCACCGTCTCGATCGCCCGGTCGTCGATCGCGACGATGGCGATCTCCGGCGACGGCGTCAGCGACGAGCGGCCGAACCACTGCGCCCGCACGTCCAGCGACGCGTACTCGACGATCTGACGGTCCAGCACCCCCACCCCCTGCAGCGCCAGCACGATCAGCGTCGCCCCCAGGCCCAGCAGCCACTGCCGCCGCCGCATCGCCGCGGCGCGCGAGCCCGCCGCGGCACGCGCCTGCTCGCGCCGGTCGGACGGTCGTGTTGCTCGGCTGGGGCGATCGTCCATGCTTGCCCCTCCCGCCGCCCCTGGTCGGTCCCGCGGTCAGAAGGCCCCGTCGCTCGCGGCCGGCCCTGTCGCCGGCGGCGGCGCGCCGTTCGCCCGGGTCAGTTCCATGTAATCCTGCGCCCGGGAGATGATCGCGATGAAGTCGTCCCCCGAGATCGTCTGGTTCTCGCTCGACACCGGCATCAGCCCCGCGTACACCGCTTCACGCAGCGCGTACCGCGGGACAGGGCCAAACAGCCTCATCATCACGCCCCCCTTGATCCCCGTGATCACCACCAGGGCGCTGGCGATACGCCCGCGCTGGATCGCCAGTTCCGCCGGCTCGTCCCACGACTCCGGCAACCACCCCCGCGCCTTGGCGTGCGCCACCCGCTCCTCGTACGTCCGCGCCGGCGCCGACGGGTCCTCCAGCAGCATCAGCCCGTGCAGCCCCTCGTCGTTCGACACCGCCGCCCGCCCCGGCAGGCTGTACCAGAAGTCCATCTCCCCCGACAGGTCCCCGCGGACGTAGCCGGTGTCCGCCCGGTCGGCGATCGACGTGCGGGCGCACCCCGCCTGGCCCGCGACCCCCGCCGCCAGCAGCGCCGCCGTGACGCCGGCCGCGGCGCGCCGGCCCACCCCCGGTCGCCCCCTTCCTCTGCGTGGTTCCTTCATCGTGGGCGGGCCTCCGATCCGTCAGAACGAGAGCGTCGCGGCGAAGAGGATGAACTGCCGGGTCTCGTGGCTCCCGTCGATCGCCGAGCCCGGGAAGAAGGCGCCGTACCTCAGGTTCAGCGCCAGGTCGCTGGTCACACGGTAGTTTACGAACAGGTCCGTCTCGACACCCAGGTACGTCTTCGCCAGCGTCGGCTCGTCGATCGGGGCGTTGCGGTCCAGCTTCCCGAACACGAGCACGTCCGCCCCCACCTGCAAGCGCTCCATCCCGCTGATCGAGCGGAACGGGAACGTGCTCGCCCCCACCCGCAGGCTCATCAGGTTGCTCAGCGACGGCGCGAACGCCAGGCCCGTGTTGGCGAACCCCATCGAGTTGAACGCGTGGTCCGTCGTCCCCGCCAGGTTCCCCCCCACCGTCTCCGACGGCAGCAGCCGGTCGTCGTCCCCCGAGGCGAGCAGCCCCTCGATCTGGAGCCGCGTGAGGTTCTGATCGCGGAACTGGTACGTCAGCTGCGCCCGGGCCGCGAAGGCGCTGATGTCCTCGCGCGTCTGCTCCGTCCGCAGCGGGTCGCTCATGCTGTGCCCGGTCTGGTAGACGAACTCGCCGAGGTACAGGATGTTCGCCCCGATGCTCCCCTCCGTCCCCACGCCCCAGTACGTCGAGGTGTACCCGAAGTCCACCGGCTCGATCCCCCCGAATCGCGCCGGCTCGGGCTCGTCGTTGAAGTCGGCCATGTACAGGCCGAAGACGTAGAACTGCTGGTTCCGCGGCGTGGTCAGCCGAAGCTGCCCGCCGAAGAACCCGCGCCGGGTGTCGCTGTCGAACTGGTCGCGAGAGGTGTCGAAGTCGATGATGCTCTCGTCCCCCGGCGTCACCCCCGCGATCCCCTCGAGCGTGAAGCGGTTGCCCACGCCCCACGTCAGCGTCGGCCTCGCCGCCAGCAGCGTCTCCGAGAGCGCCAGCCCCGCCCCCCAGTCCACGAACTGCCGCCCCACCCGCAGCCGCAGCGACGCCGGCGCCCCGCCGATCCCCGAGCCCAGCGCGCTGGAGTACTCGTACCAGTAGCGGTCCAGGTACGGCTCGGCCCACCGGTCCCCCCGGTTGTCGAAGGAGTCCCCAGGGCTGAAATCGCGGTAGCGGAAGCGGGAGCGTCCGAAGAAACTGTGCGTGTCGTCCACGGAGATCCGCGCGTACAGCGTCGTGTCGTACTGCAGCAGCCGGCGCGAGTTGGACGACTCGTCGTTGAGGTTCAGGAACGTGAACGTGAAGAACCCCCCGGCGTCCACGAACGCTCGCTCCCCCAGCGACAACTCCCGCCCGGGCACCCCCCGCAGCTCCGGCTCCGCCTGACGCAGCGCCCGCTCGAGCCGGCGGGTGTCCTCCGGCTGCGCCCACACCGGCCCGGCGGCGCACGCCGCCGCCGCGGCCGCGGCGACCGCTGCGGCGGGCGCACGACGACCCCACGGCGGCCTGCCGCCCCGGCGTCGTCCCAACCTTGCCCAAACCGCCATACACATCCCTCCGGCGCGGCCCCGCCGTGGCGGCCGCGCTGCACGCCGCGGGGTGGTGGGCGTCACCCCGCGGCGCCCCGGAGCCACATACGGCCCCGGATCGAGCCAAGTTTGTACCCGAACGGAGCCGCCTCCGCCCGGGCGACTTCTTCAACAACGCACCCCCGGGTCCCCGCCGCTCCCCTCCCGCCGATGCCGCGCCGCCGCTACGTCAGCGGGCCCGACGCGGGCATCGGCGTCCCGAATGTGGCCCACCCGCCGTTCTGGAACAGGTCCCAGTGGACGAAGGAGGCGACGATCGGCGCCTCCGCGAAGACGCCCAGCCCGAAGAAGTTCAGCCCTTCGCGCAGCGGCGCCCCTCCCTCGCGGTGCAACTCGATCGTCCGCGTCTGCCGCCCGGCGAGCTCGATCTCGACCTCCACCGGCGGCTCCCCGGTCGAAGAGTAGAACACGACGGTCACGTCCAGCGCACCGTCGCCGGGGTTGGTCACGGTCAGGTACTCGAAGCCCACGCTCCCCGCGGTGGAGAAGTCCAGGAAGGCGTCGGCGAAGAGCCACCCCGTGTGCGGCTGCACCGGTCCCCCGGCGGTGGCGTCCCCGCGCTGGTGGTCCGCCATCGCGAACCGGACGACGATGGGCAGGTCCGACTCGATCCGCAGCGACGCCCGCGCCCCCGCGTCGATCGAGTACTGCTCGAGCGAAAAGAGCAGCGGCTCGCCCGGCGGCGCGATCACGTTCAGCGCCTGGGGCGGCGGCGCCTCCCCGCCGTCGGACTCGAAGACGACGGCGACCGAGACGGTCGTCAACTCGCTCGGGCTGGGGTTGAAGATCGACACGACGTTGAACAGGCCCGGGCGCGTCTCCACGAAGGGGACGAGCACGGACGTCTGCCCCATGGAGGGCTCGCCCAGGATCGTGAACCCCTGCCCGGTCGAGGACTCGTAGCGGCTCTGCGCGACCACGAGCGGGACCGTCGAGGTGACCACGACGCCGAAGCGGCCGAAGGGGATGATGGGGTCGGCGTTGAAGTTCACCCCGCCGCGGCGCAGCGCGGGGACGATGTAGGTGAACGAGTGCCGCCCGCCCCCCTCGTAGTACAGGTCGAAGGTCACCTCGCCGTCGAACTCCGTGGGGTTGTAGTACGTGAGGAAGTCGTAGATGAAGCCGGAGGACTTGAAGACCTCCGCGAACGTCCAGATGCGGGACGTGACGTTCGTCAGCGCCTCCCCGTTGGCGGCGTCCAGCATGCTCACCTGCCACGGCGAGAAGTTGTCGTACCGGGAGAGCATCGCCCCCAGCGGCGCGGAGGACTGCACCTCCAGCGCGTAGCCGACGTTCAGCCGCGTCAGCGCCTCGTGCCCGCGCCCCCGCTCGGTGATGATCAGCCCGCCGCGCGACTGCGCCGCGATCTCCCCGTCGAAGATCACCTGGTCCCGCTCCCCCACCTCGTACCGCGCGATCACCCGGTACCGCACCGGGAACGGGTGCGGGTTCACCACCGGCAGGTACTCGTTGATCGTCACGTCGTTGCGCCACCCCTCCGGGATGAACAGCAGCGACCAGATCGACGCCTCCACGCTCGCCGCCGCCCCCTCCTCGCCCCCGACCGTCACCGGGACCGCGAAGAAGACCTGCCTCCCCACCCCCCACGCCTCCGGCACGATCCCCGCCCACCGGAACTCCCCCGCCCCGACCTCGACGCCGCCCGGCAGCACCTCGTCCAGCGCGCTCAGCACCCCGTTCCCATCGGCGTCGCGGTAGAACCGCACCGCCGCGGCGGGGATCCCCGACGGATCGACCGTCGCCGCCAGCGTCATCGTCCTGCCGGGCAGGAGCGTCTCCTCCAGCGGCGCCAGCGTGAGGACCGACGCCGCGCCGCCGACGGTCACCACCGCGGAGCGCACCTCGCTCTCCAGCCCGATGTCGTCCACCGCCAGCGCGAACAGCCGCGTCGGCCCCACCGGCCACCCCGCCGGCGCCGCCACCTGCGCCCGCCACGTCCCCCCGCCGACCGCCGTCCCCGCGATCGGCGACGCCCGCTCCTCCTCGCTCAGCACCCCGTCGCCGTCGGCGTCACGGAAGAAGAGCACCGCCGAGATCACGCCGTCCGCGCTGCTCACCCCCGAGGCGGTCAGCGTCAGCGTGCCGCCGTACGCCACCGGGTCCGGCCCGGCCACGAACGACCCGATCACCGGCACCGAGCCGATGATCGCCGTGGCCGTCGCCGGCCCCCCCTCGAGCCCGTCCGGATCGGCCGCGACCGCGAAGAAGACCGTCGGCCCGCGCGCCCAGTCCTGGGCGACCGTCGCCGTCGTCGTCCACCCGCCCGCCGCGCCCGTGTCCACCCCCAGCAGTTCATCCCCGCCGTCCAGCCTCCCGTCGCCGTTGCGGTCGCGGTAGAACGTCACGCTCCCCACCGTCCCCGCCTCGTAGACGACGCCGGTGGCCGTCAGCGTGAGCGTCGTCCCCGCCGGCGCGATCGTCGGCGAGACCGTCAGCGCCCCGACCACCGGCAGCGGGATCACCGTCACCGACGCGAACGCCGGCTCGCTCAGCGAACCCAGGTCATCCCTCGCCAGCGCCAGCAGCAGCGACTGCCCCGGCCCCCACGACGGGCTCACCGCCGCCTCCAGCACAAAGCCGAGCGTCGGATCCGGCGCCCCCTCGCCCAGGAACTCGTCCCCCACGCTCACCCGCCCGTCCCCGTCGGCGTCGCGGTAGAAGAGCACCGTCTCCACCTCGCCGTCAACGTCCGTCGCGAAGGCGCTGAGCACGAGGGTCTCGAAGTACCGCACCGGGTTCGGCGAAGCGGAGAAGCCGTCCATCATCGGGCGGCGGTTGACCAGCACCACCACGTCCGCGACGTTGCTCACCAGCCCGTGGTCGTCCGTCGCGCGGGCGAAGTACCGGTAGCGCCCCACCGCCACCCCCGGGTCCAGATGGATCGTCGTCGTGAACCCGTCCCCGCCCGTCGCGTCCGTCGAGATCAGTTCATCCTCCCCGTCGAGCACGCCGTTGCCGTTGCTGTCCGCGTAGAAGGCGACCGACGTCACCGCCCCGTCGAAGTCCGACGCCAGCGCGGTCAGCGTCACGCTCTCCCCGGGCTCCGCCTCGTACCGGTCCGGCACCAGCATCCCGACCTCCGGCCGGTACCGCAGCGAGGTCGTGAACGTCACCATCGGCCCCGCGACGCCCAGGTTGTCCACCGCGCGGGCGAAGAAGCGGATCGTCCCCGTCAGCCCCGTCTCCTGCGGGTACAGCGCGGTGATCGAGAACCCGTCGTTCCCGTCGGTGTCCTCGCCGATGAGCACGTCGTTCTCCGGCTCGTACGCGCCGCTGCCGTCCGCGTCACCAAAGAACTCCACCCGCCTGACCCACCCGTCCAGGTCCATCACCCCGCTGGCCGTCAGCGTCACCGGGTCGCCGAAGATCAGCGGATCGGGCGACGCGGAGCCCGCCTCGATCGTCGGCCGGTGCGTCTGCGTCACCACCGCCGCGGCCACGCCCCCCAGCAGCCCGTCGTCGTCCACCGCCCGCGCAAAGAACCGCACCGTCCCCGGCCCCCACGACGGGCTCGCGATCCCCGTCCACGTGTACCCGTTCGACCCGTCGCCGTCCGCCGGCGACAGTTCCTGATCCCCCGCGTCGAGCACGCCGTTGCCGTTGGCGTCGCGGTAGAACCGCACCGACTGCACCGAGCCGTCCTCGTCCGACACGCCCGTGGCCGTCAGCGTGATCACCTGCCCCGGCTCGACCGGGCTGGGCGACACGATCAGCCCCTCCACCCCCGGCGGGCGCAGCAGCGCAACCTCCACCGCCGCGAGGTTCCCCGGCACCCCCCACTCGTCGAACGCCTGCGCGAAGAACCGGTTGATCCCCGTGTTCCACTCCGGCAGCGCGACCCCCGTGCGCGACCACCCATCGGAACCGTCGGTGTCCGTGGGGAAGAGCGCCTCGTCGTCCGGGTCCAGCAAACCGTCGAAGTTGCTGTCGCGGAAGAAGCGAACCTCCGCCACCACGCCGTCCGGATCGAACACGCCCAGCGCCGTCAGCGTGAACTCCGCCCCCGACAGGATGGGCGCCGGCGCCGCCGCGAGCGACCCGATCATCGGCGGTGTGTTCCCCGGCATCGCCCCCGAGTGCAGCAGCGTCAGCGAGTTGTCCAGCGAGTTGACGACGAACAGGTCCAGGTCGCGGTCGCCGTTCACGTCCGCCGCGGCCAGCGCGATCGCCCCCGCCCCCGCCGGGACGCTCACCGGCAACTCCAGCCCCCGCCCCGCGTCGTTGGCCAGCAGCGTCACGTCCCCGCTCATCAGGTTCGCCGTCGCGATGTCCTGGTCGCCGTCGCCGTCGAAGTCGTGCGCCACCACGGCGTGCGGCTGGTTCCCCGCCAGGAACTCCCGGTGAGCCTCGAACGACCCCGTCCCCAGGTTCCGCAGCACCGACACCGTCCCCCCGAACGAGTTGGCGATCACCAGGTCCACCGCCCCGTCCATGTCCACATCCCCCGCCGCGATCGACCGCGGCACCGCCCCCACCGCGTGCGACCCCGCGCTGGTGAACCCGCCGGCGCCGTCGTTCCGCAGCACCGTCACGTTCGAACTCGTGATGTTCGCCACGGCCAGATCGAGGTCGCCGTCCCCATCAAGGTCCGCCATGGCCACCGACACCGGCCCGTCCCCCACCGCGTAGGCCGTCGGCGCCCCCAGCGAGATCACCCCCGGCTCCCCGCCGGTGTTGAGCAGCACCGCCACCTGATCGGTGTTGAACAGCGCGACCGCCAGGTCCGCACGACCGTCCCCGCTCAGGTCCCCCACCACCACGGCCCGCGGCCGGCTGCCGACCACAATCTCGTGGCCGGGGGCGAACTGCCCCCCGCCCAGGTTCCGCAGCACCGTCACCGTGTTGAGCAGCGAGTTGGCGACGACCAGGTCAACCAGCCCGTCCCCGTCCAGGTCCCCCGCCGCCACCGCCCGCGGCGCGGACCCCACCGCCGGACGCGACGGCATCGCCGTGAACCCCCCCATCCCGTTCCCCAGCAGGACCGTCACGTCGTTCCCCGACGCGTTGGCCACCGCCACGTCCAACGTCCCGTTGTTGTCGAAGTCCGCCACCGCAACCGCCGCGGGCTGGTTCAGTCCTGTGGCGACTTCCTGGCCGTAGAAGGTGAACGCCAGCAGCAGGCGCGGCTCCAGCGGCTCGACCGCGGCCGGCCCTCCGAGACACGGGCGGACTCGGGGCGCGGACAAACCGGGGCTATCAAGGCCGGGCATCTCGATGTCCTTCTCGACGCGTGGGCACGCCGCGGAAACGGCGCTGTCGGGCTACCAATATACCGCCCGGAGCACGCGCCGTCACACCCCGTCGCGACACCCCTCCCCCGGCTCTCCCGCCCCCCTCGTCCGATCGG
>Ga0207874_1000172_pt1 | contig 98656 bp, 81 predicted proteins | sample HigsolmetaAR201D_FD_184833 | JGI IMG/M metagenome (GOLD analysis project Ga0207874, IMG submission 184833) | Ionic liquid and high solid enriched microbial communities from the Joint BioEnergy Institute, USA - AR20-1-D (SPAdes) (version 2) ...
CGTTGACCGCCAGCGCCAGCCGGCCGTCGTCGGACAGCAGCGGCTGCGAACCGCCGGCCGGGTCGACGATGGCCAGGCGCTCGTGGACGAGGATCGCGCCCTCGTCCAGGTACACGCCGCTCCAGTCGGGGCCGCGGTGGCGCTGCCGCTGCGACCGCTCCAGCGCCTCGCGGCGCAGGGCATGGACGTCATCGCCGGGCTGCAGGCCGAAGATGCCGAGGATGGAACACATGGGACGCTCCTGTGGGGGGTGGGGAAGGGATTCCCGCGCCCGGACACGAAAAAGCCCGCATCTTCCGATGCGGGCTCCCTCGCATACGCCAGGCGTGGAGTAAGGGTCTACGCCTGGTCGAAGCCCGCATCGCGCGCACGGTTGCGCGCCGCATTCGAATTGGCGTTCGAATTGCGGTTCGCGGTGGCGATGCGGGCGGACAGTGCGGCCATGCCGGCGAAGCTAACCCGCCACGGACCGCCTTGCAACAGTTGCAGACAAAACCGTCACCGGCCCATGCCGATACTCCGTGGCTTCCCGGGGAAGCAGAAGGGAACATGGGCGTGAACGACACCCTCCAGCAGCTGTCGCGGGCCTCGCAGGTCGTCGCGATGCTCGCGCGCTACCGCAAGGCCGGCATCCTGGCCGGGCTTGACCTCGGCGACGCCGTGGAACCGGAAGCGCATACCGGTGCCGGCGACGACGCCATGGCCGAACGCTTCGCCGCCGACCTGGAGGCGCTGGGGCCGGCATTCGTCAAGCTCGGCCAGGCGCTCTCGACCCGGCCGGACCTCGTCCCGGCCGGCTGGATCGCCGCGCTCGAGCGCATCCAGGACGATGCTACGCCCGCCCCCATCGGCGACATCGAGGCCCTGCTCGGGCACGAGCTGGGCGTGCGCGCGGGCAAGGTGTTCTCGGCCATCGACCCGGAACCGATGGCGGCCGCCTCGCTGGCGCAGGTCCACCGAGCGGTGCTGCGCGACGGCCGCGTGGTCGCGCTCAAGATCCAGCGCCCGGACGTGGCCGCGGGCGTGCGTGCGGACCTCGACCTGCTGGCGCGCCTGGCCGGAACCGCCGACCGCCTGACCGAGACCGGCCGCCGCCTGCGGCTGGCCGACTGGATCGGCGAGTTCCGCAAGACCATGCTCGACGAACTCGATTACCGCGCCGAGGCCGGGAACCTCGAGCGCTTCGGCCGCCACCTCGCGGGCTACCCCCTGCTCCGCGTGCCCATGCCGCTGTGGGACTACGTGACGCCGCGCCTGCTGGTGATGGAATGGATCGACGGCATCAACGTCACCCGCATCAGCGGGCTGCGCCGCACCGAGCTCGACACCGTTCCGGCCACGTCCCAACTGCTGCGCGCCTACCTCGACCAGGTCTTCGTGCACGGCGACATCCACGCCGACCCGCACCCCGGGAACGTGCTGCTGTGCGACGACGGGCGCATCGCACTGATCGACCTCGGCATGGTCGCGACGCTGCCCCCGCGCCAGCGCGAGCGCCTGCTCAAGCTGGTGTTCGCCGCTGTCGACGGCCGCGGCGAGGACGTGGCGCGCGAACTGGTGGCACTCGGCACGCGGCTGGAGGAATTCGACGAGCCCGCCTTCGTGCGCGAGATCTCGCAGGCCGTGGCCCGGTACGCCGGCGCGGAACGGCGCGCGTCCGAGGGCCGCATGGTGCTCGAGCTGGTTCGCCGGGCGACCGAATGCGGCCTGCGCACGCCGCCGGAAATCAGCCTCCTTGGCAAGACCCTGCTCAACCTGGAGCGCGTGGTGGACGCGCTCTCTCCCGGCCTCGACGTCAAGGCGGAGATCGAGGCGCACCTGCAGTCGCTGCTGCGCGAGCGGCTGCGCAGGTCGCTCTCGCCGGCGAACCTGGCCAGCGAGGCGATGGAAGTGCAGGAACTTCTGCGCGAGGCGCCGCGCAAGCTGTCCGACGTGCTCTCGCTGCTCGCCGCCAACCGCCTGCAGGTGCGCCTGTCGGGACTGGACGATTCGCGGGTGATGGAGAACCTGCAGAAGATCGCCAACCGCATCGCCTCGGCGGTGGTGATCGCCGCCCTGCTGCTGGCGTCCACGCAGCTGATGCGCGCCCCGCAGCCTGGCCGCACGCTGCTGGGCTATCCGGTGCTGGCGGTGCTGATGTTCCTCGTCGCCGCGGTGCTGGGCATCGCGCTCGTGGTCAGCGCGATGCGCCACGACCATCGCGCCCGCCCGCGCGAGCGCAGCGGTGACGAATGACCCCGGCCGGCCCCGGGATCAATCCCCGCCACACAGCAGTCGCTCGATCAGCCGCAGGTAGAGCCCGGGCAGCGCTTCCAGGTCGGCCACCCGGATGTGTTCGTCCACCTGGTGGATGCTGGCGTTCACCGGGCCGATCTCGATGCACTGCGCGCCGAGCGGCGCGATGAAGCGCGCGTCCGAGGTGCCGCCGCCGGTACTCTCCTCCGGCGGCGCGCCGGCGAACTCCGCCAGCACCTCGCGGGCGATGCGCCGCAACCGGCCTTCCGGCGTGTGGAACGGCTCGCCGCTGCGGTGCCAACGCAATTCATAGTCCAGGCCGTGGCGGTCCAGCAGCGCGGCGACCTCCGCCTCCAGCCGCGGCGCGTCCCAGTGCGGGTTGTAGCGCAGGTTGAAATCCACGCGCAGCTCGCCGGGAATGACGTTGGCGGCGCCGGTGCCGGCGTGGATGTTGCTGACCTGCAGGCCGGTGGGCGGAAAGTTTTCGTACCCGTCGTCCCAGCGCCGCGCCACCAGTTCGGCCAGCGCCGGGGCGGCTTCGTGCACCGGGTTGCGCGCCTTGTGCGGGTAGGCCACGTGTCCCTGCACGCCGCGCACCGTGAGCGTGGCCGAGAGCGAACCACGGCGGCCCACGCGCAGCAGGTCGCCCAGCCGTCCGGTGGAGGACGGCTCGCCGGTGATGCACCAGTCGATGCGCTGGCCGCGCTGGCGGAACAGCTCGGCCACGCGGCGCACCCCGTCGATGGCCTCGCCCTCCTCGTCGGAGGTCAGCAGCAGGGCCAGCGTGCCCGGATGGTCGGGATGCTCGGCGACGAAGCGCTCAGCGGCGATGACGAAGGCGGCCACGCTGCCCTTCATGTCGGCGGCGCCGCGTCCAAACAGCAGGCCGTCGCGCACTTCCGGCGCGAACGGATCGCTGGCCCAGGCCTCGCGTGGTCCGGGCGGCACCACATCGGTGTGACCGAGCAGCACCAGCACCGGGCCTTCACCCGGGCCGTGCGTGGCCCAGAGATTGTCCACCGCGCCGAACCGCATCCGTTCGCAGGCAAAGCCCGCGCGTTCGAGCCGGGCCGCGACCAGATCCTGGCAGCCGGCATCGTCCGGCGTGACCGAAGGACGCGAGACCAGCTCGCAGGCGAGCCCGAGGACGTCGGACATCACGGCAGCGGCACGGCCGTGTGGCACCTCACTTCCCGAACAGCTTCTTGAAGCCGTTGTCGGTGAAGCCCTGGCTGAAGCCGCCGTCCCCCATGACCACCACCGGACGGCGGATCAGCTGCGGGTACTCGCGCAGCAGCAGCTTCCACTCGGCGTCGCTGCCCGGCGACTTGCGGCTGGGCGGGAGCTGCCGCCACGTGGTCGAGGACTTGTTGACCAGCACGTCCCAGCCGCCGGCCTTGCCGGCCCATTCCACCAGCGTTTCCGGCGACGGCCTGTCGTCGCGGTAGTCCACGAAGGTGTACGGCACGCCGAAGCGGTCGAGCCACTTCGTCGCCTTCCTGCATGTGTCGCAGTTCTTCAGTCCGTAAAGGGTGACGCTCATGTGGAACTCCGTCATTTCCGGGCCGGGCGCGCGACCACGGGCAGTTCAATGTAGCTCGGGGCATCGGCCGAATGGTGCACGGCGTTCTCCGCCACCACCGGCGAGGATTCGGTCTCGTTCGGACCGCCGGTGTTGAGGTTGCGCGCGAACTTCGGGAAGTTCGAGCTGGTCACCTCGACCCGGATGCGGTGGCCCTTGCCGAACTGGATGGAGGTGGCGATCGGCGTCGGCCTGAGCATGTAAACCTGGCCGGGCTCCATCGGCTTCGGCGTGTCGTAGCCGTCGCGGTAGCGCGCGCGCAGGATGGTGTCACCGACGATCCACGCGGTGCCGTCCGGGGCCACGTCCACCAGCTTGACCGCGAAGTCGGTATCCGGGGCGCTGGAGGACACGCTGAGCACCGCCTCGACGAAGCCGGTCACCTCCATCGGCTCCTCCAGCGGGTCGCTGGTGTAGACCAGGACGTCGTGGCGCGCCTCCACCGGGCGCTGGTCGAAGGCGCCGGGGACGACGAGGCCGCCGTTGCAGCAGTCGCCGCCACCGATGGTCTGCACCGGGTTGGCCGGGTCGTAGGTGTAACGGTCGGCAGGCTCGCCGCCCTCCGGCGCATCGAAGGACAGGCTGCCGTCGCCATAGAGCGAATTGGCGCGCCCGCCGGAACGCAGGTACATGCGCACGGGCCTGGCGGCCTTCGGCGGCCACTGCCCGTCCGCCTGCCAGCGGTTCAGCCCCATGGTGAAGTAGCGCACGCGCGGCGTGCCGGACGGGAAGGCCTTCGTGTCGCCCTTCAGCCAGCGGTCGAAGAACGCCCAGATCTGTCCGCTCACCGGGAAGCTGGCATCGCCCATGTCGCGCGCGCCGACCTTGTAGTCCCTGCCAAGCTGCCAGAACTGGCAGTGCGGGTTCGGGCCGATCACCACGTACTGGTTGGCGCTGGCCTCGGGATCGGTGTTGACGCTGCGGGCGTGGTTGAACAGCTCCAGGTTCGGGCCGATGGACACGTCGTACCAGCTGTTGAACCACAGCGCCGGCACGCCCCAGCCCATGTCGTCGTGGTACAGCCCGCCTTCCCGCCACGCCGGGTCGGCGGGGGTACGCGCGATGAACTGCTCGAAGGTCGCCGGCGGCTCGCCCAGCGAGGACAGCAGCTCCGCGTACGGCAGGTGCCAGATGTGCTTCGCCCATTCGACCTTCGGCTTGGTGGCATGCAGGTCGTTGTACTGCGCCACCCGCGCACGCATCGGGCCGGCGAGGTCCTGTGGCAGCTGCGCGCGCAACGGGTTGTCCACCCCGTACATCCACACCGCGAACAGGGTCCGCGGCACGCCGCCGGTGTAGAAGTTGCCCTGCTCCTGGAACCGGCCGACCCTGCCGATGCCGGCGCCGGCGGCCATCGGCACCATCGCCGCGTGTGCCGGATGGTTCAGCGCCGCCAGCGCCAGCTGCCACTCCGCCGAGGACGAGCAGCCGAGCGTGCCGACCCTGCCGTTGGACCACGGCTGCGAGGCGATCCAGTCCAGCGTGTCCCCGCCGTCGGTCTGCGGGTGGCCGAGGATCTGGTACTCGCCCTGGCTGAAGTAGCGCCCGCGCTCGCTCTGCACCACGAAGGCATAGCCGCGGCGCACGGCCTCGATCGCCAGCTGCGCCGCGCGGCCACGCAGGTTGTGCTCGTTGTACGGCGTCTTCCACAGCACCGTCGGCAACCTGCCGGTGGCGCCCTTCGGCCGCCAGATGTTGGTGGACAGGCCGGCGCCGTCGCGCATCGGCACCAGTACTGCCATCTCCGCGTCGGCGATGGCGGCCAGCTCCGCGCGCAGCCCCTCCTCGCTGTAGCGGGACAGGTCCTGCGCGCACGCGACCGACGCCACCAGCGCCAGGACCAGCCCCAGGAATGCGGACCGGCGCCGGGCCGGCGTTCGATGCGGTTTCATGTCCACCCTTCTCCCCCTTCGTTCCGGTTCGCGGACGTTCAGTCCGCCAGCCCGCGCAGCAGCTCGTTCACCGAGGTCCTGCCGCGGGTCTTCTCGTCCACCTGCTTGACGATCACGGCGCAGTAGAGCGAATGCGAGCCGTCGGCGGCCGGCAGCGCGCCGGACACGACCACGCTGTACGGCGGCACGTAGCCATAGGTGACCTCGCCGGTCATGCGGTTGTAGATGCGCGTGGACTGGCCGAGGAACACGCCCATGCCGATCACGCTGTGGTGGCCGACCACCACGCCCTCGACGATCTCCGAGCGCGCGCCGATGAAGCAGTGGTCCTCGATGATCGTGGGGCTGGCCTGCAGCGGCTCCAGCACCCCGCCGATGCCGGCGCCGCCGGAGATGTGGCAGTGTTTCCCGACCTGGGCGCAGGAACCGATCGTGGCCCAGGTGTCGACCATGGTGCCCTCGCCCACCCAGGCGCCGATGTTGACGAAGCTGGGCATCAGCACCACGTCCCGGCCGAGGTAGGCGCCGCGACGGACGAGGGCGCCCGGCACCACGCGCACGCCCAGCTTGCGGAACTCGGCCTCGCCGAAGTCGCCGAAACGGGCGGGCACCTTGTCCCAGAACGGGGCCGGCGCGCCATCCATCACCGCCATGTCGTTGACGCGGAAGTACAGCAGCACGGCCTTCTTCAGCCACTCGTTGACCTTCCAGCCGCCCTTGCCGTCCGGCTCCGCGACGCGGAACTCGCCGTTCTCCAAGCCCTCGATCACGCGCTCGACCAGCGGCCGGGTCGAGCCGTCGATCTCGTCGGGCGTCAGCATTGCGCGGCGTTCCCACGCGCTCTCGATCACGAACTTCAGCTCGGCGTGCGGGTCGGCCTTCACCGTCCGCGCCACGCGCGACGGCGCCTTCGCCGGCGCCTTCCTCGCGGTGGACGTCTTCTTCCTGGCGGGGGGCATCACGTTCCTCCTTCGATTCCTGCCTGCAGCGCCTGGCGCAGGGATTCGAGGGCGGCTTCGTCCAGCGCGCGGTCCTCGCGGTCGCTGATCCGGAACACGTCCTCGGCGCGGGCGCCGAAGGTGGCGATTCTCGCATCGTGCACGCGCACGCCCTGCCCGCGCAGCACGTACGCGACGTCGGCCAGCAGGCCGGGGCGGTCCGTGCAGACCAGGCTCATCACCGTGCGGCGGCCGTCGGGCGTGGTGGAAAAATCGATCCGCACCGGGGTGCGGAAATGGCGCAGGTGGCGCGGCTGCGCGCGACGGACGGGACGCACGTCGAGCGAACCCGACAGCACCGTCTGCAGCTTGCGCTCGATCGCAACGATGTCCGGCTTCTGGCGCGGGTCCACCGGCAGCACCTGGAAGGTGTCGAAGATGGTGCCGTCCACGCCGTCCAGCGCGCGCGCCTGGTGGATCGCCAGCCCCATCCGGTCCAGGGCGATGACGATGGCCGCGAACAGGCCGTCGCGGTCCGGTGAATGCACGAACACCTCGAGCGCGTCGTCACCACCGGCGATGCGGCGCAGCTTCACCACCGGGGTGCCGGGGGCCGCGCCGTGCAGCGCGCCGGCCTGCCAGGCGATCTGGTCCGGGCGCGCGCGCAGGAAGGTCGTCTCCGGCAGCCGCGACAGCAGCGCGTCGGCGTCGTCCACGCCCCCGGCGGACAGGATCGCGCGCGCGGCCTCGCGGTTCTCGGCGATGCGCTCGCCCGCCGCCACCGGGTTCTCCAGCCCGCGCCGCAGCGCGTAGCGGGTGGCCGCGTGCAGCTCCGACAGCAGCCGGTCCTTCCACGCGTTCCACAGCTTCGGCGAGGTACCTGCAATGTCGGCGCAGGTCAGCAGGTAGAGGTAGTCGAGCCGTTCGCGGTCGGCCACCTGCACGGCGAAGCGGTGGATCACCTCGGGATCGGAGATGTCCTGCTTCTGCGCGGTCACCGACATCAGCAGGTGATGGCGCACCAGCCACTCGACCAGCGCGGTGTCGGCCTCGCCGAGCCCGTGCGCCTCGCAGAACGCGCGCGCGTCCACCGCGCCCAGCTCGGAATGGTCGCCGCCGCGGCCCTTGGCGATGTCGTGGAACAGGCCCGCGAGCAGCAGCAGTTCCGGCTTGCGCAATCCGGGCCAGACCTCGTGCGCGATCATGAAGCGCTCGTCCGGCACGCCACTGGCGAACGACTCGATGTTGCGCAGCACGGCCAGGGTGTGCTGGTCCACGGTGTAGACGTGGAACAGGTCGAACTGCATGCGCCCCGTGACCCTGGCGAACGCCGGGATCCAGCGCGCCAGCACGCCCAGCCGCGCCATGCGCTCGAGCGTGCGCACCGGCTGCGGCCCGCGCAGCAGCGCCATGAACGCCTCGCGCAGCGCCGGCGGGGCGTCCGTGTACGCGGGCAACATGGGCAGCGACTCCGCCAGCGCACGCGCGGTGGCCGAGTGCAGGCCACGCAACCGGTCGGCATGCCGGGCCCATGCCGAGAACAGCGCGAACACGCGCGCCGGATCGCCGCCCGGCCAGAACGGGTCGCGCGCCAGCAGGTAGCCGCGGCGCTCGGCGAATCCCCCGTCCAGGGGCACGGTCTCGCCCTCGCCCTCGAGGCATTCCTCGAAGCGCTGCAGCAGGCGGTCGTTGATCCGCTGCACCAGCGCGGCGCTGCGGTAGAACTGCTGCATCATCTGCTCGACCGCGAGGTTGTCGGCGTCGCCGCGGTGGCCCAGCCGCGCGGCCAGCGCCTTCTGGTAATCGAAGCGGAGGCGCTCCTCGGCCCTGCCCGCGACCAGGTGCAGGCCGAAGCGCAGCTTCACCAGCAGCCGGCCCTCGCGCTCGAGCGTGGCGTTCTCGTCGATGCCGATCTGGCCCAGCGGCACCAGCGCCTCCAGCCCGCGCACGCCGAAGATGCGCAGCGCCATCCAGCGCAGGGTCTGCAGGTCGCGCAGGCCGCCCGGGCCTTCCTTCAGGTTCGGCTCGAGGTTGTCGGAGGTGTCGCCGAAGCGGGCGTGGCGCCGCGCCTGCTCCTCGCGCTTGGCCCGGAAGAACTCGCGCGGCGGCCACACCTTCGCCGGCGAGATCGCGTCGGCCAGCGCCGCGATCCGGCCGGCATCGGCCACCAGCGGCCGCGCCTCCAGCAGCGCGGTCATCACGGTCACGTCCTTCGCGGCCTGCGTGCACTCGGCGACCGAGCGCACGGCATGGCCGACCGGCAGCCTCGCGTCCCAAAGCAGCGCGAACAGCCGCGACAGCGCCTCGCCGTACTCCGCCTGCACGCCGGATTCGGCCAGCACCAGCAGGTCCACGTCGGAATGCGGGAACAGTTCGCCACGCCCGTAGCCGCCGACCGCGAACAGTGCCAGCGGCGCGCCGGCCGGGATGCAGCGCGACCAGGCCTGGCGCACCAGGTTGTCCACCGCCACCGCGCGCGCCATGGCCAGGCGCAGCGCGTCCTCGCCCGCGTCGAAACGTTGCGTGAGCAGCGCGTCGTGCGCCGCCAGTGCCCCCGAGGCCTTCGCGGCCCACGCGGCGTCGTCGGGGTGGTCGCTGCGTGTCCCGGCGTCGCTGCTGGAGGCACCCGGCGACATGGCGCTCAGCTCACAGGTCGTTGTCGTCGCCCGGCAGCCGGGTCAGGATCTCGACGCCGGTCTCGGTCACCGCCACCGTGTGCTCCCACTGCGCGGACAGCTTGCGGTCCTTGGTGACCACGGTCCAGCCGTCGGGCAGCAGCCGGGTATGCCGGCTGCCCTCGTTGACCATGGGCTCGATGGTGAAAGTCATGCCCGGCTTGAGCACCAGGCCCTCGCCCGGCCGGCCGTAGTGCAGCACCTGCGGGTCCTCGTGGTAGACCCGGCCGATGCCGTGGCCGCAGTACTCGCGCACCACCGAGAAACGCTCGGACTCGACGTAGCTCTGGATGGCGTGGCCGATGTCGCCCAGGGTCGCGCCCGGCTTCACCACGCGGATGCCGCGGAACATGGCCTCGCGCGTGACCTCCACCAGCCGGCGGGCCATGATCGACGGCTTGCCGACGTAGTACATGCGGCTGGTGTCGCCGTGCCAGCCGTCCTTGATGACGGTGACGTCGATGTTCACGATGTCGCCGTCCTTCAGCACCTTGGTGGGGCTGGGGATGCCGTGGCAGATGACGTTGTTGACCGAGATGCAGGTGGCCTTGGGATAGCCCTTGTAGCCGACGTTGGCCGGGATCGCGCCCTGCACGTTGACGATGTGCTCGTGGCAGATCCGGTCCAGCTCCTCGGTCGTCACCCCCGGCTTCACGTGGGGGGCCACGACCTGCAGCACCTCGGCCGCGAGGCGTCCCGCCACGCGCATCTTCTCGATCTCTTCGGGGGTCTTGATGGTGACAGGCATCCCGACATTATGCCCCCAAAGCCCCCCGGGCCGGGACCCGCCCCCGCCTCCCGCCGCGCACGGCACCTGCCCAACCGCGCGGCGCGGGGCGGCACCCCGTGACGCGCAACGCCCACCCCGCGGCCCGGAAATCTCCCGGGACACGCGCATCCTGCGACGGCGCGCACAAATCCGGGCACGCCTTTCCCCCCCACGATCACTGGCACGATTCCTGCTCGTTACATGCTGGCCGGTCTGCCGGCTCCCACCATCGTTCCTCCGGAGCACATCATGAACATCCGCAACACCCTGGCCCTGCTGGCCGCCGTCGCCTTCGCACCGTCGGCCCTGGCCGCGACCGCGGACGCCACGTTCCAGGTCAGCATCAACATCACCAGCACCTGCAGCGTGGCCGCCCAGGACCTGGACTTCGGCTCCCATCCCTCGACCGCGACCAACGTGAACGCCGACGGCGAGCTGGAGATCACCTGCACCCCGGGCACGGACTACACCGTCGCGCTCGATGCCGGCGCCAATGGCGGCGGCGACGTGAACAGCCGCCGGATGACCAACGGCACCGGGTTCGTGCCGTACCAGCTTTACAGCGATCCGGGCCGCACCACGGTGTGGGGGGACGTTTCGGGCACCGTTTCCGGCACCGGGAATGGCGCCGCCCAGACCCTGCCCGTCTACGGCCGGGTGCCCGATGCCAACTTTCCTGCCGGCGCTTACGCTGATCTCGTGACCGTGACGGTCACCTACTGAGCCGGTCCATGCCTGCCCCGCGCCTCCTCCGCCTGCTGCCGGCGGCCGTCCTGCTGATGGCCGCCGCCACTTCGGAGGCGGCCAGCCTGCAGGTCGCGCCGACCCAGGTCCGCGTGCCCGCCGGGCGGGCCGCGGACGGGCTGACCCTGGCGAACAACGGTTCCTCGCCGCTGCAGGCGCAGGTGCGCGCGTACCTGTGGACCCAGCAGGACGGCGAGGACGTCCTCGTCCCCACCCGGGACATCGCGGTCAGTCCGCCGATGGTCGGGCTGGCCGGCGGCGCCACCCAGCTCGTGCGGGTCGTGCGCCTCGGTCCGCCCCCGCAGGACGGGGCAGAGGCCGCCTACCGCATCCCGGTGGACGAACTTCCGCCGGCGGACGACACGGGGCGCAAGCCCGGCCTGAACTTCGTGCTGCAGTACTCGATCCCGGTGTTCCTGGCGCCTGCCGGCGACGGCCCGGTGGAACCCCGCCTGGAAGCACGGATCACGCGCGAGGGCGGCACCGCCACGCTGGAACTGTCGAACCACGGCAACGGCCATGCCCGGATCGCCGACCTCGTGTTCGAACGCGGGGACGGATCCCGCCTGGTCATCGCGCAGGGCCTGGCGGGGTACGTGCTCCCCGGCAGCCACAGGCGCTGGCCGGTCCCGGACGACGCCGCCCCCGGCCAGGCCGGTGCGTTCAAGGCGAGAGTGAACGGTGAGACCGAAGAACGCACGCTGGCCGTCCACCCGCCGCCGCACTGAACCGCTGCTCCCGCTGCTGTGCCTCGTCGCGCTGGCGGGACCCGCGCAGGCGCAGGACCCGCGCATCCCCGGCGGCGGCGATCCGGCGCCGGCGGATACCGCGCGTGACGAAATCCTGTTCCTCGAGACCTTCCTCAACCAGCAGCGCCATCCCGACCTCGTGCCGTTCCGGCGCCGCGACGGGCTGTTCATCGTCTCGGCGGCAGATCTGCGGAAGCTGGGCTTCGCGCTCGGCGACGATGCCGGCACCGGGATCGTGCTCAATGCCCTGCCGGGCGTTTCCCTGCGCTACGACGGGCCGATGCAGCGGCTGTGGATCGACGCGCCGCTGTCGCTGCTGTCGCTGCCCATGACCAGGATCGGGCCGGGGCAGGTGGAAGCCGCCGTGTCCCGCTCCTCGCCCGGACTGGTGTTCGATTACGACCTGTACGCCAGCCACTCCCGCGGCGGCGGCCAGGCCAGCCTGGCCAGCCGGGTGCGCGCGTTCGGCCCTGGCCGCGGCGTGTTCGAGAACAGCATGATGAACCGTGCCATCCGCGACCACGGTGGCACCTGGCGCATGGACAGCGTGCGGCTGGATACCAGCGTGCGCTGGTCGTTCCCCGGATCCGCCGTCAGCCTGGTCGCCGGGGATGCCTACACCGGGTTCCTCGACTGGACGCGGCCGGTGCGCTTCGGCGGCCTGCAGGTCGGCCGCAATTTCGCGCTCCAGCCCTACCGCGTCACCTCGCCGCTGCCGGCGTTCCTGGGCGAGGCGGTCGTGCCCTCGACCGTGGAGCTGTACGTCAACGGCGTGCGCCAGGCCGCGCAGGAGGTGCCCGTCGGACCGTTCGAACTGACCACCGTGCCCGGCATCACCGGGACGGGGATGGCGCACATCGTGGTCACCGACGCGTTCGGGCGCGTGCGCACGCTCGACTTCCCGTTCTATTCCACTTCGCGGCTGCTGGCACGCGGGCTCGGCGACTGGTCGGTCAGCGTCGGCCGGGTCCGCGAGGACTACGGCCTGCGCTCGTTCTCCTACGCGCACGGCACGGTCGCCAGCGCCAGCCTGCGCTACGGCATGAGCGACCGCTTCACCGCCGAGGCGCACGCCGAGACCGGCGACGGGCTGGCGATGGCCGGCGCCGGCGGTGCCTGGCTGGCCGGACGTGCCGGCGTGGTGTCTGGCGCCTACGCGCGCAGCAGGCTCGACGCCGCCCGCGGCTCGCAATCCGCCTTCTCCTACGACTGGACCGGCGGCCCGTTCCACGTCTCGTTCGAGCGCCGGCGCACCCACGGCGATTTCCGCGACATCGCCTCACTGAACGGGCCGCAGCCGCCGCGCGCCAGCGACCGGTTCCTGTTCGGCTGGGCCACCGGCGCGCTCGGCAGCTTCAGCCTGAGCCACGTGCGCCTGGAGCAGGCCGGGCCGGACGGTACCCGCTCGCGTTTCGCCGGCCTGTTCTGGATGCGCCGCTTCCGCGGCTGGTCGATGCACGCCTCGTGGAACCGCGACCTCGAAGGCGGCGCGGACAGCCTGTATCTCGGCGCGATGGTCCCGCTCGGCGACTCCCGCCATCTTTCCGCCTCGTGGCAGCGCAACGGCGAGCGCGACGGCTTCGTGCTCGACGCCGTGCGCCCGCTCCCGGGCGACGGTGGCCACGGCTGGCGCGCGCAACTGCGCGGCGGCGCCCTTTCGGGCGGCCTGCTCGAAGGTTCCTGGATGGACGAACGTGGCAGGCTGGTGATCGGCGCCGCCGACCAGGGTGGCGGCAGCCGGGGCTACGCGCAGCTCGACGGCAGCGTGGTCCTGATGGGCGGCCACCTGTTCCCCGGCCGGAAGATCCACGACGCCTTCGCCGTGGTCTCGACCGGCGGCGTCCCCGGGGTGCCGGTCAAGCTCGAGAACCGGCCCATCGGCCGCAGCGGCGCCAGCAGCATGCTGCTGGTGACCGGGCTGAACTCGTGGCAGCGCAACCGGATCGCGATCGACCCGATGGACCTGCCCGCCGACCTGCGCGTGGACCGGACCGAACAGCTGGTGACCCCGGCGGACCGGTCCGGCGTCCTGGTGCGGTTCGCGATCACGCCGGTGCGCGCGGCCGTGGTGGTGCTGCACGATGCCGCGGGCCGGCCGCTGCCCCCGGGCAGCCGGGTCCTCGCCACGGGCACGGAGGAAGCCACGTTCGTCGGCTACGACGGCGAGGCCTACCTCGAGGGGCTGGAAGCGCGCGCCACCCTCCGCGCGCTCACCCCCGACGGCGCCTGCACCGCCGCCATCGACTACCCTGACCACGCCGCCGGCACGATCCCGCGGATCGGGCCGGTCGCCTGCCTTCCGGAGGATCGCTGATGCGCAGGATCGCCACGGCGGGAAGCCTCGCCCTGCTGGCCATGATGTTCCTTCTGCATCCCGGTCAGGCCCGGGCCGCAACCAGTTGCAGCGCGTCGGTCGGCGGGATCAGCTTCGGCACGGTGGATCCATCCGGCACGACCGACGTGTCGGCGGTGGTGACGCTGTCCTGCGATTCTTCGGGGCTCCAGGCCCTGGGGACCGTGTACGTCAACGCCTGCCTGCTCCTCGGCACCGGCTCGGGAGGCTCCTCCCTGTCGCCCCGCACACTGCGCAACGGCTTCGGCGACACGATCGAATACAACGTCTACCGTGGATCGGGCTATGTGAACGTCTGGGGGAATACCCCGGCGACATGGCTGCCGCTCCAGCTGAGCATCCCCGTGATCCTCCTAGGCGGCAGCGGATCCACCAGCGCGACCGTGCAGGCCCGGATCCCGTCGCAACCCGGACTGGCCGCCGGCACCTATTCCAGCAGTTTCGATGGCATCCACACCGAGCTGCGCTACCGCTACGACGAACCTCTCGTGCTGATCGGAAGCAGCATGCCTGCCAGTTGCGAGTCGGGAGGGGATGGTGGCGCGACCGGCATCCCCTTCGCGATGTTCACGGTCACCGCCAGCGTCGCCGACCAGTGCGTGATCTCCACCGCCACCGACCTCGACTTCGGCACCGTGCCCGGCCTGATCTCCGCACCCATCGACCAGACCTCCAGCGTCACCCTCGCCTGCACCCGGCGCACGCCCTGGCACCTGGCCCTGGACGACGGGCAGAACGCGGCCGGCGGCGTGCGCCGGATGCGGCTGGGCAGCTCCTCCAGCCACGTGGCCTACGAGCTCTACCGCGACCCGGGCCGGACCCAGCGCTGGGGCGGGGCCATCGGCGCCGACACCGCCGCCGGGACCGGCGAAGGCACTCCCCAGACGGTCACCGTGTACGGCCGCGTCCCGGCCCCGCAGGCGGTGCCGGCCGGCCAGTACCAGGACGTGGTCCGGGTGACCATCACCTACTGACCGGCCGGGGCGGTTTGCCGCCAGGTGCCGGATCCGGCTACAATTCCGCGATTCCCGCGGCCGTCCCACGGCCCGGGGAGCGTCCACGGCGGACGTCACCGCCGAATACACACCCGCCGCAACGGCCCGTGCCGGGGTGCCCCGCGAGGGGTTCGGACACGGAGGCGGCGGGGAGGCCCAACCCCGGAACCACGCGTCCCGCCACGGCGGGCCGCACCGCCCTTTCCCCATCCGCGGGCGGCCGGTTCCACAACCCAGGAGCACATCCCATGCCCCAGATCACCATGCGCCAGATGCTGGAAGCCGGCGTGCACTTCGGCCACCAGACCCGCTACTGGAACCCGAAGATGGCGCCCTACATCTTCGGCGCCCGCGGCAAGATCCACATCATCAACCTCGAGAAGACGGTTCCGCTGTTCAACGACGCGATGAACTTCATCTCGAGGGTCGCCCAGAAGCGCGGCATCATCCTGTTCGTCGGCACCAAGCGCAGCGCGCGCGAGGCGGTGAAGGAGGAGGCCGAGCGCTGCGGCATGCCGTACATGACCCAGCGCTGGCTGGGCGGCACCCTGACCAACTTCCGCACGGTCAAGCAGTCGGTCGCGCGCCTGAAGGAACTGGAGGCCGCCGAGACCGACGGCACCTTCGACCGCCTGGTCAAGCACGAGGTGCTGGCCCTGCGCCGCGAGCGCGAGAAGCTGGAAGCCTCGCTGGGCGGCATCAAGGAGCTCAACCGCCTGCCTGACGCGCTGTTCGTGATCGACATCGGCCACGAGAACATCGCGGTGCAGGAAGCCCGCAAGCTCGGCATCCCGGTCGTCGCCGTGGTCGACACCAACTACGACCCGAGCCTGGTCGACTACCCGATCCCGGGCAACGACGACGCGATCCGCGCCGTGCAGCTGTATGCCCGCGCCGCCGCCGACGCGGTGCTGGAGGGCAAGGCCGCCGCACCGAGCGCCGCCAGCGTCCGCGAGGAGGAGTTCGTCGAGGCCGACAAGCCTGCCCGCCGCTCCACCCGCAAGTCCGCGAAGAAGTCCGAGGACGAGGCCGAGGCCGCCCCGGCCGAATAAGCGCCGGGACCCCGTCCCGCCGCGCGCTTCGCGCGGCGGGCCCGTCCCGGCGGGAGCCGGGCGGACGCGCGGCCGCTTCCCGGAAACGGTCCAGCGCGCACCGCGCACGGCACGCTCCTCCACCCCCCGATTCCCTGTCACGAGGTCCCCATGGAAATCACCGCATCCCTGGTCAAGGAACTGCGCGAGCGCACCGGCGCCGGCATGATGGAGTGCAAGAAGGCGCTCGCCGAGAACGGCGGCAACCTTGACGCCGCCGCCGAGGCGCTGCGCAAGGCCGGTCTGGCCAAGGCCGACAAGAAGGCCGGCCGCGTCGCCGCGGAAGGCCGCATCGCCGCCGCCCAGGAGGCCGGCAAGGCGGTCCTGGTCGAGGTCAACGCCGAGACCGACTTCGTCGCCAAGGACAGCAACTTCGTCCAGTTCAGCGAAGCCGTGGCCAAGGCCGCGCTCGGCGTGTCCGACGTCGAGGCGCTGAAGACCGCGAAGCTGCCGACCGGCGAGACCGTCGAGGAGGCCCGCGCCGCCGTGGTCGCCAAGGTCGGCGAGAACGTGCAGGTCCGCCGCATGGTCCGCATCGACAGCGACAACCACATCGCCGCCTACATCCATGGCAACCGCATCGGCGTGCTGCTCGAGCTCAAGGGCGGCGACGCCGAGCTGGCCCGCGGCCTGGCCATGCACGTGGCCGCGATGAACCCGCCGTACAACAGGCAGAGCGACGTGCCCGCCGAGTTCATCGCCAAGGAGAAGGAGATCGAGATGGCCAAGCTGTCCGAGAAGGACAGGGCCAAGCCGGCCGAGATCCTGGAGAAGATCATCGGCGGCAAGATCAACAAGATCATCAACGAGGTCAGCCTGTACGGCCAGCCCTACGTGCTGGACACCGACAGGACCGTCGAGGCCGTGCTCAAGGCCGCCGGCGCCGAGGTGGTCGGCTTCCAGCGCCTGGCCGTGGGCGAAGGCATCGAGAAGAAGGAAGACGACTTCGCCGCCGAAGTGATGAAGCAGGCCGGCCTGGCCTGATTCCCAGGCGGCATGGCACCCGGGAAAAGGCCGCGGCGACCCCGCGGCCTTTTCTTCAGGCGCGTCCGCCCCCGTTCACTGACAATCCACTTCCCCACCCGCTAGAATTTCCATGTCCGACCGCCCGGAGCCTCCCATGTCGCAACTCGCCTATCGCCGCGTCCTGTTGAAGCTTTCCGGCGAGGCGTTGATGGGCGACGAGGACTACGGCATCGACCCCAAGGTCATCGGCCGGCTGGCCCGCGAGGTGATCGAGGCCCAGCAGGCCGGCGCCGAGATCGGCATGGTGATCGGCGGCGGCAACATCTTCCGCGGCGCCGGACTGGCCGCCAGCGGCATGGACCGCGTCACCGGCGACCAGATGGGCATGCTCGCCACCGTGATCAACGCGCTGGCGATGCAGGACGCGCTGGAGAAGCTCGGCGCCCGCGTGCGGGTGATGAGCGCGATCAAGATCAACGACGTCTGCGAGGACTACATCCGCCGGCGCGCCATACGCCACCTCGAGAAGGGCCGGATCTGCATCTTCGCCGCCGGCACGGGCAACCCGTTCTTCACCACCGACTCGGGCGCCGCGCTGCGCGCGATCGAGATCGGCGCCGACCTGCTGCTCAAGGCCACCAAGGTCGACGGCGTGTACGACAAGGACCCGAAGAAGCACCCGGACGCCAGGCGCTTCGACAGCCTGACCTACGACGAGGTCATCTCCCGCGACCTGCAGGTCATGGATACCGCTGCGTTCGCACTGTGCCGCGATAGCGACCTGCCGCTGCGCATCTTCGACATGTCGCAGCCTGGCGTGCTGCTGCGCATCCTCAGGGGCGAGCCGATCGGCACCCTGGTCCACGGCCGCGGCCCCGGGTACTGAGCCCGCCCCCTCTCCGGTTCCCGTGGATCGCGGTCCCGGCGCGCCCGGCCGCGGCGGGGCGGCCACCGTCCGTGCCCCGCTCCCCCTATAATCCCGCGGTTACGCAATCGAACACATGGAGCCGACCATGCTCAACGAGATCAAGAAGGACGCCCAGGCGCGCATGGCCAAGAGCATCGAGGCCCTGCGCCACAACCTGGTGAAGATCCGCACCGGTCGCGCCTCCAGCGGGCTGGTGGACACCATCAAGGTGCAGGCCTATGGCAGCGAGGTTCCCCTGTCCCAGGTCGCCACGGTCTCCGTTTCCGACGCCCGGTCCCTGGTCATCACCCCCTGGGACAAGTCGCTGGTCGGCGCGGTGGAGAAGGCCATCCTGACCTCGGACCTCGGCCTGACCCCGAACACCGCGGGGACCACGATCCGGCTCAATCTGCCCCCGCTGACCGAGGAACGCCGCAAGGAACTGGCCAAGCTGGTGCACGCCGAGGGCGAGGAGGCGAAGGTCGCGATCCGCAACATCCGCCGCGACGCCAACCAGAAGGTCAAGGAGCTGCTGAAGGAAAAGGCGATCTCCGAGGACGACGAGCGCCGCGCCGAGGACGAGATCCAGAAGCTCACCGACAAGGCGATCAAGGACGTCGACGAGGTGGTCAAGGCCAAGGAACAGGAGCTGATGTCGGTCTGACCCGTGCCGGTCCGGCCGGGATCGGGTCCGTACGGGCCGGTCGCGAAGGAGGCGATGCCATTGACTGATGCCGCCGACACCCGGGAGTCCGCTGTCCCGAATCCCCCCGCCGTGGGGGCCGGCAAGGTGCCGCGGCATCTGGCCATCATCATGGACGGCAACGGCCGCTGGGCGGCCAGGCGCAGGCGCCCGCGCATGATCGGCCACCGCGCCGGCGCGCGCGCGGTCAACGTGTGCATCGACTTCTGCCTCGAGCGGGGCATCGCCGCGCTCACCCTGTTCGCGTTCTCCAGCGAGAACTGGGGCAGGCCCAGGGAGGAGGTCGAGGCGCTGATGAAGCTGTTCATGAACGCGCTCGAGCGCGAGGTGGACGAGCTGCACCGCCGCGGCGTGCGCATCCGCTTCATCGGCGACCGTTCGCGCTTCGAGGCGCCGATCCGCGAGCGCATGGCCCAGGCCGAAGCGCAGACCGCCGGCAACGGCCGGCTGTCGCTCAACATCGCCGCCAGCTACGGCGGGCGCCAGGACATCGCCATGGCCGCGCGCTCGCTGGCCGAGGACGTGGCTGCGGGGCGGCTGCGCCCGGAGGACATCGACGAGGCCCTGTTCGGCACGCGCGTGGCGCTGGCCGACCTGCCGGCGCCGGACCTGTTCATCCGCACCGGCGGCGACATGCGCATCAGCAATTTCCTGCTGTGGCAGCTCGCCTACACCGAGCTGTGGTTCACCGAGACGCTCTGGCCCGAGCTGGACGCAGCCACGCTCGAGGCGGCGCTGCAGGCCTATGCCTCGCGCGAGCGCCGGTTCGGTCTGACCAGCGACCAGATCGCCCACCTGCGTGCCCGGGCACCCGTGGAGGCAGCCACATGACACGTACCCGAGTGCTCGCCGCGCTGGCGATGGCCCCGTTCGCGATCGCCGCCGTGCTGCTGCTGCCGACGCCCTGGCTGGTCGCGGTGGCCGCCGTGGTCCTGCTTGGCGCACTGTGGGAGTGGCTGCGGCTGGTGGGCATCGAGGACACCCTGTCGCGGATGGTGCTGCTCGTGGCCAACCTGCTGGTGATGGCGGCGCTGGTGTGGGCCTCGCCCGGCGGCGGCGGCTCGCTGGTGCTGTTCAAGCTCGCCAGCGTGCTCGGCGTGGTCTGGTGGCTGCTGGCCATGCTGTGGCTGATGCACCCGGCCTTCGCCGCGGGCCACGACGCGCGCGCGCGGGTGCTCAAGCTGGCCGCGGGCACGCTGGCCGTGGTGCCGGCATGGTGCGCACTCGCCCTGGTCCATGCCGGCGACCAGGTTGCCGGCCCGGCCCGGCTGGTCCCGGAAGGACACGTCTGGCTGCTGGTCGCGCTGCTGGTCGTCTGGGCGGCCGACAGCGGCGCCTACTTCGCCGGCAGGCGCTTCGGCCGCCGCAGGCTGGCGCCGGTGATCAGTCCGAACAAGACGGTCGAGGGCGCGATCGGCGGGCTCGCCGCGGGCGTCCTGGTCGCGGTGCTGGCCGCGCCGCTTGCCGGCGCGTCGCTGCGCGAGCTGCCGCTGGTCGCGCTGGTCGCGCTGCTCACCGCGATGTTCTCCATCGTCGGCGACCTGCTCGAAAGCCTGCTCAAGCGGCACGCCGGCGCAAAGGATTCCGGCACGCTGATCCCCGGCCACGGGGGCCTGCTCGACCGCGTGGACAGCCTGCTCGCGGCGCTGCCGGTATTCGCGGTCGGCAAGATCTGGCTCGGGTTCTGATGCAGTCGGTCGCGGTCCTCGGTGCCACCGGTTCGATCGGCGCCTCGGCGCTGGACGTGATCGCGCGCCATCCTGACCGGCTGCGCGTCACCGCGCTGTGCGCGGGCCGGAACGTGGACGCGCTGGTCGAACTGTGCGTGCGCCACCGCCCGGACGACGCCGTGATCGCCGACGAGTCGCGCTACGCCGAGCTGCGCGAGCGGCTGCGCGACGCGGGCCTGGCCACCCGTGCCCACGCCGGTGCAGCCGCGGTCGAGGAGATCGCCGCGCGCGGGGACATCGACACGGTGGTCGCCGCGATCGTCGGCGCCGCGGGCCTGGATTCCACCCTCGCCGCGGTGCGCGCGGGCAAGCGCGTGCTGCTGGCCAACAAGGAATCGCTGGTGCTCGCGGGCGAGCTGATGATCGAGGCCGCGCGGCAGGCCGGGGCCCGCATCGTGCCCGTGGACAGCGAGCACAACGCGGTGTTCCAGTGCCTGTACGGCAACGACGCCCGCGACCGCGGCGTGCACAGGATCGCGCTCACCGCCTCGGGCGGCCCGTTCCGCGGCTGCACCCGGGCGCAACTGCGCGACGTGACCCCCGAACAGGCCATCGCCCACCCGAAGTGGTCCATGGGGCCGAAGATCTCGGTGGACTCGGCCACGCTGATGAACAAGGGGCTCGAGCTGATCGAGGCCCGCCACCTGTTCGGCCTGCCCGGTGACCGCCTGGACGTGCTGGTGCACCCGCAGAGCGTGGTGCACTCGATGGTCCAGTTCGTGGACGGCTCGATGCTGGCCCAGCTCGGCCGGCCGGACATGCGCACCGCGCTGGCGGTCGGCTTCGGCTGGCCCGAGCGCATCGAATCGGGCGTCGGGCCGCTGGACCTGCTGGCCCTCGGCCGGCTCGACTTCGAACCACCGGACCTGGAGGCCTTCCCCTGCCTGCGCCTGGCCCGTGAGGCGATGGACGCGGGCGGTACCGCCCCGGCGCTGCTGAACGCCGCCAACGAGATCGCCGTTTCAGGCTTTCTTCAGGGCCGGATCGGTTTCCTGTCCATCCCCGCGCTCGTCGAAAGGACGCTCGCGGACCTCCCGACCCTGCCCGCGGACTCGCTGGCGGTCCTGCGCGAAGCCGACGCGCAGGCCCGGCGCCACGCGGAGCGTATGATTTCCTCCGGCGCGCTGCGATGAGCCGACACCATGACTGAATTCCTTGGCTCGTTGTGGTGGCTGGTGGTCAGCCTCGGCATCCTCGTGACCTTCCACGAGTTCGGCCACTACTGGGTCGCGCGCCGCTGCGGCGTGCGCGTGCTCCGGTTCTCGGTCGGGTTCGGCGGCGCGCTGTGGTCGCGCTTCGCGAAGGACGGCACCGAGTACCGCATCGCCGCGATCCCGCTGGGCGGCTACGTGAAGATGCTGGACGAGCGCGAGGCCGACGTGCCGCCGGGACAGGCGCACCTGGCTTTCAACCGCCAGCCGGTATGGAAGCGGATCGCCATCGTCGCCGCCGGGCCCGTCGCCAACCTCGTGCTCTGCCTCGGCCTGCTGTGGGCGATGTTCGTCGTCGGCCGGCCGGACTACGCCGCCGTCGTCGGCCGCGCGGACGGCATCGCCGCCGAGGCGGGCCTGCGCCCCGGCGACGAGGTGCTCGCCGCCGACGGCCGCGCCACGCCCACCTGGACCGAGCTGCACATGGCGCTGCTGGCGCCCGCGCTCGACCGCCGCGACGTGCCGCTGCGCGTGCGCGGCCGCGACGGCGGCGAGCGCGACGTGGTCCTGCCCCTGTCCCGGCTGCCCGAGGGCTTCGACCAGCGCCAGTTCGCCTCGGCCATCGGCCTGCTCCCGCGCCACCTGCGCCTGCCTGCCCTGGTCGGGCGCGTCGAGCCGGACAGTGCGGCCTGGGGCCTGCTCGCCGAGGGCGACCTGATCACCGCCATCGACGGCCGCCCGGTGGACGGATTCGACGCGATCGCCCCCCTCGTGCAGGAAGTGGGCGGAAACGGCGGCACCGCGATGGTGGAAGTGCTGCGCGACGGCGAGCGGCTGGCGCTCGAGGTCACCCCCCGCCTCATCCCCCGCCCCGACGGCAACGGCGAGTACTGGGCGCTCGGCATCGCCGCGCCGCGCAACGTCGAACTGCCGCCGAAGGACGCCATCCAGAAGTACGGTCCCCTCGACGCGGTCCCGGCCGCGGTCCGGGAGATGGGGCACCTCACCGGCCAGCTGGCGGGCATGGTCGGGCGCGCGTTCACCGGCAAGGTCGCGCTCGAGAACACCGTGTCAGGACCGATCACGATCGCGCGCGCGGCCAACCTCTACGCCCGGCAGGGACTGGCATGGTACCTGTCCCTGCTGGCCCTGCTGTCGCTGAGCATCGCCATCCTCAATCTGCTCCCGATCCCGCTCTTGGATGGGGGTCACCTGTTGTATTACCTTATCGAGTTGGTCAAGGGCAGCCCGTTAAGCGAACGTGCGATGCTTGCCGGGCAGTATGTCGGCCTGGCGCTGCTGGCATGCCTCATGGGCCTGGCCTTCTACAACGACATCCTCCATCTGGTGCACTGATGCCTGCCCTTGACCTTGCTGCCGCGCCCGTGGTGGTCAAACCAGAAATCCCGGATCCGATTCGATGACGCGTACATCCGCCCGACGCAGCACGCTCGCCCTTGCCCTGGCCATGGCCCTCCCGGTCCCGGCCTGGGCCCAGACGGCCGGCATGGAACCGCCGGCAGCCCCGGCGGACGATTACCGCTTCACCGTGTCCGACATCCGCGTCGACGGGTTGCAGAGGATCGGCGCCGGCACCGTGTTCACCTACCTGCCGATCGAGCGCGGCGACACCGTCGACCGCGCCCGCATCGGCGAGGCGATCCGCCGGCTGTACCAGACCGGGTTCTTCGAGGACATCCACGTCGCGCGCCAGGGCGACATCCTGGTCATCGTGGTCACCGAGCGACCGGCGATCAACAAGCTGGCCATCACCGGCAACAAGGACATCAAGACCGAGGACCTGCTCAAGGGCCTGCGCGACATCGGCCTGGCCGAGGGCGAGACCTTCGACCGCCTGGCGCTGGACCGGGTCACCCAGGAGCTGGCCCGGCAGTACAACAACCGCGGCAAGTACAACGTGTCGATCACGCCGACCGTGTCGCGGCTGGACCGCAACCGCGTCGACGTCACCATCGCCATCGAGGAAGGCAAGGCGGCCAAGATCCGCCACATCAACCTGATCGGCAACGACACCTTCGACCAGGAGGACATCACCGACTCGTGGGAGTCGGCCGAGACCAACTGGCTGAGCTGGTACCGCCGCGACGACCAGTACTCGAAGGAAAAGCTGTCCGGCGACCTCGAGAAGCTGCACAACTGGTACCTGGACCGCGGCTACATCGACTTCAGCATCGACAGCACGCAGGTGTCGATCAGCCCCGACAAGCGCGACATGTACATCACCGCCGGCATCACCGAGGGCGAGGTGTACAAGGTCTCGTCGGTCGAACTGACCGGCGACACCGTGCTGCCGAAGGAGGACATGGAGCGGCTGGTCCTGATCAAGCCGGACCAGGTGTTCTCGCGCGCCCTGCTCGAATACACCTCCGACTCGATCGTCGCCACGCTCAGCAACATCGGCTACGCCTTCGCCCAGGTGAACCCGATCCCCGAGGTCGACCGCGCCAACCGCACGGTCTCGATCAGGCTGCACGTCGTCCCCGGGCCGCGGGTCAACGTGCGCCGCATCGTGTTCAAGGGCAACAACCGCACCTCCGACGAGGTCCTGCGCCGCGAGATGCGCCAGTTCGAGGGCGCGTGGTACTCGCAGGCCGCGATCGACCGCTCCAAGGTCCGCCTGCAGCGCCTGGGCTACTTCGAGTCGGGCAGCGTCAACATCGAGACCCAGCCGGTCCCGGGGAGCCACGACGAGGTCGACCTCGTCGTCAACGTCAAGGAGACCACCTCCGGCACCTTCATGTTCGGCCTCGGCTACTCGCAGCTGACCGGCATGACCACCTCCATCCAGCTGTCCCAGGCCAACTTCCTCGGCACCGGCAACCGCATCTCGATCGAGGCCCAGCGGAACGTGTACCTGCAACGCTACACGTTCTCGTACATGAACCCGTACTTCACCGACGAGGGCATGCAGCTGGGCTACAACATCTGGTGGCGCGAGTTCGACAACAGGGAGTTCAACACGGCCTCGTTCTCGACCACCAGCGCCGCGTTCCAGACCATCCTCGGCCTGCCGATCACCGAGACCGACACCGTGTCGGCCCTGTTCGGCATCGACCGCAACCAGATCTACGCCTACCGCGGCTCCACCCCGGAGTCGATCGTCGACTACATCGACGCCTTCGGTTCGCGCACCTTCCACGCGTGGCGCGCCGAGCTGGCCTGGGCGCGCGACTCGCGCAACGACTTCCTGCAGCCCACCTACGGCACGTTCCAGCGCGTGTCGCTGGAGGTCACCCTGCCGGGCTCGACCGCGGAGTACTACAAGCTCAACTACGAGTTCTCGAAGTACTGGCCGCTCAACCGCTACCTGGTGCTCAACACCCGCTTCGAGATCGGCTACGGCGACAGCTACGGCGATGACCTGACCAGGGTGATCTGCACGAGGCTCCCCGGCCAGCCCCTGCCGCCCCCGGGCACGCCCCCGGGCACTGCCGCCGACCAGGCACCCGTGGGCGGGGACAGCCCGTGCGCGCCGGGCAGCATCGCCTCGCGCACCCTCGTCGCCACCGGCCTGCCGTTCTTCGAGAACTTCTACGCCGGCGGCGCCCGCTCGGTGCGCGGTTTCCGCGACAACACGCTCGGCCCGCGCGAGGCCGCGCTCAACAGCACCTGGATGCAGCCGATCGGCGGCGCGCTCAAGACCGTCGGCTCGCTGGAGATGTTCTTCCCGCAGCTGATCAAGTCCCCGGCCGCGCGCCTGTCCGCCTTCGTCGACGTCGGCAACGTCTACAAGGACCTGGACGCGTTCGAGGCCAGCGACCTGCGCGCCTCGGCCGGCGTGGCGCTGATGTGGCGCGCCCCGGTCGGCCCGATCTCGATCAGCTACGCGATCCCGGTCCGGATGAAGCGCAGCATCTACAACGACGCCGGCCAGCTGCTGTTCCAGGGCGACGAGACGGAGCGGTTGCAGTTCACCTTCGGTGGCGCGTTCTGACGACGCCGGGCTGGCCATGCCGGACGAACAGAACATCCACACCGCATCCGGGCTCGCCGGCCGCTTCGGGCTGCAGTTGCGCGGCGACGGCGGGACCGTGGTCCGCGGCGTGGCCACGCTCGCCAACGCCGGCCCCAGGGACCTCGCCTTCCTCGCCAACCCGCGCTACCGCGGCCAGCTCGCGGTCACGCGCGCCGGGGTGGTGGTCATGCGCGAGGCCGATGCCGAAGGCTTCCAGGGGACCGCGCTGATCGCGCGCGACCCTTACGCGGCCTACGCGAAGATCGCGGCGCTGTTCGAGAAGAAGCCCGTGCACCCGCCGGGCATCCATCCCACCGCCTGCATCCACCCGGACGCCCGGGTCGATCCCGCCGCCAGCATCGGCGCCTTCGTCAGCATCGGTCCCGGCAGCCGCGTCGGCGCGCGCTCGCGGATCGGCGACGGCTGCGTGATCGGCGAGGACTGCGCCGTCGGCGAGGACTGCGAACTGGTCGCCCGCGTCACCCTCGTGCGGCGGGTGCGCCTCGGCGACCGCGTGCTGGTTCACCCCGGCGCGGTGCTCGGCGCGGACGGCTTCGGCCTCGCCCTCGACCGTCCCGCCGAAGGCGAGCCGCACTGGATCAAGGTGCCGCAGCTCGGCGGGGTCGTGGTCGGCGACGACTGCGAGATCGGTGCCAACACCACGATCGACCGCGGCGCGATCGACGACACCGTGCTCGAGCACGACGTGCGCCTCGACAACCAGATCCAGGTCGGGCACAACGTCCGCATCGGCGCGCACACGGCCATCGCCGGCTGCACCGCGATCGCCGGCAGCGCGCGGATCGGACGCTACTGCCTGATCGGCGGGGCCGTCGGCATCGTCGGCCACATCGAGATCTGCGACCGGGTGACGGTCACCGCGATGAGCCTGGTCACCGGCTCGATCCGGGAGCCGGGGGAGTATTCTTCCGGCACGCCGCTGATGGAAAATCGCGAATGGCGCAGGAACGCCGCCCGCTTCCGGCACCTGGATGCCCTGGCGAGGAAGGTCGCCGCGCGAGACAAGAAGGAAGGAGAGGAATGAGCCAGGCACTGACCCTGCCGATCGGCATCGATGGCATCCGGGAGCTGCTCCCGCACCGCTACCCGTTCCTGCTGGTGGACCGGGTGGTCGAGTTCGAACCCGGCAAGCGCGTGCTGTGCATCAAGAACGTGACCGTCAACGAGCCGTTCTTCCAGGGGCACTTCCCCGACCACCCGGTGATGCCCGGCGTGCTGGTAATCGAGGCGCTGGCCCAGGCCGGCGGCATCCTCACCAACCTCACCCGCGGCGGCCGTGACATGGAGGCGACCTCCTACCTGGTGAAGGTGGACGGCGCCCGCTTCTCGTCCATGGTCGTGCCCGGCGACCGCCTCGAGCTGGAAGTCACGCTCACCCGCGTGATCCGCAACATGTCGATGTTCTCGGGCGTGGCCCGCGTGGACGGCCGCCAGGTCGCCTGCGCCGACATCGTCTGCGCCGAAGCCAGGAGCTGACGACCATGGCGCCGCAGATCCACCCCACCGCGGTCGTCGACCCGGGCGCGCGACTCGGCGAGGGCGTGAGGGTCGGCGCCTTCACCTGGATCGGCCCCGAGGTGGAGATCGGCGACGGCACCACGGTCGGCCCGCACTGCCTCATCGGCGGCCCGACCCGCATCGGCCGCGACAACCGCATCCACGGCCACGCCGCGATCGGCGGCGACCCGCAGGACAAGAAGTACCAGGGTGAACGCGTCGAGCTGGAGATCGGCGACCGCAACGTGATCCGCGAGTTCGTCACCATCAACCGCGGCACCGGCACCGGCGGCGGCATCACCCGGATCGGCAGCGACAACTGGTTCCTCGCCTACACGCACGTCGCCCACGACTGCATCGTAGGCAACCACTGCGTGTTCTCGAACAACGCCACCCTCGCCGGCCACGTCGAGGTCGGCGACCACGTCATCCTCAGCGGCTTCGCCGGCGTGCACCAGTTCTGCCGGATCGGCAACCACGCGTTCATCGGCATGGGCGCGCTCGTCAACGGCGACGTGCCTCCGTTCGTGATGGTCGCGCAGGATGGCTACGGCCGCCCGCGCGGGATCAACGCCGAGGGCCTGCGGCGCCGCGGCTTCGACGCGCAGCGCATGGCCGCGATCAAGCGCGCCTACCGCGCGCTCTACATGTCCGGGGCGAAACTCGAGGAAGCCCGGGCCCAGCTCGCCGAAATGGCGAAGGACAGCGCGGACGTCCGCCTGTTCCTCGAGTTCATCGAGCGCGGCGAACGGCCGCTGCTGCGGTGAGCGGGGAGCGGGTCCGCATCGCCCTGTGCGCCGGCGAGGCGTCCGGCGACATCCTCGGCGCCGGCCTGGTCGAACGGCTGCGCGAACGCTTCCCGGACGCCGAATTCGCCGGCGTCGGCGGCGCCGGCATGCGCGCGGCCGGGTTGGAGGCCTGGCACGACGCCTCGGAACTGGCGGTGATGGGGTTGAGCGAGGTGCTGCGCCACCTGCCGCGCCTGCTCGCGCTGCGCGCCGGCCTGCGCAGGCGGCTGCTGGCGTGGAGGCCACACGCGTTCGTGGGCATCGACGCGCCCGACTTCAACCTCGGGCTCGAGCGCAGCCTGAAGCACGCCGGCATCCGCACCGTGCACTACGTCAGCCCCTCGGTCTGGGCCTGGCGCGAGGGCCGCGCGGCGAAGATCGGCCGCTGCGCCGACCGTGTGCTGTGCCTGTTCCCGATGGAGCCGGAGATCTACGCCCGCCACGGCGTGGACGCGCGCTTCGTCGGCCACCCGCTGGCCGACGCGATGCCGCTCGAACCGGACCGTGCCAGCGCGCGCGCCGGCTTCGGCCTGGACGGCCAGGCCCCGGTGCTGGCGCTGCTGCCCGGCTCGCGGCTGGGCGAGATCGAACGCCTGGGCGCCATCTTCCTCGAGGCCGCGGTGCAGGTCGCCGCGCGCGTGCCCGGGCTGCGCGTGCTGGTGCCCGCGGCGACGCCCGCCTGCCGCGAGGCGATCGCGGCGCGGCTGGCGGCCTCGCCCCTGCCGCCGGAGGCGTACCGCCTGCTCGACGGCAACGCGCGCGAGGCGATGATCGCGGCGGACGTGGTGCTGCTGGCCTCGGGCACGGCCGCGCTGGAGGCGATGCTGGCCAAGCGCCCGATGGTGGTCGGCTACCGGATCGCGCCCACCACCTACCGCATCGTGCGCAGCCTCGGCCTGCTCAAGGTGGACCGCTATTCACTGCCCAACATCCTGGCCGGCACCACGGTCGCGCCGGAACTGATGCAGGACGAGTGCACGCCGGAGAACCTCGCCCGCGCCGTCCTGGGCTGGTTCGAGGATCCCGCGGCCGTGGCCGCGCTGGAGCCGGTGTACCGTGAGCTGCACCTGGCCCTGCGCCGCGACGCGTCCGCCAGCGCCGCGCAGGCCGTGGCCGAGCTGGTGGAAGGGGCGCGATGACGGAGCTGGTCGCCGGCGTGGACGAAGCGGGCCGCGGCCCCCTCGCGGGGCCGGTGGTGGTGGCCGCGGTGATCCTCGACCCGGCGCGGCCGATCGGGGGCCTGGACGATTCCAAGAAGCTGACGGAAAAACGCCGCGAGGCGCTGTTCCCGCTGATCATCGAACGCGCGCTGGCCTACCGCATCGAGTTCGTCGGGCGCGAGGAGATCGATGCGCTCAACATCCTGCAGGCCACCCTCGCGGGCATGGCCCGCGCCCTGCGCGCGCTCTCGCCAATGCCCCGCTTCGCGCGCATCGACGGCAACCGGCTGCCGCGCGACCTGCCCTGCCCGGCGGAAGCCGTGGTCGGCGGCGACGCGCTCGACCCGGCGATCATGGCCGCCTCGATCCTCGCCAAGGTCGCGCGCGACCGCGCCATGCTCGAGCTGCACGCCCGCTACCCGCAATACGGCTTCGACCGGCACAAGGGCTACCCCTCGCCCGCGCACCTGGAAGCGCTGCGCCGCTTCGGCCCCTGCCCCGAGCACCGGCGCAGCTTCATGCCGGTACGCGCGCAGCTGGCGCTGTTCGCGGACCCGGCCGGCGCCTGACCGGCGCCGCCGGCGGCGGGCTGTCAAGCCTTGTCCGCCCCCGGCTCCCGGCCTACCCTGAGCGCTGACTCGCCCGACCGCCGCGATGTCCCGCCGTTTCGTCCACCTCCACCTCCACAGCGAATACTCGCTCGTCGACTCGACGATCCGGATCCCGGACCTCGTTGCCCGCTGCGTCGCGCACGGGCAGCCGTCGGTGGCCGTCACCGACCTCAACAACCTGTTCGCGCTGGTCAAGTTCTACCGCGCCGCCGAGGGCGCCGGGATCAAGCCGATCGCCGGCGCCGACGTGATGGTGGCCGATGGCGACGGGCCGGCCTGGCTGCTCACCCTGCTGTGCCGCGACCGCGAGGGTTACCTGTCGCTGTCGCGGCTGCTGACCCGCGCGTGGATGGAAGGCCACCGCCAGGACGGCGTGGCGATCCGCCCCGAATGGCTGCGCGAGGACCACGCCGGGCTGTTCGCGCTGGCGGGGCGCCACAGCGGCGGCGGCCGGCTGCTGGCATCGGGCCGCGACGACCTCGCCGGCCAGTGGTTCGCCGACTGGCAGCGCGTCTTCGACGACAACCTCTACCTCGAACTCACCCGCTGCGGGCTGGAGGGCGAGGCCGCGTTCAACGCCTTCGCGCTCGACGTCTCCTCACGCCGCGGCATCCCCGTGGTCGCCAGCAACAACGCCCGCTTCCTCAACGCCGACGGCTTCGAGGCGCACGAGGCGCGCGTGTGCATCGCCACCGGCCGCGTGCTGGACGATCCGAAGCGGCCACGCGAATACACGCCGGAGCAGTACCTCAAGTCCAGCGTGGAGATGGCGGAGCTGTTTGCCGACATCCCCGACGCGATCGACAACACCGTCGCACTGGCGCAGCGCTGCAACCTCGAGCTGCGGCTGGGCAAGTACTTCCTGCCGGCGTTCCCGGTGCCGCCGGAACACACGCTGGAGTCGTGGATCCGCGACGTGGCCCGGCGCGGCCTGGCCGAACGGCTGGAGAAGCACCCGCTGGCGCCGGGCCGCACCCGCGCCGACTACGAGGAACGGCTCGAGCGCGAGCTCGACGTCATCATCGGGATGGGGTTCCCGGGCTACTTCCTGATCGTGGCCGACTTCATCAACTGGGCCAAGAGCCAGGGCATCCCGGTCGGCCCGGGCCGCGGTTCCGGCGCCGGCTCGCTGGTCGCGTGGGCGCTGGGCATCACCAACCTCGACCCGCTGCCCTACGACCTGCTGTTCGAGCGCTTCCTCAACCCCGAGCGCGTGTCGATGCCGGACTTCGACATCGACTTCTGCATGGACCGCCGCGACGAGGTGATCGAGTACGTGGCCCGGAAGTATGGCCGCGACCGCGTCTCGCAGATCATCACCTACGGCACCATGGCCGCGAAGGCGGTGCTGCGCGACGTTGGCCGCGTGCTCGGCCACCCGTACGGCTTCGTGGACGGACTGGCCAAGCTGATCCCGCTGCAGCCGACCGACCCGATCTCGCTCGAGGACGCCATCGGCCGCAGCAAGCGCGCGCAGAAGGACCCCTCCTACATCGTCCCCGAGTTCAAGGAGCGCTACGAGAATGAGGACGAGGTCCGCGACCTGGTGGACCTCGCGCTGCAGCTGGAGGACCTGACCCGCAACGCCGGCAAGCACGCCGGCGGCGTGGTCATCGCGCCGGCGCCGCTGTCCGACTTCTGCCCGCTGTTCGCCGAACACGACGGGCACGGCCGCGGCCGCAACCCGGTGACCCAGTTCGACAAGGACGACGTCGAGGCGGTGGGCCTGGTGAAGTTCGACTTCCTCGGCCTGCGCACGCTCACCATCATCGACTGGGCGGTGAAGGCGATCAACGCGCGCCGCGCCGCCAAGGGCGAGCAGCCTCTGGACATCTCCGCGCTGCCGCTCGACGACAAGCCCACCTACGAGCTGTTCGCGCGCGGCGACACGGTCGCGGTGTTCCAGTTCGAATCCCGCGGCATGCGCGAGCTGCTCAAGCGCGCGCGCCCGGACACCTTCGAGGACATCATCGCCCTGGCCGCGCTGTTCCGTCCCGGCCCGCTCGGCTCCGGGATGGACCGCGAATGGTGCGACCGCAAGCACGGCCTCACCGAGGTCACCTACCCGCACCCGGCGCTGGAGCCGGTGCTGAAGTCGACCTACGGCGTGATCGTGTACCAGGAACAGGTGATGCAGATCGCGCAGGTGCTGGCCGGCTACTCGCTGGGCGGCGCCGACCTGCTGCGCCGCGCCATGGGCAAGAAGAAGCCCGAGGAGATGGCCAAGGAGCGCGCCAAGTTCGAGGCCGGCGCCGCGGCCAACGGCATCGACGCGAAGACCGCCAACCAGATCTTCGACCTGATGGAGAAATTCGCCGAGTACGGCTTCAACAAGTCGCACTCGGCCGCCTACGCGCTGGTGGCCTACCAGACGGCGTGGCTGAAGGTGCACTACCCGGCCGAGTTCATGGCCGCGGTGATGTCCAGCGACATGGACAACACCGACAAGGTGGTCGGCTTCCTCAACGAGGCCCGCGCCATGGGCCTGACCGTGCTGCCGCCCGACGTCAACGCCTCCGGCTACATGTTCGAGGCGATCGACGAAAGGACCATCCGCTACGGCCTGGGCGCGGTCAAGGGCGTGGGCCGCGGCGCCTGCGAGGCGATCGTCGAGGCACGCCCCGCGGGCGGCTACGTGGACCTGCTCGACTTCTGCAAGCGCGTCGATTCCGGCCGCCTCAACCGGCGCACGCTGGAGGCGCTGATCCACGCCGGCGCGCTCGATGCCCTCGCCGCCAACCGCGCCTCGCTCATGCTGCAGCTGCCGGAGGTGCTGAAGGCGACCGAGCAGATCGCGCGCAACCGGGAGGCCGGGATGGTGGACATGTTCGGCAACGCCGCCGGCGCGCCGGACATCCACATCGATCTGCCGGTGTGCGAGGAATGGCCGCTGCGGCAGAAGCTTGACGGCGAGCGCGAGACGCTCGGCCACTACCTCAGCGGCCACCCGCTCGATCCGTACCGCGACGACCTGAAGGCGCTGGTCGGGCACGACCTGGGCCAGCTCGAGGCGCTGTGGGCCGCGCGCGGCCAGGACGGCGGCGGGCGTGGCGGCTGGCGCCAGGAAACCCAGGTGGTCGTGGCCGGCCAGGTGGTCGGCGTGCGCCGGCGCGGCGACTCGCAGGCCTTCGTGCTGATCGAGGACGGGCGCGGCCAGCTGGAGTGCGCGTTCTTCGCCGAGGAATATTTCGCGCACGCCGCGCTGCTCACCCGGGACCGGATCCTGGTGGTCGAGGGCGGCCTGCGCGAGGACGAGTTCAGCGGCGGCTTCTCCCTGCGCGCGCGCCGCTGCTGGGATTTCGAGGAACTGTGCCGCCAGCACGCGCGCGGCCTGTTCCTGCGGCTGGACCTGCGCGTGCCTGGCGCGTTCGACCGGGTGGAGGCGCTGTTCGACCGTCACCGCCCGGGCATGACCCCGCTGCGCTACGAGCTGGTGGTGCCCGGCGGGGCCAGCGGCCGGCTGGACGTCAACGGCAGCCACGGCATCCAGGTCGCCGCCGACCTGCCGGCCACGCTGCGCGGCCTGCCCGGCGTGCGCCAGGTGAAGCTGTCCCTGTCCCGCCCCTGGGCCCACTGACCGCCCCCGACCGGACGCCCCGGTACGGTGCCCCCCGACCCGGCCCGGTAAACTGTCCGCTTTCCGGCCAATGGCCCGACCATGAACCCGAACTACCTCGACTTCGAACAGCCCATCGCCGACCTCGAGGCGAAGATCCACGAGCTCCGCCAGGCCAGCCACGGCCCCGAGGTCGACATCGACGCGGAGGTGCGCGCGCTGCAGGACAAGCTGCGCAAGCGCACGGCGCACATCTTCCGCGACCTGACCCCCTGGCAGGTGTCGCAGCTGGCCCGCCACCCGCTGCGGCCGTACACCCTCGACTACATCAACGAGATCTGCGACGAGTTCGAGGAACTGGCCGGCGACCGCGCCTTCGCCGACGACCCCGCGATCGTCGGCGGGCCGGGCCGCATCGCCGGGCGCAGCGTGATGATCATCGGCCACCAGAAGGGCCGCGACACCAAGTCGAAGGTGCGCCGCAACTTCGGCATGCCGCGCCCGGAGGGCTATCGCAAGGCGCTGCGGCTGATGAAGATGGCCGAGCGCTTCCGCCTGCCGCTGCTGACCTTCATCGACACGCCGGGCGCCTACCCGGGCATCGGTGCCGAGGAGCGCGGCCAGTCCGAGGCCATCGCCCGCAACCTGATGGAGATGGCCGGGCTGAAGACCCCGATCATCTGCACCGTGATCGGCGAGGGCGGCTCCGGCGGCGCGCTGGCCATCGGCGTCGGCGACCGCACGCTGATGCTCGAGTACAGCACCTACTCGGTGATCTCGCCCGAGGGCTGCGCCTCGATCCTGTGGAAGGACGCGAAGAAGGCCCGGGACGCCGCCGAGCAACTCGGCCTGACCGCGCGCCGGCTGCTGGAGCTGGGACTGATCGACAAGGTGGTGCGCGAGCCGATCGGCGGCGCCCACCGCAACCCGCGCCAGATGGCCGTCCGGCTCAAGGCCGTGCTGCTCAACGAACTCGACGCGCTGGAAGCCGTGCCCCTGCCCGAGCTGCTGGAGCGCCGCTACCGCAGGCTGCGCAGCTACGGCGCCTACGAGGCGGCCTGAGCCGCGGGCGCGGCCATGCAGTCCCCGGCCGGCATCCCCGATGAGGACGGCCCGGCGATCACGCTGGCCACGCCCCCGGGCGACGGCCCCTTGCTCGTGGGCTACAGCGGCGGGCTCGATTCCACCGTGCTGCTGCACCTGGTCGCGGCCGACCCGGGGCTGCGCGCGCGCGGGCTGCGCGCGATCCACGTCCACCACGGCCTGCACCCGGATGCCGACGGCTGGGCGCTGCACAGCCGCCGCGAATGCGACGCGCTCGGAATCCCGCTGGACGTGGTCCGCGTCGAGGTGCCACGCGGCCGCGGCGACGGCCTCGAGGCGGCGGCGCGCGAGGCGCGCCATGCCGCGTTCGCGCGTGTCCTGCCCGATGACGGGATCCTGGCGCTGGCGCACCACCTCGACGACCAGGCCGAGACCTTCCTGCTGCGCGCCCTGCGCGCCTCCGGCGACGGCCTCGGCGCGATGGCGCCGTGGCGCCGGTTCGGCCGCGGCTTCCTGTGGCGCCCCCTGCTCGGGGTGCCGCGAGAACGCCTGCTCGCCTGGGCGCGGGCGCGGGGGCTGCGCTGGATCGAGGATCCGGCCAATGCCGAGCTGGCCCACGACCGCAACTTCCTGCGCCACCGGGTGATGCCCCTGCTGCACGAACGCTGGCCGCACGCGGCCGTCTCGCTCGCGCGCAGCGCCGGCCTGCAACGCGAGGCCTCCGCCCTGCTCGACGACGGCGACGCCATGGCGCTCGCCATGGTGCGCGGCGTCGATCCGGCCTGCCTCGACGCCGGGAAACTGGCCGCGTTGCCGGCGATGCGCCGTGCGCGCGTGCTGCGGCGCTGGATCGCCGGCCGCGGCCTGCCGCCGCTGCCGGCCGGTGGCGTGGCCCGCATCGAACGCGACCTGCTGGGCGAAGCCGGCGGCCACGCACCGGAATACGCCTGGGCCGACGCGGTGGTCCGCCGCTGGCGCGGCCTGCTCTGGGCCGGGTACCGCCAGCCGCCGTTGCCGCCCGGCTTTCACGCCATCTGGGACGGGCAGGCGCCCCTGGAACTGCCGACCGGGGACCGGCTCGCCTTCATGCCGCAGCCCGCGCAGGCGGGCGGCCCGTGGACCGTGCATGCCCGCCGGGGCGGCGAGCGGATCGTCCTGCCCGGCCGCCGCCACAGCCACGCGCTCAAGCACGTGCTGCAGGACCTGGGCGTGCCGCCCTGGGTGCGCGCGCGGATGCCACTGCTGTCCTTTGCCGACGGCAGCCTCGCCGCCGCCGGCGACCTCGTCTTCTCTGCGGCGTTCGATGCCTGGTTGCGCACGGCCGGATGCCGGCTGTCGTGGACTCCGGCACCGTAGGCAGGCACCTTTCGCGCCAGCCGCTGGCGTAAACTGCGCGCATGGCCAAGAAGCCCGCTCCGGAAACGTCCCCCGTCGCCGACTTCGAGCAGTCGCTCGAGCAGCTCGAACGTCTGGTCGAGAAGATGGAACAGGGCGACATGACCCTCGAGGAATCGCTCGCCGCCTACGAGCGCGGCGTGGCCCTGTACCGCCGCTGCCAGCAGGCGCTGGAGGAAGCCGAGCTGCGGGTACGCCTGCTCGGCGACCCGGACGCGCCGGCCAAGGCGGTCCCGTTCCCGGACACCCCGGGCAGCGGACATGACGGGGCCTGAGCCCGCGGGCGGCCAGGTCGCACGGCAACTGGCGGCCTGGCGCGAACGCGCCGATGCCACCCTGGCCCGGCTGCTCGACGGGACCTCCGGCTCGGAGCCGGGGCTGCACGCGGCCATGCGCCATGCGGTCCTGCTCGGCGGCAAGCGCATGCGCCCCCTGCTCGCCTACGCCAGCGGCCACGCCTGCGGCGCCGGTGCCGAGGTGCTGGACGCGCCGGCCGCCGCGGTCGAGCTGATCCACGCCTATTCGCTGGTGCACGACGACCTGCCGGCGATGGACGACGACGCGCTGCGCCGCGGCCAGCCCACGGTGCACGTGACCTACGGCGAGGCCACCGCGATCCTCGCCGGCGACGCCCTGCAGTCGCTGGCCTTCTCGGCGCTGGCCGCCTCGCCGCTGCCGCCCCCGCGCGTGGTCGGCATGCTGGCCGAGCTCGCGGCCGCCGCCGGCGCCAACGGCATGTGCGGCGGCCAGGCCCTCGACCTCGCCGCCACCGGCAGGAGCGCGCGCACACCGCTGGAGGCGCTCGAGCGCCTGCATGCGATGAAGACCGGCGCCCTGCTGCGCGCCGCGGTGCGGCTGGGCGCGATCGCCGCCGGCGCCGACGAAGCCACCCTTGCGAAGCTCGACGCCTTCGCCGACGCGCTCGGGCTGGCCTTCCAGATCCGCGACGACCTGCTCGACATCGAGGGCGACAGCGCCACGCTCGGCAAGACCGCCGGCAAGGACGCTGCGCAGGACAAGGCCACCTTCCCGGCGCTGATCGGCGTGGAGGCCTCGCGCCGCCGCCTCGCGGTGCTCGCCGAGCGGATGCGCGACGCACTGGCCGACTGCGGAGGCGACACCGCGCCGCTGGCCGCACTCGGCCGCCTGGCGATCGAGCGCAACGCCTGAGCCGGCAGCAGCCCGCTGCCGCCGGCCACCTCAGCCCACCAGCAGACGGATCGTCAGCGGGTAGCGCCAGCTCTCGCCGTTCCAGGCCTTGACCACGGCGATGATGCTGCACACCAGCCACATCACCGCGACCGCCGCTGCCGCCGCGAGCAGCACCAGTCCCGCCGGCAGGGTCAGGATGATGCCCAGCCCCAGGGTCAGCACGGTGGCGCCGAACAGGACGATGCCGGCGACGATCAACGCGCAGGCGTACAGGAACATGCTGAGGTTGAAGTTGAACGCCTCGCGCGCATGGTCGGCGACGAAGGCCGAATCATCCTTCCTGAGCAGGTAGACCACGATCGCCGCCAGCATCCCGGCAAAGCCGGAGAACCAGCTGGTCAGCAGTGCGAGCAGCAGCGCGCCGGCGTGGGCGAGCGCGGCCCATTGGCGTTCGGACATGGTGGGGTTGGCGGTGGCTTCCATCGCGCGTCTCCCGCCGGAAACGGTCCGGCCCTGTCCCGAAGATAGCGACGGCCGGCCCCGATCCCAACCCAACGGATGGGCCAGTCACATCCGGCGCCGTGGACGCGTCGCACGCGCGCCACGGCGCCGGCGGAGGCTCACTTCACCAGGCGCAGGGTAAAGGGATAGCGGTAGGCAACGCCGTCGTTGGCCTTGATCGCGGCGATGATGATCAGCACCAGGGCGCCCAGCCCGACGATCAGCATGATCGGCACGACCAGCAGGAAACCGATGCCGAGCGTCACGATCCCGAGCACGAACAGCGCCAGCATGATGATCGCGATGGTGATGTTGAAGTTCAGCGCCTCCTTGGCCTGGTCGTCCACGAAGGGCATCGTTTCCTTCTTCAGCAGCCAGATGACCAGCGGGCCGACTACGCAGCCGATGCTCGCCGCCCATCCGGTGGTCACCAGCCCGCCCAGCAGGGCCGACAGGTGGGCGAACATCGCCCACTGGCGCTGCTCTGCGCTGATCCCGTTCCCCGCGTTCGCGGATGCCTGCTCCTGCTGTTCGGTCATGTGGGTTCCCCTCCGGGTGTGATGGATGCCAGGCGCCCGGCTCCGAAGCCGGGCAGGTCGCATCATACCCGGCTTGTGAACGGCGTATTCAGGTTTGGCCGGCCACGGTCATCCGGCCGACCAGGATCGAGCCGGTACGGATGTGCGAGCGGGGGTCGACGTCGTCGCCCACGGCCTCGATGCCGAGGAACATGTCGCGCAGGTTGCCGGCGATGGTGATGCCATCCACCGGGTACGCGATCGCCCCGTCCTCGACCCAGAAGCCCGCCGCGCCACGCGAGTAGTCCCCGGTCACGGCATTGACCCCCTGCCCCATCAGCTCGGTGACCACCAGCCCGCGGCGCATCCCGGCGACCAGCCCGTCGAAGCCGCCGGCATTGGCCGCCAGCACCAGGTTGTGCACGCCGCCGGCGTTGCCCGTGGTCCGCAGGCCGAGCTTGCGCGCCGAGTAGCTGCCCAGCACGTAGCGCTGCAGCACCCCGCCCTCGACCAGGGCCGACTCGCGGGTGGCCACGCCCTCGGCGTCGAACGCCGCCGAGCGCTGGCCGCGCCGCAGCCAGGGCCGCTCCATGATCGAGAACCATGGCGGGAACAGCTGCTTCCCGGCGCTGTCGAGCAGGAAGCTGGCCCGGCGGTACAGGGCACCGCCCGAGACCGCGCCGACCAGGTGGCCGACGAGGGAGCGCGCCACCTCGGCGGCGAACAGCACCGGGTATTCGCCGGTAGCCACCGGCCGCGGGTCCAGCCGCGCCACGGCGCGCCGCGCGGCACGGCGGCCGACCTCTTCCGGTGCATCCAGGTCTTCCTCCGCGGGCGCCGAGGTGTACCAGCCGTCGCGCTGCATGCGATCGCCCCCGCCGGCGATCAGCGCGCAGCCGATGCTGTGGTGCGTCCCCCGCTCCACGCCCATGAAGCCGTGGCTGTTGGCGTAGACCGCCAGCGACTGTCCGGTCGAGACCGAGGCGCCGTCGGAGTTGCCGATCCGCACGTCCGCGCCGCGTCCGGCGGCCTCGCAGGCCAGCGCGATGTCCACGGCGCGGTCGGGATCCAGCGCCCACGGGTGCCAGCAGTCGAAGTCGGGCCAGCGCCCGTCGGGACCCGGCCGCGCCATCAGCTCCGGGTCGGCCAGGCCGGCGGCATCGTCGTCCTCGGTGTGGCGCGCGATCGCGCAGGCCTGCTCCACCGTCGCCTCGAGGCTGGATTCGCGCAGGTCGGCGGTGCTGGCGCTGCCCTTGCGCCTGCCGAAATACACGGTCACCGCGATGCCACGGTCACGGGTGGCCTCGATCGTCTCGACCTCGCCCATGCGCACGTTGACGGCGAGGCCGCGCTCCTCCGAGCACGACACCTCCGCCTGCGTCGCGCCGTGCGCGCGGCAGCGTGCGAGCAGGCGCTCGGCCAGTTCCTGCAGGCGCGTGATCCGCGCGTCGCAATCGTCGGTGACGGGCACGGGAATCCGGCTCAATGGCTTATCCTGTGTGCATGAGGGGACGTGACGAGGAAACCGGCGAATACCTGTCGCCAAGCCGCAGCCAGCGGCGCCGCGAGGCGCTGGACGTGCTGGCGCTGGCCGGGAGGCTGGCCGGGCTGGCACCGGGCGAGCTCGCGAAGCTGCCGGTGCCGGAACACCTGCTGCCGCACATCGAGGAAGCCAGGCGCATCACCTCGCACATCGCCCGCAAGCGGCAGCTGGCCTATCTTGCCAAGCAGATGCGGCGCGAGGAAGACGGAACGCTGGACGCGATCCGCGACGCGCTCGACGCCAGCGGCGAGGCCGCGCGCCTGGAAACCGCGCGCATGCACCGGGCCGAACACTGGCGCGGGCGGCTGCTGGAGGAAGGCGACGCCGCGCTTTCGGCGCTGCTCGCGGAATTCCCGCATGCCGACCGCCAGCAACTGCGCCAGCTGGTGCGCAACGCGCACGAGGAGCGCACCCGCGGCAGGCCGCCGCGCGCGTTCCGGGAACTGTTCCGCGTGGTCCGCGACCTGATCGACGCGGAGGCCACCGCGCCCGACGGCGGCGGAACCGGCTGAACGCCCGCGCGGGTGCCGGCGCACCGTCCGCGTCACGCCCTGGTCCCGCCCACGGTGAGCTGGCCGACCAGCAGCGAAGGCTGGCCCACGCCCACCGGCACGCTCTGCCCGTCCTTGCCGCAGGTGCCCACGCCGTCGTCGAGCGCCAGGTCGTGCCCGACCATCTCCACCTTCTGCATGGTTTCCGGGCCGTTGCCGATCAGGGTCGCGCCCTTCACCGGCGCGGTGATCCTGCCGTCCTCGATCAGGTAGGCCTCGGTCGCCGAGAACACGTACCTGCCACTGGTGATGTCCACCTGCCCGCCGCCGAAGTTGACCGCGTACAGGCCCCGCTTCACCGAGCGGATCATCTCCTCGCGGTCGTGGGGACCGGCGAGCATGTAGGTGTTGGTCATGCGCGGCATCACCAGGTGCGCGAACGACTCGCGGCGGCCGTTGCCGGTCGGCTCCATCCCCATCAGCCGGGCATTGAGCGTGTCCTGCATGTAGCCGACCAGCACGCCGTCCTCGATCAGCGTGGTGCACCGGGTGGGCGTGCCCTCGTCGTCCACGTTGAGCGAGCCGCGGCGGCCCGGCAGGGTGCCGTCGTCGACGATCGTCACGCCCGGTGCGGCCACGCGCTGGCCGATCCGGCCGGCGTAGGTGGAGGTGCCCTTGCGGTTGAAGTCACCCTCCAGTCCATGGCCGACCGCCTCGTGCAGCAGCACGCCCGGCCAGCCGGCGCCGAGCACCACCGGCATCACGCCCGCCGGGGCCTCGATCGCCTCCAGGTTCACCAGCGCCTGGCGCAGCGCCTCGCGCGCGAAATGCTCGGGCCGGCCGTCGCCAAGCAGTTCCTCGTACGAATACCGCCCGCCATAGCCCGCATACCCGCTCTCGCGGCGGCCGTCCTGCTCGACGATCACCTGCACGTTGAGCCGCACCAGCGGGCGCACGTCCCCCGCCAGCACGCCGTCGCTGCGCGCGACCAGGATGGTGTCCACGCCACCGGTCAGGCTCACCACCACCTGCTTCACCCGCGGGTCGGCCGCGCGCAGCAGGCGGTCGACGCGGCGCAGCACCTCGACCTTGGCATCGTTGCCCAGCCTGTCCACGGGGTCCACCGCCGGGTACAGGCACCGCGCACCGGCGACCTGCAGGGCACGCGGCGCGCGCGAACCGCCATCGCGCGCGATCGCGCGCGCCGAGCGCACCGCCTCCAGCAGTGCCTCGCCGTTGATGTCGTCGGAATAGGCGAAGCCGGTCTTCTCGCCGGAGATCGCGCGCACGCCCACGCCCTGCTCGATCGAATGCGCCCCGTCCTTGACGATGCCGTCCTCCACCGTCCAGCTCTCGCGCCGCGAATGCTGGAAGTAGAGGTCGCCGAAATCGATGCCGGGCCCCATCAGGGCCGAGAACATGCGTTCGAGGTTGCGGTCGTCCAGGCCCGCGGGCTGGAGCAGGCGCGAGGTGGCGACGGAAAGCGCGGATGCGTTGTCGGTCGTGGTCATGGTGTCCAGTTTGAGGCCGGCCACGGGGATGGCAAGCCCGTCATTGCCTGTCGCCGGCGGAAGAAGCACCCGGTGCGGCCGCGTGCTCGGTCACTTCCACCTTCGGGTCCTGCCAGGGGCCGGTGATGCGGTAGGTCCTGGCGTTGAGCTCGCCCAGCGGGCGCCGGAGCACCGCGTTGGCCACGGCGCCGACCGCGGCGCCGACCGGGCCACCCGCGATCGCGCCGACCGCGGCCAGCAGGTTGCCGGTCTTGGGCAGCACCTCGATCCGCTGGTCGTGCACCTGCGCGCGCAGGTCGCTGCGGCCCTGGATCCGGATCTCGGCGGCCGGGCCGTCGATCACGATGTCGTCGCTGTCCGCCTGGCCGGCGGAGAAGCGCACGTTGCCGCCGATGCGGTTGAAGGCGAAACCGCTGGCGAAGAAGTCGCGGAAATCGAGCATCAGCCGGCGCGGCAGCTGGGCCACGCTGAGCAGTCCGAGCAGGCGTCCCGCGCCCGGCTCCACCTCGACCAGGCGGCCGTTCCGGACGGCGACCGAAAGCCTGCCTTCCAGCGCGCCCGGGTCGAACGCGCCCGGGCCGCGCGGCCACTCGCCATCGAAGCGCACGCGCCCCTCGCCGCCGTCGATGTGGCCGCCGAAGCCGAACCCGGCAAGAAGCCGGCCGAAGTCGCCGCTGTCGATGTCCATGCGCAGGCGCGTGCGCGCCCCGGCGCCGCGCCCGGTCCAGGAACCGGTGGCGTCGATCCGCTGGCGCGGCGAACGCGTCTGCAGGCGTTCGATCTCCAGGCCCGACGGCACCGGCCGGGTGCGCAGCGCGGCGTTGCCGAGCACGAGCGTGCCCAGGCGCAGGTCGTCCACGTCGACCTGCAGCGGCGGCAGGCGCGCCGGGTCGATGTCGTCGTCGATGTCGTCGCGGTCATCCGCATGCCGCGGTCCGGGGGACGCGCCATCGCGCGGTTTCGCCGGGGTCCAGTACAGGCGCTGGAAGTGCCCGGTGAGCGCGGACGTGCGCGCCTTCGGCAGGCGCAGCGTGCCGGCCAGCGCACCGCCGTCGAACGCGACGCGCATGGCATCGCCGTCCGGAGAGGCGGTGACGCGCGTGTCGGGGAACACGCCGCCGAACAGGTGCAGTCGTTCCGCCACCACCTCCACGCCACGCAGCGAAGGGCCGTCGCCGTCGCCAGCCCCGGCAATCGCGGCCCAGCCCATCGCGTCCAGTTCCGGCGTGCGCCCGGCGACCACCAGCCCGGAGGCCGGCGGCGGCTCCGCGACCGCCGTGGCGCCGAGCACCACGCGCATGCCGGTCGCGCCCTGCGTCTGGCGCATCCGCAGGGCAAGGCGGTCACCGAAGGCAACCTGCACCTCCCCGTCCGTCATCGGCAGCGTCGCCGTCACCGTCACCGGCAGGACGGTGGCGGCAGGCTTGCGCAGCGGTGCCGGCAGGTCGAGCGCGGTGCCGGCCAGGTCGGAACGCAGCCGCAGCCGCGCCTGGCCCTGGAACGCCGCGCGGGCGGGCACGGCGACCATGACGTTCCAGCGCGAGCGTCCCTCCATGCGGGACTTCAGCCAGTCCAGCTCCGGGGCGTGTGCCAGCAGGTCCCCCGCCGGCAGCACGGCGTCGGCCTCGGCCTCGAAGACATGCCCCGCCTCCCGCACGTACGGCGCGCCCGCGCGCAGCGAGAGGGTGCCGGGGCGCCCGTCACGCCGCACCGCCAGGCGTTCCGCGGCGAAGCCCCCGTGTCCGTAGCGGGCCCTGCCCTGCACGCCTTCGAAAGCGAGCTTCCAGCGTGCGTCGGCGAGCCTGGCGCCATGCAATTCGACCTCGCCCGCGATCCGCGGCACGTGGTCCGCGCCGTCGTGCAGCGGCAGATCCATCGCGAACGTCGCCGACGCCGGCCCCTCCGCGGACAGGTTGGCGAACACGTCCGCATGGTCCTCGCGCAACGGGCTCCGCCGGAGCAGGGCCAGGAACCCCGCGGCATCGCCCTGCGCCCGCGCGCGGACCGACAGCGCGGCATTCGCGTAGTGGGCGATGCCGGCCTGCAGCGAGGTGACCGGGACGCCGGCGATCGTCGCGCGCCCCTTCACCGTGAAGCCGTCGTTGACGAAGCTGGCGAGCCCATCGAGGTTCGCGGCCTCCGGCCAGTCCGGGTGGAAGCGGACCACGGCGCCCTGGAGCTCGCCTTCGGCCAGGAACAGGCCATGCGCCTGCCGGCCATCGAGCGAACTGAACGGCCAGTCGTCCAGGTCGCCCGAAACCACCGCATGGGCGTTGCCGATGATGCCGTCGACCAGCGCCGCGTCGAGCCACTGCTCCGCGGCATCCGGCATCAGGTGGCGCACCAGGAAGCGCCTCGCCAGCGGCACCTTCGCGTCCGCGAGCGACGCGACCATGTCGATCGCCGGGTACGTGCCGTCGTTCTGGAACCACATGCCGCCGCGCACGTCCATGGCGTAGCCGTCACCATCGACGCGCAGTGCCGGCGTCTCCACGCGCAGGCCCTCACCTTCGCGCCAGCCGGCGATGCCACCACGCAGGCGGATGTCGTGCGGCGGGCCGAAGCCCGGCTCCCAGTCGAAGCGCACGATGGCGCCCGGGTCGAACTCGAACGCGAAACCCGCCGTATCCGCCTGCAGCGTGCCATGCAGGCCGGACAGTCCCGGCGCATCGCCGACGGCGCCGAAGCGCAGGTCCTCGATCCTGGCGCGTGCGCGCAGCGGGCCGCCTTCGCTCCCGTAGGCATCGATGTCGTGCAGCACCGCGTCCGGGCGCGCGGCCAGCAGCCAGCGGCGCAGCCCCGGATCGAGCCTGCCGCTCAGGGCCAGCGCCGCGACCAGCGGGCCGGCGTCGAGCCGCTGCGCGCGCAGCACGTTGTGGCGCCCGCCCGCCAGCAGCAGCCCGTCGAGCACCTGCCGGTCGCCACCACCGGCGATGCGCAGGCGCGGCGCGTCCAGACGCCAGTCGCGCCCGTCGATGCCCAGCCGCGCCAGCAGCGAGAGCGAATCCAGGCGCAGCCGTGGCCCGCTTCCGTCCCCGAGCGGCGCGCCACGCACCACCAGGTCGTGCAGTTCGCCGTCGGCGACGAGCGAGACGACGCGGTACCCCCGCAATTCCGCCCAGGCCTCGACGTGGCCGGTGCCGTCCTCTGCGACGATCCCCTCGTGGCGGACCAGGGCCGACCAGGCCGACAGGTCGGCCTGCCGCGCCTCGGCATGGACCCTGCCGTCGCCACGCACGCGGTCGATGTCCGCGACCACTTCCAGCGGCGACACCCCGTCCCGCATCCATGCCCGCGCCGCCGCGCGCACGCGCGGGCCCTCGACGCGCATGCGCAGGCTGATCCTCGGCACGGTCGCATCGATGCCCAGCGCCGGCGCGTGCACCGACAGCCTGGCATCGACCACCTGCAGCTCGCCCAGGCCTTCCAGTACCCCGAACGGATCGCCGCCGGCGACCTCCTGCCCCGGCAGTCCGCGCACGCGCCAACGGCCGTCGTCCTCGCGCTCGAGCGCGAGCTGCAGCCCGCGCAGGCGCAGTTCGGTGAACGAGCGCCCGGGCAACAGGCCCGTGTACTGCGCGATCAGGATCTCCGCCTCGCCGATGGCGACGCCACGGCCCGCATCGCCCACGCGCAGGCCGTCCAGCCGCAGCAGCGGGCCGCGCCGCGTCCATCCGGTGGTGACGCGGTCGAAGGCCACCGGATGGCCCGCGCGCGCCGAGAGCCAGCCGGCGATCCGCTGCGGGTGCCGTTCGGCCAGCGCCAGCAGGCCGCCGAAGACGGCCGCGCCCAGCGCCATGGCCACCAGCACCACGGCGAGCGCGTACCACAGCGCGCGGCCCGCGAGCCGCGCGCCCCTGCGCAGGGACGCGGTCATCCGCCGCCCACCCGGCGACGTGGCGCGGCCCCGCCGCGTGCTGCCTCAAAGCAGGACCACATCGAACTGCTCTTGCTGGTACTGTTCGTCGGCCTGGAAACGGATCGACTTGCCAAGGAACTCCTCGAGCTCGGCGACCGTGGCGGATTCCTCCTCCGTGATCCGGGCCACGACCTTGGGCGAGGCGATCACCAGCAGGCGCTCGGCCTCGAACTGGCGCACCGCACGCACGATCTCGCGGAAGATCTCGTAGGTCACGGTCTCGGCGGTCTTGATCGTGCCGCGGCCACCGCACTCCGGGCAGGTCTCGCTGAGCTGGCGCTGCAGGCTGTCGACGGTACGCTTGCGCGTCATCTCGACGAGGCCCAGCGGCGAGAAGTCGTACACCGTTGTCCGCGCGTGGTCCTTGGCCAGCGCCTTCTCCAGCGTGCGCAGCACCTGCCGCCGGTGCTCCGGGTCGGCCATGTCGATGAAGTCGATGATGATGATGCCGCCGAGGTTGCGCAGGCGCAGCTGGCGCGCCACCGCCTGCGCGGCCTCGAGGTTGGTGCGGTACGCCGTCTCCTCGAGGTTGCGCTGGCCGAGGAACGAGCCGGTGTTGACGTCGATCGTGGTCATCGCCTCGGTCTGGTCGATGACCAGGTAGCCACCGGACTTCAGCGGCACCTCCTTGTCCAGCGCGCGGCCGATCTCGTCCTCGACGCCGTACAGGTCGAAGATCGGGCGCGGGCCGGTGTAGTACTCCAGCTTGTCCACGAGCCCGCCCTCGGTCGAGTTCGCCGGCATGTACTGCGCCGCGAACTCGCGCAGGCGCTCGTAGGTCTCGCGCGAGTCCACCCGCACCTTCTCCACGTCGCGCCGGACCAGGTCGCGCATGGCGCGCAGCGGCAGGTTCAGGTCCTCGTACAGGCAGGTACCGACCGGCGCCTCGGCGATCCGCTTCTCGATCACAGCCCAGGCGCGCTCCAGGTAGCCGATGTCCTCGGCCAGCGCCTCGGCCGACTGCCCTTCCGCGTTGGTGCGCACGATGTAGCCATGCTGCGTGTCCTGGGGCGCAAGCCCGGCCACCAGCGACTTCAGGCGCTGGCGCTCGGCCTCGTCCTCGATCCGCGCGGACACGCCGACCACGCGCGAGAACGGCAGCAGCACGAGGTAGCGCGACGGGATGCTGATCTGGGTGGTGAGCCGCGCGCCCTTGCTGCCGATCGGATCCTTGACCACCTGGACCACGACTTCCTGGCCGTCGTGCAGCAGCTCGGTGACCGGGCGCGCCGGGACCGCCGCCATCGCCTCGCCGACCGGGGCATCGCCCTCGGCCTGCGACATCCCGCGCAGCACGTCGTTGGCATGCAGGAAGGCGGTGCGCTCCAGGCCGATGTCGACGAAGGCGGCCTGCATCCCGGGCATGACCCGCTGTACCCGGCCCTTGTAGATGTTGCCGACCACGCCCCGGCGCCAGCCGCGCTCGATGTGCAGCTCCTGCAGCATGCCGTTCTCGACCACCGCGACCCGGGTTTCGCGCGGGGTGACGTTGACCAGGATCTCCTCGCTCATCGCGCCACCGGGAAACCCGTTGCAATGCCGAATTGCCGCAGCAGCGCGGCGGTCTCGTGCAGCGGCAGGCCCATCACGCCGGAGAAACTGCCGTCCAGGCGGGCGACGAAGCGTTCCGCCCCGCCCTGGATGGCATAGGCGCCGGCGCGGTCCATCGGCTCGCCGCTGGCGACGTAGGCGGCGATGTCCCCGGCGGACAGGCTGTCGAAGGTCACGCGCGAGCGCGACACCGCCTGCACCTCCCGCCCTTCGACCACCAGCGACACCGCCGTGACCACCTCGTGGGTGCGGCCGGACAGGCGCCGCAGCATCGCTTCGGCGTCGGCGGCGTCGCGCGGCTTGCCGAACACCTCGTCGTCCAGCACCACCTCGGTGTCCGCGCCCAGCACCACGGCGCCGGGCCCTGCCAGCCGCAATCCCGCCAGGGCCTTGTCCCGCGCCACCCGGCGCACGTATTCCTCCGGCGCCTCGCCGGCCGCGCGCACCTCCGGGACCTCGACATCGAGGATGCCGAAGTCGACGCCGAGTCGCGCCAGCAGTTCGCGACGGCGCGGTGACCTGGAAGCAAGGTGCAGCATGGCGCAAGGATAACCCGCGCCAACGCGGCCACCCCGGCTGCAAGGGCGGCCAACCCCGGTCCGGCTCACGGGCCGTTCACGGGATGGTTCCATCCTTGACCCGTCCGTTCAGGAGACCGCCATGTTCCACAACCGCATCCTCCTGCCGCTGGTCCTTGCCGCCGGCATCCTCCCCGGTACCTTCGCCATGACCGCCAACGCCCAGACCCCGCATCCCGCCGCCACCGCATCGCAGGACGGCACCCTGCTGTCCGTCACCGCCAGCGCCGAGGCCAGCCGCGTGCCGGACGTGGCCACCCTGTCCGCCGGCGTGGTCACCCAGGCCACCGACGCCAACGCCGCACTGCGCGCCAACTCGCAGCAGATGGAAAAGGTGGTCGCGGCGATCCGCGCCGCCGGGATCGACGGGCGCGACATCCAGACCACCGGCATCAGCGTCCACCCGCAGTACCGCTATGCGGAGAACCAGCCGCCGGCGATCACCGGCTACCAGGCCAGCAACACCGTCAGCGTCAAGGTGCGCGACGTGGCCCGGCTGGGCGAGGTACTGGACGCGCTGGTCGCGAGCGGCGCCAACCAGGTCCACGGCCCGAACTTCGAGATCGACGAGCCGGAGGCGGTGTACGACGAGGCCCGCCAGGCCGCGTTGAAGAAGGCGCAGGCGCGCGCCGAGCTGTACGCGCGCGCCCTCGGCCTGCGCGTGCGCCGCATCGTCAGCATCGGCGAAGGCGGCGGCTTCGCCCCGCAGCCGGTGCCGATGATGAAGGCGATGGCGATGGACGCGGCTGGCGCGGCACCGCCGGTCGCCCCGGGCGAGACCACGGTCGGCGCGACCCTCCAGGTCGTGTTCGAACTGGGCCGGTGACCGTCATGCCACGCCGCCAGGAACCCGCCGACGCGCCCGGCTACCCCGAAAAGCAGCCGCGGGATCGCGACGATGCCCGCAGGAGCGGGCCGCGGCGGCCACCCGATCCGGAGGAGGGCGGCCTCGGCCGCGACCCGGAAGACGACGGCAAGCCCGGCGCCGGCTGAGGCTGCGCAGCGCACGCGCCCGTCCCGGGGGACCGCGCCATGCGGTCCCCCGCCCTCCCCGCGACCGCCGTCGGCCGGAACGCCCGCTTCGACGTCCGTCGTATTGCCCGCCGCGCGGGGCGGGCAAAGGATGGGGCCGCAGTCGGGTCCAGCCGGCGTTCCGGGAAGGACCGCCCAACCCCGTTCCCGCCGCCGGAGCGTTCCCGTGCCATGCCGGGGCACCCCGCCCCGGCCCAGCCAAGGGAGGTGGATCATGGTCCTGCAGCAGTCCCACGGCCGCCACGCGGCGCCTTCTTCCGCCACGGGCATCGACTTCAACCGCATCCTCGGCCTCAGCGGCACGCTGGCGCTGAACATCCTGGCGCTGGGCCTGCTGCTGGTCCCGTCGGCGCTGCCCGAACCACCGGCCATCGAACAGCCGCCACCGGGGCTGACCATCGTCGACGTGGTGCCGGTCCGGCCGAAGCCTCCGGAGCCGGCGCCCGTGGTCCAGCCGGACCGGCCACGGCCAACCCCGGCGGTGGGGCGGCCCCGGATCGAGACGCCACCGGCCGTCGAGCAGGCGGTCGTGGACGACGGCACGCTCCCGGCCGATCCGACGGCAGGAACGGCCATCACCGCGGAAGCGGAAGCCGCGTCCGCCCCGGCTGCCGGCCCGGCGCACGGCATGCGCCTCGAATACGCCCGCACCCCGGCGCCCGCCTACCCGCCCGATGCCGCGCGCCGTGGCCTGGAGGGCGTGGTGATGCTGCAGGTGCTGGTGGACGTCGACGGCCGTCCGCTCGAGGTCCACATCCACCGCAGCAGCGGCCACCGGATCCTCGACCAGGCGGCCGCGCGCCACGTGCTGCGCCACTGGACGTTCCGGCCGGCGGTGAAGGACGGCGTGCCGGTGCAGGCCATCGGCATCGTGCCCATCGAGTTCACCCTGCGTTCCATGTGAGCAAGCGCCCGGTGCCGTCCCCCCTGCGGGGCGGCCCCGGCCACCGGAGGGCACGATCAGGCGCGGTGGTAGGGATGGTTGGCCAGCAGCGCCGCGGCGCGGTACAGCTGTTCGGCCAGCACCAGCCGCACCAGCATGTGCGGCAGCGTCAGCGGCCCGAGCGACCACTGCTCGTCGGCGCGCGCCAGAACTTCCGGGGCGTGCCCTTCCGGGCCGCCGACCACGAAGGCGAGGTCGCGACCCAGCCCACGCCAATGCTCCAGGCGTTGCGCCAGTTGTTCGGAGGAATACGCGCGGCCACGGCCGTCCAGCGCGACCACCCAGGCGTTCTTCGGCAGCGCGGCCAGCACGCGTGCACCCTCGTCCTGCATCGCGCGCGCGGGATCCCGGCCCTTGCCACGCAGGCCGGGCCCGATTTCCACCAGGTCCAGCGGCAGCCAGTGGGACAGCCGCTTGCGGTACTCGGCGAAGCCTTCCGCGACCCAGCCGGGCGCGCGTTCGCCGACGGCGACGAGGCGGGCCTTCACGCCGCGCCCCCGGCCGCGCCTAGCGTTCCGCGGCGGCGGCCCCTGCGCCGGCCTCCTCCGGCGGCTGGTCGCCGACCGTCCACAGCCGCTCCAGCGCGTAGAACTCGCGCACGCGCGGCAGCATGACGTGCACGACCACGTCGCCGAGGTCCACCAGCACCCATTCGGCCTCGCGCTCGCCCTCCACGCCGAGGGGCTGGTAATCGAGCGTCTTGACGTCCTTGATCACCTCGTCGGCGATCGACTTCACGTGCCGCGTGGAGGTGCCCGACGCGATCACCATGTAGTCGCAGACGCTGGTCTTGCCACGCACGTCGATGCGCACGACATCCCTGGCCTTGAGGTTGTCGAGGGCGTTGTGGACCGTGTCGAGCAGAAGGTCGGCGGAAGGAACCGGATCGGGGATCCGGGTCTTGATGACTTGCGCGGTTGTGCTGGTCAAAGGCGTGATGTTCCCGGGATTGCGGGGCGGATTATAGCGGAGGCGGGGCCGGCGACCCCGTGGAGGGCCCCGCGCCATAGAGCCCTTCGCGGCGGATGTAGGCGGCGACCGCGGGGGGGACCAGCGCTTCCCAGGGCTCGCCCGCGGCGATGCTGCGCCGGACCTCGGTGGCCGAGCCCGGGTGCAGCGGCTGCCCCAGCCGGTAGACAAGGCCTGCCGGGGCCGCGCGCAGTTCGCGCGGATCGCCGGTCCAGCGCCCGCGCAGGGCCTGCTCCAGTTCCGGCGGCAGGGGGCCGTCGAGTGGGCAACCCGGGCGCCCGGCCACCACGAAGTGCGCCAACCTGAACAGGGTCCGCCACTCGCGCCAGGTCGGCAGGCCGAGCAGGCTGTCCGCGCCGACCAGCAGCGCCAGCGGCGCGGCTTCGCCGTACTCGGCGCGCAGCTCGCGCAGCGTGTCCACGGTGTAGGACGGGGCGTCGGGCCTGAGCGCCGCGCGGCGCAGCTCGCGCAGGTCCACGCGCAGGCCGTCCTCGCCCGCCAGCGCCAGATCCAGCATCCGCGCGCGGTGCGCGGCGTCCGCGCCGGGCGGCGCACGGTGCGGCGGGTCGGCCGCGGGCACCAGGCGGACGTCGCAGCGCAGGGCGTCGCGCGCGGCGCGCGCGATGGCGAGGTGCCCGAGGTGGACCGGGTCGAAGGTGCCGCCGTAGAACACCCGCAGCTTCACGACACCAGCAGACGCGAAGCCTTCGGCGCCGCCACCGCGAGCAGCAGGCGCTCCAGCAGCAGCCACGCGTCGGCGGACTCCTCGCCGGCGCGGACCCGGCCCTTGGCCACGCGGTCCACCCGCCCGGCCTCGGCCACCAGCCGTTCCCATTGCGCCGCCGAATGCCGCGACAGCGCGCGGCGGTACACCGCCTGCTTGGATTCCCACACGCGCTGCGCGCGGAACTCCGCGGCGATGTTGCCGCCGCGCTCGTGCACGCGGGCCAGCGCCGCGACCCGTTGCAGTTCCATCACCACCATGCCCATCAGCGCCGGCACCGCCTCGCCCTCGGCGCGCAGGCCGGCGAGCATGCGCGAAACCTGCCCGGCGTTGCCGTTGAGCGCGGCGTCCACCAGCCGGAACACGTCGTAGCGCGCGGAATCGGCGACCAGCGCCTCCATCCGCGCCACGTCCACCACTTCGCCGCCGGCGAGCAGGGCGAGCTTGTCGATCTCCTGCGCGGCGGCGAGCAGGTTGCCCTCGACGCGCTCGGCCAGCCGCAGCACGGCATCGCGGCCGGCACGCACGCCGCGGCTGCGCATGCGCGCCTCGATCCAGCCCGGCAGTTCGTGCGGCTTGACCTGCCAGGCGATGGCGACCACGCCGATCCGGCCGATGGCCTCGCTCCACCGGCCGGCGTGCTTGTTGCTCCACTCGTCGGCGGTGACCAGCAGGACCACGTCCGGCGGCGGGTCGTCGCAGAACGACTGGATGACCTCGCTGCCCTCCTTGCCCGGCCTGCCCGATGGCAGCCGGATCTCGACCAGGCGCCGCGCGCTGAACAGGCCCGGCGCGCCGAAGCTGGCGGCCACCTGGTTCCAGTCGAAGTCGCGCTCCCCGGCGTGGAACACCTCGCGCTCGGACGCGCCCTGCGCACGCGCGGCGGCGCGCACCGCGTCGGCGGCCTCCTGCACGCGCAGCACTTCCGGCCCGGCCACCAGGCAGGCGGGGGGCAGGACGCCCTCGCCGCACTGTGCCGCCAGCCGTTCGGGGGTCAGATCCATCCGCGGCGCCAGCCCCGGTTCATCGCGCGGCGCGCGGCTCCCGCGAGGCCGCATCGATCCGGCGCAGGATCGCGGAGACCATCTCGCGCTGCATCTCGCGCACGAGCAGCTCGCGTTCGGTGTCGGCGCCGGTGGTCTCGGTGGGCGAGGAGACGTAGTCGCGGGACATCTCCACCGCCTGCTGCGGGACGACCTCGTCGCCGTCGGCGTCGGTGAGCGAGAACACCACCGCGTACAGGAGCGTGTACTCCTGCGCGCGGCCGAACTGGTCGATGCTCAACGGGCGTGAGGCCCAGCGCTCCGAACGGATGTTGAGGGTGGCCACCCGGCGGCGCTCATCGGCGGGCACCACCTTCGCCCCCGCGTGCTCGAGCGCGCGCCCGAGCGATTGCGCCAGCGGGCTGTAGGGATCCCGCGTGGACACGCGCACCTCCTCCAGGCCCGACGGCAACGCCAGCGCCCCACGCAGGTGGAAGCCGCAGGCCGCCAGGGCAAGGGGAAGGAGGACGGCGAGGATCCTGGGAAACCGTTTCATGCGCGCAGTCTGGCCGAGCCCGCGCGGGCGGGCAAGCCGCCCGCCGCGCCGGCGTTCAGTTGGCCACGATGTTGACGACACGGCCCGGCACCACGATGACCTTGCGCACCGTGGCCCCGGACAGGTACGGCTGCACCTGCGGCGCGGCCAGCACCTGCGCCTCGATCGCCTCACGGCTGGCGTCCACCGCCACCTCGATGGTGCCGCGCAGCTTGCCGTTGACCTGCACCGCCAGAGTGACCGCTTCGCGCTGCAGCGCGGCCGGGTCGGGCTGCGGGAACGGCACGTCCTCCAGCAGCGTCTCCGGGTGGCCCAGCACCTGCCACAGCGCGTGGCAGATGTGCGGGGTGATCGGGTTGAGCATCAGCACCATCGCCTCGAACGCCTCCTGGCGCAGCGCGCGGCCGTTGTCCGAAGCGTCGTCGAACTTCGCCACCGCGTTGAGCAGCTCCATCACCGCGGCAATGGCGGTGTTGAAGCTGTGGCGGCGGCCGTAGTCGTCGCCGACCTTCTGGATGGTCTCGTGCAGCTGGCGGCGCAGGGCCTTCTGCGCCGGCGTCGCCGCGGTGGCGTCGAACGCGCCGGCCGGGCCGCCCGCGGCGTGCCGGTGCACCTGGGTCCACAGCCGGCGCAGGAACCGCGCCATGCCCTCGACGCCGGCCTCGTTCCACTCCAGCGACAATTCCGGAGGCGCGGCGAACATCGAGAACAGGCGCACGGTGTCGGCGCCATAGCGCTCGATCATCGCCTGCGGGTCCACGCCGTTGTTCTTCGACTTGGACATCTTCTCGACGCCGCCGATCTTCACCGGCTGGCCGTCAAGCTTCGAGCGCGCGCCGACCACGCGGCCCTTCTCGTCGCGCTCGACGTCCACGTCGGCGGGGTTGATCCAGTCCTTCGAGCCGTCGGGGTTCTCGCGGTAGAAGGTCTCCGCGATCACCATGCCCTGGGTGAGCAGGTTGACCGCCGGCTCGTCGCTGTCCACCAGGCCCGCGTCACGCAGCAGCTTGTGGTAGAAGCGGAAGTACAGCAGGTGCAGGATCGCGTGCTCGATGCCGCCGATGTACTGGTCCACCGGCAGCCAGTAGTTGGCGCGCCCGTCGATCATGTCCTGCGCGCCCGGCGAGGTGTAGCGCGCGTAGTACCAGCTCGACTCCATGAAGGTGTCGAAGGTGTCGGTCTCGCGCTCGGCCGGCTTGCCGCATTCCGGGCAGGTGGTCCTGCGCCACTCCGGGTCGGCCTTGATCGGGGACTGCACGCCCATGAACTGCACGTCCTCGGGCAGCACCACCGGCAGCTGGTCCTCCGGCACGGGCACAGCGCCGCAGTCCGGGCAGTAGATCACCGGGATCGGGCAGCCCCAGTAGCGCTGGCGGCTCACGCCCCAGTCGCGCAGGCGGAAGTTGACCTTGCGCCGGCCGATGCCCTGGGACTCGAAGCGCTCGGCCAGCGCCGCGAACGCGCCGTCGTAGTCGAGGCCGTCGTACTCGCCGGAATTCACCAGGATGCCGCGCTCGGTCCAGGCGCCGCGCTGCTCGATGCCCTCCAGGTAGTCGCGCACGACCGCCACCGCGGCGCTGGTGTCGTAGGCGTCGACCCGGCCGCCGGACAGTGCGGCCTGGAACGGGTCCACGTCGCGACCGACGTCGCCGACGATCTCGCGCAGCGCGTCACGGACCGCCACCGGCACCACCACCGGCCGGACCGGCAGGCCGTAGGCCTTGGCGAACTCCCAGTCGCGCTGGTCGTGCGCCGGCACGGCCATCACCGCGCCGGTGCCGTAGCCCATCAGCACGAAGTTGGCCACGTAGATCGGCACGTCCTCGCCGGTGACCGGGTGGATCGCCCACAGCCCGGTGGCCATGCCGCGCTTCTCCTGCGTCTCCAGCTCGGCCTCGGACACGCCGCCCTTGCGCAGCTCCTCCAGGAACGCGGCAAGCTCCGGATTGTTGCGCGCGGCCTTCTTCGCCAGCGGGTGCTCGCCCGCGATCGAGATGAAGGTCACGCCCATCAGCGTGTCCGGCCGCGTGGTGAACACGGTCAGCGGCTCGTCCTCGCCGTCCACCCGGAAGTCGATCTCCAGGCCCTCGGACCGGCCGATCCAGTTGCGCTGCATGGTCTTGACCGCTTCCGGCCAGCCCGGGAGCCGGTCCAGGGCGTCGAGGAGCTCCTGCGCGTAGTCGGTGATGCGCAGGAACCACTGCGGGATCTCGCGCTTCTCGACCAGTGCGCCCGAGCGCCAGCCGCGGCCGTCGATCACCTGTTCGTTGGCCAGCACCGTCTGGTCCACCGGGTCCCAGTTCACCACCGCGTTGCGGCGGTAGGCCAGGCCCTTCTTCATCAGCCGCACGAACATGCGCTGCTCGTGCACGTAGTACTCCGGCCGGCACGTGGCGAACTCGCGCGTCCAGTCGATCGCGTAGCCCAGCGACTTGAGCTGTGCGCGCATGTGCTCGATGTTGCGGTAGGTCCACTGCGCCGGCGCGACCTTGTTCCTGATCGCCGCGTTCTCCGCCGGCAGGCCGAACGCGTCCCAGCCCATCGGCTGCAGCACGTTGTGGCCGGTCATGCGCTTGTAGCGGCTGATCACGTCGCCGATGGTGTAGTTGCGCACGTGGCCCATGTGCAGCGCGCCGGAGGGGTACGGCAGCATCGACAGGCAGTAGTACTTCGGCCTGCCGGGATCCTCCTTCACCTCGAAGGCGCGGGTCTGCTCCCAGAACCTCTGCGCGGCGGCTTCGACGGCGGCGGGCTGGTAGGCGGCGGGATCGGGGCTGGCGGCGGTCTCGGTCACGGCTTCGGATCGCGATTTCAGGAGCCGGACAGCCTACCGCAGCGCAGCATCGGCCGCCATGCGCGGCGGCCAGCGGCTATGATCCGGCTTCCATCCCCGGGGAGACACCATGCGCAAGACCGCCATCCTGCTGTTGCTGGGCGCCGCCCTGCCCGCCACCGCCGCCGAGACGGTGGCCCTGCACTGCGGCCAGCTGTTCGAAGCCCGTTCCGGCCGCGTGCTGGGCGAGCACACCATCCTGGTCGAGGATGGCCGCATCCGTTCGGTGCAACCGGGCCGCGCCGCGCCGCCCGAAGGCGCCCGCACGATCGGGCTCGACGGCCACACCTGCCTGCCCGGCTGGACCGACCTGCACGTGCACCTGGGCAGCCAGTCGGGCCCGGCGAGCTATTCCGAGGGCTTCCGCCTCGACCCGGTGGACTACGCCTTCCGCGCCGTGGGCTACGCCCGCAAGACCCTGCTGGCCGGCTTCACCAGCGTGCGCGACCTCGGCGGCGAGGTCAGCCTGCACCTGCGCGACGCGATCAACCAGGGCCTGGTCGAGGGGCCGCGCATCTTCGCCGCCGGCAAGTCCATCGCCACCACCGGCGGCCACGGCGACCCGACCAACGGCTGGAACTCCATGCTCTCCCACCTGGTGGGCCCGCCCGGCCCCACCGAAGGCGTCATCAACTCGGTGGACGAGGCGCGCCAGGCGGTCCGCCAGCGCTACAAGGACGGCAGTGACGTGATCAAGATCACCGCCACCGGCGGCGTGCTGTCCTACGCCAGGTCCGGCGACGCGCCCCAGTTCACCGTGGACGAGGTCAGGGCCGTGGTCGAGACCGCGCGCGACTACGGCTACCGCGTCGCCGCGCACGCCCACGGCACCGAGGGCATGAAGCGCGCGGTCCTGGCCGGCGTGACCAGCATCGAGCACGGCACCCACATGACCGACGAGGTGATGCGGCTGATGAAGCAGCACGGCACCTGGTACGTGCCGACGATCTACGCCGGCCGCTTCGTCGCCGACAAGGCGAAGGAGCCGGGCTACTTCCCCGAGATCGTGCGCCCGAAGGCGGCGACGATCGGCGCGAAGATCCAGGACACCGCGGCGCGCGCCTACCGCGCGGGCGTGAAGATCGCCTTCGGCACCGACCAGGGCGTCGGCCCGCACGGCGACAACGCCCGCGAGTTCATCTACATGGTCGAGGCCGGCATCCCGCCCGCCTACGCGCTGCAGGCGGCCACCATCCACGCCGCCGACGTGCTGGGCGTGGACGACCAGGGCGTGATCGAGGAAGGCAAGCGCGCCGACATCATCGCCCTGCCCGGTGACCCGGTGGCCGACATCAACGCGGTGATGCACGTGGACTTCGTGATGAAGGACGGCAAGGTCTACCGCCAGCCGGAAGCGCCGTGAGCCACGAGTGGATGGGCTACGTCGCGGCGACGCTGACCACGGTGGCCTTCGTGCCGCAGGCGCTGAAGACCATCCGCAGCCGCGACACCTCCGGCATCTCGCTGGCGATGTACGTGGTGTTCACCATCGGCATCGCGTTCTGGTTCGGCTACGGCATCGTGCTCGGCTCGTGGCCCATGATCGTGTCCAACGCGATCACCTTCGTGCTGGCGGCGGTGATCCTCGCCCTCAAGCTGCGCCACGGCTGACCGCCGTGGCGTGGCAGAACCACCCGAACCACGCGGCACAGGCGAGCCGCTGCGCGATGCCGCCGGGGATCCCCCCGGCGGCGAACAGCGAGCATGCCAGCACTGCGGCCACGGCCACGGCGGCCACGGCCAGGCCACGCCTTCCCCGCGCGCCGGCGGCGAACGCCGGCGCGCCGGCCGCGAATGCGATCCACCACGCCATCCACGCCGAGGCGTGCAGGCGGCTGCCGCCCTCGTCGTAGCCCAGCGGGTCCAGCGGCAGCAGGCCCTGCGCGGCGAATGCAAGCGCCGAGAGCGCGAGCAGGTTCGCGCCGATCCGCGCCATCCAGCCCGCGCCGGACGGCAACGACGCGCGCAGGTCCAGTGACGCCAGGACCAGCAGCGCGCCGGGCAGCACGAACACCAGGGCATTGAACAGCCGGGCCCCGGCCACGCCGCTCATGCCGGCCAGGGCCACCGGATGCGACACGTGCGAGAAGCCGGCGACCTGCGCGCCCAGCGCCAGCAATGCGCACGCCCAGACCAGCAGCGCGATCCATGCCGCCCGGTTCACGGCGATGCCCCGGCCTGTTGCATTGCGGCGCCTCCTTCCCGGCCCGATGTAAACTGCCTTGCAGACCGTTTTTACACCCGGACCCGCATCCGGCGCCAAGCGATGGCCGGCACCCGGCTTGGAATCGCCATCCGCCGCCGCCATCTTCCCCCGCACCCCACACCGGAACCCCGCACATGTCCGCCGACACCGCCACGCCACACGTCTTCGATGCCACCACCGCCGGGTTCGAGGCCGAGGTCCTGCACCGTTCGCTGCAGGTGCCGGTGCTGGTGGACTTCTGGGCCGAGTGGTGCGGGCCGTGCCGCACGCTGGGCCCGATCCTGGAAAAGCTGGCCGCCGAGTACAACGGCGCCTTCGTGCTGGCCAAGGTGAACACCGAGCAGGAACCGCAGCTCGCCGCGGCCTTCCGGGTCCGCTCGATCCCGACGGTGTACCTGCTGGTGGGCGGGCAGCCCGTCGACGGCTTCCAGGGCGCGCTGCCCGAAAGCCAGGTGCGCGAGTTCCTGCGGATGCACGGCATCGAGCCGGCCGTGCCCGCCGAGGCCCCGCCACGCGACCCGCACGCCGAGGTGGTCCGCCTGCGCCGCGAGATCGAGGCCGATCCGGACAACGCCGAGCTGAAGCTCGAGCTGGCGCTGGCGCTGCTGCAGACGGGCGGCGCGCAGGAGGCGGAGAAGCTGCTCGACGCGCTGCCGGCGAACCTCGCCACCGACGACCGCGCGGTGCGGGCGCGCGCCCGGCTGGGGTTCGCCGCGCTGCTCAGGGACGCCCCGCCCGCGGAGGTGCTCGAGGCCGCGGTCGCCGCCGACCCGCGCGACCTGCGCGCGCGCCACCTGCTCGGCACGCACCATCTGGTCGCCGGCCGCAGCGAGGAGGCGCTGGAGCAGTTCCTGGAGATGCTGCGCATCGACCGCGACTTCGGGGACGGCCTGCCGCGCAAGGCCCTGATCGACGCCTTCCGGGTGATCGAGGACGCCGAGCTGGTCGGCCGCTACCGCAGGAAGATGTCCTCGATCCTGTTCTGACCGGACCGCCGCCGCGCCGTGAAGGCTTCCACCCTGCGCCGGCTGTTCAACCTGTGGCCGCCGTTCCTGGCCGCCGGCATCCGCGTCACCCGCCTCTCCGACGACTGGCGCCATGCCCGGGTTGAGCTGCGGATGCGGCCGTGGAACCGCAACTACGTCGGCACCCACTTCGGCGGCAGCCTGTTCGCGATGACCGACCCGTTCTGGATGATCCTGGTGAAGGAACGGATGGGCCGCGACTACATCGTCTGGGACCGGGCGGCCGGGATAGAGTTCGTCAAGCCTGGCCGGGGCACGGTCACGGCCACGTTCGAACTCCGGGATGAGGACCTCGATGCGATCCGCAAGGGAACCCGCGACGGGGACAAGTACCTGCACTGGTTCCGGACCGACGTGGTGGACGCGGCCGGCGAGGTGGTCGCCCGCGTGCGCAAGCAGGTCTACGTGCGCCGCAAGCGCAACCGCCCGCCGGACGCGGACGGCGCGCAGGGCTGACGCGCCACGGCCGGCCATGTCCACGGGGGATCCCGGATGAGCGGGCCGAACGCGACCGATGCCGGCCAGCCGGTGCCGGAAATCCCCGGCTACCGGCTGGCGCGCGTGATCGGCCGCGGCGGCATGTCCACGGTCTGGCTGGGGACCCAGCTGTCGCTGTCGCGCGAGGTCGCGGTCAAGGTGATCCTGCCCGACGCGCTGGCCGACGAGGTCAGCCGGCGGCGGTTCGAGAACGAGGCGCGCACCATCGCCCGGCTCGAGCACCCCCACATCGTCGGCATCCACGAGGTCGGCCGCACCCGCGACGGCCTGCTCTGGTATTCGATGCCCTACCTGCCGCGCGGCCACGTCGGCCAGCGCGACCTGCGCAACGACGAGCAGCGCGTGCGCGGGATCCTGCGCGCGCTGCTGTCCGCGCTCGCCTTCATCCATGCCCGCGGCATCGTCCACCGCGACGTCAAGGCCGAGAACGTCCTGTTCGACGAGAGCGACCGCCCCCTGCTGGCCGACTTCGGCATCGCCCTGCGCCGCGGCCACGGCACCCGCGTCACCATGACCGGGCTGGCGGTCGGCAGCACGGCCTACATGGCGCCCGAGCAGGCGCGCGGCCACCAGGTCGACCACCGCGCCGACCTCTACAGCCTCGGCGTGCTGGCCTGGGAAATGCTCACCGGCGAGCTGCCGTACAAGGCCGACGACGCGCTGTCGATGGCGCTGATGCACGTCCAGAACCCGGTGCCCAGGCTGCCGCCGCGGCTGCGCCACTGGCAGCGTTTCATGGACCGGGCGCTGGCCAAGTCGCCCTCGCGCCGTTTCCAGGACGCGCGGCAGATGCTCGAAGCGCTCGAGCGCATCCCGCAGCGTGCCGGCCAGGGCGGGCCGGGGATCGCCGCGCTCGCGCACCGCCTCCGGGAGAGCGTGCGAGGCATGCCGTCCCATGCCTGGATCGCGATCGTGCTGGCCGCCACCGCGGCCATCGGGCTGGCGCTGCGCGATCGCGGCATGGCGCCGGGGACTCCGGCCGTTTCGTCCCGGCCGCCCGCCGCTGCCGCCGGCGACACGACGGCGCCTGCCGCCGACGGGGAAGATCCGACCAGCGCGCTGCTGCGCGCGGCGCCGGTGTCCAACGTCGACCGCCTGCTCGCCGACATGCAGCGCCAGCTGCAGGCCGGCCGCCTGCTCTCGCCGGTGGGCGACAACGCCGCCGAAAGCCTGGTCGGCGCCTGGCGCGACGATCCCGGGCACCTGCAACTGCCGGCGGCCACGGACACGTTCTTCGCGGCCCTGGCGCGCGAACTGGCACGCGCGATCGAGGCGGGCGCGGACGCGGATGCGGCCGGGATCATGCGCCGCGCCCCGGCGCTGGCGAAGGAGGCCGGGGCCGCGGGCGCCCGGGCCCTGCCCTTGCTGCAGCGCGAGGCCGAGCGGGCGCTGACGGCACGGATCGGGCTCGCGGCGGGGGACGGCGATGCGGCCGCCGCGAACCGGGCCATCGCCCTGGCGCGCGAACTCGGGCTCTCCGCCGCCGCCTTGGCACGCCTGCAGGCCCGGGCCGATGCCCCCCCGGAACCGCGCGGGCCTTTCGCCGACGGCATCGGCGACATGGTCCTGCTGCACGATGGCGAGCGCGTGTTCGCATCCATGCGGCGCCCGGTGACGCGCGCCGAATACCAGCGCTTCGCCACCGACACCGGCCGCGAACCGGCGCCGTGCCGCTCCCGCGCCTCGCTGCTGCGCCTGCTCGCGCCGCGCGACTGGACCCGACCCGGTTTCGACCAGTCCCAGGACGATCCCGTGGTCTGCGTCTCGTGGCAGGACGCGCAAGCCTACGCGCGCTGGCTGTCGGAGCGCACCGGCCACCGCTACCGCCTGCCCACCGCAGCCGAGGCGGCGCAGGTCCCGGGCCACGGCGGCGGGCGCGCCGTCTCCGAGTGGCGCGGCGACTGCGACGCCACCTGCGAGCGGCGCGTCGCGACCGGACGCGGCTGGCGTGGCGGCGACGCGCGGCGGCCGCTGGACCCGGACCGCGGCTACGACGACGTCGGCTTCCGCCTCGTCCGCGATCCCTGACGCGCGCCGCACGCGGACGCGGACGCCAGCCGGTAAGATCGGCGCATGCCCCCGCACCCTCCTTCACTGTCCACGCGCCTGCAGCGCCTGTTCCTGACCGGACTGCTCACCCTGCTGCCGATCTGGCTGACCTGGGTGGTGGTCAAGTTCGTGTTCGTCCTGCTCACCGACGTCAGCCGCCCCTGGGTGGCGCCGCTGGCGCACGAGATCGCGGCCGCGTTCCCGGGTTCGCTGGGCTGGGTCAACGCCGGCTCGGTGCAGGCCACCATCGCCCTCGCGGCGACCCTGGCGCTGATCCTTGCGGTCGGCTGGCTGGCACGGCGCATGATCGGGCAGCGCCTGCTGGCCTGGCTGGAAGCGCTGGTGCAGCGCATCCCGCTGGCCAACATCATCTATTCCAGCGCGCGCAAGCTGCTCGACATCCTGCAGACCAAACCCGACGGCACCCAGCGCGTGGTCCTGATCGACTTCCCGCACAGCCAGATGAAGGCGGTCGGCTTCGTCACCCGGGTGATCCGCGAGCATGGAACCGGGCGCGAACTGGCCGCGGTATACGTGCCGACCACGCCCAACCCGACCTCCGGCTACCTCGAGATCGTGCCGGTCGAGAGGATCACCCCGACCGACTGGACCGTGGACCAGGCGATGAGCTTCATCATCAGCGGCGGCGCGGTGGCGCCGGAGACGATTCCCTTCGAAGCCCCCGGACGCACGTGAACCGCCCTCTCGACGATCGCGCAACCCGGCTGTTCATCGCCCTGGCGTCGTTCTTCTGCGTCAACGCGGTGCTGGCCGAGTTCATCGGCGTGAAGATCTTCGCGCTGGAGGACACGCTCGGCATCAGGCCGCTGGAGTGGAACCTGTTCGGGCAGCGCGGCTCGCTCAGCTTCACCGCCGGCACCCTGCTGTGGCCGATCGTGTTCATCTTCACCGACGTGATCAACGAGTTCTTCGGCCGCCGCGGCGTGCGCATGATCTCGTGGATCGCGGTCGGCCTGATCGTGTACGGCTTCGTGTTCGCGTTCCTGGCGATCTCGCTGGCGCCGGCCGGCTGGTGGGTCACCGCGGCGCAGTCGCAGGGCGTGCCCGACTACCAGGCCGCGTTCGCCGCGATCTTCGGCCAGGGCATGTGGACCATCGCCGGCTCGGTCACCGCCTTCCTGATCGGCCAGCTGATCGACGTGCACGTGTTCCACCGCATCCGCAGGGCCACCGGCGAACGCTTCATCTGGCTGCGCGCCACCGGCTCGACCGCGGTCTCGCAGCTGATCGACAGCTTCGTGGTGATCTGGATCGCCTTCGTGCTCGGCCCGCAGAAATGGCCGGTCTCCCTGTTCCTCGCGGTCAGCACCGTGAACTACGTCTACAAGATGGCCGCCGCCATCGCCCTGATCCCGCTGCTGTACCTGATGCGCCGCGCGATCCGCGCCTGGCTGGGCCCAGAACGCGAGCGCGAGCTGCGCGCGCAGGCGGCGATGGACTGAACCGGTGACCTTTGGCCGATGAACCGCCCCGCCCGGGCGCGGACACTGCCCCCAGCCTTCCCGAAAGGAGACCCGACATGACCCTGCGTCCCCTCCTGCTCCCGCTCGCCCTGGCCGCCGCGCTCGCCGCCTGCGACCGCCCTGCGGGCGAGGCTCCCGGCCCGGCCACCGTGCAGGCGGCCGAGGACAAGGCCCGGCAGCTCGACGCCCTGTACGCGGAGTACTGGGAAGAGCTGCTGAAGCTCAACCCGGTCCTCGCCACCTTCCAGGGCGACCACCGCTACGACGACCAGCTGCCCGACTTCGGCTCGGCCGAGTACCGCCGGCAGGTGCACGACTTCAGCGTCCGCTGGCTGGAGCGCGTGCGCGCCATCGGTGCGGATGGCCTCGACGGCCAGGCGCTGCTGAGCTGGCAGATCTTCGTGCGCAACCTCGAGCAGGCGCTCGAGGAGGAGAAGTTCCCGGCCTGGATGGTGCCGGTCAACCAGATGGACAGCATCATCAGCTACGCGGTGCTGCTGGGATCGGGCGCCAGCGCGCAGCCATTCAGGACCGTGAAGGACTACGACAACTGGCTGGCCCGCGCGTCGCGCCTGCCGGTGCTGCTGGACACCCAGATCGCCAACATGCGCGAGGGCATCAAGGCCGGGGTGGTGCAGCCGCGCGTGGTGATGGAAAAGGTGGTGCCGCAGCTCGACGCGATCATCACCGACCGGCCCGAGGACAGCCAGTTCTGGGGTCCGGTCGCGAACATGCCCGCGGATTTCCCCGGGGAGGAGAAGGCGCGCCTGACCGGGGCCTACCGCGACCTCATCGCCAACCGGCTGATGCCCGCGCTGCGCAGGCAGCGCGACTTCATCGTCAACGAATACCTGCCCCACACGCGCGACACCGTGGGCCTCGACGCCCTCCCGGGCGGCGGGGAGTGGTACGCGTTCCGCGTCCGCAGCAGCACCACCACGTCGCTGACGCCGGAGGAGATCCACCAGATCGGCCTCGACGAGGTGGCGCGCATCCACGGCGAGATGCGCAAGGTCATGGAGCAGGTCGGCTTCAAGGGCACGCTGCAGGAATTCTTCAGGTTCATGCAGACCGACAAGCGCTTCGAGTTCGAATCGGAGGAAGCGCTGCTGGCGCACTACCGGTCGCTCGAGGAGAAGGTGATGGCGGGCGTGCCGAAGCTGTTCTCGCTGCTCCCGAAGGCCGGCTTCGAGATCCGCCCGGTCGAGGCGTTCCGCGCGCAGTCCGCGGCCGGCGGCGAATACATGATGCCGAGCGAGGACGGCAGCCGGCCGGGCATCTTCTACGTCAACACCTACGACCTGCCCACGCGCAAGACCTGGGACGCCGAGGACCTGTTCCTGCACGAGGCGATCCCCGGGCACCACTTCCAGCTCGCGTTGCAGCAGGAACTGAAGGACCTGCCGGCGTTCCGCCGCTTCGGCGGCGAAACCGCCTTCATCGAGGGCTGGGGCCTGTACGCGGAGAGCCTGGGCAGGGAACTGGGCGTGTACACCGACCCGTACTCCTGGTTCGGCCGGCTGCAGGGCGAACTGTGGCGCGCGATCCGACTGGTGGTGGACACCGGCCTGCACAGCAAGGGCTGGACCCGCGAGCAGGTGCTCCAGTACATGTTCGAGAACTCGTCGGTGAGCGAGCCCGATGCGATCGCCGAGGCCGAACGCTACATCGCCTGGCCGGGCCAGGCGCTGGCGTACAAGATCGGCGAGCTCAAGATCAAGGAACTGCGCGCGCGCGCCGAGGAGCAGCTCGGCGACCGTTTCGACATCCGCGAGTTCCACGCCGAGGTGCTGAAGGACGGCGCGGTGCCGCTGGACATCCTGGAGCGGAAGATCGACCGCTGGATCGCTTCGAAGCAGGGCTGACCCCCACCCGCGGGCCGCGGGACCGGGATCGCGAAGGCCGGCGTCGCCGGCCTTCGCGCCTGGCGGGCGGGACTCAGGCGAAACCGCGCGGCGCCTGGCGCCCGCTGCGCCCGGTCCTCGCGCCGGCACGGGCATGCGCGGCACGCCCCTGCGGCCTGCCGTGCTGGCGCTGCGGCTTGCGCGACGGATTTTGCGGGCCTGCCCCGCCACGCGCCGGCCGCCCCGCTTCCCCGAGCGCCAGCGGCCTCGAAGGCGCATAGCCCGGCACTTCCTCGACCTCGATCCCGGCCCCCAGGAGCCGCCGGATCTGCCGCAGCAGGCCGGCTTCCTCCGGCGCGACCAGCGACAGTGCCTCGCCGCGCGCGCCGTTGCGGCCGGTGCGCCCAATGCGGTGCACGTAGTCCTCGGCCACCATCGGCAGGTCGTGGTTGATCACCAGGGGGAGCGCGGGGATGTCGAGCCCGCGCGCGGCCACGTCGGTGGCGACCAGGATCCGCACCCTGCCCGACTTGAACCGGTCCAGCGCCTGCTGCCGCTGCGCCTGGCTGCGGTCGCCATGGATCGCGACCGCCGGCAGGCCGGCCTTTTCCAGTTGCCCCGCCAGGCGGTCGCAACCGTGCCGGGTCCGGCCGAACACGAGCACGCGGTCGGCGTGGCGCCGGGCGAGGATCTCGACCAGCAGCTCGCGCTTGCGCGAGGCCTCCACCGGATGCACGCGGTGCACGATGGTCCCGGCGACGGTGTTGCGCGCCGCCACCTCCACTTCGACCGGGTCGCGCAGCAGGTCCAGCGCCAACGCGCGGACACGCGGCTCGAAGGTGGCCGAGAACAGCAGGGCCTGCCGCCGTTGCGGCACGTGCGCGAGCACGCGCCGGATCGACGGCAGGAAGCCCATGTCGAGCATGCGGTCGGCCTCGTCCAGCACCAGCACCTCGACCGCGTCGAGCCGGGCGTGGCCCGAGCCGAGCAGGTCGAGCAGGCGTCCCGGACAGGCGACGAGGATGTCGGTGCCGCGGCGCAGGGCGGCGATCTGCGGACGCATGCCGACCCCGCCGAAGGCCGTGGCGACGTCCAGGCGCAGGTGGCGTCCATACGCCTTGAGGCTGTCCGCCACCTGTACGGCGAGTTCGCGGGTGGGCACCAGGACGAGGGCGCGTGGCCCGTGCCGGCCGTTGGCCGGCGCGCCGCCGGCCAGCTTCTGCAGCAGGGGCACCGCGTAGGCGGCGGTCTTGCCGGTGCCGGTCTGGGCGGCACCGAGGATGTCGCGGCCCCCGAGGGCCGCGGGAATGGCCCGGGCCTGGATCGGCGTGGGCACGGTGTAGCCGGCCGCGGACAGGGCGCGGAGCAGGCCGGGCGCGAGCCCGAAGGTTTCGAAGGTCATCTGTATGAAGCTCCTGGGACGGCCGGGCGGCGGCACCCGTCCACCAGCGGACGGGGCTGCGCGACGGCCGGTTTGCCCGGAACCATCCGGATCCGCGTTCAGGGCAAGGCGTGGGCGGCGTCCGGGGATCCGGAGCCGTGTCTGCGCGACGAAAGACGTGCGGGGAGGCCGCCACGGGGAAAGCCGGGGACGGCCTGCCGGGATCGAGGACCGCGCCGGGCGCGGGGGGCAGACGTGCGACAAACGCGGCAAGTGTACCCCATACGGCCCGGGGGCGGCCGTCCACGTGGCGCCGGCTACAATCCAGGCTGTTCTGGGCAGGGGAAGCACAGAATTGAACATCTCGAACGGATTGCCCCGGACCGGGGCCCCTTTCAACCCGTGGCGGCAACCCCGGCACCGGACCGGTGTGTTCAGGATCCTGGTGCTCCTGGCCCTGTCGTTGCTGATTCCAGCCACGGCCATGGCCCAGGAGTGGCGCTACCGGGTCCGCCCCGGGGACAACCTCTGGGACCTGGCGCACAAGTACGTGCGTGACGACGTTTCCTGGGAGCAACTGCGGGCCCACAACAACGTCGAGGACCCGTTGCGGCTGGTGCCCGGCAGCGTGCTCTCGTTCCCGGTGGCATGGCTGCGCAGGCAGCCCGCGCATGCGGTGGTGGTCGCCGTCGCCGGCGACATCACCGCCAGCCGCAACGGGCGCTTCGATGACATCTTCACTCCGGTCGAGGGCCAGCGGCTCGGCGCCGGCACCGCCCTGCGCACCGGCCCCGATGCCAGCCTGACGCTGGAGTTCGCCGACGGCTCACGCCTGCAGCTGCACGGCGACAGCGAACTGCACCTGGACCGGCTGACCTCGTATGGCGCCACCGGCATGGTCGACACCCGGCTGCGCCTGCCCCGCGGCCGCGCGACCAGCCACGTCACCCGCAGCCGCGGCCCCGCCTCGCATTACATCGTCGAGACGCCAGGCATGATGTCGAGCGTACGCGGCACCGAGTTCCGCGTTGGCACCGACGGCGCGCGCAGCCGCTCCGAGGTGGTGGGAGGCGTGGTCCAGGTCAGCGGCGGCAACCGCAGCGTGCTGGTGCACAAGGGGCACGGCACGGTCCTCGGCGAGGATGGCAGGCCGCAGCCCCCGGTGAAGCTGCTGCCTGCCCCGGACCTGTCGGCCTGGCCGGCGCTGGTCGAGCGCATGCCGGCCACGCTCTCGTGGCCGGCGATCGAGGGGGCCGTCGCCTACCGCCTGCAGGCCAGCGTCCATCCGGATTTCCGCACCCTGGTGCTGGACCGGGTCAGCGAAGGCCCGCAGGCCACCTTCGACGTGCGCAGCGAGGGCGACATCCACGTCCGCGTGCGCGCGATCGACCGCCACGGCCTCGAGGGCCTCGACGCGGCCACGACGGTGCAGGTCGCGGCGCAACCCGCGCCGCCGTTCGCGATCTCCCCGGCCATGGGAGGTTCCGTCGCCGGGCCGCGCCCGCGCCTGCGCTGGACCGAGTCGGAGGCCCCCGGGATCCGCTACCGGGTGCAGCTTGATGCCGCCGGGAACGGCTTCGACGCCCCCCTCGCCTCCACCGGCAACCTGCGCCGGACCGAATACCGCGTGCCCAGCGATCTGCCGCCCGGCGAATACGTCTGGCGCGTGGGTGCCACCAGCGACGAGGGCAAGGAAGGCCCCTGGAGCGACCCGATCCCCTTCACCCTGCTGCCGCCGGGCGAAGGCCCCGGCGTGGAGGCGGCCGCGGCCAACGGCGCGCTGGAAGTGCGATGGCGCCAGGGCGACGAAGGCCAGCAGTACCGCTTCCAGCTCTCGCGCAAGCCGGACTTCTCCGTGGTCGAAGCCGAGCACCTGCTCGAGGACAACGGCATCGTCCTGCCCGGCCTGCGCAGCGGCACCTGGTACATGCGCGTGCGCGCGGTGGACAGCGACGGCTATGAACACCCGTGGGGCCAGGTGCAGATGGTCAAGCTCGGCTGCGTGCCCTGCCGCATCCTCGCCGGCGCCGGCGGCGCGGCCCTGCTCCTGCTGGCGTTGTGACCCATGATGCTCGCAGCGCAGCTCCGTTCATGGCTGCCGCGCATCCTGCTGGCCCTCGCAGGGGTCGCCGCCGTCGCGCTGACGACCCTGAATGGATGGACCTGGCGGCTCGATGCCTGGTTCTACGACCGCCTGCTGTCCCGGCTCGACCAGCCGGTGGACGACCGCATCGTGCTCGTCGTGGTCGACGACAAGAGCCTGTCCGCCCTCGGCCGCTGGCCGTGGTCGCGCGGGGTGCACGCCGAACTGGTCCAGAAGCTGTCCGAGGCGCAACCGCAGGGCATCGCCTTCGACGTGATGTTCTCCGAACCGGCCCGCGACGACGCCGCGGGTGACACCGCGCTGGCCCACGCCATGCAGCGCGCCGGCCGGGTGGTGCTGCCGGTCGCGGCCGAACCCTCGCACCCCGACGGCACCCTGATCGAGGTGCTGCCGATGTCGTCGCTGATCGACGCCTCGGCCGCGCTCGGGCACGTGGAGATCGAGGTGGACCCCGACGGCGTCGCGCGCCAGGCCTACCTCTACGCCGGACTGGGCTCGGCGCTCTGGCCAACCCTGGCGCTGGCCCTGCGCAACCTCGACCCGGATGAACGCGATGGCACCCTGCCCGGCCTGCGCCGGCCATTGGACGACAGTCCCGAGTCTCCGTACCTGTGGACGCGCGACTACCGGATCCTGGTGCCCTACTCGTTCTCGGAAAGGTTCCAGCAGGCGTCCTACATCGACGTGCTGCGCGGCGAACTCGACCCGTCCCTGTTCCGCGACCGCTGGATCCTGGTCGGCGTCATCGCCAGCGGGACGCTGCGCGAGATCCTGGTCCCCGGATGGAGCGACAACAACCGCATCCCGGCCGTCGAATACCACGCCCACGTGCTCAACGCACTGCTACGCGACGACGCGATCATGCCGCTCACCGCCGGACAGCAGCTCGCGCTTGGCGTCGTGCTGGTCCTGGTGCCGTACATGGTGTACCGGCCGCGCCACCGCATCCGCCGCGCCTGGGTCGCGCTCGCGGCCGCCTGCCTCGCCACCCTCTGCGTGTGCCTGTTGCTGCTGCACGTGGGGCGCATCTGGTTCGCGCCGATGGCGGCGCTGCTGGTCATCTTCGGCAGCTACCTGGTCTGGGCGTTGTTCAACTGGCGGCAATCCAGGCGGCTGGCCAGTTCGGACGGGCTCACCCGGCTGGCCAACCGCCATATCTTCGACCTGACCATGGAGCGCGAGCTGCTGGCGGCACGCCGCTCGAACCGGCCGCTGTCGCTGCTCCTGATCGACGTGGACCACTTCAAGTCCTACAACGACCACTACGGCCACCAGGCCGGCGATACCCTGCTGCGCAGGATCGCCGAGACGATCCTGATGTGGGCGCGCCGGCCGCGCGACCTGGCCGCGCGCTATGGCGGCGACGAGCTGGCCCTGATCCTGCCGGAGTGCTCCGCGCACGCCGCCAATTCCATCGCCCGGACCATCCTCGACGACGTGCGCGCGATGGCGATCCCGCATGCGCACTCGCCCACCGCTGACCACGTGACGCTGAGCATCGGCATCGCCACCTACTACCCGATCCTGGAAGGCCACGACGTGGACCTGCTCCGGCGCGCCGACGCGGCGCTCTACCGCGCCAAGCGCGAAGGCCGGAACCGGGTCCAGCCTTCGTCCAGCGCGTCCCCCGCGGACTGAGTGCACGTTCACGGGGGCATGGCCGGCCGATCGGGGTGACGCCGGCAGTGGCCCTGTGCCAAGCTCCGGCACAGGCCCTGCCGGAGAATCCGCATGTCCTTCCGCCCGCAGCCCCCGGGGCCTGCCGCCACGTCCGCCCGGCTGCTCCTGGCCAGCGTATTCATCGTGATGGGCGGGTGGCGGCTGTGGAACGCATACCACGGCGTGCCCGCAAGCGGCGCCACCCTGGCCTCCAGTGCCGTCGAGCTCGTCCTCGGCTTGCTCGTCGCCGCCGGCTGGAAACTGCGATGGACGGCGCTGCTGTCCGCGCTGCTGCTGGCCATCGACGCGCTGATGTCGCATCCGTTCTGGGCCCTGGCCGAACCCGCGCGCAGCGCGCAGCTGCTGCACTTCATGAAGAACGCCAGCATGGCCGGCGGGTTCCTGCTGCTGTCGGCCACCACGCACGCGCGCAGGCGCTGAGGGATGGCGACGGACGCTGGCCCGGACAACCTCCTGCGCGCCGTCGTCCTGCTCGGCGCGGCGATGGTCGCGGTGCCGCTGTTCCGCCGGCTCGGGCTCAGCCCGGTGCTGGGCTACCTCGCGGCCGGCCTGGCCATCGGCCCGTCCGGCCTCGGCCTGTTCGCGCAACCGCAGGCGATCCTGCATTTCGCCGAGCTGGGCGTGGTGATGTTCCTGTTCGTGGTCGGGCTGGAGATGCGGCCCTCGCACCTGTGGAGCCTGCGCCACCAGATCTTCGGACTGGGCACGCTGCAGATCGCCGCGTGCACGCTGGCGCTGACCGGCGTCGGCCTCGCCCTGGGCTTCCCGCTCCCGGTCGCGTTCATCGGCAGCGCGGGTTTCGTGCTCACGTCCACCGCCATCGTCATGCAGCTGCTGGGCGAGCGCGGCGACATCGCCTCGCCGCCTGGCCAGAAGATCGTCTCGATCCTTCTGTTCGAGGACCTGCTGATCGTGCCGCTGCTGGCACTGGTGGCATTCATGTCCCCCGCGCCGGCCGAGCCGGACGCGCCGTCGCGACTGGCCGGGATCGCGGTGGCGATGGCGGCACTGGCCGGCCTGGTCGTCGCCGGGCTTTACCTGCTCAACCCGCTGTTCCGCCTGCTCGCCGCCGCGAAGGCCCGGGAGGTGATGACCGCCGCCGCGCTGCTCGTTGTGCTCGGCAGCGCGGTGCTGATGGAGATGGGCGGGCTGTCGATGGCGATGGGGGCGTTCCTGGCGGGCGTGCTGCTGTCCGAATCCACCTTCCGCCACCAGCTCGAGGCCGACATCGAACCCTTCCGCGGCCTGCTGCTCGGCCTGTTCTTCATGGCGGTCGGCATGTCGCTGGACCTGGACGTGGTGCGCGACAACTGGCGGCTGGTCCTGATCGCCGTGCCGGCGATGATGCTGGCCAAGGGCGCGTGCATCTACCTCATCGCCCGGCTGCTTCGCGGCAGCCATGGCGAGGCGCTCGACCGTGCCACGCTGATGGCGCAGGGCGGCGAATTCGCCTTCGTGCTGTATTCGGCGGCCGAGGCCACCGGCGTGATCGATGGCCGCGCCAACGACAGCCTGACCGCGGTCGTGGTCCTGTCCATGGTGCTGACGCCCCTGGTCACGCTCGCCGCGCGGCGGTTCATGCCCGGGCCGGAGACCCCGCTCGACGGCGTCGAGGTGGCATCGGGCCAGACGGCCCGGGTGCTGATCATCGGCTTCGGCCGCTTCGGACAGGTCATGAGCCAGTCCCTGCTGGCGCGCGACATCGACGTGACCATCATCGACACCGACATCGGGATGATCCGCAGCGCCGCCGAGTTCGGCTTCAAGGTCTACTACGGCGACGGCACCCGGCTCGACGTGCTGCATGCCTCGGGCGCGGACACGGCCTGCGCGATCGCCGTCTGCATCGATGACAGCAGCGCCACCGACCGGATCGTCGAACTGGCGCGCCGGCACTTCCCCCAGGCGAAGCTGCTGGTCCGGTCCTACGACCGCGAGCATGCATTGAAGCTGATCGCGGCCGGCGTCGATTTCCAGATCCGGGAGACTTTCGAGTCCGCCGTCGCCTTCGGCGAGGCGGCCCTGCGCGCACTCGGCGTGGAGGCGGAGGAGGCATCGCGGATCACCGGGCTCGTGCGCCGGCTCGATGCCGAACGCCTGCAGCTGGAGATCGCCGGCGGCGACGTCCGCGCCGGCATTCCCGGGCTGCTCAACAACACCGGCGGAGGGGGGCCGAAGCCGGCCCCCCTCACGCCGCCCAGGCGCCCCGGCCGCCGCCTTGACGGCGGGGCGGCCGGGACCGCCGGCGACGGGGACACCTGACCCGGGCGCGTCACTGCGACACGGACACGCGCTTGCGGTTGTCCTCCGGGACCCTGTCGATGAGCTTGTTGTACGGGTCGAACCCCGCTTCCCAGGGCAGTTCGTCGACCGTCACCGTGACCGTCGGCGAGGCTTCCGTGATGCGGTGGCGCTCGAGGTACAGCACCTTTTCGTCGCGCTCCCTGCCCGATGGTCCCCGCGCGAACACGCCCACTTCGACCCAGTCGTCCATCCGGCCGGGCACCTCCCTGCCGGTACCGTCGGCATGGCGCTTGTCGGCGTGCAGCTTCAGGGTGACGTCGTAGCGGCCATCCGCGCGCCGCTTCGCGGTCGCCTCGACCACCCGGTTGTCGTAGAAGCTGATCCTCTCGAACAGGTCGGTGATCAGCTCCTGGTGCTCCGGGCCCGCCTCCTCGCGCAGGTAGGCGATCAGCTCGCGCGAGGTCGTGTAGGGCGGCTGCTGGTAACCCTTGTCCTCCAGGAACCTCCTGAGCGCGCGGTTGAGCGCTTCCTCGCCCATCTCCTCGCGCAGGCGGTAGAACACCAGCGCGCCCTTGCGGTAATGGATGTAGGCCTGGTTCTCGTTGCGGTACAGCGGCTGCTCCTCGAGCAGCTCGCCGCCGCGGCCACCGAGGTAGCTGTCGAGTTCGTAGCGCAGGAACCTGCGCATGTGCGCGCGGCCGTACTCCTTCTCCATCACCATCAGCGCCGAGTACTGCGCCAGAGACTCCGAAAGCACGGTCGCGCCCTGCACGTTCGCGCCGATCACCTGGTGCGCCCACCACTGGTGCGCAGCCTCGTGCGCGGTGACGTAGAACACGTAGTCGATCTTTTCGGGATCGCGCAGGTCGGCGATGAACCCGATCGACTCCGAGTACGGGATGGTGTTGGCGAAGGCCTGGGCGAACGGGGAGTAGCCAGGGAACTCGATGATCCGGAACTGGCGGTGCTGGTAGGGCGTGAAGTTCTCCTCGAAGTAGGCCAGCGACTTCCGCGCCGCCTCGATCATCCGGTCCACGTTGAACGGGTGCTTCGGGTCGTAGTAGACCTCGATCGGGATGTTCCGGTAGCTGCCCTTCTTCACCGCCCAGCGCGCGGACAGGAACGCATAGAAGTTCAACATCGGCCGGTCCATGGCGTAGCTGAAGCAACGGCGGCCGTCGCGCTCGAACTCGCGCTGGAGGTAGCCCGGCGCCAGTGCGATCTGGTCCGGGGCGGTGCAGATGGTCGCGGCGAAGTCGATCCAGTCGCCGTCGTCGCCGATGTAATTGTTCATCCGCGCCGGCTCGTCCTCCAGCCTGGGCATCCGCCGTGGCTCGCCGAGGCCGCGCTTGCGGCGGTCGTTGCGGTCCGTGATCTCGCCGCGCGGATCGTAGCCGAACGACGGGAACAGCGTACTGTTGAAGAAGCTGCCGTTCCCGACGATCCGGGTCTGCGCCATCCCGGCGGTGATGCCGTTCGGATGGTAGTCGATACGGAACCGGAACTCGCGCTGCTCGCCGGGCTGCATCGGCTTGGCGAGTCGGTAGATGCGATACCCGAGCTCCGCGTCATGGACTGCCAGCCCGGCGCCGCCCAGGTCGACCTCCGCCAGCATGCGGTCCTCGGGCACCTGCAGGTGCACCTCCGTGACCGGCACCTGGTGCGGGTTGTGCACGGTGTAGGTCACGTCCGCGGTCACGGACTGCGTTTCCGGACGCAGGTCGATCTCGGACCGGCTGGCCAGGATCTTCGGCTGCGGCAGGTTCTCGTACCGGCGGTATTCCTTCTCGTAGCGTGCCCGCTGGTCGAGCCTGCCCTCCGGGCTGACGTACTCGTTGCGGACATTGGTGTTCCAGTACAGCCAGCCGCCGACACAGACGAACGCCAGCAGCGATGCCGCAAACCCGGCCAGCATGCGGCCCTGCATGCGCGCGCGCAGGCGCGCCAGCCGCGCCTTCAGGCCGGAATCGACGCCACGCTGCCACAACGCGGCGCATGCGAACAGCAGCGCCACGAAAAGCAGGGCCCAATATGCCTTGAACCACATCTGGGCGGACAGGAAGTGGCCGTATCCGTTCATGTCCGAATACGGCGCTTCCGGCCAGTTGCCGAAGCTGTAGAGCGGATGGGTGAAATCCAGCGTCCCCATGACCGCCTGCGCGACCAGCACCAGGACCAGCAGCGCGTAGCCGAGGAACTTGTTGCCGGCCAGCACCTGCAGGATCAGGGCCAGCATGCCCATCAGCAGGAACATGGTCGAGTCGACCAGCAGCGCCTTGGCGTACAGGTCCGGTTCGATCCAGGTGTAGCCCCTGGCGAGCTGGACCATGACCGCCGCGGCCATGCCGATGGCCTGGAAGACCAGCACCACCACGGCCAGCACCGCCAGCTTGGCGAGCATCGGCACCCAGTCCGGGACCGGCATGGCATCGGTGACCTCGTGGATCTTCGCGCCCCGCTCCTTCCACACCAGTTCCCCGGCGTAGAACATCACGATGATGACCAGCAGGAAGCTGTAGCTGGCGCGCAGCGCATCGAGCATGCGCGATGTCACCGGGTACACGTCCGTGCCGTACATCGACTGCTCGAACAGCGCGGCCGGCACGAAGTTGGCCAGGCCGAACACAAGCATCACCAGGAACGGCACGCTGCGCAGCACGCCCCGGGTGTCGAAGCGCAACTGGCGCAGGAACTGGCGCCATGCCGTCGCCGGCCCGAAGGCGGGTTCGACCCGGACCCCCGACGGCGCCGGGACGGACGCCGCGGCCGGCAGCCCCGCATCCATGGCGGGGCCCTTCCTCCCGCGCCGGAACAGACCCCTGCCGGTACCGGTACGCGTGGTCCGGAACACCGCGAACGTCGCGGCGAACAGCCCCAGCCCGATCGCGGTCCACAGCACGCGGTTGGCGGACAGGTAGCCCGCGAGCGCCGGAAGCCCGGTGTTGCGCTCCTCGGCGGACCAGTAGCGGATGGTGCGGGCGAACGCACGGATGCCCAGCGGCTCCAGCATGGTCGCCAGCCAGATGTTGTCCAGGTCGCGCATCAGCACGGCGCTCACGGCGTACAGGACGAAGAACCCGAGCACGCCGATGTACACCCACAGGATCGAGCGGGTCAGCGCCGCCAGCAGCGCCATCAGGCCGCAGGTGAACACCACGTTCGGCAGCACCATCACGCCAAGCGCCCACAGGTACGGCCGCAACGACACCGGCCCGAGCCGCGCCGGGTCGATCCAGGGCATGAACTGGGCGACGAAGATGCCCAGCGCGACCACCGCGTAGACCACGATGGCGGCGGACAGGGCCGCCGCCAGCCGCCCGGCGAGATAGTCGCGGCGGCGGATCGGGCTGGCGAAGAACAACTCCGCCGTGCCCAGCTCGAAATCGCGCAGCAGGGCATTGCTGACGAAGATCGGCACGATCAGCATGCCCAGCAGCGTGAACACGGTCATCCACTGCGCGACCACGATCGGCGCGTTCCGGTACACGTTGCCGATGCTGCCGCCGATCTGGACCGCGTCGCTGGCGGCGGCCCCGAATCCCATGAGTGCGAACAGCCCGGCGAGGAACCACAGCAGCGGGGATCGCAGCTGCTCGCGCAGCTCGAAGCGGAAGAACTCGAACATCATGTGCGCCACCTCACGCGGCCCGGCGCTGCAGGCGCAGGCGCTGGAAGTAAACGTCCTCCAGGTCGGGGGCGATGCGCTCGAAGCCCTCTTCCGGGCGGTCCTGGCTGAACACGTGGATCACCGGCTGGCCGGCGACCAGGCGGGTCGAGAGCACGGTGAATTCCGCCTCGTAACGCGGCAGCGATTCCTTGGTCACCTGCCTGCGCCAGACCTGCCCGTCGAGCGCGGCGATGGCGTCCGCGGGCCGCCCGGCCAGCAGCACCTGGCCACGGTTCATGATCGCCATCGCCGGGCACAGGTCGGTCACGTCCTCGACGATGTGCGTGGACAGGATCACCGCCACGTCCTCGCCGATGTCGGCCAGCAGGTTGAGGAACCGGTTGCGCTCCTCCGGGTCGAGGCCGGCAGTGGGCTCGTCCACGATCACCAGACGCGGGTTGCCCAGCAGCGCCTGGGCGATGCCGAAGCGCTGGCGCATGCCGCCCGAGAAGCCACCGAGCTTGCGCTTGCGCACTTCCCACAGGTTGACCTGGCGCAGCAGGCCCTCGACCACCTCGCGTCGTTCCCGGCGCCGGGTCAGGCCCTTCAGCACGGCGAAGTGGTCCAGCAGCTCCTCCGCGCTGACCTTGGGATAGACGCCGAAGTCCTGCGGCAGGTAGCCCAGCTGCCGGCGCACGGCCTCCTTCTCCCGCAGCACGTCGATGGTGCCGCCGTCGGCGCCCTCGAGGGTCACGCTGCCGCCGTCGGCCTCCTGCAGCGTGGCCAGGGTGCGCATCAGCGACGACTTGCCGGCGCCGTTGGGCCCAAGCAGGCCGAACATCCCCTTCGGGATGTCGAGGTTGACGTGGTTGAGCGCCTGCACGCCATTGGCGTAGGTCTTGCACAGGTCACGGATCGTGAGCATTCGTTTCTTTCTCCCGTGGTGTCGCACAGCCCCACGACGTGGGATGGATGCCAACTGTGACGGTCCGGGCGGCTCCCATGCGGCTGGCCGGGGTGCCGCAAGTCATCCCCGGCGTGCGCTCAGGCCTCCAGCACCATCCCCGGCCGGGTCAGCACGGATTCCACGCCGAAGCGCCTGCGGATCTCCGCCGCGAGCGGCTCGCGCGCGCGGTCCTCGCCGTGCACCAGCGCCAGCGGCGGCCGGCCCCGGAAATGGCCGTACCAGTCCAGCAGCCCGTCGCGGCCGGCATGCGCGGACAGGCCCCCGACCGTATGGATGCGGGCGTTGACCCGGTAGTCCTCGCCATGGATGCGGACCGAGGTGGCCCCATCGACCAGGCGACGGCCGAGCGTGCCTTCCGACTGGTAGCCGACGAACACGATGTGCGTGCTGCTGCGCCCGATGGCGTGCCGGAAGTGGTGCAGGATGCGGCCTCCGTTGGCCATCCCGCTGCCTGCGATGACGATGGCCCCGTTCTCGATGCGGTTGATTGCCATCGATTCCCCGGTCGTCTCGGTGATGTGCAGGTTCGGCAACTGGAACGGGTTCGGCTTCCGTTCCCACAGCGCGCGCGCCTCCTCGTCGAACAGCCCGTGGTTGCGGCGGTACACGTCGACCACGCTCGCCGCCATCGGGCTGTCGAGGAAGATGCGCCAGCGCGAGAGCTTCCACTCGTCCCAGTACTTCGCGAACCAGTAGAGCAGTTCCTGCGTGCGCCCGACCGCGAATGCCGGGATCAGCACCTTGCCACGCTCCCGCCAGGCCTGGTCGAGGATCGTGTCGAACTCGCGCACGGTATCGAGGCGGTCCCGGTGGTTGCGGTCGCCATAGGTGGATTCCATCAGCACCAGGTCGGCCTCGTGCACGGGCTCGGGGTCGCGCAGGATGGGCGTGCCGTGCGGGCCGAGGTCGCCGGAGTACACCAGCTTGCGCCCGTCCGCCCACAGCTCGACGATGGACGAGCCGAGGATGTGGCCGGCGTCGCGGAAGGCGATCTCCACGCCGGGCAGGACCTGCGTGCGCGCGCCGTACGGCAGCGGCCGCAGCAGCGGGATGACATCGCGCACGTCCTCGCGGGTGAACAGCGGCATGGCCTCCGGCTGCCCGGGCTTCCGCCTGCGGTTCTCGCGTTCGGCGTCATGCTCGGCCAGCGAGGCGGCGTCCAGCAGCATCACCGGCAGCAGCTCGGCGCCTGCGCGCTGGATGAACACCGGCCCGCGGAAGCCCTGCCAGACCAGGCGCGGGATGCGCCCGATGTGGTCGAGGTGGGCGTGGCTCACCACCAGCGCGTCGATCCCGGCGGGATCGAACGGGAACGGCTCGAAGTTGCGCAGTTCGGTCTCGCGCCCGCCCTGGATCATCCCGCAGTCCAGCAGGATCCTCCGCCCCGCGGCCTCGACCAGGTGCATCGAGCCGGTGACCTCCCCCGCCGCCCCATGGAAATGCACGCGCATGACCGACCTCCCGGGATCCTGGCGGCATTCTGGCACGCCGGGGCCGGCCGGGCGGGAGGGGTCCGGCATGACCTCCAGCATTCCCCCGGCCGGGGCCGCGGGCGTAGAGTGCGGCCACCGCGCGGCCTTCCGTCGCCGCTTCACATGGAGTCTTTCGTGAAAACCCTTCCCAGAATCCTGCTGCTGTCCGCCGCCGTCTCCCTCGCCCTGACGGCCTGCAACCGCGAAGCCGGCGAGGCCGGGACCGGCGCGCCGAAGGCGCTGAGCCTCGACGAGAGCCGCCTGCCCCCGGTCAACCGTTTCCGGGTCGAGGACCTCGACACCACGAAGGACGCCTGCAACGACTTCGGCGGCTACGCCAACGCGAAGTTCCTCGCCGTCAACCCGGTGCCCGCCGACCGCACCAGCTGGGGCGCCTTCGAGATGCTCGACGAGCGTTCCACCGCGGTCCAGCAGCAGCTGGCCGAGCAGGCCGCCGCCGACGCTGCCGCCACCGGCGTGGAGAAGATCATCGGCGACTTCTGGGCGACCGGCATGGACGAGGCGAAGATCAACGCCCAGGGCATCGCGCCGCTGGCCGACACGCTGGCCTCGATCGACGCCATCTCCGACACCGCCGGCCTCGCAGCCTGGCTGCGCGAGACCGCGGCCAGGGGCCAGGGCTTCCTGCTCGGCATCGGCTCGATGCCGGACTTCCAGAACCCGTCGATCAACATCGCCGTCACTGCCCAGAGCGGCTTCGGCCTGCCCGACACCCCGTACTACACCGATCCCGCCAAGCAGGACATCCGCGACGCCTACGTCGCGCACGTCGCGAAGGTGCTCGAGCTGTCCGGGGTTCCCGCCGGGGCGGCGGCCGAGCAGGCGAAGCAGGTGCTGGCGTTCGAGACGCGGCTGGCGAAGGTGTCGAAGTCGCGCGCCGAGTTCTCGCGCGACGTGTCGCTGTACTACAACCCGATGAGCGTGGAGGAGGCCGACGCGCTCACCCCGAACTTCTCCTGGACGGAGTTCTTCGCCGCCCAGGGCATCCCGAAGCCCGAGGTCTTCTCGGTCTCGGTCCCCGACTTCTTCCGCGAGGTCAACCGCATGTTCGAGGACGTCCCGCTCGAGCAGTGGAAGGCCTACCTGCGCTTCCACGTGGTCGACGGCGCCTCGCCCTACCTGTCCGACGACTTCGCGCGGCAGCACTACGAGTTCCACAACCGCACCCTCGCCGGCCAGAAGGAGATGAAGCCGCGCTGGAAGCGGGTGCTCGGCACCATCAACCGCCAGGTCGGCGAGGCCATGGGCCAGCTGTACGTGCAGGTGGCGTTCCCGCCCGAGTCGAAGCAGAAGATGGAGGCCCTCGTCGCCAACCTGGGCGAGGCGCTGAAGGCACGCATCGAGAACCTCGAGTGGATGAGCGACGAGACCAAGACCCGCGCGCTCGAGAAGCTGGCCACGTTCGAACCGCGCATCGGCTACCCGGACAAGTGGCGCGACTGGACCGGCCTGGCCACCGGCCGCGACAGCTACCTCGGCAACGTGCTGGCGGCGATGGAGTTCAACTACAAGTGGGACATCTCCAAGATCGGCCAGCCGGTTGACCGCAGCGAGTGGGGCATGCACCCGCAGACGGTGAACGCCTCCTACAACCCGCTCACCAACCAGCTGACGTTCCCGGCCGCGATCCTGCAGCCGCCGTTCTTCGACCCCGACGCCACCGACGAGATCAACTACGGCGGCATCGGCGCGGTGATCGGCCACGAGATGACCCACGGCTACGACGACCAGGGCAGCCGCTTCGACGCCCAGGGCAGGTTCCTGCCCGACCCGGGCTGGTGGACGCACGAAGACCTCGAGCGCTTCCGCGCGCGCACCGGCAAGCTGGTCGAGCAGTTCAACGCCTACCAGGTCGAGGACGGCCGCCACCTCGACGGCCTGCACACCCTCGGCGAGAACATCGCCGACCTGGGCGGCCTGGCCACGGCCTACGACGCGATGAAGAAGGCCACCGCAGGCACCCCGGACCCGATGACCGACGGCCTGACCCGCGACCAGCGCTTCTTCCTGAGCTGGGCCACGGTGTGGCGCCGCAACTTCACGCCGGAGGAGCTGAGCAAGCGCCTGGTCACCGACGAGCACGCGCTGGCGCCGTTCCGCGCGATCGGCGCGCCCTCGAACCTGCCGGCGTTCGCGGCCGCGTTCAGCTGCAAGCCGGGGGACGCGATGGTGCGCGACGGCGATCGCCAGGTGGTCATCTGGTAAGCCCCCCGCGCCTCCCGCGCCTTCCGGAAAGGCCCGGCCACGCGCCGGGCCTTTCCTTTTCCGCGGAAGATGAACGGGGTCGCCGGGGGGGCGCGCCGGCGTGACTGTCATCGCGACGGGGGCCCGGGCGCGGTTGCTAGAATCCCGCGACCCGTGACATGGAGTCCAAGATGCAAGCGAAGCCGCTGGTCATTGCCCTCGCCCTCGGCCTGGCCCTCACCTTCACCGCCACGGACGCCGGCGCCCAGCGCCGCCGCTCCGCGCCCAAGCCGCCGCCCGGCCCGACCGCCTGCACGGACTTCTACAGCTTCGTCAACAAGGACTGGCTCGCCGCGAACACCGTCTCCGGTTCCGGTTCGGTGAGCGCGCTGGCCGGGCTGCAGACGCTGGCCATCCAGCAGCAGCGCGAGCTGCTCGACGGGGCGATGCGCGCGCCACAGAACGACGTGCAGCGCCTGCTCGGCGACTTCTGGGCCAGCGGGCTCGACGAGGCCGCGGTCGAGCGTGACGGCGCCAACCCGATCGCGCCGCTGCTGTCCCGCATCGACGCGATCCGGCGCAGCCGCGACATCGCCCCGGCCATCGCCGCACTGCACCAGGTCGGCATTCCGGTCGTCTTCAACTTCACCGCCGACGTCGACCTCGACGAGCTCGAGCGCCACATCGGCTACTTCTCGCAGGGCGGCCTGACGCTGCCCGACCCGGCGTACTACACGCGCGACGACGCCAGGACCCGGGAGGTGCTGTCCCGCTACGCGGACTACGTGCGCAGGATCCTGCTCCTGACCGGCACCCCGCAGGAGCGCCTGGAGGCGGAAACGCAGTTCGTGTTCGACCTGGAAACGCGGATCGCCCGTGCCTCCAGGCCGATCGAGACGCTGCGCGACCCGCGCCAGAACTACGCCCCGGTCCCGGTCGCCGAGCTTGCCAAGCGCTACAAGCGACTGCAGCTGGGCGATTTCCTCAAGGCCCAGGGCGTGAGCGACGACCGGGTCTCGCTGGCCAACCCGGAACTGTTCGCGCAGCTCGACACGCTGGTGGGCTCGCTCAAGCCGGAGCAGTGGAAGGCCTACCTGCGCTTCCACATCGGCAACGCGATGGCGCCGTACCTGTCGAAGAGCTTCCGCGACGCGGAGTTCGAGTTCCACGGCCGCGTGCTGCGCGGCGAACAGGCGCCGCCGCCGCGCGACGTGCAGGTGCTGGCGGCGATCAACCGCGCCGCCGGCCCGATGCTGGCGCGCGAGTACGTCGCCCGCTACCTGCCCGGGGCCACCCGCTCCCGCGCCGAAGAGATCGCCGCCAACGTGCGCGACGCGCTGGCCCGCGCGCTCGAGCGCATCGACTGGATGACGCCGGAATCGAAGCAGGAAGCCCGGGCCAAGCTCGCCAAGCTGAAGATCGAGATCGGCGAGCCGCGCCGCAACATCGACTACACGGTGCAGCCGATGGGCCGCGGCAGCTTCGGCAGCAACATGCTGATCGCCTCGACCTGGCACCACCGCGAGGAGATGAGGCGCATCGGCCGCGGCAACGCCGGCCGCCGCTGGGACGTGCTGCCGCAGCAGCCGGCGCTGGCCTACGACATCGCCCAGAACCGGCTGATCGTCACCGCGGCCGCGCTGCAGCCCCCGGTGCTCGACATGGCGGGCGACCCGGCCATGCACTACGGCACCTTCGGCGCCCTGGTCGCGCACGAGCTGTCGCGCAGCATCGACACCAAGGGCAGGCTGGTCGATGCCTCCGGCACCGTGCGCACGTGGTGGAACAACACCGACGAGGCGGCGTGGATGGAGCGTACCTACCCGCTGGTGGCGCAGTACGACGCCTACGACTACCCGGGCCTGCCCGGCACCCGGGTCAACGGCACCATCACCCGCGACGAGAACGCCGCCGACCTGGCCGCGATCGAACTGTCCTGGGACGCGCTGGTCACGGCCCATCCGGAACTGCCCGCCGAAGGCCGGCAGGCCTTCTTCCGCGGCTGGGCGGGGCTGTGGCGCCAGCAATGGTCGGCGGACGTGGCCGCCATCAACGCGACGACCTCGGTGCACGCGCCGGGGCAGTGGCGGACCAACGGCCCGCTGGCCAACCATCCGGCGTTCGCCGCGACCTTCGGCTGCAAGGCCGGCGAACCGATGGCGCGCAAGCCGGAGGAGCAGGTCGCGATCTGGCGCTGACCGCCCTGCGCCCGCGCGCCGGGGCTCACAGGCGCATGACGCGCGGCCCGCGCGGGCGGCCGCCGCCGAACGGCGGCAGCCCGCGCCAGTAGCGGATCAGCAGCCAGCCGAACAGCATCCCGCCCAGGTGCGCGAAGTGCGCCACGCCGGACTGCGTGCCGGTGATGCCCAGCACCAGCTCGATCACGCCGTACACGATCACCAGGGTCCGAGCCCTCATCGGCACCGGCGGGATCAGCAGCATCACCCGCTGGTTCGGGAACAGCATGCCGTAGGCCAGCAGCAGGCCGAACACGCCGCCGGAAGCGCCCACCGTCGGGAAGGGCATGCCGCCGCTGCGCACGCCCCATGACACCACCAGCAGCTGGCACAGGCCGGCGCCGACCACGCAGACGAGGTAGTAGGCCAGGAACCGGCGCTGCCCCCACACGTATTCGAGCTGCGCGCCGAACATGAACAGCGCCAGCATGTTGAACAGCAGGTGCGTGAGGTTGCCATGCATGAAGCCGTAGGTGAGCAGCTGCCACGGCATGAAGCCCGGCGCGTAAGGCGCCAGTTCCGGCGGCAGCACCGGCCACAGCATCAGCCCGCGCAGCAGCGGGGCCATGAAGGCCTGCAGCACGAACACGAAGCCGTTGGCGATCAGCAGGCCCTTGGTGACGGGGGGGATATGGGTGAACATCGGCGCTCCTGCACAGGCGCCCATCATACCGGCCGGCGCCGCGGCGGCCCGCCCGCGGCACAGGACAGACTTTCCCGGCCGGACCGCTCAGCCACCGTCCGGCCCCCACAGCAGGGCGTCCAGATCGACGTCCGCGCGCCGCATCCGCACCCGGCCGTTCTCCACCGCCACGCCCTCCGCGCGCAACCGGCACACCTGCTCGCAAAAGCCCTCCGAGCCCGGCGGGAAGGCGATGCGGCCGTCGCTGCGCAGGATCCGGTGCCACGGCAGGTCCGGGTCGCCGGAGCGGGCCAGGATACGCGCCACCAGCCGTGCCCGCCCGGGCAGCCCCGCGCGGTGCGCGATCTGGCCATAGCCGGCCACCTGGCCGTGCGGCACGTCACGGATCGCCGCCAGGATGCGGGCTTCGGCAGACAGATCGGCCATCGACGGCTAGGATACCCCTCCGGGCGGTTCCGGTTCCCAGGCACATGCAGAATTTCGAGCAGCTCCGCGGTTTCCTCGCCACCGGCGGCTTCCGGGTCACCATGCAGGAACCCTACGTCGTCTGCGTGGAACTGTCGTTCGACGGCGGCCGCCGCCACCAGTCCATCTTCCTGTCGGAGCTGCAGGGCGACGACGGCCGCAACTACCTGCGCGTGAGCACCGTGGTCGCGCCGATCACCGGCATCGACGCCCGGCGCGCCCTCGCCTTCAACTGGAACTCGCGGGTGGGCTATCTCGCCGTGGGCGAACTGGACGGCGTGCCCTACCTGCAGCTGTGCGAGAACCGCCCCTACGACAGCCTCGACGCCGCCGAGGTCGGCCGCCTGGTCCTGGAGATCGGCGGCATGGGCGACCGCCTCGAACGCGTGCTCACCGCCGACGGCGACCTGCTCTAGGCCGCCAGGCCGGTTCCCGCTTCCTCACGCCCAGCCGAAGCCGCGGGCGGCGCGGTACAGCAGGTACGCGATCAGGCCCGACATCGGGATGGTCAGGATCCAGGCCCAGACCATCCGGTGCACCACGCTCCACTTGATCGCGTTCAGGCGCTTGGCCGTGCCCACGCCCATGATCGCCGAGGAGATGTTGTGGGTGGTCGAGACCGGGATGCCCAGGTGCGAGGCGGCCATGATCACCGAGGCAGCGCTGGTCTCGGCGGCGAAACCGTGGATCGGGTGCAGCTTGACCAGCTTGTGGCCGAGGGTCTTGACGATCCGCCAGCCACCGGCCGCGGTGCCGGCCGCCATCACCAGCGCGCAGGTGACCTTGATCCAGGTGTCGATATCGCCGTGCGCCAGCGCGGCGTCGGACGGGTGCAGGAACGCCAGCCACGACGGAAGGTCGTCGAGGGTGCCGGCGGCCTGGGCGCTGACCAGGGTCAGCGCGACGATGCCCATGGTCTTCTGCGCGTCGTTCATGCCGTGGGCGAAGCCCATGCCGGCGGCACTGAGGATCTGCGCCTTGCCGAACAGGCTGTTGACCCAGCGCGGCCGGGCCAGCCGCGCCAGCACGCCGCCGGCGCGTGCCATCATCGAGATGACGAAGAACAGCAGGCCCATCATCAGGAAGCCGGCCACGAAGCCCAGCACCGGCGAGCTGACCATGGGCACGAGGACCTTCCATACCACGCCCGCGCTGCGGAAGAGCGGCTCGGCGGGCTCGGACCAGATCACCACGCCGAAGTCGCCGTTGGCCGCGGCGAGCGCGGCGCCGATCAGGCCGCCGATCAGCGCGTGCGAGGACGAGGACGGCAGGCCCAGCCACCAGGTGATCAGGTTCCAGACGATCGCCCCGAGCAGCGCGCACAGGATCAGCATGGAACCGACCTCGACCGCGCCCGAATCGATCAGGCCCGAGGAGATGGTCCTGGCGACCGCGGTCCCCGACAGCGCGCCGACCAGGTTCATGGCCGCCGCCATCCCCACCGCCTGCACCGGCGTCAGCACCTTGGTCGCGACCACGGTCGCGATCGAGTTGGCGGTGTCGTGGAAGCCGTTGATGTACTCGAACACCAGCGCGGTGGCCACCACGAGCAGGACGAGGGTCAGCATCGTCCCCGCCCTCTTACGAGTTCTTCAGCACGATTTCGTAGGCGACCACGCCGGCCTCGCGGCAGCGGTCGATGGCCTTCTCGAGGATCTCGAAGAACTCCTTGAGCAGGAACATCTGCAGCGGGTCGAGCTTGCCGGAGTAGATGTCGCGGTACAGCTCCAGCATCAGCCGGTCGGCCTCGTTCTCCAGCGCCCGCAGCTGGTCGTTGAGCTTCTTCATCGGCTCCAGCTTCATGTGCCGGAGCTGGCGGACCATCTCCACGACCACACCGGCGGCCTGCTCCAGCATGGCCGCGCGCGGCGCGAAGTCGATGTGCTCGAGGTGCTGCACGGCCAGCGCGTAGCGGTCGGCGAACTTCTCGATCTGCTTGGGGATCTTGTAAAGGGCCGACCCCAGCGCCTCGATGTCCTCCCGCTCGATCGGGGTGATGAAGCTGTCCACCAGCGCCTGGCTGATCTTGTCCGAGGCCTCGCGCTCGCGCTGGCGGGCGAGCTTGAAGGCGTCCAGCGCCGGCTGGCGGTCGGCCTCGCGGAGCATGGCATGCAGGGCCCTGGCGCTGTCGTAGGCGGCCTCGGCCGCCTCCTCCAGCAGCGTGTAGAACTGGTTGCCCTGGCCGAAGATGGTCTGCAGAGAGAACATGGGTCACCCTCGCCGTCCCGGGACCGGCGGCGCGGCGCAAATTATGACGGTTCGCCCCCCCTCACCGCCAACCGGCCCGCCGGACGCGGCCATCGGGGGGGGGCCCGGGGCGACCTGCTATCATGCCCCCCGCGCCGGAACCACGCGCCGCCGCCCCATGGACGACGACTCCCGACCACCGCCCTCCCGCCCGTCCCCCGCCCGCGCTCCCGGCCTGCCGACCGCCGTCGGCAGCCCCCTGAACGGAGGACGCCGCGGTGTTTGAGCTTTTTGCCGTCGTCCTCCTCCTGATCGCCTGCAACGCCTTCTTCGCCCTGTCGGAGATGTCGGTGGTCACGGCGCGCAAGCCGCGCCTGAAGCGGATGGCACGGGACAGCCGGGCCTCGGCCAGGGCGCTGGAACTGGCCCGCAACCCCGAGCGCTTCCTGTCCACCGTCCAGGTGGGCATCAGCCTGCTCACCATCCTCACCGGCATGCTCGGCGGCGACGCGCTGGGCGAGATGATCGGCGCCATCCTCGGCGAGCGCCTGCCCTTCCTCGGGGACTACGCCTCGACCGTGGGCAAGGTGCTGGCCGTGGGCCTGATCACCTACTTCAGCATCGTGCTCGGCGAACTGGTGCCCAAGCGCCTGGCGCTGCTGGCGCCGGAGCGGCTGGCCAGCCTGATCGCCCTGCCCATGCACTGGCTGTCACGGATCGCCTACCCGGCGGTCTGGCTGCTCAGCGTCACCGTGCGCGGCCTGCTGAAGCTGCTGCGCCTGGACCAGACCGAGGCCGGCCGGGTCACCGAGGAAGAACTCCGCCTGCTGGTGAGCGAAAGCCACGAGCAGGGCGTGATCGACGACGACGAACTCAACATGATGAACCGGGTGATGCGGCTGGGCGACCGCACCGCCGCCAGCCTGATGACCCCGCGCGTACGCATCGCCTGGCTGGACGTGTCCGAAAGCCTCGAGGAGAACCTCGCGGTCATGCGCGAGACCCCCTTCTCGCGCTACCCCGTGTACCGCGGCAGCGACAGCGACGTGGTCGGCGTGCTCGAGGTCAAGTCGCTGGTCGACAGGCTTCACGAACCCGGGTTCGACCTGTTCAGGGACCTGCGCGAGCCGCTGTTCGTGTCCGAGTCCACCCCGGCGCTGAAGCTCCTGGAGATCCTGCGCGAGGAGCAGCAGTCGCTGGCGCTGGTGGTGGACGAATACGGTGACGTCACCGGCCTGGTCACCGTGAACGACGTGCTGGAGGCGGTGATCGGCCGCAACCAGGGCAGCGAGGGGCACGACGCGATCCCGCTCGTCACCACCCGCGAGGATGGTTCGCTGCTGGTGGACGGCGGGATCTCCGTGGAAACCACCCGTGAGCTGCTGGGCGGCGGCGCCCTGCCCGGCGAGGACGAACACGAATTCCACACCGCCGCCGGCATGGTGATCGCGCACTTCGGGCGGATCCCGGCGGTGGGCGAGCACTTCGACTGGGACGGCTGGCGGATCGAGGTGGTCGACCTGGACGGCCCGCGTGTGGACAAGCTGCTGCTGCAACGGCTGGCAAGGAAGGATGATGCCGCCGATGACGACGCCTGACGGGTCCCGGCCGCGCTGGCGCCTGCGCCGCCGCGGGGACGGCGAGGCCGGCACCCGCGCGCTGCTGGACCGGCTCGCGGAAGGCGACCCCGGGGAAGTACTCCAGTTGGGCGATATCCTCGCCGGGCTCGGCCGGCAGGTGTTCGGCATGATGCTGTTCCTCGCCACCCTGCCCGCCTTCATCCCGGTGCCCGGCGTCGGCGGGGCGGTCGGCGGGCCGCTGACGGTGCTGGTCGGCGTGCAGCTGCTGCTGGGCCTGCGCAAGCCCTGGCTGCCGCGTTTCGTCGCCCGGCGCGGCCCGCGGCGCGCGACCATGCAGGCGTTCGACCGGGTCCTGGCGCCGTGGCTGTCGCGCCTGGAGCACCTGGTGCGGCCGCGCCTGACCTTCCTGCTCGACAACCGCGCCGCAGCCATGTTCACCGGGCTGCTGCTGGTGCTGCTCGGCATCCTGCTGGCGCTGCCGATCCCGTTCACCAACTACGTCTTCGGGGTGCTGCTGCTCGCCTACGCGCTGGCGCTGCTGGAACGCGACGGCCTGCTGATGCTGCTGAGCTGGATCGCCGGGATCGCCGCGATCGTCTTCTTCGGCGTGCTCAGCGGCGCGCTGGCCGCGGCCGCGACGAAGTGGCTCGGCCAGCTGCTGTCCTAGGGGCCGCCCCTACACCAGCAGGCTGGCGAAGTCGCGCGCGGCCATCGGGTGACCGAGCCAGAAGCCCTGCGCCAGGTCGCAGCCGCGCTCGCGCAGGATCGTGTACTGGCCTTCCTTCTCCACGCCCTCCGCGACCACCTCGATGCCCAGCGAATGGGCCATCGCGATGATCGCGGTGGTCAGCGCCAGGTCGTCCGGGTCGCGCAGCACGTCGGCGACGAAGCTGCGGTCGATCTTGACGCCGTCCACCGGCACGCGGCGCAGGTGGCTCAGGCCGGAGAAGCCGGTGCCGAAGTCGTCCAGCCAGACCTTGACCCCGGCCTCGCGCAGCCGCGACAGCAACGCGCTCACCCGCGCCTCGTCGCCGATCACCGCGGTCTCGGTCAGCTCGATGTGCAGGTGCTGGGGCGCAAGTCCGGTCTCGCGCAGCACCGACTCCACCTGCGCCGACAGGTCACCCGCGCGCAGCTGCCGGGGCGAGACGTTGACCGCGACGAACAGGTCACGCGCCGCCGGGAAGTCGCGCTGCCAGCGGCGCAGGTCGAAGCAGGCCGCGCGCAGCACCTGCGGGCCGATGGTCTCGATCAGGCCGCTCTGCTCGGCCACGTCGATGAACAACGACGGCGACACGTAGCCCTGCTGGGGATGGTTCCAGCGCAGCAGCGCCTCGGCGCCTGCGAGCTTGCCGTCGGAAAGGCGGAACACGGGCTGGTAGGCCAGGCTGAGCTCGCCGCGTTCCCAGGCGCCACGCAGGTCCTGCTCCATCCGCACCCGGCGCTCCACCGCCTGGTCCATCGCCCGGCTGTAGAAGCGGTAGCAGTTCTTGCCGGCCACCTTCGCCTGGTACATGGCGATGTCGCCGTTCTTCATCAGCGCCGAGGCGTTCGAGGCGTCGTCGGGGGACAGGGTGATGCCGATCGAGATGCCGAGGAACACGTGGCGGCCGTGCACCATGATCGGCCGCCCGAGCTCCTCGACCAGCGCGGCCGCGAGCTCCGCCGCCGCGTCGCGCATGCCGGTGCCGTCCTCCGGCGCCTCCAGCAGGATCACGAACTCGTCGCCGCCGAACCGGGCCAGCACCGTGTCCTTGCCGACGTGGCGGTCGAGCACGTCGCGCATGCGCGCGGCGAACTGCATCAGCACCTCGTCGCCGGCGTCGTGGCCGATGGTGTCGTTGACCCGCTTGAAGTCGTCGATGTCGGCGAACAGCAGCGCCAGCTGCCGCGCCGCGCCGCTGGCCTCGAACAGCCGCTGGTCCAGGGTCTCGCGGAAGGACAGCCGGTTGGCCAGCCCGGTCAGGGTGTCGGTGTAGGCCATGCGCCGCACCTCGCGGCTGTGCCGCGCGATGCTGTCGCGCATGTGCGCGAAGGAGCGGACCAGGTCGCCGATCTCGTCGCGCCGGCCGCTGGCGGGGACGTCGGCCTCGTAGTCGCCGGCCTCGATCCTGCGCGCCGCGTCCGCGAGCGCGCGGATCGGCCCGACCACGGACCGCTGCAGGTACATCGCCAGAACCGCGACCATGCCGGCCATCAGCGCCAGCAGCGTCCCGACCCAGACCTTGTGGCGCCGGCTGACGTCGTCGAGGCGTTCGCCGAGCACCGTGCCGATGCGGTCCTCGTCCGCCTTCACGGTGGCCAGCGAATAACCGACCCGGAACCCGCCCAGCCGCTCGTCGCCGATCCGGATCGGGACCGAGATGTCGAGCAGGCCCTCGTCGGTCTGCACGTGCACGTCGTTGGCCTGCAGCACCTCGTAGGCCAGCGGGTCGTTCATCGGCTGGCCGTAGGTGGCGATGTCGCGGCTGCCATCGTGGACCACCCGCCCCTCGGCGTCGTAGACGATGGCGTACGCCACGTCCGGCTGGCGCAGGTGGTTGCGCACGATGCCGCCGATCGCCTCCAGGTCGAAGTAGTACAGCGGGTTGACCAGGATGTCGGCCGCCTGCATCACCGAGCTGCGCCCGTGGGACTGCAGGCGCCTGAAGGCCAGCTCGTGCATGGACTCGCGGCTGAGCACCTGCACCTCGCGGTGGGTGGCATCCTCGCGCCGCAGCAGGGACACGCTGATCGCCAGCAACACCAGGACCACGACCCCGGCCAGCAGCGCGAACTTCGCCCGTAGCCCGTAGCGCAGGTTCATTCCAGCTCCGCCACGACCTGCATCACGCCCCTGCGCAGCTGCTCCAGCGAATGCGCGCTGTCACCGTCCAGGGGCAGGAACCGCGTGGTCCTGAAGAAACTGAGCAAGGCCTCGCGCCCGTCGGGATCCTCCGCCGCCTGGAGCAGCACCTCGCGCAGGCGCTGCTTGACCCTGGGATCGAGGTCCTTCCGCACCAGCTCCAGCGCCCGCGGATAGGGCGGCGACTCCCGGATCACGACCAGGTCGCGCCTGTACGACCCGGGCACCTTGCGCTCGTCCTGCCAGTCGAGGTTGCTCATCGCGCCCGCGTCGACCAGCCGCTTGTGCACCCAGGACGAGATGTTCAGCCCGGAGCGCGCGAACACGTATCCGACCGAATCGGACGCCGGGCGGTCCATCGGCGACAGCAGGATCTCCATCGACAGGCCGAGCCCCAGCAGTTCCGTGGCCGGCACGTAGTAGGCGCTGGTCGAGGAGCGGTTCTGGAAGGCGATGCTGCGGCCGCGCAGGTCGGCCAGCGAGGTGATGCCGCTGTCGCGGTGCACGAGGTAGACCGTGTGGTAGGAGCTGACCCCGTCACGCTCGGTCAGCAGCAGCGGTTCGGCCCCGGCGCGCTGCTGCAGCAGCACGGCCGCGGCCGTGGTCTCGGTCACCCAGTCCACGCGGCCGCGGCGCAGGTAGCTCGTCATCTGCTGGGCGTCCCGCGCCATCAGGATCCGCCCCTCGCGGATGCCGACGTCGGCCAGCCGCGGCACCACGTAGTCGAGCAGCGGCTTGAGCTGTTCGTAATGTTCCTTCGGGTCGTCGCTGATCCGCCCGAGGACGAGGACCTGGCCATCGGCAGCCCTGGCCTGCATGGGCGTCATCCAGCAGCACGCCAGGATGGCGAGGGCGGCGTGGATGCAGGCAAGGATCGCTCTCAAGCTGGAGGGCCGGGTCGTGGTCACGGACGGGGCGAGACTAGCCGAAATATCAGCTTCCCGGAACATGCGCGTTTCCAGACCGGGAATCAGGTTTCCCTTTCCCCGCCACCGACGGTGCCCCCGTCGCCCGCCTGCCCCGCCAGGCGCGCCACGCGCTGCATGTCGGCAAGCACTCCCCGCAGCAGCCTGACCTCGCGCGTGTCGGGCGAGGCCCGCAGGAACACCCGCCGCAGCTTGTGCATGGCCACTTCCGGGGCACGCCCCTTGTGGAAGTCGATGGCGTCCAGGACCTCGGCCAGCTGGCCGAAGAACCCTTCCATCTCGGCGTGGCTGGCCGGCAGGTCGTCCGGCGGAGCCGGCCGCTCCCCGGTGGATGCCTCCCCGCCGGCCAGGAACGTCATGCGCAGCTCGTAGGCCAGCACCTGCACCGCCGCGGCGAGGTTGAGCGAGCTGTAGCCCGGATTCGCGGGGATGGTCACCGCGGCATGGCACAGCTGCAGCTCGCCGTTCTCCAGCCCGGTACGCTCGCGGCCGAAGACCACCGCCACCTCGACCCCGCGCCGGGCTTCGCCGACGAGGCGCAGGGCGGCATCGCGCGGCCCGTGTTCGTCCATCGCGATCCGGCGCGGCCGCGCCGTGCAGCCCACCACCAGGCCGCAATCGGCCACGGCACCGGCCAGCGAGCCGTGGACCTCGGCGGTCTCCAGCAGGTCGCGCGCGCCCGCGGCCAGGGCGTCGGCCTCCGGGTGCGGGAAATGGCGGGGCGCCACCAGCACCAGCCGGTGCAGCCCCATGGTCTTCATGGCGCGGGCCGCCGAGCCGATGTTGCCCGGGTGCTGCGTGCCGACCAGCACCACGCGGATCCGGCCGGCGACGGGGAAGGTCGGGTCCATGCCCACGATGTTAAACTGTATAGCCGGCCATCGCGCCGGACCGTTCTTTTCCCTGCCGACCTTCGCCAGCGCCCGGAGACCGACGCGATGCTCCAACCTGCCGTCAATGTCATGGTCAAGGCAGCCCGCGCCGGCGGCAATGTCCTGCTCCGCCACATGACCCGGCTCGAGGCGCTGAACGTGGTCGAGAAGGGCCGCCAGGACTACGCCAGCGAGGTCGACGCCCTGGCCGAGGAGGCCATCATCCGAGAGCTGCACCGCGCCAACCCCGACTACGCCATCCTCGGCGAGGAAGGCGGCGCGAGGAAGGGCCGGCGCGGCGCCAGCCGCTACACCTGGGTGATCGATCCGCTCGACGGCACCAGCAACTACCTGCGCGGCCTGCCCCACTGGTGCGTCTCGATCGCGCTGTGCGAAGGCCCCGAGCCGGTCCACGGCGTGGTCTTCGACCCGCTGCGCAACGAGCTGTTCATCGCCAGCCGCGGCTCCGGGGCCGTGCTCAACGGCAAGCGCATCCGGGTGGCCGAGCGCAAAGACCTGGAGGGCGCGGTCATCGTCACCGGCTTCCCGCCGCGCGAGCGCAAGCGCGCCGACGCCCAGCTCGAATGCGTCCGCCAGCTGCTCGTGTCCGCCGAGGACATCCGCCGCACCGGCTCGGCCGCGCTCGACCTGGCCTGGGTCGCCGCCGGGCGCGTGGACGCCTACTTCGAGGCCGGCGTGCAGGCCTGGGACGTCGCGGCCGGCGCACTGATGGTGCGCGAGGCCGGCGGCCGGGTGTGCGACTTCCGCGGCGCCCCGATGGGCCCGCTCAATGTCGCCGGCGCCGCCCAGGGCCGGCAGCTGGTCGCCGGCAACGTCAGGATCGTGGACCCGCTGCTGCGGACGATCGCCGGTTCCGGGTACCTGAAGGCGTTCGACTGAACGCGGCATCCCCTGGTGCCCCGCCGCTTCCCCGCGTTGCGGGGGAACGGGAAAAACAGACGGGGCCGCGCGATGCGCGGCCCCGTCCACATCCGGACGCGTGTTCCCCGGCTCCTCAGGGGCGGCGCGCCAGCGCCTCCTCGTCGCGCGCCTTGGGCATCAGGTCCTGCTTGCTGACCTTCAGCGGCCCGATGGTCAGCAGCGGGCAGGCCACCAGGATCGACGAGGCCGTGCCGATCACGATGCCGATCATCATCGCCTCGGACATGCCCTCCAGCGAGCCACCGCCATACACGTAGATCGCCAGCGCGCTCAGGAACGCCGCCACCGAAGTGATGATGGTGCGCGAGAGCGTCTGGTTGATCGACACGTTCAGGATCTCGACCGGGCCGGCGCGCATGCTGCGGAAGTTCTCGCGGACGCGGTCGAACACCACGATGGTGTCGTTGATCGAGAAGCCCATCACCGTCAGCAGGCCGGCGAGCATGGTCAGGTCGAACTCGCGCCAGGCGAACGAGAACCAGCCGGCGACGATGATCACGTCGCCCAGGGTGGTCAGGATCGCGGCGATCGCGAACTTGCGCTGGAAGCGCATCGCGATGTACAGCAGGAAGCCGAGCAGCACGAACACCACGGCATAGATGCCGTTGCGCGCCAGGTCGCGGCCGACCTGCGGGCCGACGTAGGAGCGGCCCTTGATCGTCGCCTTGTTGTCGGGCGTCGAAGCCGCCGCCAGCACCTCGTCGGCGGTGCGGTTGATCGACTCGGCGTCGCTGCCGCCGTCCTTCGGCTGCAGGCGGATCATCAGGTCCGCACCGGTGCCCATGGTCTGCACCTGCGCGCCGGGGTAGCCCGCCGCCTCGAGCCGCTCGCGCACGGCGTCGATGTCGGCCGGCTTCTCGAACACCAGCTCGACCGAGGTGCCGCCGGTGAAGTCGAGCGCGTAGTTGAAGCCCTTGACCGCGATCGTGGCGATCGCGGCCAGGGCGAGCAGTGCCATGAAGCTCACGGTCACCAGCCGCCAGCGCATGAAGTCGATGCGCGTGTCGGCCGGGATGAGGTGCAGCGGAAACAGTTTCATATCCTGGGATCCCCCGCGCTCAGATGGCGATCGACTTGAGCTTGCGCTTGCCGCCGTAGATCAGGGTGGCGATGCCGCGCGAGACGGTGACCGCGGTGAACACCGAGGTCAGGATGCCGATCACCATGGTCACGGCGAAGCCGCGCAGCGGGCCGGTGCCGAAGGCGTACAGCGCGATGCCCGCCAGCAGCGCGGTCATGTTGGAGTCGAAGATGGTGCCGGAGGCCTTGTCGTAGCCGGTGGCGATCGCGGCCCGCGGCGGAAGCCCCGTGCGCAGCTCCTCGCGGATGCGTTCGTTGATCAGCACGTTGGCGTCCACCGACATGCCGATCGACAGCGCCAGGCCGGCGAAGCCCGGCAGGGTCATCGTCGCGCCGAACACCGACATCAGCGCCACCACCATCAGCAGGTTCAGCAGCAGCGCCGCGCAGGTGATCAGGCCGAACATGCGGTAGTAGATGACGAAGAACAGCAGCGTGAACAGGAACGCGAACTGCACGGCCTTGACGCCGCGGGCCACGTTCTCGGCGCCCAGCGACGGGCCGACCACGCCTTCCTCGACGAAGTCCATCGGCGCGGCCAAGGCGCCGGCCTTGAGCTGCTTGGCCAGCGAGTTGGCCTCCTCGCGGCTCAGGCCGGTGGTCTGGAAGTCCTTGCCGAAGGCGCCGCGGATGGTCGCCGAGCTGATCACGCGCTCGGTGGTCCTCGACGAGTGCACTTCCTTGCCATCGACGATGGTGACCGTCGGGATGCGCTCGACGTAGACGATGCCGAGGCGGTTGCCGATGTTCTCGACCGTGTGGTCGAACATGCGCTTGCCGGCCGCGGAGCTGAGGGTGACGCTCACCGCAGGCAGGCCGGTCTGCGGGTCGACCGTGGGCACCGCGTTCACCAGGTCCTCGCCGGACGCCAGCAGGCGCTTGGACAGCAGCAGCGGGCGGCCGTAGTCGTCGTAGTAGATCCGCGAGTCGGCCGGGATGTTGCCGTCGGCCAGTGCCGCGGCGGCCTGCAGCTCGTCGCCGGTAACGGCGCGGAACTCGAGCGTGGCCGCGGCGCCGATCAGGCGCTTGGCCTCGGCGGTGTCCTGCAGGCCCGGCAGCTGGATCACCAGGCGATCCTCGCCCTGGCGCTGCAGCACCGGCTCGGCCACGCCGATGGCGTTGATCCGGTTGGAGATGACGTTGCGGTTCTGCTCGATGGCGTCCACCGCGATCCGCGCCAGCTCGGATTCCGGCAGCCGCACCGTCAGCCGGCTGCCATCGCCGTCGATCACCGGCGCCGCGCCGACGGCGCCGCCTGCGCCGGTGATGCCGGTGACGGCGGTGACGATGGCGCGGCGGGCATCATCCGGGTTGGCGTTCCGGGTCAGCACCACCTCGATCGAGTGGTCCGGCCGGCGGTTGACCGCGGTGTAGCCGACACGGCCTTCGCGCAGCGACTGGCGGATGGCGTCGGCGTAGCTCTCGACCCGCTTCTCCAGCGCCGCGTTGCGGTCCACCTGCATGGTGAAGTGCACGCCACCCTGCAGGTCCAGGCCCAGCGACATCGGCCTGGCCCCGATCTTCTCCAGCCAGCCCGGGGTGGTCGGCACCAGGTTCAGGGCGGTGGTGTAGTCCTCGCCCAGCGCCGGGCGCAGCACGTCGGCGGCCCGGGTCTGGGTCTGCGCGTCGGCCAGGCGCACCAGCAGCTGCCCGTCCTGCAGCTCCACCGACTTCGGCTCGATCCCGGCCTCCTTCAACAGCGACCGCACGCGCTGCGACAGCGCCTCGTCCACCACGACCGCCGGGCGGTTCTTCGTGATCTGGACGGAAGGATCCTTCTGGTAGAGGTTGGGCAGCGCGTACAGCGTGCTCAACACCACCACGAGCAGGATGACGAGGTATTTCCAGCGGGGAAATTCGAGCATGGGAGGAACCGTTCTGGTCGGTGGTGACGGGCGGCGGCCGGCGGCCACCGCCCTGCCCCGCGCGCCCGGCGCGGGAACCGGTCCCGGCCGCGGCCGCGGCTGCGCCGCGCCCGGCCGGAACGCCGCCGCGGCTTACGCCGACTTCAGGGTGCCCTTGGGCAGGACGTTGCCGATCGCGCCCTTCTGCACGCGGATCTCGACCCGGTCGGCGACCTCGAGGGTGACGAAGCTGTCGCCGATGCCGCGCACGACGCCGGCGATGCCGCCCGCGGTGACGACCTCGTCGCCGACGGCCAGCTTCTCGAGCATGGCCCGATGCTCCTTCTGCCGCTTCATCTGCGGCCGGATCATCAGGAAGTACATGATCGCGATCAGGATGATCGGGAACAGCAGGGTCGACATCAGGCCCGGGGCGCCCTGCTGGCTGGCGGCCTGGGCGTAGGCCGGGGCGATCAGGAGGTCAAGCAGGTTCATCTTGGGATATCCGGTTTCCGGAAAAACAGCAGGGCATTATGCCACGGGCCGGCGGCCGGGCCCGGCCGGCCCCCGGGGGGACCCGGCGCAGGGCGTTCAGGCCGCGTCCCCGCGGCGGGCGGCGTGGAAGGACTCCCGGAAGGCGGCGAAGGTTCCCCGTTCGATCGCCTCGCGCATCCCGGCCATCAGCCGCTGGTAGTAGCGGAGGTTGTGCAGGGTGCCGAGGATCGGCCCCAGCATCTCGTTGCAGCGGTCCAGGTGGCGCAGGTAGGCGCGGCTGTAGCCGCCGGCGCAGGCCGGGCAGTCGCAGCCCTCCTCGATCGGGCGCAGGTCCTTCTCGTACTTCGCGTTGCGGATGCGCACCACCCCGGTCGAGGTGAAGAAGTGGCCGTTGCGCGCGTTGCGGGTCGGCATCACGCAGTCGAACATGTCCACGCCGCGCGCGACCGCCTCGACCAGGTCTTCCGGCCGGCCCACGCCCATCAGGTAGCGCGGCCGGTCGGCCGGCAACTGCGGGCAGGTGTGGTCGAGCATGGCGTTGCGCTCGGCCTCGGTCTCGCCCACGGCCAGGCCGCCGATGGCGTAGCCGTCGAAGCCGATCGCCTTCAGCCCATCCGCCGAGCGCGTGCGCAGGTCGGGGTGCACGCCGCCCTGGACGATGCCGAACAGCGCCGCGTCGTTGCCTTCGTGGGCGCGCCTGGAGCGCTCCGCCCAGCGCAGCGACAGCTCCATCGAGCGCTCGACCACGCGCCTGTCCACCGGCCGGCCGTCCACCTGCACCGGCGGGCACTCGTCGAAGATCATCACGATGTCGCTGCCGAGCACCTTCTGGATGCGCATGGACTCCTCGGGCCCGAGGAACACCTTCGAGCCGTCGGTGGGCGCGGCGAAGGTCACGCCGGCCTCGGTGATCTTCCGCCGGTGCGCCAGCGAGAACACCTGGAACCCGCCCGAGTCGGTGAGGATCGGGCCGTCCCAGCGCGTGAAGCCGTGCAGGCCGCCGTGGGCTTCGATCACCTCCAGGCCCGGGCGCAGGTACAGGTGGAAGGTGTTGCCCAGGATGATCTGCGCGCCAATGGCACGGACCTGGTCGGGCATCACGCCCTTGACCGAACCGTAGGTGCCCACCGGCATGAACGCCGGCGTCTCCACCGTGCCCCGCGGGAACGCCAGCCGCCCGCGGCGCGCGGCGCCGTCGGTGGCCAGCAACTGGAACTGCATGCGGGACATGGTGGCGGGACGGGACGGAGTGCGGCGGGGGCGGCAAGTCTACCGCCTGCGCGCCCGCGCATCAGCCCGCGGCTTCCCCCGGGAACAGCAGCATCGCGTCGCCGTAGGAGAAGAACCGGTAGCGCCCGCGCACGGCGTGCCGGTAGGCCCCGAGGATCCGTTCCCGGCCGGCGAACGCCGAGACCAGCATCAGCAGGGTGGATTCGGGCAGGTGGAAGTTGGTCACCAGCGCGTCGATGCTGCGGATCCGGTAACCGGGGAAGATGAAGATGCGCGTCTCGCCCGAGAACGGCCGCAGTTCGCCGTCCTGCATCGCCGTCTCCAGCGCACGCACCACCGTGGTGCCGACCGCGACCACGCGCCCGCCCTGCTCGCGCGTGCGCCGCACCTGCGCCACCAGCTCCGCGCCCACGTTCAGCCATTCGCTGTGCATGGTGTGCTGGTGCACGTCCTCCACCCGCACCGGCTGGAAGGTGCCGGCGCCGACGTGCAGGGTGACGTGCCCGAAGCACACGCCCCGCGCGCGCAGCGCCTGCAGCAGCGCATCGTCGAAGTGCAGGCCCGCCGTGGGCGCCGCGACCGCGCCCACCCTGCGCGCGAACACGGTCTGGTAGCGCTCGAAGTCGTCCGCGCCCGGCTCGCGGCGGATGTACGGCGGCAACGGCAGGCGCCCGGCCTTGAGCAGCCAGGACTCGAGCACGTCGCCCACGTGGAAGCGCAGGTGGTAGAAGCCCCCGTCGCGGTCCAGCACCTCGGCCTCGCCGCCGGCATCGAGCAGGATCCGCGAGCCCGGCTTCGGCGCCTTGCTCGCGCCCACCTGCGCGCGCGCCTCGTTGCCGGGCAGCAGGCGCTCAATCAGGATCTCCACCCGGCCGCCGCTCTGCTTGTGCCCGAACAGGCGCGCCGGGATCACCCGTGTGTCGTTGAACACCAGCAGGTCGCCGGGGCGCAGCCACTCTGGCAGGTCGCGCACGTGCGCATCCACGAACGGGGCATCGCCCGGCGGCACCACCAGCATCCGGCTCGCCGAGCGCTCCGGCAGCGGCTCCTGGGCGATCAGCTCCGGCGGCAGGTCGTAATGGAAATCGGACTTCTTCATCGGGAAATTGTAGGCCGCGCAAGCTCCTCCCCCCCCCACCTGCCGGGAAAGTAAAGCCCCTCCCCCCGCTCGCACAAAGCGCTACCCCTCCCCCCGCACGCACAAAGAGCCGC
>Ga0207874_1000173_pt1 | contig 98652 bp, 92 predicted proteins | sample HigsolmetaAR201D_FD_184833 | JGI IMG/M metagenome (GOLD analysis project Ga0207874, IMG submission 184833) | Ionic liquid and high solid enriched microbial communities from the Joint BioEnergy Institute, USA - AR20-1-D (SPAdes) (version 2) ...
GGCCTGCTTGAGGATCGAGACGATCTGGGTCTCGGTGAAACGGGACTTCTTCATGGAACCTCCTGGCTGGGGAAAACATGCCAGAAAGTTCTACTTATGGGGTGTCTGCGGATCGGGGAAGCTTACGTGGCGGCCGCCGCGTGTCCCGAGCCGGGCCGCCCCGAGGCGCCAGGCCGCTGCCCGCCCTTTTCCTGTCGCCCGGGCCCCTGACAGGGCGCCCGGCGCGCCTCCTTCGCGTCACGTGCCAAGGGGCGCCGCGCCCGGCCGGAGCGGAACTTCTCCCCGGCGCCGCCGTCATGGCCTCCGCAGGCCGTGGACTGACCTGACGCAAGCCCCGCCCCCGCTGCCCGGGCGACACTGCCGCCGCCTTCGCACAGCCCGCATCCCTCAGGACCGGGCCGGCCCTGGCCTGGGCCGCCGGGCGGGGTGTTTGGTTGGGTCTATCGCGGTAATATAGAAACTCTATATTACAATGCTTGCTCTATTAGCCATAGGCTATAAAATCAAGTCTCACCATCACTTCCTTCTTTCCTCAACCAACGGAGACGCCACATGTCCCTCATCAACACCAAAGTCCAGCCGTTCAAGGTCCAGGCTTTCCATCAAGGCAAGTTCGTCGAGATCACCGAGAAGAACCTGCAAGGCAAGTGGTCCGTCGTGATCTTCATGCCGGCGGCCTTCACCTTCAACTGCCCGACCGAAGTCGAGGACGCGGCTGACAACTACGCCGAGTTCCAGAAGGTCGGCGCCGAGGTCTACGTCGTGACCACCGACACCCACTTCTCGCACAAGGTGTGGCACGAGACCAGCCCGGCCGTGGGCAAGGCCCAGTTCCCGCTGATCGGCGACCCGACCCACCAGCTGACCCGCGCCTTCGGCGTGCACATCGAGGAAGAAGGCCTGGCGCTGCGCGGCACCTTCGTGATCAACCCCGAAGGCGTCATCAAGACGATGGAAGTCCACGACAACGCCATCGCGCGTGACGTCAAGGAAACCCTGCGCAAGCTGAAGGCCGCCAAGTACGTCGCCGAGCACCCGAACGAAGTCTGCCCGGCCAAGTGGAACGAAGGCGCCAAGACCATCGCTCCGTCGCTGGACCTGGTCGGCAAGATCTAAGCCGGCCGCGCCAGGGAGGTGGCCTTGCGGCCACCTCCTGCCGGAACCGCCCGGGCATGGCCTTGCGCCATGCCCGCTCCCCCACCGAACCAGAAAGCCATCCGAATGCTTGACGCCAACGTCAAATCCCAACTGAAGAGCTACCTGGAACGCCTGCAGCACCCCATCGAGCTGGTGGCCACGTTCGACGCGAGCCCGGCCAGCGCCGAGATGCGCGCGCTGCTCGACGACATCCGGGAGTGCTCGGACAAGGTCAGCCTGCGGGAAGACGCTGAGCAGGCGCTCAAGCCTTCGTTCGGCATCGCCCCGGCTGCGGGTGAAACGCCGCGCGTGCGCTTCGCCGGCCTGCCGATGGGCCACGAATTCACCTCCCTGGTGCTGGCGCTGCTGCAGGTCGGCGGCCACCCGCCCAAGGTCAGCGAAGACGTCATCGAACAGATCCGCGCGCTGGACGAGCCGCTGCACTTCGAGACCTTCATCTCGCTGACCTGCCACAACTGCCCGGACGTGGTGCAGGCGCTGAACCTGATGGCGGTGCTCAACCCGAAGATCACCAGCACCATGATCGACGGCGCGCTGTTCCAGGAAGAAGTGCAGCGCCGCGAGATCATGGCCGTGCCGACGGTGTTCCTCAACGGCAAGCCCTTCGCCGCCGGCCGCATGGTCATCGAGGAGATCCTCGCCAAGCTGGACACCGGCAATGCCGAGAAGGAAGCCGCCAAGCTGAGCGCGCGTGATCCGTTCGACGTGCTGGTCGTCGGCGCCGGCCCCGCGGGCGCCGCCGCGGCCGTGTACGCCGCGCGCAAGGGCATCCGCACCGGCATCGTCGCCGACCGCTTCGGCGGACAGGTCAACGACACGCTGGGCATCGAGAACTTCATCTCCGTGCTCAAGACGGAGGGTCCGCGGTTCGCCGCCGACCTCGAGGCGCACGTGCGCCACTACGACGTCGACGTGATGAACCTGCAGCGCGCCGCGCGCGTCGTCCCGGCCGAAAAGCCGGGCGGGCTGATCGAGGTGCACCTCGAGAACGGCGGCGTGCTCAAGTCGCGCAGCCTGGTCATCGCCACCGGCGCGCGCTGGCGCAACGTCAACGTGCCGGGCGAACAGGAATACCGCAACAAGGGCGTGGCCTACTGCCCGCACTGCGACGGCCCGCTGTTCAAGGGCAAGCGCGTCGCGGTGATCGGCGGCGGCAACTCGGGCATCGAGGCGGCCATCGACCTGGCGGGCATCGTCTCGCACGTGACCGTGCTGGAGTTCGCCGACAAGCTGCGCGCCGATGCCGTGCTGGTCGACAAGCTGCACAGCCTGCCCAACGTGACGGTGCTGACCAACGCGCAGACCACCGAGATCACGGGCGACGGCTCGCGGGTCAACGGCCTGACGTACCGCGACCGCGTCAGCGGCGAGGAGACGCACCTCGAGCTCGAGGGCATCTTCGTGCAGATCGGCCTGGTGCCCAACAGCGAATTCGTCAAGGGCACGCTGGAGCTGAACCGCTTCGGCGAGATCCTGGTCGACGCGAAGTGCCAGACCAACGTGCCGGGCATCTTCGCCGCCGGCGACGTGACCGACGTGCCGTACAAGCAGATCATCATCTCCGCCGGCGAAGGCGCCAAGGCGGCCCTCAGTGCCTTCGACTACCTGATCCGTACCCCTGTGTGATGAGGGCAGCACGGCGCTGAAGGAAGTGGGCGCCGCTCTCGTCCTGTTGCCGGCCGCCTTGGCGATGCGCTGAGGCGGCTTTTTTTTGCCCGCCCTCGCCCGGCGCGGGAAAATCCCGCCCGTCGGGCCAGGTCCTGATCGCCCCGCTGCCAGGACACCCGGCCCCTCCACGAGGAGCCCCATGAGCACGTTGCTGCGCGCCCTCCAGTCCGACATCACCACGCTGGCCGTCGACGCGATCGTCAACGCCGCCAACCCGACGCTGCTGGGCGGCGGCGGGGTCGACGGGGCGATCCATCGCGCCGCGGGGCCGCAGCTGCTCGAGGAATGCCGGCAGCTGGGCGGCTGCGAGGTGGGCGACGCGAAGCTGACGCAGGGATACCGCCTGCCGGCCAGGGCGGTGATCCACACGGTGGGGCCGATCTGGCGCGGCGGGCAGGACGGCGAGCCGCAGCGGCTGGCCTCGTGCTACCGGCGCTGCCTGGAGATCGCCGACGGCGCGGGCTTTCGCTCGCTGGCCTTCCCGTCGATCAGCACCGGGGTCTACGGCTACCCCGTCGAGCCGGCGGCGCGCATCGCGGTGGCGACGGTTTCGGCCTACCTGCAGGCGCGGCAGGGCGCGACGTCGCTCGAGGAGGTGATCTTCTGCTGCTACTCGGCCGCTCACCTCGCCTGCTACGAGCGCCTGCTGCAGCGCGCCTGACCGCCACCGGCAGCGGCGGCGCCGTCTTCACGCGGGGTACAGGCCCAGCACCCGCGCCTTCAGCCGCACCAGGCCGAGCAGCGCGTCGATGTGGGGGGTGGCCAGCCCGAGCTTGCGGGCGATCTCGTGCACGACGGTGAGCAGCGCGTCCAGCTCGATCGGGCGGCCGGCCTCGACGTCCTGCAGCATCGAGGTCTTGAACGCGCCGAGCTTGCGCGTGACCGCGTTGCGGTCCTCGCCGCTTTGCGCAATCGGGCAGCCGATGCGCGCGCCGATCGCCTGCGCCTCGGCCATCACGTCCAGGCAGAAGCGGTTCACCAGCGGGTCGTCGAGGATGCGGTCGCAGGTGGCGCCGGTCAGGGCCGAGACGGGGTTCATCGTCATGTTGCCCCACAGCTTGTACCAGATGTCCTTCTGGATGCCCTCCGAGGCCTGCGCCTCGAACCCGGCCTCGCACAGCAGGCGCACCAGCGCGTCGACCCGGGCACTCGCGCCGCCGCGCGCCTCGCCGAGGATCAGGCCGGCGCCGAAGCCGTGACGCACCAGCCCGGGCTCGGGCGTCGAGCAGGTGGCGTGCACCACCGCGCCGACCACCTGCTGCGCGGGAATCGCGGCCGCGATGCGGCCGTCCGGGTCCAGGCTGTCCAGGCGCATCCCCGCCTGGGCGCCGCCGATGCCCTCGAAGAACCACCAGGGCACGCCGTTCATCGCGGTCAGCACCACGGTACCCGGCCCGAGCAGCGGCCCGATGCCGGCCGCGACGCTGGGCATCGCCGGCGCCTTGACCGCGACGACCACCAGGTCCTGCACGCCGAGCGCAGCCGGATCCTCGCTGACCTGCGCGACCGGTGCCTGCTCCAGCCCCTGCGCGGTCTGCAGCCGCCAGCCGTGCGTGCGCAGCGCCTGTGCCGTCGCGCCGCGCGCCACCGCGCTGACGGGCAGTCCCTGGCGGGCCAGCCGGGTGCCGAGGAAACCGCCGATGGCGCCGGCGCCGTAGATGCAGATCTTCATCGCGACATCACTGGATCGAAACACGCAGGGGCCGGTCCGACATGCGCCGGCCGGGGCGCGGAGCACTCTATCATCAGGCGAATCTTCGTGACCCTGGCTGTGCCCGCTTCGACACCCGCCCCCCTCTCCCGCCGGCTGCGCGACTCCTGGGTCGCCACCGTTTCCCCGCTCACCCTGCGCCAGGACCTGGTCGCCGGCCTGCTCGGCGCGCTGCTGGTGCTGCCGCAAGGCATCGCGTTCGCGACCCTGGCCGGGCTGCCGCCGCAGTACGGGCTGTACACGGCCATCGTGCCGTGCATCGTCGCGGCGCTGTTCGGATCGAGCCGCCACGTGGTGTCCGGCCCCACCAACGCGAACTCGCTGGCGCTGTTCGCGATGCTCTCGCCGCTGGCCGCGCCGTTCACCCCGTCGTACATCGAGCTGGCGCTGGTGGTGACGGTGCTGGTGGGCGTGATGCAGGCCCTCATCGGCGGGTTGCGGCTGGGCACGCTGGCGAACTTCATCTCGCCGGCCGCCCTGCTGGGCTTCACCTCGGGTGCGGCGGTGCTGATCGCGGTCCACGCGCTGAAGGACCTGCTCGGCTTCGGCGCCGAGGCGGGCAGCAGCGCGCCCGCGGTGCTGCAGCATGTCGTGACGCACCTCGGGCAGGCACAGCCGGCCGCGCTGCTGGTGGGCGGCGTGACGCTCGCCGCGGCGCTGGCGGTGCGCCACCTCCGGCGCGGCTGGCCCTACCTGCTGGTCGGCCTGGCCGCAGGCACGCTGTGCGCCGCGCTGCTGGCCGGCCGCGACGGCGCCGCGGCGGTGCGCACGCTGGGCGCGCTGCCTTCGGCTCTGCCCGCCTTCCACGTGCCCGAGGTCGACTGGCAGGCCGTGCCGGAGCTGGTGGGCCTGGCGTTCGCGCTGACCATCGTCGCGCTGGGCCAGTCGATCTCGATCGCCAAGGCGGTGGCCGCGCGCAGCGGGCAGCGCATCGACGCGAACCGCGAGTTCATCGGCCAGGGGCTGTCCAACATCGTCGGCGGCTTCTTCTCGTGCTACGTCTCGTGCGGCTCGCTGAACCGCTCGGTGCCCAACCTGGAAGCCGGCGCGCGCACGCCGCTGGCGGCGGTGTTCTCGGCGCTGTGGCTGCTCGGGCTGGTGGCGCTGAGCGCCGGGGCGCTGGCGCGCATCCCGTTCGCGGCCATCGCCGGGCTGCTGTTGCTGGTGGCCTGGACGCTGTTCGACCTGCCGCGCTGGCGGCGCCTGGCGCGGCTCAACCGCACCGAGTTCGGCATCGCGGCGGCGACGCTGGCGGCCACGGTGGCGATCCGGCTCGAGATCGCGATCCTGCTCGGCACCATCCTGTCGCTGGTCAGCTACCTGTACCGCACCTCGCGGCCGGCGATGCGCACGATGGGCTTCGACACCATGGCGCCGGAGCGCCCGTTCGTCGTGGTCGACGACACGCCCCAGGCGCTGCCCGAGTGCCCGCAGGTCAAGCTGCTGCGCATGGAAGGCTCGGTGTACTTCGGCGCCGTGCAGCACGTGGCCGACCGGCTGCACGAGCTGCGCGCCGCGCCGGACGCCCCGCGCCACCTGCTGGTGATGGCCAAGAGCATGAACTTCATCGACCTGGCCGGCGACGAGCTGTGGCAGGCGGAGCTGATGGCGCGCCGCGCACAGGGCGGCGACCTGTACTTCCACCGCCCGCGCCCGCAGGTGATGCAGATGTGGCAGCGCACCGGCTTCCTCGAGCTGCTGGGGCGCGACCATGTCTTCCCGGACAAGCGCACCGCGATCGCGACCATCTTCGGCAAGCTGGACCCGCGCATCTGCGCCGCCTGCCGCGCGCGCGTGTTCTGGGAATGCAAGGACGCGCCCTACACTCCTGCGCCGTCCGATGCTGCGGTGCCGCCAAAGGACAGGAGCTCAGGCGACCCGGCGCCGGCCGGCCTCGACCGCCCGCAGGGCGCGTGACAGCGCCTCGACCGCGGCATCGACCTGCGCCTCGGTGATGACGAGCGGCGGGGCGAAGCGCACCACGGTGTCGTGCGTGTCCTTGCTCAGCACGCCCTCGCGCATCAGCGCCTCGCACACCGTGCGCGCCGGCGCGAACCCCGGGTCGATCTCGACGCCGATCAGCAGCCCGCGGCCGCGCACCTCGGCGATCGCCGGGTGGCGCAGCGCCGCCAGCTGCGCCATGAACTGCGCGCCGCGCACGCGCGCCTGTTCCGCAAGCCGCTCGCGCTCCAGCAGCTGCAGCGCGGCCAGCCCCACCGCCGCGGCCAGGGGGTTGCCGCCGAAGGTGCTGCCGTGGTCGCCCGGCGTGAAGACGGCCATCACGTCCTCGCGCGCGACGAAGGCCGACACCGGCAACAGCCCGCCGCCCAGCGCCTTGCCCAGCGTCACGCCGTCGGGCTTCACGCCTTCCAGGTCGCAGGCCAGGCGCGCGCCGGTGCGCCCCAGGCCGGTCTGCACCTCGTCGCAGATCAGCAGCACGTCGCAGCGGGTGCACAGCTCGCGCGCGGCGCGCAGGTAGCCTTCGGGCGGCACGACAATGCCGGCCTCGCCCTGGATCGGCTCGACGAAGAACGCCACGGTGTGCGGCGTGATGGCGCGCTCCAGCGCCGCGATGTCGCCGTACGGCACCTGCACGAAGCCCGGTGCGAACGGCCCGAAGCCGTCGCGGTACTGCGCCTCGCTGGAGAAGCCCACGATGGTGGTGGTGCGGCCGGCGAAGTTGCCGTGCGGCACGATGATCTGCGCCTGGTCCTGCGGCACGCCCTTGACCTTGTAGCCCCACTTGCGGGCGGCCTTGATCGCGGTCTCGACCGCCTCGGCGCCGGTGTTCATCGGCAGCGCGCGGTCCAGCCCCGTGGTGCGGCACAGCTGCTCGAGGAAGGGGCCGAGCCGGTCGGTGTGGAAGGCGCGCGAGGTGATCGCCAGGCGCTGCGCCTGCTGCACCAGCACGGCCACCAGCTCCGGATGGCTGTGGCCGAAGCTCACCGCCGAGTAGGCGGACATCATGTCGAGGTACCGGCGGCCGTCCTCGTCCCACAGGTACACCCCCTCGCCGCGCGTCAGCACGACGGGCAGCGGGGCGTAGTTGCGGGCGCCGTAGCGGTCTTCGAGGGCCATGGCGGTCGAGGTGGTGGTCATCGTCGTGCTCTCGCAAGATGGTCCAAGGGGTGCTCCCACCATCGACTCTAGGCAGCGGCACGCGAAATTTGCGTTCCTGTTCCTTTGCTCCTAGCATGGCTTGCGAAACAAACGTGCATGGAGGAGGCCCCATGGCGGGAGCAGCTCTGGACGCCATCGACCGGCGCATCCTGCAGGTGCTGCAGGAGGACGGGCGCGCATCCAACGTGGAACTCGCGCAGCGGGTGCACCTGTCGGCCCCGCAATGCCTGCGCCGCGTGCGCGCGCTGGAGGAGCGCGGCGTGATCCTCGGCTACACCGCCCGCGTCGACCGCGAGGCACTCGGCTACGGCGTGATGGCCTACGTCAACCTCAACATCGACCGCGAGCAGTTCGGCCGCGTGCGCGAGCTGGAGCAGGTGCTGCGTTCGTTCCCGGAGATCATCGAATGCCACTGCATCTCGGGCGACCACGACTACCTGCTGAAGGTGGTGGCGCGCGACCTGAAGTCGCTGTCGCAGTTCCTCACCGACCGGCTGATGCAGGTGCCGGGCGTGGACGACGTGCGCTCGATGATCTGCATGGAGGAGATCAAGCCGGGCGCGCCGCTGCCGGTGGACGCGGCCTGACGGCGCTCAGGTCACGCGGTCGATGCGCTTGGCGAGCACCACCGAAGTGGTCGTCTTGACCACACCTTCCACCTCGCCGATCTCGTCGAGCAAGGCGTCCAGCCGCTCGGGCGTCCCGGCGCGCAGCCAGGCCACGTAGTCGTACTCGCCGCTGACGGTGCACAGCTGGCGCACCTCGGGCATGCGCGACAGGCGCTGCACCACGTCGCGGCCGGAACGCGGCTGCACCGTGATGCCCACGTAGGCTTGCAGGCCCGCGCCTTCCACCTCCTGGCCCAGCCGCACCGTGTAGCCGACGATCACGCCCTGCTGCTCCAGGCGGGCCAGGCGGGCCAGCACCGTGGTGCGAGCCACCCCGAGCCGGCGTGCCAGCCGGGCCGCGCTCTCGCGTGCGTTGGCCTGCAGCAGGGCGAGCAGCTCGCGGTCCAGCGGATCGAGGGTCTTCATCGGCGCCTCCTGACGTTTCGTCATCCCATGCTGACGAAGCGTCAGTCTAGCCCGCGATCCCGACGTTATCGCGCTATCTTCTGACAACGACGCTGCCTAGACTGGCCCTCATCCACCCCGAGGAGACCGTCATGCGCATCGTCCTGCTCGGTGCCGGCCACATCGGCCGCGCGATCGCCCGCCTGCTCGGCGACAGCGGCGACTACCGCGTCACGCTGGTGGACCGCGACGAAGCCGCGCTGCACGGCCTGGCCCGCGAGGCCGTCGAGACGCGGGTGGTCGACAGCGCCGACCTCGCGCGCCTGGCGCCGCTGATGCGCGGCCACGACGCGGTCGTCAATGCCTTGCCCTACCACTTCGCGGTCCCCGTTGCGACGCTGGCGCGCGAAGTGGACTGCCACTACTTCGACCTGACCGAGGACGTGGCCTCCACGCGCGCGATCCGGCGCCTGGCCGAAGGCGCGCCCACCGCCTTCATGCCGCAGTGCGGGCTGGCGCCCGGCTTCGTCGGCATCGTCGCGCACCACCTCGCGCAAGGCTTCGAGGTGCTGCACGAGGTGAAGATGCGCGTCGGCGCGCTGCCGGCCTTCCCGGGCAACCGGCTCAAGTACAACCTGACCTGGAGCGTGGACGGGCTCGTCAACGAGTACTGCCGCCCCTGCGAGGCGATCCGCGACGGCCAGCGCGTCGAGCTGCTGCCGCTCGAAGGCCTGGAGCATTTCTCGCTGGACGGTGTCGAATACGAGGCCTTCAACACCTCGGGCGGGCTGGGCACGCTGTGCGAGACGCTGGCAGGGAAAGTGCGCACGCTGGACTACAAGTCGGTACGCTATCCGGGACACGGCGAGCTGATGAAGTTCCTGCTCGAGGAGTTGCAGCTGCGCGCCGACCCCGAGACGCTGAAGGGGCTGCTGCGGCGCAGCGTGCCGGCCACGATGCAGGACGTGGTGCTGGTGTTCGTCAGCGTCAGCGGCCTGCGCGACGGCCAGCTGGTGCAGGAGGTGTTCGCGCGCAAGATCTTCGCCGACCGGCACGGGCCGGCGCCGGCCAGCGCGATCCAGATCACCACCGCGGCCGGCCTGTGCGCGGTGCTGGACCTGTTCCGGGACGGGCAGCTGCCTGCGCGCGGCTTCATCCGCCAGGAGCAGGTCGCGCTGCCGGCCTTGCTCGCCAACCGGTTCGGGCAGGTGTACGCGCAGTCGGGCCGGATCGAATCGGTGGCCTGAGCGCTGCACCGAGGAGGACAACGCATGCACACGCGGATCGACGCACTGATGGCTGCCCTGGGCGTGCCACAGCAGGCCTGGCACGACGGCGAGATCACCAGCTGCTCGCCGATCGATGGCCGGCCGCTGGGCCGCGTGCGGCGCGCCGACGCCGAGGCGGTGCGGCAGGCCGTGGGACGCGCGCAGGCCGCCTTCCTGCGCTGGCGCGACGTGCCGGCCCCGCGCCGCGGCGAGCTGGTGCGCCTGCTCGGCGAGGAGCTGCGCCGCCACAAGCGCGAGCTGGGGCGGCTGGTCTCGCTGGAAGTCGGCAAGATCGCCGCCGAGGGCGAAGGCGAGGTCCAGGAGATGATCGACATCTGCGACTTCGCGGTCGGCCTGTCGCGCCAGCTGCACGGGCTGACCATCGCCTCCGAGCGCCCCGGGCACCGGATGATGGAAACTTGGCACCCGCTCGGCGTCGTGGGCGTCATCACCGCGTTCAACTTCCCCGTGGCGGTGTGGTCGTGGAATGCGGCGCTGGCGCTGGTGTGCGGCAATGCGGTGCTCTGGAAGCCCTCGGAGAAGGCACCGCTGTGCGCGCTGGCGGTGCAGGCGCTGTTCGAACGCGCCTGCCGGGCCTGGGGCGACGCGGCGCTGGCCGCGCTGTCGCAACCGGTGATCGGGCTGGCCGATGCCGGCGAGGCGCTGGCCGACGATGCGCGCGTCGCACTGGTCTCGGCCACCGGCAGCACCCGCATGGGCCGCGCAGTGGCGCCGCGCGTCGCGCAGCGCTTCGGCCGCTGCCTGCTCGAGCTGGGTGGCAACAACGCGATCGTCGTCGCCCCCTCGGCCGACCTGGAACTCGCCACGCGCGCGATCGTGTTCGCCGCGGTCGGCACCGCCGGGCAGCGCTGCACGACGGCCCGGCGGCTGATCGTGCATGCCAGCGTGTACGACGAACTCCTGCGACGCCTGCAACGCGCCTATGCCGGCGTGCGCATCGGCCATCCGCTCGAGCCGGGCGTGCTGATGGGGCCGCTGATCGACCAGGCCGCCTACGAGGCGATGCAGCGCGCGCTGGACCAGGCACGCGCCGAAGGCGGCACGGTGCATGGCGGCGAACGCGTGCTGGCCGGGCAGTACCCGGCGGCGTGGTACGTGAGGCCGGCGCTGGTGGAGATGCCGGCGCAGACGGAGGTGGTGCGGCGCGAGACCTTCGCCCCCATCCTCTACGTGCTGCGCTATGGCGACCTGGACCAGGCGCTGGCGCTGCACAACGAGGTGCCGCAGGGGCTGTCGTCGGCAATCTTCACGAACGACCTGCGCGAGGCCGACCTGTTCCTGTCCGCACGCGGCTCGGACTGCGGCATCGCCAACGTCAACATCGGCACTTCGGGCGCCGAGATCGGCGGCGCCTTCGGCGGCGAGAAGGAGACCGGCGGCGGGCGCGAATCGGGCTCGGACGCCTGGAAACAGTACATGCGGCGCGCGACCAACACGATCAACTACTCGCGCGACCTGCCGCTCGCGCAGGGCATCCGCTTTGACCTGTGAGGCGGCGATCGCGGCCCGGGACTGGCACACTCTGCCCTCTCGGGACACGTTCGACGAAAGGATCCACGATGAACCAGACCTTCGAGGTGCAGGGCATGAGCTGCCAACACTGCGTGCGCGCCGTCACCCAGGCCGTGCAGCGCCTGGACCCGCAGGCCCGGGTCGCGGTGTCGCTGGAGCAGGGCAAGGTCGAGGTGGACAGCACCCAGCCCCGCGAAGCGATCGCCCGCGCCATCGCCGACGAGGGCTACCAGGTCTCGGCCTGACGCCTGCGCGGTTTTTGATACCGCGCCGTAACGGCCTGCCGCCACAATCGCGGCCATGGACCAGACCACCGCCCCGCCGTTGCGCTGGGGCCTGCTCGGGGCAGGCCGCATCACCGAAGGCGCGCTGATTCCGGCGCTGCGCGCACAGGGCGCCGCCCTGGTGGCGATCGGCTGCCGCGACGCGGCGCGCGGGCAGGACTACGCGCAGCGGCACGGCATCCCGCATGCCCTGTCGTATGCCGACCTGCTCGCACGCGAGGACATCGACGCGGTCTACATCGGACTGCACAACAGCGCCCACCTGCCGTGGACGCTGGCCGCACTGGCCGCGGGCAAGCACGTGCTGTGCGAGAAGCCGCTGGCACTGGACGCCGGCGAGGTGCGCCGCATGCAGCAGGCGCAGGCCGCCAGCGGCCGGCTGGTGCACGAGGCCTTCATGTACCGCTACCACCCGCAGATCGAGCGCCTGTGCGCGCTGGTGCACGGCGGCGAGCTGGGCGAGCTGCAGGCGATGCGCGGGGCCTTCGGCTTCCGCCTGGACCGCGCGCAGGACAGCCGCTGGGACCCGACGCTGGGCGGCGGCGCGCTGTACGACGTCGGCTGCTACCCCTTGAGCCTGATGCGGCTGCTCACCGGCGCCCGCCCGCAGGTGCACGACGTGCGGGCACGCCGCGGCGGCCAGGGCGTGGACGTGCTGGCGCACGTCGTGCTCGGCTTCGGCGAGGTGCTCGGGCACTTCGATTGCGGCTTCTCGCTGCCGGCGCTGGATGCGTACTTCGAGGTCATCGGCACGCGCGGCAGCGCGCGCCTGACCCATCCGTTCCTCGCCAAGGGCATCGAGACGGAGCTGGTCGTGCGCATCGGCGAGACGCAGCGCACCGAGCGCTTCGCTGCGGTCGACCCTTACCGGCTGATGGTCGCGCACTTCGAGCGCGCGGTGCGCGGCCACGCTGCGCTGCGCTGGGGCCTCGACGATGCCCTGGAGCAGGCCGAGGCCCTGGACGCGATCTTCGCGCGGCTGCAGTGGAGCGAGGCGCGCTAGCGCCGCCGCGCCGCTAGTCGAACAGCCACCAGACGGCCCCCAGGCTCAGCGCCGGCACGAACAGCAGCATCGCCACGCGCAGCACGTCGCTGAGCAGGAAGGGCAGCACGCCCTTGTAGGTCTCGACCATCGGCACGTCCTTGCAGATGCTGTTGACCACGTACACGTTCAGGCCCACGGGCGGGGCGATCAGGCCGATCTGCACCACCATCAGCACCAGCACGCCGAACCAGATCGCCTTTTCCTGCAGGTCCAGGTTCCACAGCTCCAGGCCCATGATGGCGGGGAACAGCACCGGGATGGTCAGCAGCACCATCGACAGCTCGTCCATCACGCAGCCGAGGATCACGTAGAACACCAGCACGCAGGCCACCACGACCAGCGGCGCGATGTCCAGGCCGGCGACCCACTGCGCGAGGTTGGCCGGCATCTGCGTCAGCGCGAGCGACGCGTTCATCATGTCGGCGCCGAGGAAGATCATGAACACCATCGCCGAGGTCTCGGCCATGCCGAGGAAGGCATTCCGGATCCCCTGCAGCGTCAGCTCGCGCTTGACGAGCCCGGCAACGAAGGTGCCGAGCGCACCGACCGCCGCGCCCTCGGTGGGCGTGAACACGCCGAGGTAGATGCCGCCGAACACGACCACGAAGACGGTCGCGATCGGCCACACGCCGGCCAGCGCCTTCCAGCGCTCGCCCCAGGGCAGCGGCTCGGCCGGCTGCGCGAGGTCGGGCCGTACGCGGCAGTAGATCGCGGTGACCACGATGTAGCCGAGCGCCGCGATCATCCCCGGCACGAAGGCGGCGGCGAACAGCTTGGCGATGTTCTGCTCGGTGAGGATGGCATAGACCACCAGCGGCACCGACGGCGGGATCAGGATGCCCAGCGAGCCGCTGGTCGCCAGCACGCCGGTCGACAGCCGCCCGGCATAGCCGTGCGCCTTCATCTCGGGGTAGGCCACCTGGGCGATGGTGGCCGAGGTCGCGACCGACGAGCCGCACACCGCGCCGAACGCCGCCGCGGCCATCACCGCCGCCATGCCCAGCCCGCCGCGGATGTGCCCGATGAAGGCCGCCGCGGCCCGGAACAGGTCGCGCGACAGTCCGCCCTGGGTGGCGAACTGGCCCATCAGCAGGAACAGCGGGATGACCGACAGGTCGTAGACCGTCAGCCGTGCGACCGCCGAGCCCTTGAGCGTGTTGAGCAGCGCGAGGTCGCTGGTCATCGCCCAGTAGCCGATCGCCCCCGGGATGAACATCGCCGCGGCGATGGGCACGCGCAGCGCCATCAGCACGAGCATCGCGGAGAACATCACGATGCCGATCGTGGTACCGCTCATGCCACGCCCCCGGGATTCCAGGGCCGGTCACGCAGCTGTGCCCAGGCCTGGCACAGCGCGATCACCAGCGTCAGCGCGAAGCCCGGCGCGAGCACGGCGTAGACCACCCACATCGGCAGCCCGAGGATCATGGAGGTCTCGCGCGCCTCCAGCACCGACTGTGCCCCCACTGCGGTGCGCCAGGCCAGCAGCGCCATCATGGCCGACAGCAGCACCGCGCCGATGCCGTCCAGCACGGCCTGCGTGCGGCGCCCGGCGCGCGCGGTGAAGAAGTCGACGATGATGTTGCCGCCGTTGAGCTGGCACCACGGCAGGCACAGCGAGATGCACAGCGCGGTACCGAACTGGGTGAGCTCGAAGTCGCCGTGCAGCGGTGTGGACCACAGGGAACGACCGGCAATGCTCACCACCGTGAGCACTGCCACCGCGCCGGCGCACAGTCCGCCCACCAGCGCGAACCACTGCGCCGTCAAGCGTAGCAAGGTCAGCATGGAAACTCCCGGGGCGATGGCCAGAGCAGCTGGTGTCGCCCCGTCACCATGCCGCCCGGTCTGCGTCGTTGGATGCCGGCACGGCCCGCCCGCGGCGGGCGCCGCGGGTCGCCGGGCCACCCGCATGCTGCCGCGCGGGACAGGCCCGCACCGCGCTCACTTGCGGTACTTGTCCAGCAGGTCGCGCGCGTCCTGCAGCATCTGCTTGCCGGGCAGGCCGGCCTTCTCCATCGCCGCGACCCATTCGTCGTACAGCGGCGCGGAGGCCTTGACCCAGTTCTCGAGCTCGGCATCAGGCAGCATGTAGAAGGTGTTGCCACGTTCCTCGGCCGGCTTGCGGCCCGGTGCGCGCGCCTCGTCCCAGGTCTTGCCGGCAATCGCCGCGAAACCCGCGCCGCTGTTGCGGTCGATCACGGCCTTCAGGTCGGCCGGCAGGCTCTCGTACTTCGCCGGGTTCATCGCGATGACGAACACCGAGGTGTACAGCGCCGGCTTGTTCAGCGGCGTCTCGGTGTGGTACTTGACCATCTCGTGCAGCTTGACCGAGGGGATCACCTCCCAGGGCAGCACGAAGCCGTCGATCACGCCCTTGTTGACCGCCTCGGCCACGGCCGGCAACGGCATCGCCACCGGCGTGGCGCCCAGGGTGGCCAGCAGCTTGTTGGTCTGGCGCGTCGGCGCACGCATCTTCAGGCCCTTGAAGTCGGCCAGCGTCCTGATCTGCTTGTCGCGGGTGTGCACGTAGCCCTGCTCGTGCACCGCGAACATCAGCGGCTTGACCCCGGCGAACTCCTTCTGCGCGTACTTCTGGTAGAAGTCCCAGGCCGCCTTGGAGCCCGCCTCGGCCGAGCTGGTCATGAACGGCAGTTCGAACACCTCCATGATGGGGAAGCGCCCCGCCGTGTAGCCGGGCAGCGTGAAGACCAGGTCGACCACGCCGTCCTTCGCCTGGTCGATCAGCTGGGCAGGCGTGCCGCCCAGTTGCATGGCCGGGAAGATCTGGCACTTCAGGCGGTTGTTGGACTCTGCTGCCAGCCGGTCACACCAGGGTTGCAGGATCTTGGTGGGCGGCATGGCCTGGGGGTTCCAGAAGTGGTGCACCTTGAGCGTCACTTCCTGGGCCTGGGCCCCGAAGCTGGCCCCCAGGGCCGTCAGGGCGAGAGCGCAAAGTCTGCGGAACGTCTTCATGGCTTTTGTCTCCTGTTGTTGGAACCGGCGGATCGGATGACCGCCTGCTTCTCCTCGTCGTGGCGGAGCCCCGCCAACTCTGGTTTTCCGTCGGCCACGCGCCCCCGCGGCGCCCCCTCAGGGCGACAGCGGCACGGCCGGCAGCACGGTGCCGGCGCAGTCGCCGAAGCCGATGCGCCGGAACCCCGGCCGCTCGGCGTGGGCGCGCAGCACCACGGTGTCGCCGTCGCGCAGGAAGGTGCGCGTCTCGCCGTTGGACAGCCGCAGCTCCTGCTTGCCGCCGGCGGTCAGCTCCAGCAGCGAGCCGCCCTGCTCGGGCGACGGCCCGGACTGCGTGCCGGTGCCCAGCAGGTCGCCTGGCTGCAGGTTGCAGCCGTTGATCGTGTGGTGCGCCAGCATCTGCGCGAGGGTCCAGTAGGCCGCGTCCTTGAAGTTGGAGCGCATCAGCCGCTCGGGCGGCAGCCCGGCCTCGCGCATCGCGGCGGTCTGCAGCCAGACCTCGAGCTTCAGGTCCAGCGCGCCGCGCTCGCGGTTCTCGGCCCCGTCGAGGTACGGCAGCGGCTGCGGCTCGCCCTCGGCGCGCACGAAGGGCGCGCGGAACGGCTCCAGCGCCTCCATCGTGACGATCCACGGCGAGATCGTGGTGGCGAAGTTCTTCGCGAGGAAGGGCCCCAGCGGCTGGTACTCCCAGGCCTGCAGGTCGCGCGCGGACCAGTCGTTGAGCAGCACCATGCCGAACAGGTGCTCCTCGGCCTCGGCCATCGGCACCGGGCGGCCGAGCGGGTTGCCCGGGCCGACGAAGGCGCCCAGCTCCAGCTCGTAGTCCAGGCGCCGGCACGGGCCGAACTCGGGCACGTCGGCCGCGCCCTTGATCTGCCCCTGCGGGCGATGGAAGGACTGGCCGCTGACGCCGATCGACGAGGTGCGCCCGTGGTAGCCGATCGGCACCCACTTGTAGTTGGGCATCAGCGGGTTGTCGGGACGGAACAGCTTGCCCACCGAGGTGGCATGGTGGATGCCGGTGTAGAAGTCGGTGTAGCCGTCGATGCGGCACGGCACGGCGAGCTCGACCGCGGACTGCGCCACCAGGCACGGCTGCAGCCGTGCCTGCTGCGCGCTGCCCTGGCGCAGCGCCTGCGACAGCGCGCGGCGCAGGCCCACGCGCACGCCGCGGCCCTGGGCCATGAAGGCGTTGAGCTGGCCCGGGGCGCAGGCCCTGAGCGCGGCGACCACGTCGTCGGGCAGCACGCCCGCGTCGGCGGCAGCCAGCAGGTCCACGACCTGGTCGCCGATCGCCACGCCGGGGCGGAAGCCCTCGGCGGAGCCGGCACGGCGGAACATGCCGATCGGCAGGTTCTGGATCGGGAAGTCGGTGGCCGGCGCATTGGCGCTCTCGACCCAGCTGGTCAGCGAGGCGTCGTGGGTGTCGTCAATGCGGTACATCATGCCCCCTTGAACTGGTCGCGCAGGCCCTGCCAGCACTCGGCGTAGCGGGTGTCGAGCGCGCCTGCGGCCATCGCGAACTCGGTCGGAACGAAACGGTAACGGCTTTCGAACATGAAGGCCATGGTGTTATCCAGCTTTTCAGGCACCAGCTTCGCGTTGCTGGCCTTCTCGAAGGCCTCGGTGTCGGGCCCGTGCGGCACCATGCAGTTGTGCAGCGAGGCGCCGCCCGGCTTGAAGCCTTCGGGCTTGGCATCGTACTGGCCGTAGACCAGCCCCATGAACTCGCTCATCACGTTGCGGTGGTACCACGGCGGACGGAAGGTGTCCTCGGCGACCATCCAGCGCGGCGGGAAGATCACGAAGTCGCAGTTCGCGGTGCCCGGGGTGTCCGACGGCGAGGTCAGCACCGTGAAGATGGACGGATCGGGATGGTCGAAGCTGACCGTGCCGATCACCATGAAGTTCGCCGTGTCGTACTTGTACGGCACCAGGTTGCCGTGCCAGGCCACCACGTTGAACGGTGACTGCACCAGCGACGCGATCCACAGCGCGCCGCCGAACTTCTTCACCAGCTCGTAGCCACCGGGCTCGCGCTCCCAGGCCGCCACGGGGGTGCGGAAGTCGCGCGGGTTGGCCAGCCCGTTGGAGCCGATCGGCCCCAGCTCGGGCAGCCGGAAGAAGGCGCCGTAGTTCTCGCAGACGTAGCCGCGCGACGGGCCGTCGGGCAGCGCCACCTTGAACACCATGCCGCGCGGCACGACGGCGATCTCGCCGGGACGCACCTCCATCACCCCCAGCTCGGTGGTGATCACCAGCCGGCCCTGCTGCGGCACGAACAGCATCTCGCCGTCGGCGTTGACGAAGGCGCGCCGCTGCATCGAGCGGTTGGCCAGGTACACGTGCGCCGCAATGCCGGCCTGCGCGTCGGCATCGCCGTTGGCGACGATGGTGCGCAGGCCGTCGACGAAGTCGGTCGGCGCCTCGGGGATGGGGAACGGGTTCCAGCGCAGCGGCTCGGGGCCTGCCTGCACGCCCCCGGCCGCCCCGGTGCGCCAGTACGGCTGCTCGTAGGGCCGGTAGCTGCCGCTGACCACCGAAGGCTGGCGGCGGTACATCCAGGTGCGGCGGTTGGCCGCGCGCGGCGCCGTGAAGGCGGTGCCGGACAGCAGTTCCGGGTACAGGTCGTACGGCGCGCGCTGCGGGCTGTTGCGCCCCTGCGGCAGCGCGCCGGGCAGCGCCTCGCTGGCGAACTCGTTGCCGAAGCCGGTGAGGTAGGAAAGGGTCGAGTCAGTCACGATCGGTGTCCAAACGTCGGAAGGAAGGTCAGGCCGGCTGCCCTGCGGCAGCCTCGGGGTGATTCAGCAGCACGCTGGCACGCGCGGCCTCCAGCGCCTGGCGCAGCACGGCCAGCTCGCCGATGTGGTTGGCCAGCAGCAGCACCAGCTTGGCGTTGAGCTCGTGGCTCTGCGCGGTGCTGAGGTCGCGGTGGGTCTCGATCAGCGCCTCGTAGAACTCGTCGGGCGCCTCCAGGTGCGGTTCGGTGATCAGGGTCGACATGGCATCAGCCTCCAGGCAGGCACAACGCCCGCCGCATCGCGCGCCCGAGCGCCGGCCCGTCGGGGCGCCGCCAGCGCGCGCAGACATGCTGGTCGGGGCGCAGCAGGTAGACCGTGCCGGGCGCGCCGTCGTAGCGCTGGGCCAGCAGCCCCTCGCGGTCTTCCAGCACCACCGCATCGGCCACGTCCGGGGCCGCGGCACCGCGGGGCACGACCACCAGCACCGCCAGCGGCGCCAGCCCCTGCGCGCCGGCGCGCAGCGCGGCCACCTGGGCCGCCGCGTCCGGCCCGCCGCCGAACAGCAGCGCGACGAAGCGGCTGCCGTGCAGCTCGCGCAGCAGCCAGCCGTCGCGGCCGTCCGCCAGGCGCCGCACCGGCGCGTCGGCCGCCGGCGCGCCCGGCACCAGGCCGGCGGCGAACGGCTCGGCATCGGGCGTGTTGAGCGGCGAGTCCTTCAGCACCGCCGGCACCGACAGCCGCCCGCTGTTGACCAGCCGGCGCGCGAACGGGTGCGTCTTGGACAGGTCCAGCACCGCGTCGCGGAACAGGCGGCTGACCTCGCTCTTGGGCGTGATGAAGTCGGTCGAGCGCGTCGAGTTGAGGATGTTCTCGTCGGCGGCGTACTCGCGCTCGCTCGCGTAGCTGTCGAGCAGCGCGTCGGGCGCCTGGCCGCGCAGCACCGCCGCCAGCTTCCAGGCGAGGTTCTCGGCATCCTGCACGCCCGAGTTCGCGCCGCGCGCGCCGAACGGCGAGACCAGGTGCGCCGCGTCGCCGGCGAACAGCACCCGGCCGTGGCGGAACTTCTCCATGCGCAGGCACGAGAAGGTGTAGACGCTGACCCATTCCAGCTCGAAGGGCTGTGCCTCGCCGAGCAGCGCGCGCACGCGCGGGATCACGTTCTCGGGCTGCTTCGCCGCCTCGGGGTCGGCGTCCCAGCCGAGCTGGAAGTCCACCCGCCAGACATGGTCCGGCTGCATGTGCAGCAGCACGCTCTGGTTGCGGTGGAACGGCGGGTCGAACCAGAACCAGCGCTCGGCCGGCGCGATGCGCGCCGGCACGCGGATGTCGGCGATCAGGAAGCGGTCGCGGAACACGCGGCCCTTGCTCTCCAGGCCGAGCAGCTGGCGCAGCGTCGAGCGCGAGCCGTCGCAGGCGGCCACGTAGTCGGCACGCAGCGCGTAGGGCCCCTCGGGCGTCTCGACCGTCAGGCGCACGCCGCCGGCGTCCTGTTCGAGGCCCGTCACCTTGTGCCGCCAGCGCAGGTCGATCTGCGGCAGCTGCCGGGCGCGCTCGACCAGGTAGCCCTCGCAGTAGTACTGCTGCAGGTTGATGAAGGCCGGGCGCTCGTGGCCGCGCTCGGGCAGCAGGTCGAACTGGTAGACCTGCTCGTGGCGGAAGAACACCTTGCCGACGTTCCACGACACGCCCTTGGCGACCATGCGGTCGCCGCAGCCGAGGCGGTCCCAGATCTCCAGCGTGCGCTTGGCGAAGCAGATCGCGCGCGAGCCGGTCGACAGCCGGCTGCCGCTGTCGAGCACCACGCTCGCGATGCCCTGCTGGGCCAGGTCGATCGCCAGGCTCAGCCCCACCGGGCCGGCACCGACGATGACCACCGGGTGATGCACCGCCTGCTGCGCATCCTGGTCGGCGCTGCGCCGGTAGGCGAACTCCAGCGCCTGGTAGTCGACTGCGTCGTCGCGCTCCATGGGCTGCCCCTGCGTCGTCGCGCCGGCTCAGGACTCGAGCGCGGCCCACATCTGGCGATCGCGCTCGGCGGTCCAGACGCGCGGGTCGGGGTAGCCGGTCAGCTCGTCGTAGCAGCGCGTCACGTCGAACGGCATGCAGTGGTCGAAGATCACCCAGTGGCCGTACTTGGGCTGCAGCCGGGCGTAGGTCTCCTTGTAGACCGCGTTGAGGTCCTTGCCGGCCTTGACGCCCGCCTCGACGCAGGCGCGCACGTCGGCGATGAAGGCGCGCGTGCCGGCCAGCCCCTGCTGCACCTGCTCGGGCGTGGTCAGCGCCGCGCCGCGGCCGGGCACGAGCTTCTCGGGCTGCAGGGCCGCGACCCGGTCCAGCGTCTCGGGCCAGTCGTGGAAGTAGGCGTCGCCGGCGTACGGGGTGGCGTCGAACTCGACCAGGTCGCCGGAGAACAGGATCTTCTGCTGCGGCAGCCAGGCCACCGTGTCGCCCTTGGTGTGGCCGCGGCCCAGCTGCAGCAGCTGCACTTCCAGCTGGCCGAGCCAGATGGTCATCTTGCCGGTGAAGGTGATGGTGGGCCAGGTCAGGCCCGGCGGCACCGTCTCGACGTTGCGGAACAGGCGCGGGAAGCGGCCGATCTCGCTGGCCTTGTCGGCCTCGCCGCGCTCGACGATCAGGTCGTAGGTGTCCTGGCTGGCGATGATGTGCTCGGGCTGGTAGGCGCTGGCGCCCAGCACGCGCACCGCGTGGTAGTGGCTCAGCACCACGTACTTGATCGGCTTGTCGGTGACCTCGCGGATGCGGCGGATCACGTCCTGCGCCATCGCCGGCGTGGCCTGGGTGTCGATCACCATCACCGCGTCGTCGCCTACGATCACGCCCGTGTTCGGGTCGCCCTCGGCGGTGTAGGCGTAGGCGTTGTCGGACAGCTTGGTGAACGTGACCTGCTTGTCCTGCAGGTCCGCCTGGCTGGCAAAGGCTTTGCTCATCGTGCGTCTCCCGGGGCGACGGTTTGATTTGGACAAATCGCTTCGTCCATGACGAATTTTTGATTGATGTTAGTTAACTCGTTTGCTAATGTCTAACGTTATCCGCGGGCGGCGCGGGTCTTTCCGGGTAAACGCCTAACCCCCGCGCCCCTCGCACGGCCGTGCCTCAAGGAACCCAAGTGAGCGACGAGAAGAACGACAAGGACCGCCGCGGCATCCAGAGCGTGGAAGTCGGCGGCCAGCTGCTGCGCGCGCTGGCGCACCACGGCCATCCGATGGCGCTGAAGGACCTGGCGCGCGCGGCCGGCATGGCGCCGGCCAAGGCGCACCCCTACCTGGTGAGCTTCGGCAAGCTGGGCCTGATCGAGCAGGATCCGGCCAGCGGCCGCTACGGCCTCGGGCCGCTGGCGCTGCAGCTGGGGCTGATCGCGCTGCAGCAGACCGACCCGGTGCGCATCGCCACGCCGATGATCGCGGAGCTGGCGCAGCGCCTGGGCCTGACCATCGGCATCGCGGTGTGGGGCACGCGCGGGCCGACCTTCGTGCGGCTGGAGGAGTCGCCGGCCGCGATTCACGTCAACATGCGCCACGGCACCGTGGCCTCGCTGACCGACACCGCCTCCGGGCGCCTGTTCGGCGCCTACCGGCCGGCCGACGAGGTGCGCGCGCTGTTCGAGCAAGAGCGCCTGCTCGGGAAGCTCGAGCGCCCGCGCCTCGCGCCGGGCACGCCGGCCGCGCCGGCGCCGACCAGCTGGAAGGAGTTCGAGCGCGCGCTGGCCGAGGTGCGCCGCCACGGCATGAGCCGCACCGAGGGGGCGGTGGTCGACGGCATCAGCGCGATGTCCGCGCCGGTGTTCGACCATGCCGGGGCGATGGTGCTGGCGGTCACCGCGATCGGCCCCTCGGGCGCGCTGGACACCCAGTGGGACGGGCCGGTGGCGCAGGCGCTGCGCGAGTGCGCCGACCGCATCACGCAGCGGCTCGGCGGCCGCCCGCCGGTGCCGGTGCGCCGCGCCGCCTGAGCGCGCCGCGGGCCGCGCCTCAGCGGCCGACCTTGCCGCCGATCATCGCGCTGATGTCGTGCGCCGCCTTCAGCAGGCGCGGCAGGAAGCGCTCCAGCATCACCACCGGCGGCGTGCGGTGCTGCTGGCCGCTGATGTTGATCGCGGCCACCACCTCGCCGGCGCGCCCGCGGATCGGCGCGGCCAGCGACACCAGCCCCTCTTCCAGCTCCTCGCCCACCAGGGCCCAGCCTTGCAGCCGCACCTGCTGGATCAGCTCCAGCAGGCGGCGCGGGTCGGTCTCGGTGCGCGGCGTGCGCGGCTGCAGGTCGCTGCGCGCCAGGCGCGCCTGCACCTCCTCGTCGGGCAGCCCGGCCAGCAGCACCCGGCCCATCGAGGTGCAGAAGGCCGGCAGCCGGCTGCCCACGCCCAGGTTGATCGCCATGATCTTGTGCGTGGGCACGCGCAGCACGTAGACGATGTCGGTGGCGTCCAGCACCGCCGCCGAGCAGGACTCCTTGACCTCCTGCACCAGGTCTTCCATCACCGGCTCGGCCAGGTTCCACAGCGGCAGCGAGCTCAGGTAGGCAAAGCCCAGGTCGAGGATCTTGGGCGTGAGGCGGAACAGCCGCCCCTCCGATTCCACGTAGCCCAGGTGCTGCAGCGTGTGCAGGATGCGGCGCGCGCCGGCGCGGGTCAGTCCGGCGCGCTCGGCCACCTCGGTGATGGTCTGCGCGGGGGCTTCGGCGCTGAAGGTCCGCACCACAGCCAGCCCGCGCGCGAACGACTGCACGAAGCTGTCGCCCGGCTGCTGGCGCGGCCCGGCCGTGGCGGAAGACGGCGGATTCGATGCTCGGGACACGGGACTCCCCTGAGGCGGCCGGCATGGCCGATGGGCTACACTGTTCTCATCAAGAACCAATGTTCATTATAAGAACAATTTTCAGGATTCATCACCCCTTGTTCGAGCATCGACCATGATCAACAAGATCTACCCCTCGGTCGCCGCTGCGCTTGCCGACGTGCAAGACGGCGCGACCGTGATGATCGGCGGCTTCGGCACCGCCGGCATCCCCACCTACCTGATCGACGGGCTGATCGCCCAGGGGGCGAAGGACCTCACCATCGTCAACAACAACGCCGGCAACGGCAACACGGGGCTGGCCGCGCTGCTGAAGACCGGGCGGGTGCGCAAGATCATCTGCTCGTTCCCGCGCCAGGTCGATTCCTACGTGTTCGACGAGCTGTACCGCAGCGGCAGGATCGAGCTGGAGCTGGTGCCGCAAGGCAACCTGGCCGAGCGCATCCGCGCCGCGGGCGCCGGCATCGGCGCCTTCTACACCCCGACCGGCTACGGCACGACGCTTGCCGAGGGCAAGGAAACCCGCGTCATCGACGGCCGGCCCTACGTGCTCGAATACCCGATCCACGCCGACCTGGCGCTGATCAAGGCCGAGCGCGCCGACCGCTGGGGCAACCTGACCTACCGCATGACCGCGCGCAACTTCGGCCCGATCATGGCGATGGCCGCGAAGTGCACCGTGGTCGAGGTGCCGGAGATCGTCGAGCTGGGCGGCATCGACCCCGAGGCGGTCGTGACCCCGGGCATCTTCGTGCACCGCGTGGTGCAGGTCGAGCGCACGGCCACGCAGGCCGGCGGGTTCAGGAAGGAGGCCGCGTGATGCAGAAGTGGACCCGCGACCAGATGGCCGCCCGCGTCGCCCGCGACATCCCCGAGGGCGCCTACGTGAACCTCGGCATCGGCCTGCCCACGATGGTGGCCAACCACCTGCCGGCCGACCGCGAGGTGATCCTGCACAGCGAGAACGGCGTGCTGGGCATGGGCCCGGCCCCTGCGCCCGGCCAGGAGGACTACGACCTGATCAACGCCGGCAAGCAGCCGGTCACGCTGCGCCCGGGCGGCTGCTTCTTCCACCACGCCGACAGCTTCGCGATGATGCGCGGCGGCCACCTGGACGTGTGCGTGCTGGGCGCCTTCCAGGTCTCCGCCGGCGGCGACCTCGCCAACTGGCACACCGGCGCGCCCGACGCCATCCCGGCCGTGGGCGGCGCGATGGACCTGGCCATCGGCGCGAAGAAGACCTGGGTGATGATGGAGCATCTCACCAAGGGGGGCGAGAGCAAGCTGGTCGAGCGCTGCACCTACCCGCTGACCGGCATCGGCTGCGTCAGCCGCGTCTACACCGACCTCGCGGTGATCGACCTGACGCCCGAGGGCGCGCGCGTGATCGACCTCGTCGAGGGCCTGCCGTTCGACGAGCTGCAGCGGCTCACCGCGATCCCGCTCGTCGACGCGCGCTGACGCCCGCCCGCCGGCCGGGCCCCGTGCGGCCCGGCCCCGTTGGCCGTTTTCCCGACATCCCACCAAGGACCTGCCATGACCCACGCCTACATCTGCGACGCGATCCGCACCCCGTTCGGCCGCTACGGCGGCGCACTGTCCTCGGTGCGCACCGACGACCTCGCCGCCGTGCCGATCGCGGCGCTGATGGCGCGTAACCCGCGGGTCGACTGGGAGGCACTCGACGACGTGATCTTCGGCTGCGCCAACCAGGCCGGCGAGGACAACCGCAACGTCGCGCGCATGGCCCTGCTGCTGGCCGGACTGCCGATCGGCGTGCCCGGCATGACCGTCAACCGGCTGTGCGGCTCCGGGCTGGACGCGGTGGGCACCGCCGCGCGCGCCATCCGCAGCGGCGAGGCCTCGCTGATGATCGCCGGCGGCGTCGAGAGCATGAGCCGCGCGCCCTTCGTGATGCCCAAGGCCGACAGCGCGTTCAGCCGCAACGCCGCGATCTATGACACCACGATCGGCTGGCGCTTCGTCAACCCGCTGATGAAGGCGAAGTACGGCGTCGACTCGATGCCCGAGACCGCCGAGAACGTGGCCGAGCAGTTCCGCATCAGCCGCGAGGACCAGGACCGCATGGCGCTCGCCTCGCAGCAGAAGGCGCTCGCCGCGCAGCGCAGCGGCTACTTCGACGCCGAGATCACCCCGGTCACGATCCCGCAGAAGAAGGGCGAGGCCATCGCCGTGCAGCGCGACGAGCACCCGCGCGAGACCACGATGGAAGCGCTGGCGAAGCTCAAGGGCGTGGTGCGACCGGACGGCACCGTGACCGCCGGCAACGCCTCGGGCGTCAACGACGGCGCCTGCGCGCTGCTGCTGGCCGACGAGCAGGCCGCCGCGCGCCACGGGCTCACGCCGCGCGCGCGCGTGGTCGCGATGGCCACTGCCGGCGTGGAGCCGCGCATCATGGGCATCGGCCCGGCGCCCGCGACGCGCCGCGTGCTGGAGCGCGCCGGGCTGACGCTGGACCAGATCGACGTGATCGAGCTCAACGAGGCCTTCGCCGCGCAGGGCCTGGCGGTGCTGCGCGAGCTGGGCCTGCCCGACGACGACCCGCGCGTGAACCCCAACGGCGGCGCGATCGCGCTGGGCCACCCGCTGGGCGCCTCGGGCGCGCGGCTGGCGACCACCGCGGTCAACCAGCTGCACCGCATCCAGGGCCGCTACGCGCTGTGCACCATGTGCATCGGCGTCGGCCAGGGCATCGCGGTGATCCTCGAGCGGGTCTGAGGCCGCGCTAGCGCATGCTGGCTTCGCCCAGCTGCTCGCCGTACTCGTACAGTGCGCCGAGGATCTCCTGGGCGCGCTCGTCCTCGGCCATCGCCTCGCCCAGCTCGTCGATGCGCTCGAAGTAGGCCTGCAGCGACAGCGCCCCGCCCGCGCCCTCGTGCAAGCGCGCGTGGCAGTGCTGCAGCCAGCGCTCGCGCTCGGCGTCGCTGAGCGTCTCGGGGAAGTTGCGCGCGCGGTAGCGGAAGAACAGCTCCTCCAGCCGCTCGTCGTCGAACGACGGCGGCCGCTCGGCCAGCTGCTCGGGCGTCATGGTCCGCAGGCGCTGCAGGCGGCGCCGGTCCTCGTTGCCGATGAAGCCGCCGTAGAGGTCCTCGTCCACGTCGGCCGCCTCGGCCGGCCCGGGGCGCGCGTAGACATCCGGCCAGATGCCGGCCATCGTCGCGCCCTTGAGCGCGCAGGTCTCGGCATGGCGCAGCGCCTGCTGCACGTCGATGCCCCAGTGCGCGGCGCGCTCGGGCGTGAGCGTGCGCAGGTTGCCGATCACGATCGGGCACTTGTTGATGTGGATGGTCTTGATCGGCAGCCGCTCGACGCCCTCGGGCAGCTCGTCGCTGCGCGTGAACAGGCGCTCGCGGATCTGCTGCGCGTTCATCGTGAACAGCTCGCCGGGGTCGTGCGCCAGGTCCCAGACGATGACCTCGTTCTTGTTGGTCGGGTGCGGCGCCAGCGGCCACACGATCGCCAGGCTGCCCCGCTCGGTGCCGTACATGCCCGAGACGTGCAGGAACGGCCGGCCCACGCCCATCTCGGCAAGCACCGCTTCCTTGCGGCGCAGGCGCAGGCAGAAGTCCCACAGGCGCGGCTGGCGGGCCTTGATCAGGCGCGCCAGCGCGATGGTGGCACGCACGTCCGACAGCGCGTCGTGCGCGGCATCGTGCACCAGCCCGTTGGCCGCGCTCAGGTGCTCCAGCTTGAACGAGGGGCGCCCGTCGCCGTTGAGCGGCCACTCGATGCCCTCGGGACGCAGCGCCCAGCAGCAGCGCACCACGTCCAGCAGGTCCCAGCGCCCGCACTCGTTCTGCCACTCGCGCGCGTAGGGGTCGATCAGGTTGCGCCAGAACAGGTGGCGCGTCACCTCGTCGTCGAAGCGCAGCGTGTTGTAGCCCAGCCCGATCGTGCCCGGACGCGCCAGCTGGGCCTCGATCGCGGCGGCGAACTCGTGCTCCGGCAGCCCGTGCTCGAGGCAGTGCTGCGGCAGGATGCCGGTCAGCAGGCAGGACTCGGGGTCCGGCAGGTAGTCGGGCGCGGGACGGCAGTACAGCATCACCGGCACGTCGATCTCGTTGAGCTCGGCATCGGTGCGGATGCCGGCGAACTGCGCCGGGCGGTCCCGGCGCGGCACGCGGCCGAAGGTCTCGTAGTCGTGCCAGAAGAAGGAAAGCTCGCTCATGGGCCTGCACGATACCCGATGCGCGGTGGCACCGGCGCCCGCATTCCATAATCGTCCGCGGACCCCGCCCTGCGCGCCTGCCATGCCCACGCTGCGACTGCCCGTGCCTGCCGACCTGCGCCCCTGGGTGCTGAACCTGCGCATCGACGAGGTGCCCGCCGGCACGCTGAACCGCTTCCCCGCCATGGTCGAGGGCCTGGTGGTGGTGATCGTCGAAGGGATCGTCGCGACGCTGCACGGCCCTGCGCTGCAGGGCCCGCGCGGCCTGCTGGCCGGCCCGCGCTCGGTGCCGATGACCAGCCTCACGGTGCAGCGGCTGCGCACCGTGTCGGCGCTGCTGCACCCGGCAGCCGTGGCGCGGCTGGCCGGCTGCGCCGCGCAGCAGCTGCGCGACCTGCAGGTCGACCTGGCCGACCTGTGGCCCGCGGCCTGGAGCACGGCGCTGCAGCGCCTCGCGCAGGCGCGCCGCGACAGGGAGCGCGTCGCGGTCCTGCTGGACGTGCTGCGCCGGCAGCTCGCGGCCGGCGGCCCCGACACGCGGGCGCGCGCGCTCGCCCTGTACCGGCACACCGCGCTGCCACTCAGGACGGCCGCGTCGCGGCTGGGCTGGAGCGAGCGCCACACCGAGCGACTGTTCCTCGCCGAGCTGGGGCTCGCGCCCAAGCAGTTCCAGCGCGTGCAGCGCTTCGAGCAGACGCTGCTGCGCGCGCTGCAGGCCCCGGCCATGCCGCTGGCCGAGCTGGCGGTCGCCGGCGGCTACGCCGACCAGGCCCACATGAGCCACGAGTTCCGCCGCCTGAGCGGCGAGGCGCCGGGCCAGCTGCTGCAGCGCCTGCGCGCGAACGACCCGGAACACTGGCCCATCGTCCACGGCTGGCAGTTCGCGGCATCCCCGTCACCCCGGGCCTAAAGGCGCGCCGCCGCGCGCATGGCGGATTCCTACAAGACCGCCGCGCGGCCGCAGGCCAGCATGGGCTTTTCGTCCGATCGTGCCTGAGCGATGCGCTATCCCACCCTCGAGCGCGACGGCTATGCCCTGGCCCGGCTCGACGAGCTGGCCGCCGCCGCCCGCGCCCACAGCCTGTGGTACCTGTCCTTTGGACTCGCCTGCTGCGCCGTCGAGATGATGCATGCGGCCGGCGCGCGCTACGACATGGACCGCTTCGGCCTGATCCCGCGCGGCAGCCCGCGCCACGCCGACCTGATGATCGTGGCCGGCACGCTGACCAACAAGATGGCACGCGCGATCCGGCAGGTCTACGACCAGATGGCCGAGCCGCGCTACGTGATCTCGATGGGCTCGTGCGCCAACGGCGGCGGCTACTACCACTACAGCTATTCGGTGGTGCGCGGCTGCGACCGCATCATCCCGGTGGACGTCTACGTGCCCGGTTGCCCGCCCACCGCCGAGGCGCTGGTCTACGGCATCCTGCAGCTGCAGCGCAAGATCCGCGGCGAGCAGCGCATCGCGCGCTGAGCGAAGCGGCTCAGTGCGCGGCGAGGAAGTCGCGCACCAGCCGCTCGAAGGCCTCAGGCGCCTCCAGCACGCTGATGTGCGAGGCCCCGTCGATGATCTCCAGCCGCGCCCCCGGCACGGCCTGCGCGATCGCCTCGGACATCGCCACCGGCGCGCCCACGTCCTGGGCGCCGGCGATGACCAGCGTCGGGCAGGTGATGCGCGGCAGCGCCTCGCGCCAGTCGACCTGCGAGACCGCGTGGCAGCAGGCCACGTAGCCGGCCGCGTCGGTGCGCAGCAGGCGGCCGCGCGCCCAGGCCTCGACCTCGGGATGCGCGGCGCGGAACGCCTCGGTGAAGTAGCGCCCCATCACGCCGTCGGCGATGCCGGCCAGGCCCTGCGCCTCGACGGTGGCGATGCGCTGCGCCCACAGCCCGCGCGCCGCGTCGGGGTAGTAGGACGTCGAGTTGGCCACCACCAGCGACTGCACCAGCTCGGGATGGCGCGCGGCCAGCCCCTGGCCGACCATGCCGCCCATCGACAGCCCGATCCAGACCACCGGGCCGCGGCCCCATTCGCGCACCAGGCGCGCCGCGTCCTCGACCAGCTCGTCCATCGTGTACGGCCCCGGCGGCACGGCGGACTCGCCGTGGCCGCGGTGGTCGTAGCGCAGCACCTCGCAGTCGCCAGCCAGCGCGGCGGCCAGCCGGTCCCACATCTGCACGTCCAGGCCCAGCGCATGGCTCAGCACCACCGGCCGCCCCTGCCCTTGCCGCAGCACGTGCAGCTGCGGGGCGCTGAAGGTGTGGTGGCGCGCAACGCGCTGCGCCGGCGTCAGCGGCTGCGGTGCCGGCGTGATGCCGAGCTTCGCGAGCACCTCGCCGGCCAGCTTGAACGCGGTGTTGGCCGCCGGCACGCCGCAGTAGATCGCGGCCTGCATCAGCGTCTCCTTGATCTCGTCCAGCGGCACGCCGCCCTCGACCGCGGCGCGCAGGTGCAGCTCGTACTCCTCCCAGCGGCCCTGCGCGATGGTCATGCCCAGCACCAGCAGGCGCCGGGTGCGGTGGTCCAGCCCGGGACGGCCCCAGATGTCGTGCCAGGCATAGCGGGTGATCAGCGAGACGAAGTCGGCATTGAACGCGGTGGCATTGCCCAGCGAGCGGTCCACCCACGCGTCGCCCAGCACGGCGCGGCGGTTGCGCAGGCCACGGTCGAAGTCGTCCTGTCGGTCATCCATGTCGGGTCTCCTCCTGGGCGGCCGCGAGCGCTGCCGCCTCCTTCTTCAGTTCCGGCAACTGCTGCCGCACGATGCGCGCCGCAGGCTCGGCCGCTCGCGCCAGGTCGAACAGCATGTCGATGTCGGCCACCGTCATCGCGACCTGCAGGGCCGGGTCGGACTGCACCGCCTCGAGCGTCAGCTCGCGCAGGTGGCGCCGCTCGGCGAGCGCACGCTGCGCGAGCGCTTCGAACATCTGGTGCGCCCGCGACTTGCCGAGCGTGCGCGCCAGGCGCATCGACACCGCCTCGGCGAACACCAGGCCCTGCAGCGCGTCGATGTTCTGCCGCATGCGCGCGGCATCGATCTCCAGCCCGGCGATCGCCTCGGCCAGGGCCTTCACGGCGCCGTGCGCAGAAATGAACAGCCCGGCCCACTCGGCCAGCTCGGCCTGCCAGTTGCCCAGGCCGCGCTCCTGCTCCTGCGGCATCGCCGCCAGCAGCGCCGCCACCCGCTGCGGCGCACGCAGCGCCGCGGCCAGCGCGACCATCGAGGACACCGGGTTGCGCTTGTGGGGCATCGCCGAGGAGCCGCCGCGGCCGCCGCCGGAGGGTTCGGCCAGCTCGCCGATCTCGCCCTGCGCCATCGCCGACAGGTCGCGCGCGATCTTGCCCAGCGCCCCGCACAGCACGCCCACCTCGGCGCCCAGGGCGACCCAGTCGTCGCGCTGGGTGTGCCAGGCGGTGGGCGGCAGTGCCAGCTGCAGCTCGTCGGCCATGCGGCGCGCCACCGCCGGGCCGGCATCGCCCAGCACCGACAGGGTGCCCACCGCACCGCCGAACTGCAGCTTCAGCGCGCGCGCCGCCGCCTCGCGCAGCCGGGCCTGGCGACGCACCAGCGGCGCGACCCAGCCGAGCAGCTTGTAGCCCACCGTCACCACCTGGGCCGGCTGCATCAGCGTGCGCGCCAGCACCGGCGTGGCCGCATGCAGCTCGGCCAGCACCAGCAGGTCGCGCACCAGCGCCGCGAGGTCGCGCTCGACCAGCTGCAGCGCGCGGCGCGTCAGCAGCACCATCGCGGTGTCGATCACGTCCTGGCTGGTGCTGCCCCAGTGCACGTAGCCCGCCGCCTGCTGGTCGAACAGCGCGACCGTCTCGGTGAGCTTCTTCACCAGCGGGATCGCCAGGCTGCCGGCGCGGCCGCTCTGCCCGACGATGGCCGGCACGTCATAGAGGTCGGCCTTGCAGACGCTGGTGATCGCCTGCGCCGCCGCGTGCGGCATCAGGCCTTCGGCGGCCTGGGCCCGTGCCAACGCCGCCTCGAAGTCCATCATGGCCTGGGTGACCGAGACCTCGCTGAACACCTCCAGCATCTCGGGTGTGGACAGGAAACCTTCGAACGCGAATGAGGACATGGCGGCGGTGTCGAGGGGCGGGCCAAACGTGCACCCGGTCACGTCAGACAGGCGCACACGCGCGCGAACATCGCACAGAAGTCTGTGATCCGAACGGTTGTGCGAATCTAGGCTATATTGATCTTCCCAACAATAGATTGCAGCCCTGGTGTGCGACTGGCGCGCGACCGCGCGTGGCGTCGGCAAGGGTTGGAAACCAAGTGTTTCGCTTGGCCGCTTGAGCAGTTCCATGGATACCCCCTTCACCGTCCAGAAACGAGACTTCATCGCCGGGCTCCAGAAAGGCCTGTCGGTGATCGAAGCGTTCGACCAGGAGCAGTCGCGCCTGTCGATGACCGAAGTCGCGCAACGCACGGGGCTGACCCGCGCCGCCGCGCGCCGCTACCTGCTGACGCTGACCCAGCTGGGCTACGTCAACTACGACGGCCGCATGTTCTCCCTGTCGCCGCGCGTGCTGCGCCTGGGCCAGTCCTACTTCCATTCCGCGCGCCTGCCGCGCATCGTCTACCCGCAGGTGCAGAAGCTGGCCCACGCGCTGCAGGAAACCTCCTCGGTGGGCGTGCTCGACGCGGCCGACGTGATCTGCATCGCCGCCACCTCGGCGGGCCGCACCGTCTCCCCCACGCTGCAGCCGGGCAGCCGCGCTCCCGCCTACTGCACCGCCAACGGCCGCGTGCTGCTGGCCGCGCTGCCGCAGGAACGCGTCGACGCCTGGCTGGACGAGCACCCCCTCGAGCCGCTGACCCCGCACACCGTGACCCACAAGGACCGCCTGCGCATCGAGATCGCGCGCGCCCGCGCGCAAGGCTTCGCGGTGGTCGACCAGGAACTGGAGCTGGGCCTGCGCACCATCTCCGTGCCGCTGAAGAACCTGCGCGGCGACACCGTCGCGGCGATGAACGTCAGCGTGCATGCGACCCGCATGACGCTGGCCGACCTGCAGGAGCGCTGCCTGCCGGCCCTGATGCAGGTGCAGGCGCAGGTCCGCAACCTGCTGTGACCCCGGCGGCGGCACGGCCCGTGCCGCCCGCCCCCGCGGCCGCCCCCGCCGCGGGACATCCCCCCTCCCCGCACACCGCCTGCCGCCACGGCATGCCGGTTCGCGCCTGTGCGCCCGACGCCGCCTCCCCTCATGCACATCGTGCATGGAGGCCACGCAAACCGGCATGAGCCGGCGTCCGCGCCCCTCCTAGAATGCGCACGCCGCACCGCCCGGGACGACGGTCGACGAGGAAAGGAACGCGCGATGGACAAACCCCTGCCGGCAGCCACCATCCAGGACGCCCACGGGACGCCGGCCCGCCGGTCCGAGGACCGCACGCTGGCAGGCGTCGTTCCGGCCAGCCTGCCCACGGGCGAGGGTGCCCTGCCCGCGGCCGCCCATCCCTGGCGCCGCCGCCTGCACCAGCCGCACCGGCGCTGCTCGCGCCGCTAGCTAACCCGTCCCGCCCGCCGCGCGTCCGGCCGCGAGGCGGCGCGCCATCTCCGCCGCCGCGACCAGGCTGGAGGCATCGGCCCGCCCGCTGCCCGCCAGGTCGAACGCGGTGCCATGGTCGGGGCTGGTGCGCACGAACGGCAGGCCCAGCGTGACGTTCACGCCCCGCTCCACCCCGAGGTACTTCACCGGGATCAGGCCCTGGTCGTGGTACATCGCGATCACCAGGTCGAACTCGCCCGGGTGGTCGGCCGTGTCGCGCGCGCGCATGTAGACGGTGTCCGGGGCAAAGGGACCGCGCGCGTCGATGCCCTCGGCGCGCGCCGCCTCGACGGCCGGGCCGATGATGCGCAGCTCCTCGTCGCCGAACAGGCCGCCCTCGCCCGCATGCGGGTTGAGCCCGGCCACCGCGATGCGCGGCTTCGGCTGCCCCCACAGCGCCGCGCTGCGATGGGCGATGCGCACGGTCTGCAGCACGTTCTCGAACGTCACCGCCTCGATCGCGCGGCGCAGCGAGACGTGGATGCTGACCAGCACCGTCTTGAGCTCGTCGTTGGCCAGCATCATGCGCACCTCGGGCGCGCCGGCGTAGGCCTGCAGCATCTCGGTGTGGCCGGGAAAGCCGATGCCCGCCGCGGCCAGCGCCTCCTTGTGGATCGGCGCGGTGACGACCGCACCCACCTCGCCGGCCAGCGCCAGCTCGGTGGCGCGCCGGATGCAGTCGTGGGCCGCGGCCCCGGCGGCGGCGTCGATCGCGCCGAAGGCCGGCAGCGCGGGCAGCTGCGTGGCCGGCAGCACCGGCATGCAGCCTGGCGGCACGCGCGGCAGGTCGGCCACGCGCTCGATCACCGCCACCGGCAGCATGGTCGCGCCGATGCAGCGCACGGCGCGGCGCATCACCTCGATGTCGCCGATCACGAGCGCCGCGTCGAGCCGGCCGTCGCGGAAGGCCTTGGCGACGATCTCCGGGCCGATGCCGGCCGGGTCGCCCATCGTGATCGCCAGCGGCGCGTGCGGGGACGGGGCGCTCATGCCGGGTTGTCCACGTCGATGAAGCGATGCTCGAGGCCGAAGCGTGCGGCGATGTGCTCGCCCAGCGCCGGTGCCCCGTAGCGCTCGGTGGCATGGTGGCCGCAGGCGAGGTAGGCCACGCCGGTCTCGCGCGCGTAGTGCGCCTGCGGCTCGGAGATCTCGCCGGTGAGGTAGGCGTCGGCGCCGGCGGCGATCGCCGCCTCGAAGAACCCCTGCGCGCCGCCGGTGCACCAGGCGATGCGGCGCAGCGGGCGGCCGTCGCCTTCGACCACCACCGGCGCGCGCCCGAGGCGCTCGCGCACGCGCGCGGCCAGGGCCTCCAGCGTCAGCGCCGCGTCGGCCGCACCGAGCAGGCCCAGTTCCTGGTCGCCGAAGCTGCGTTCGGCCGTCAGCCCCAGCCGGCGTGCCAGCTGCGCGTTGTTGCCCAGCTCGGGGTGCGCGTCCAGCGGCAAGTGGTAGGCAAACAGGTTCACGTCGGCCGCCAGCAAGCGCTGCAGGCGCTTCTTCATCCAGCCGGTCACGCGCCCGTCCTGGCCGCGCCAGAACAGGCCGTGGTGAACCACGATGGCGTCGGCGCCCGCATCCACGGCCGCCTCGATGAGCGCCAGGCTGGCGGTGACGCCGCTGACCACCTTGCGAACTTCGGCGCGGCCCTCAACTTGCAGGCCGTTCGGCCCATAATCCTTGAACCGGTCCACTGCCAGCAGGCCCTTCAGGTAGCCGTCCAGTTCGTCGCGGTGGATCATCCGTCTCTTTCCTATGCGCAAAACCTGGCTGATTTTCTCGCAAGCCGTCACGGTGGCCGTGGCGGTGCTGTTCGTCGTCTCCACGCTCAAGCCGCAGTGGCTGCAGCGCTCGCCGACGGGGGTGGTGCCGTCCGTCTCGATCATCGAGGCCCCGGCGGTGGCGGCGGCCCCCGCGCCGAGCACCTATTCGGCCGCGGCCAAGCGCGCCTCGCCCGCGGTCGTGAACATCGCCACCAGCCGCACCACGCGCGCGCCGCACATGGATGATCCCTGGTTCCGCTTCTTCTTCGGCGACCAGGTGCCGCAACAGCAGCAGATGGGCCTCGGCTCCGGGGTCATCGTCTCACCCGAAGGCTACGTGCTGACCAACAACCACGTCATCGAAGGTGCCGACGACATCGAGGTGATGCTCAGCGACGGCCGCAAGACCCGCGGCAAGGTGGTCGGGACCGACCCGGAGACCGACCTCGCCGTGCTACGCATCGACCTCGACAAGCTGCCGGCCATCACCTTCGGCGACTCCGACGCGCTGGAGGTCGGCGACGTGGTGCTGGCGATCGGCAACCCGTTCGGCGTGGGGCAGACGGTCACCTCCGGCATCGTCAGCGCGCTGGGGCGCAACCAGCTGGGCATCAACACCTTCGAGAACTTCATCCAGACCGACGCCGCGATCAACCCCGGCAACTCGGGCGGCGCGCTGGTCGACGCCAGCGGCAACCTGATGGGCATCAACACCGCGATCTACTCGCGCTCGGGCGGCAACATGGGCATCGGCTTCGCGATCCCGGCCTCCACGGCCCGCCACGTGATGGAAAGCCTGATCCGCGACGGCCAGGTCACGCGCGGCTGGATCGGCGTCGAGCCGCAGGACCTGACGCCCGAGATGGCGCAGACCTTCAACCTGCCGATCGAGGAAGGCGTGCTGATCACCGGCGTGCTGCAGGGCGGCCCGGCCCAGCTGGCCGGCATCCGCCCGGGCGACGTGGTGGTCGCGGTGGCCGGCAAGCCGGTCAAGAGCACGGTGCAGCTGCTCAACGCAGTGGCGGAACTGGTCCCCGGCAGCCAGGCGACGATTTCGGTGCAGCGCGGCCGGGAGACGCTGGAGCTGGACGTCCAGGTGGCCCAGCGGCCCAAGCTGCAGCGGCGCATGCGCTGAAGCGCCGCGCGCGCCCGGGCGACGGAACGGGCCCGCCGGTGCGGGCCTCAGGCCTGTTCTTCCTCGGCGTCCGGCGCGCCGGTGTGCTTGATGAACAGCTGCGCGGCCCAGATGCCCGCCTCGTAGAGCAGGCACATCGGGATCGCCAGCGCCAGCTGCGAGATCACGTCCGGCGGGGTGACGATGGCGGCGATGATGAAGGCCAGCACGATGAAGTAGCTGCGGAAGGCCTTCAGCTTGTCGATGCTGACCATGCCCAGGCGCGCCAGCACGACCACCACGATGGGCACCTCGAAGGCCAGCCCGAAGGCCAGGAACATCGTCAGCACGAAGCTGAGGTAGGCCTCGATGTCCGGCGCGGCGGTGATGCTCTTGGGCGCGAAGCTCTGGATGAAGGCGAACACCTTGCCGAACACGAAGAAGTAGCAGAACGCCACCCCGACGAGGAACAGGATGGTGCTGGAGACCACCAGCGGCAGCACCAGCCGCTTCTCGTGCGTGTACAGCCCGGGCGCGACGAAGGCCCAGACCTGGTAGAGCACCACCGGCAGCGCGATCAGGAAGGCCGTCATCAGCGTGATCTTCAGCGGCACGATGAACGGCGAGATCACGCTGGTGGCGATCATGCGGCTGCCCTCGGGCAGGTGTGCGACCAGCGGCGCGGCCAGCAGGTCGTACAGCCCGGACGGGCCCGGCCACAGGAACAGCGCGCCGAACACGACGCCGACGGCAATGAGCGAACGGATCAGGCGGTCGCGCAGCTCGATCAGGTGGGAAACGAAGGGCTGCTCGGTGCCTTCCAGTTCGTCGCGATCGTTTTGGGGGGCGTTCTGGCTCACGGGCCGACCTTCGAAGACGGCCGGCGCGGCCGGAAGCGCGCCACGCGGGCTGCGCCGGACTGCACGTGCGTGCGCACGCCGTGGCGCCGCTTGTACCACTGTGGCACCGCACCGCGCTTGAGCCGCCAGTTCTTCCTGGGATGCTTGTACTCGGGAGGCGGCGGTTCCCAGCTGCTGCCGAGGCTGCCGGCACTGCCGTCGGGCTGGTCCAGCGTGCCGATGCTGTGGGTGACGTCGGACCAGGACTTCTCGAAGTCACCGGCCGCCTGGGACACCTCCCGCTCGACGTTGCGCGCGGCGTCCTCGAACTCGGTCTTCATCTTCTTGAGTTCCTCGAGCTCGATGGACCGGTTCACCTCGGCCTTGACGTCGGCCACGTAGCGCTGCGCCTTGCCCAGCAGGTGCCCGACGGTGCGGGCGACACGGGGCAGCTTTTCCGGGCCGATGACGATCAACGCCACCGCACCGATGAGGGCCAGCTTGTCGAAGCCGAAATCAATCATGAGGCGGGCAGGGACGCCGGGCGGCGCGGCCGTTCAGCCACGCCGCACGACGGGGTGGGAGGATCAGGACTTGGTCTTCGCCTCGACGTCGATCGTCGGCTTCTCGGCCGTCTTCTCGTTGGTGACCTGCTGTGCCGGGCCGGCCGCCTCGCCGGACGAGCCGTCACGCATGCCATCCTTGAAGCCCTTCACCGCGGCGCCCAGGTCGGAGCCGAGGTTCTTGAGCTTCTTGGTGCCGAACACCAGCACGACGATCAACAGCACGACCAACCAGTGCCAGATGCTGAAGGAACCCATGTCTTTCTCCTAACGACGGAAAGGAATTCTACGGTCAGCCCACTTTCCAGGGGCGGGGGCCACCCATGACGTGGACGTGGAGGTGGTAGACCTCCTGCCCGCCGTCCGGACCGGTGTTGATGACGGTGCGGAAGCCGTTGGTCGCCCCCTGCTCGCGCGCCAGCTGCGGCGCCAGCGTGAGGATGCGACCCAGCAGCGGCGCATGCTCCGCGGTGGCCTCGTCGAGCGAGGCCACATGCTGCTTGGGAATGATCATGAAATGCACCGGCGCGTGCGGACGGATGTCGTGGAACGCGTACAGCTCCTCGTCCTCGTAGACCTTGCGGGACGGGATCTCGCCGGCGACGATCTTGCAGAAGATGCAGTTCGGGTCGTGACTCATGGATACGGCCTCACGCTTGGATGGGGCGATTGTCGTTGAGGTTCAGCCAGCCTCGGACGATGCGGTAGAGGAACCAGATCGAGATCAGGAACCACGCGATCCAGCCGGGCAGGACCAGCAGGAACCACAGCGGCAGGGTCAGCAGGTACAGGGCGCCGGCCCACAGCACCGAGCGGATGCGCCAGCGGAAGTGCGACTCCTGCCAGGTGCCGGCCGCGTCGTCCTTCTTGACCAGGTCCAGCACGAAGGCGATCACCAGCAGCACGATGCTGGCCTGCACCGTCGGCACCAGGGCCGAGACCGCGACGATGGCGTGCAGCAGGTAGCTGACGATGCCGATGGTCTTGAGCTGGCGGTCGCGCTCGCCCAGGTCGATGATGTCGGTCATTGCGCCCCCTCCTTGCGCTGGCTGCGCTGGGCGAACTCCTGCAGGCCCGACAGGCCCTCGCGCCGCTCCAGCTCGGCCAGCACGTCGGCCGGCCGCAGGTCGAACGCGGCCAGCGCCACCATGGAATGGAACCACAGGTCGGCCACCTCGTAGACGATCTTCTTCGGATCGCCGTCCTTGGCGGCCATGACGGTCTCGGTGGCCTCCTCGCCGACCTTCTTGAGGATCGCGTCCAGGCCCTTGTGGAACAGCCGGGCGACGTAGGAGGCGTCCGGGTCGGCGCCCTTGCGCGACTCGATCACCTGCGCCAGCCGCTCCAGCGTGTCGTTGGAAGTCATGCCGTTCACTTACTTGTAGATGCGCTGCGGGTCCTTCAGCACCGGGTCGACCGGCTGCCACTGGCCGTCGCGCAGCGCGTTGAAGAAGCACGAATGCCGCCCGGTGTGGCAGGCGATGCCCGGCTCGTGCCCGAGCTGGGTCACCTTCAGCAGCACCACGTCGCCGTCGCAGTCGAGGCGGATCTCGTGCACTTTCTGGATGTGGCCCGATTCCTCGCCCTTGTGCCACAGGCGCTGGCGGGAGCGGCTCCAGTACACCGCCTCGCCGCGCTCGGCGGTCAGGCGCAGCGCCTCGCGGTTCATGTAGGCAAACATCAGCACGTCGTTGCTGCCGACTTCCTGTGCGATCACCGGCACCAGGCCTTGATCGTCCCATTTGACTTGTTCGAGCCACTCCATGACGGCAGTGTAGCAACCACCTGCGCGACGGCCGGCCCACCGGCCGCGGCCACGCCCGCGATGTCGGAAAAGCCCGCCGGCCCCGGGGGACGGCGGGGGCGGAACTCAGCGCCGCACCGGGATGCCGCGCTCGGCCATCAGGGCCTTGGCCTGGCCCACGGTGTACTCGCCGTAGTGGAAGATGCTGGCCGCCAGCACGGCGTCGGCATGGCCCTGCTGGATGCCCTCGACCAGGTGCTCCAGGTTGCCGACGCCGCCCGAGGCGATGACCGGCACCGGCACCGCGTCGCTGACGGCGCGGGTCAGGGCCAGGTCGAAGCCGCTCTTGGTGCCGTCGCGGTCCATGCTGGTCAGCAGGATCTCGCCGGCGCCGTGCTCGGCCATCTGGCGCGCCCAGGCCACCGCGTCCAGCCCGGTGTTCCTGCGCCCGCCGTGGGTGTAGACGTCCCAGCCGCTGCCGTCGGCACGTGCCTTGGCGTCGATCGCCACCACGATGCACTGCGCGCCGTACTTCTGCGATGCGTCGCGGATCAGCTGCGGGTTGGCCACCGCGGCGGAGTTGAAGCTGACCTTGTCGGCCCCCGCGTTGAGCAGGCGCCGCACGTCCTCGACGGTGCGCACGCCGCCGCCGACCGTCAGCGGGATGAACACCTGGCTGGCCACCGCCTCGATGATGGGCAGGATCAGGTCGCGCCCGTCGCTGGTGGCGGTGATGTCCAGGAAGGTGAGTTCGTCGGCGCCCTGCTCGTTGTAGCGCGCGGCGATCTCGACCGGATCGCCGGCGTCGCGCAGCTCGACGAAGTTGACGCCCTTGACGACGCGACCGCCGGTCACGTCCAGGCAGGGAATGATGCGTTTGGCCAGCATGGCAGCGCAGGGCGGCGTCGCCCCGTCGGGGTGGATGGGTGGATCAGGCCTGGGTGGCGAGCTCGTCGGCGCGCTTCTGCGCCTCGGCGAAGTCGAGGTCGCCGGTGTAGATGGCCCGGCCGCAGATGACGCCCTCGATGCCTTCGTCCTCCACCTCGCACAGCCGCTCGATGTCGGCCAGGCTGCTCAGGCCGCCGGAGGCGATCACCGGGATCGACAGCGCCCGCGCCAGCTTGACGGTGGCGTCGATGTTGATGCCGGTGAGCATGCCGTCGCGGCCGATGTCGGTGTAGATCACCGCCTCGACGCCGTAGTCCTCGAACTTCTTCGCCAGGTCGACCACCTCGTGGCCCGACAGCTTGGACCAGCCGTCGGTGGCGACCTTGCCGTCCTTGGCGTCCAGGCCGACGATGATGTGGCCGCCGAAGGCGCTGCAGGCGTCCTTCAGGAAGCCGGGGTTCTTGACCGCAGCCGTGCCGATGATGACGTAGCTCAGGCCGCCGTCCAGGTAGCGTTCGATGGTGTCCAGGTCGCGGATGCCTCCGCCCAGCTGGACCGGGATCTCGTCGCCCACCTCGGCGAGGATGGACTTGATCGCCGCCTGGTTCACCGGCTTGCCGGCAAAGGCCCCGTTGAGGTCCACCAGGTGCAGCCGGCGTGCCCCGGCGTCGAGCCAGCGACGCGCGATCGCGGCCGGATCGTCGCCGAAGGTGGTGGAGTCGTTCATGTCACCTTGTTTCAGGCGCACGCACTTGCCGTCTTTCAGGTCGATGGCAGGGATCAGCAACATAGCCGAGGCGATGGTGGTGGTGGTGGGAAAAGCGGGTGGGGAGAAGCCGGGACGGGAAGGGGCGACGGCGCAGTCAGGGCTTCCAGGACAGGAAGTTGCGGTACAGGGCCAAACCGTGTGCTGCGCTCTTCTCCGGGTGGAACTGGGTCGCAAAAATGTTATCCCGCGCCACCGCACAGGTAAAGCGCACGCCGTACTCGGTTTCCCCGGTGCTGTGCTCCGGCAGCCGGGTACGGGCGTGGTAGCTGTGCACGAAATAGAAATAGGCGCCGTCGGGCACCCCGGTCCACATCGGGTGCGGGCGCACCTGCCAGACCCGGTTCCAGCCCATCTGTGGCACCTTGTAACGACTGCCGTCCGGCTGCGTCAGCCCGTCGAGCCGGAAGCGCACCACCTCGCCCGGGATCAGCCCCAGGCCCTCGGTCGGGCCTTCCTCGCTGCGCTCGAGCAGCATCTGCATGCCCACGCACACGCCCATCAGCGGCTTGTGGGCGGCGGCGTGCAGCACCGCTTCCAGCAGGCCCGACTCGCGCAGCTCGCGCATGCAGTCGGGCATCGCCCCCTGCCCCGGCAGCACGACGCGCTCGGCGGCACGGACCTCTTCGGGGCGCGCGGTGACGATCACCTCGGCACCCGTGCCCTGCGCGGCATGGCGCACCGCCTGCGAGACGGAGCGCAGGTTGCCCATGCCGTAGTCGACGACGGCGACGGTGGCCATGGTCAGAGGGTCCCCTTGGTCGAGGGCACCACGCCGGCCATGCGCGGGTCGGGCTCCAGCGCCATGCGCAGCGCCCGGGCGAAGGCCTTGAACACCGTCTCGCACTGGTGGTGGGCGTTCTCGCCGCGCAGGTTGTCGATGTGCAGCGTCACCTGCGCGTGGTTGACGAAGCCCTGGAAGAACTCGTAGGCCAGCTGGGTGTCGAAGGCGCCGATCATGCCGGCCTTGAACGGCACGTGCATGTGCAGGCCCGGGCGGCCGGAGAAGTCGACCACCACGCGCGACAGCGCCTCGTCCAGCGGCACGTAGGCATGGCCGTAGCGGCGGATGCCCTTCTTGTCGCCCACGGCCCGGGCGAACGCCTGGCCCAGCGTGATGCCGACGTCCTCCACCGTGTGGTGGCCGTCGATGTGCAGGTCGCCCTTCGCGTCGACTTCCAGGTCGATCAGCCCGTGGCGGGCGATCTGGTCGAGCATGTGGTCGAAGAAGCCGATGCCGGTGGACAGCTTCGCGACGCCGGTGCCGTCCAGGTTCACGCGCACGCGGATCTGCGTTTCGGCGGTGTTGCGTGTGACTTCGGCCACACGTTCTGCGGTGGGGATGTTCATCTCAGAGGCTGTCGCGCAGCGCGGCGATCATCAGGTCGTTTTCTTCGGGGGAGCCTACCGTCAGGCGCAGGCAGTTGGCAAGCAGCGGCGAGCCGCCGCCCATGTGCTTCACGAGCACCTTGCGCGCCTTCATGCCCTCGTAGGTGCGCCGCGCGTCGGGCACCTTCACGAGCACCATGTTGGCTTCGCTCGGGTACGGCCGCACGCCCGGCAGGGCCTGCAGCGCCTCGATCAGCCGCTGGCGCTCGTCACGCAGGATCCGTGCCTGCCGCGCGAACTCGTCGTCGTGCTCAAGGGCGAACAGCGCCGCCTCGCAGTTCAGCACGCTGACGTTGTAGGGCGGGCGCACCTTGTCGATCTCCTCGATCAGCTCGCGGCGCCCCATCATGTAGCCCAGGCGCACGCCGGCCAGGCCGAACTTGCTGAGCGTGCGCATCAGCAGCACGTGCTCGTGGCGCGCCAGGCGGTCGATGTAGCTGCGGCTGGAGAACGGCTGGTAGGCCTCGTCGATCACCACCAGGCCCGGGGCGGCCTGCACGATGCGCTCGATGACCGCGTCGTCGAACAGGTTGCCGGTCGGGTTGTTCGGGTAGGCGATGTAGACCAGCGCCGGGCGGTGCTGCTCGATCGCGGCCAGCATCGCGCGTTCGTCCAGCTCGAAGGTGTCCGGCCGCAGCGGCACGCCGACGAACGGCATCCCCTGCAGCTGCGCGGACATCTCGTACATCACGAAGCCGGGCACCGGCGCCAGCACGGTCGCGCCGGGTTGCCGGCAGGCCATGGCCAGCATCGAGATCAGCTCGTCCGAGCCGTTGCCCAGCACCAGGGCGTGGCCGTCGGGCATCCCCGCGTGCCTGGCCAGGGCCTCGCGCAGCACGTCCAGGCGCTCGCCGGGATAGCGGTTGATCGCCACCGCGCCCAGGCGCTCGCCGAGCGCGCGCTGCAGTTCCGGCGGCAGGCGGAAGGGGTTCTCCATCGCGTCGAGCTTGACCATGCCGGCGCTCGGCTGCACGACGTAGGCGTGCATCTGGCGCACGTCGGCGCGGATGACCTGCTCGATGCGTTGCTGCAACTGGCTCATGGGTTCAGGCTCCCGGCTGGTCGTTCTGGTCGAGGCGGAATTCGGCGGCCCGCGCATGCGCCTGCAGGCCCTCGCCGTAGGCCAGCTCGGCCGCGATGCGGCCCAGCATCTGGGCCCCCTGGGCGCTCACCTCGATCAGGCTGGAGCGCTTCTGGAAGTCGTACACCCCGAGCGGCGAGGAGAAGCGGGCGGTGCCGGAGGTCGGCAGCACGTGGTTGGGGCCGGCGCAGTAGTCGCCGAGCGACTCGCTGGTGTAGGCGCCGAGGAAGATCGCGCCGGCGTGGCGCAGCAGCGGCTCCCAGCGGCCCGGCTCGCGCGAGCTCACTTCCAGGTGCTCGGGCGCGATGCGGTTGCTGATCTCGCAGGCCTCTTCCATGCTGCGGGTGAGGATCAGCGCGCCGCGCCCTTCCAGCGAGGCGCGGATCACGTCGCGGCGCGGCATGTCGGGCAGCAGGCGGTCGATCTCGGCCTTGACCCGCGCGATGTAGTCCGCATCGGGGCACAGCAGGATGCTCTGCGCCAGCTCGTCGTGCTCGGCCTGGCTGAACAGGTCCATCGCGACCCACTCGGGCGGCGTGGTGCCGTCGGCCAGCACCAGGATCTCGCTGGGCCCGGCGATCATGTCGATGCCCACGGTGCCGTAGACGTGCTTCTTGGCGCTGGCCACGTACGCGTTGCCCGGGCCGGTGACCTTGTCGACCTTGGGGATGGTGGCCGTGCCGTAGGCCAGCGCCGCGACCGCCTGCGCGCCGCCGATGGTGAACACGCGGTCCACCCCGGCCACCGCGGCGGCGGCCAGCACCAGCGGGTTCTTCTCGCCGCGCGGCGTGGGCACCACCATGATGATCTCGCCGACGCCGGCCACCTTGGCCGGCACCGCGTTCATCAGCACGCTGGACGGGTAGGCCGCCTTGCCGCCCGGCACGTAGATGCCGACGCGGTCCAGCGGCGTGACCTTCTGGCCCAGCAGCGTGCCGTCCTCGTCGCGGTAGCTCCAGGACCGGCCGCAGGCCTCGAGCTGGCGCTCGTGGTAGGCGCGCACCCGGCGCGCGGCGGCTTCCAGCGCGCTGCGCTGCGCCGGCGTGATCTGCGCCAGCGCCGCGTCCAGCTCGGCGCGGCCGAGCTCCAGCGCGGCCACCGAGGTGGCGCCCAGCCCGTCGAAGCGGTTGGTGTACTCGAGCACCGCCGCGTCGCCGCGCTGGCACACGTCGGCCAGGATCTCGGCGACCCGCTGCTCGATCGCATGATCCGTCTCGGCCGCCCAGTGCAGCACGCGCTGGAACTCGGCTTCGAAGTCCGGCGCGGTGGTGGCGAGTTGACGGATCTGCACGTTCATGGCGTTCACCTTTTCTGGGTCACAGTGGAAAAAATCTCGATGAGCCGGCGGATCGGCTCGCGCTTGACCTTCAGCGCCGCCTGGTTGACGACGAGGCGCGAGGAGATGTCCATGATCTTCTCGACCTCGACCAGGTTGTTCGCGCGCAGCGTGCCGCCGGTGGAGACCAGGTCCACGATGGCGTCGGCCAGCCCGGTCAGCGGGGCCAGCTCCATCGAGCCGTAGAGCTTGATCAGGTCCACGTGCACGCCCTTGTCGGCGAAGTGCTGGCGCGCCACGGTGGTGTACTTGGTCGCCACGCGCAGCCGCGAGCCCTGCTTCACGGCGGCGGCGTAGTCGAAGTCGGCACGCACCGCCACGCTCATGCGGCACTTGGCGATGCGCAGGTCCAGCGGCTGGTACAGTCCCTGGCCGCCGTGCTCGAGCAGCACGTCCTTGCCGGCCACGCCGAGGTCGGCGCCGCCGTACTGCACGTAGGTCGGCACGTCGGTGGCGCGCACCAGCACCACGCGCACCTCGGGGCGGTTGGTGGGCAGGATCAGCTTGCGCGAGGTCTCGGGGTCCTCGGTGACCTCGATGCCGGCCGCCTGCAGCAGCGGCAGGGTCTCGTCGAAGATGCGGCCCTTCGACAGCGCCAGGGTGATCATGGTGTTGCTTGCAGTCATTTCAGCCTTCCCGCCGCGGTTGTGCCCTGCCCGGCCTCACAGCGTCACGCGCTCGATGTCGGCGCCGAGGCCGCGCAGCTTGACCTCCATGCGGTCGTAGCCACGGTCGAGGTGGTAGATGCGGTCGACCACCGTCTCGCCTTCGGCCACCAGCCCGGCGATCACCAGGCTCGCCGAGGCGCGCAGGTCCGTGGCCATCACGGTGGCGCCGGACAGGCGCTCGACGCCGCGCACCACCGCGGTGTTGCCGTCCACCTCGATGCGCGCGCCCAGGCGCAGCAGCTCGTTGACGTGCATGAAGCGGTTCTCGAAGATGGTCTCGGTGACCTTGGCCGCGCCGTCGGCGATGCAGTTGAGCGCCATGAACTGCGCCTGCATGTCGGTCGGGAACGCCGGGTACTCGCTGGTGCGGAACGACACCGCCCGGGGGCGCCGGTCGGCGCGCACGCGGATCCAGTCGTCGCCGGCCTCGATGGTCGCCCCGGCCTCGCGCAGCTTCTCGATCACCGCGTCGAGGTGGGCGGCGCAGGCGTGGCGCAGCACCACGTCGCCGCCGGTGGCCGCCACCGCGCACAGGAAGGTGCCGGCCTCGATGCGGTCCGGGATGATGCGGTGGCCCACCGGGCCGGGCAGCCCGTGCAGGCGTTCGACGCCCTGGATGCGGATCTTGCCGGTGCCGTGGCCCTCGATCTTCGCGCCCATGGCGATCAGCATCTCGGCCAGGTCGGGGATCTCGGGCTCCTGCGCGGCGTTCTCCAGCACCGTCTCGCCCTCGGCCAGCGTGGCGGCCATCAGCAGGTTCTCGGTGCCGGTGACGGTCACCATGTCGGTGGTGATGCGCGCGCCCTTCAGGCGCTTGGCCTTGGCGATGATGTAGCCGTGCTCGACCACGATCTCGGCGCCCATGGCCTGCAGGCCCTTGATGTGCTGGTCCACCGGGCGCGAGCCGATCGCGCAGCCGCCGGGCAGCGAGACGGTGGCCTCGCCGAAGCGCGCCAGCAGCGGCCCCAGCACCAGGATCGAGGCGCGCATGGTCTTGACCAGGTCGTACGGCGCCTCGGGCGAGGTGACCTGGCTCGCGTCGATCTGCACCAGGTCCGGCTGCTGCTCGCTGCGCTCGGCGCGCGCGCCCATGTTGCGCAGCAGCTGGAGGGTGGTGTTGACGTCCTGCAGGCGCGGGACGTTGGTCAGCGTGACCGGCTCGGCGGTCAGCAGCGCGGCGCACAGCTCGGGCAGCGCGGCGTTCTTGGCCCCGGAAACCGTGACTTCACCGTTGAGCCGGCGGCCACCGCGGATGAGGAGTTTGTCCATAGGTGTGGTGTGGCGGACACCACCCGCGCCACGCTGTGTCGGATCCGCCGCCGCGCCGTCCAGCAGGCAAGCGCGGCACGTCCGCAACCGCGCCGCCGGGCGGTTGCCGGTCAATGATGGTGGTGATGGGAGGCCGAAGGCTTCGCCGAGGTCTCGGCCCACTCGGCAGGGGTCAGCGTCTTCATCGACAGGGCGTGGATCTGTTCGCGCATTCTATCGCCCAGCGCTCGGTAGACGCACTGGTGGCGCGCAATCCGGCTCTTGCCCTCGAATTCCCGGGAGACGATGGTTGCGAAGAAATGACGGCCGTCGCCCTCCACCTCCAGGTGCTCGCAATCGAGCCCCTGGGCGATGTAGTCGCGCACTTCCTGGGCAGTCGGGTCAGCCATAACCCCGTGATTATCGCCGATTCGGGTCAACCCTGGCCGCCGCGGCTCAATGGCGGATCTTGTAGCCGATGCGCAGCAGGTGCAGCGCCAGGCCGGCCACGACCAGGAAGCTGGTGCCCACCATCGCCAGGCTCATCCAGGGCGAGACGTCGCTGACCCCGAAGAAGCCGCGGCGGAAGCCGTCGATCATGTAGAAGAACGGGTTCAGGTGGCTGATGGCCTGCCAGAACGGCGGCAGCGAGTGCACCGAATAGAACACGCCGGACAGGAAGGTCATCGGCATGATGATGAAGTTCTGGAACGCCGCCATCTGGTCGAACTTCTCGGCCCACAGGCCGGCGATCAGCCCGAGCGAGCCGAGCATCGCCGAGCCCAGCATGGCGAAGATCACGATCCACCACGGTTCGGCGAACGAGGGCGGGGCGAACCAGGCGGTGACGAGGAACACCCCCAGGCCCACCGTCAGCCCGCGCGCCATCGAGGCGCCGACGTAGGCGGTGAACCAGGCCCAGTGCGACAGCGGCGTGACCAGCAGGAACACCAGGTTGCCGGTGATCTTGCTCTGGATCAGCGACGAGGAGCTGTTGGCGAAGGAGTTCTGCAGCACGCTCATCATCACCAGCCCCGGGATCAGGAAGCTGGTGTAGCCGACCTGGTCGAACACCGTGACGTGGTCCTCGAGCACGTGCCCGAAGATCAGCAGGTACAGCACGGCGGTCAGCACCGGCGCGGCCACGGTCTGGAAGCTGACCTTCCAGAAGCGCAGCACTTCCTTGTACAGCAGCGTGCGCACGCCGGCGAAACGGTCGATCACGGCATTCATGCGACGGACTCCGCCCGGGCGGGCCGGGGGCTGGCAGGCTGCGCCGGGGCGTCGGCCTGCATGATCTCGAGGAACACGTCCTCCAGGTCGGCGCGGCCGATCTCCAGGTCCTCGACCTTGCAGCCGGCCTGGCGCAGGGTGGCGAGGATGGATTCGACCTCGGCGGCGTCATGCGCCTTGATCTGCACGATGCGGCCGGTCACGCGCGCCTGCGCGGCCAGCGCCGGCGGCAGCGCCTGGTCGGTCTTGAACTGCAGCATGGTGCTGGCGGTGCCGGCCAGCAGCGCGGAGGTGCGGTCCAGCGCGACCACCTGGCCGGCCTTGAGCATCGCGATGCGGTGGCACAGCGCCTCGGCCTCTTCCAGGTAGTGCGTGGTCAGCAGCACCGTGTGGCCCTCGCGGTTCAGGCGCGCGATGAACTGCCACAGGGTCTGGCGCAGCTCCACGTCCACGCCGGCGGTGGGCTCGTCCAGCACGATCACCGGCGGGCGGTGCACCAGCGCCTGCGCCACCAGCACGCGCCGCTTCATGCCGCCCGAGAGCTGGCGCATGTTGGCGTTGGCCTTGTCGGCCAGGCCCAGGTTGGCGAGCAGCTCGTCGATCCAGTCGTCGTTGCGCCTGACGCCGAAATAGCCGGACTGGATGCGCAACGCCTCGCGCACCGTGAAGAACGGGTCGAACACCAGCTCCTGCGGCACGATGCCGAGCTGCCGGCGGGCCTGGGCGTACTGCGAGACGACGTCGTAGCCGTGCACGCGCACCTGCCCGCCCGTGGCATGGGTCAGGCCGGCGAGGATGCTGATCAGGGTGGTCTTGCCTGCGCCGTTGGGGCCCAGCAGGCCGAAGAATTCGCCCGGTTCGATCTCGAAGCTGACGTCTTTCAGCGCCTGCAGCACCCCACGTGCGCCCTGGTACAACTTGGAAACGTGTTGGAAGCTGATGGCGGACATGAGGAGCGAAATTGTAGGCAGCCGCCTGCAAACCTGCTGGCGGGGGGTTGTTCCGCGGTTCCGGCCCCCGGTGCTTTTTGCTAGATTGGCTGCGGCCCCGGAGGAGACCCGCGCCATGCCCCCACCCCAGAAGAAACCCCGCCGCACGGCCGAGCGCATCCTGGAGGCCACGCTCGAGCTGTTCAACCGCTTCGGCGAGCCCAACGTCTCCACCAACGCGATCTCGGCCGAGCTGGGCATCAGCCCGGGCAACCTGTACTACCACTACCCGGCCAAGGAGGCGCTGGTCAACGCGCTGTACGACCGCTACGAACAGGCGCTCGACGAGCTGCTGCGCGCGGCAGGCGGCGTGCGCCACGTGGAGGACGCCTGGCTGTTCTTCCACATGCTGTTCGAGCTGATCTGGCAGTACCGCTTCCTGTACCGTGACCTCAACGACCTGCTGAGCCGCAACCGGCACCTGGAAACGCGCTTCCAGGCGGTGCTGGAACACAAGTCGCGTGCGATCGGGCAGCTGCTCGACGGGCTGGCGCAGCACGGCGCGATGCGCATCGCGCCGCAGGACGCCGGGCCGGTCGCCACCGCGATGGTGGTGGTGCTGACCTACTGGCTGAGCTACGAGTACGTGCGCGACCCGCGCCGCGCGCTGGAGCCCGAGGTGGCCGGCGCGGCGATGATGCGCGGGGCCCACCACGTGCTGGGCCTGCTGCTGCCCTACCTGGAACCCGCCCAGCAGGCCCACCTGCACGGGCTGGTCGGGCCCTACCGCGACGCCGCCCGATCCCTGCCGGAGCCTGCCCCGTGAACGACTGGACCGCCTTCCCCCATGACAGCACCGCCTGGCGGCTGGACCCGGTCGCGCTGCAGGCGCGCTGGGCCCGCCTGCATGCGGGCGACGCCGAACCCTGGCCGCAGGACGAGGCGGTCCGGCAGGCCTGGGCCTGCTTCCACGCCGGCGAGTTCCGGCAGGCGGTGGAGCTGGGCCTGCGCGCCGGCGGCGCCGGCCTCGCCGCGGCCCACAAGGCGCAGTGCATCCACGCGATCTACGTCGAGCCGGACGAGCGCCGCAAGCTCGACCTGCTGCTCGAGGTGGCCGAGCGCGCCGCCGCGCAACGGGCCGCGCAGCCGCAGCTGGCCAGCGCCCACTACTGGCTGGCGGTGGCGCTCGGGCGCTATGCGCAGAGCATCAGCGTCGCGCAGGCGCTGGCGCAGGGCGTCGGCGAGAAGGTGAAGGCCGCGCTGGAAGCCACGATCGCGCTGCAGCCCCGCCATGCCGACGCGTACATCGCGCTGGGCGCCTTCCACGCCGAGGTGATCGACAAGGCAGGCGCCCGCCTGGCGCGGCGCCAGGGCTCGACCCGCGAGCTGGCGCTGCAGATGTTCGCCACCGGGCTGAAGCTGCACCCGGCCTCGGTGCTGGGGCGCATCGAGTACGCCCAGGGGCTGGTGATGCTGGAGGGCGAGCGCCGGCTCGCCGAGGCCGAGGCACTGTACCGCGAGGCGGCGGCCTGCCGGCCGCTGGACGCGATGGAGCGGCTGCACGTCGAGGTGGCGAGGGAAGCGCTGGAGGTCTAGCGCGCGCCTGCCGGCCACCCCGGCAGCGACTCACCGGCGGGCCAGCACCGGGGCCAGTGCCCGCCCGGTGTGCGTGCCGGCGGCGACGATCTGCTCCGGCGTGCCGGCCGCGACCACGCGGCCACCGTCCACGCCGCCTTCGGGTCCGAGGTCGAGCACCCAGTCGGCCTCGGCAATCACGTCGAGGTCGTGCTCGATCACGACCACGCTGTGGCCGCCGTCGACCAGGCGGTGCAGCACGCGGATCAGCTTCTCGACGTCGGCCATGTGCAGGCCCACGGTCGGCTCGTCCAGCACGTACAGCGTGTGCGGGGCGCGCTGGCCACGGCGCGTGACGTCGTCGCGCACCTTGCTGAGCTCGGTGACGAGCTTGATGCGCTGCGCCTCGCCGCCCGACAGCGTCGGCGACGGCTGGCCGAGCGTCAGGTAGCCCAGGCCGACGTCCTTGAGCAGCTGCAGCGGGTGCGCGATGCCGGGCATCGCGGCGAAGAACTCCACCGCCTCGTCGATCTCCATGTTCAGCACGTCGCCGATGCTGCGGCCGCGCCAGGTCACCGCCAGCGTCTCGGGGTTGAAGCGCGCGCCGTGGCAGACGTCGCACGGCACCTTCACGTCCGGCAGGAAGCTCATCTCGATGGTGCGCAGGCCCTGCCCTTCGCAGGCATGGCAGCGCCCGTCGCCGGTGTTGAACGAGAAGCGCGCCGGGGTGTAGCCGCGCGCCTTGGCTTCCAGCGTCTCGGCGAACAGCTTGCGGATCGTGTCCCAGAAGCCCACGTAGGTCGCCGGGCAGGAGCGCGGCGTCTTGCCGATCGGGGTCTGGTCGACCTCGAGCACGCGGTTCACGCGCTCCCAGCCCTCGATGCCGGTACAGCCGCTCCAGGCGGGCAGCCCCTTGCCGCGGCTGGCGACGATGGCCTGCACGTTGGCCAGCAGCACGTCGCGCGCCAGCGTGGACTTGCCCGAGCCGGAGACGCCGGTGACCGCGACCAGCCGGTGCAGCGGCACCTGCACGTCGATGTGGCGCAGGTTGTGCAGGAAGGCGCCGCGCACGGTCAGCACCGGCGACGCAGGCGCCACCGGCCGGCGCGGGTGCAGCGGGTGCACCAGCGGCCGGGCCAGGAAGCGGCCGGTGAGCGACTCGCCGTGCGCCGCGACCTGCGCGACCGTGCCCTGCGCGACCAGCCGGCCGCCGCGCTTGCCGGCGCCCGGGCCGATGTCGATGATGTGGTCGGCGCGGCGGATGGTGTCCTCGTCATGCTCCACCACCACCAGCGTGTTGCCTTGCCGGCCCAGCTTGTGCAGCGCGTCGAGCAGGATGTGGTTGTCGCGCGGGTGCAGGCCGATGGTGGGCTCGTCCAGCACGTAGCACACGCCCTGCAGGTTGGAGCCCAGCTGCGCGGCCAGCCGGATGCGCTGCGCCTCGCCGCCCGACAGCGTCGGCGCGGCGCGGTCGAGCGTGAGGTAGCCCAGCCCCACTTCCTCGAGGAACTGCAGGCGGCTGCGGATCTCGGCGACGAGGTCGCGCGCGATCGCGGCCTCGCGGCCGTCCAGCTGCAGCGACTCGACCCACTGCCGGGCCTCGCTGACCGAGCGCGCCGCGACCTGCGCGATCGACTCGCCGCGGAAGCGGATCGCCAGCGACACCGGGTTCAGGCGCGCGCCGCCGCAGCTGCTGCAGGGCTGGTCGGCCAGGTCCTCGACCTCGGGCTCGGCGAAGGTCTGCTCGCGGCCCTTGTCGTCGTGGCGCAGCGTGTCGTCGAAGGCCTTGCGCTGCTCGCGCGTGAGCTGCACGCCGGTGCCGACGCAGTCGACGCACCAGCCGTGCTTGGAGTTGTACGAGAACATGCGCGGGTCCAGCTCGGGGTAGCTGGTGCCGCACACCGGGCAGGCACGCTTGGTCGAGAAGACCTTGACGGTGCCGATGCGGTCGGTCGGGGCGCCGGCGATCATCGCGGCCTTCAGGCCGTCCAGCGGGGCCAGCAGGTGCATGACGCCCTTGCCGTGCTCCAGCGTCTTCGCCAGCAGCGCGCGCAACCCGGCCTCGTTGTCGGGGCTGACGACGATGTCGCCCACCGGCAGCTCGATGGTGTGTTCCTTGAAGCGGTCCAGCTTGGGCCAGGGCTGCACCGGCACGAAGTGGCCGTCGACGCGCAGGTGGGTGTGGCCGCGCGCCTGGGCCCACTTCGCCAGGTCGGTGTACAGGCCCTTGCGGTTGACCACCAGCGGCGCGAGCAGCCCCACGTGCTGGCCCCTGTGGTCGCGCAGGATCTGCGCGGCGATGGATTCCGGCGTCTGCGGGCGCACCTCGGCGCCGTCGTGCACGCAGTGCTGCACGCCCAGCTTCACGTACAGCAGGCGCAGGAAGTGGTAGGCCTCGGTGATGGTCGCGACCGTGCTCTTGCGGCCGCCGCGCGACAGGCGCTGCTCGATCGCCACCGTGGGCGGGATGCCGTACACCGCGTCGACCTCCGGGCGGCCCGCCGGCTGCACGATGCTGCGCGCGTAGGCGTTGAGCGACTCGAGGTAGCGGCGCTGGCCCTCGTTGAACAGGATGTCGAACGCCAGCGTCGACTTGCCCGAGCCGGACACGCCGGTCACGACGCTGAACTTGCCGCGCGGGATATCGACGTTCATCGACTTGAGGTTGTGCTCGCGGGCGTTGACGATGCGGATCAGCTCGTCGGCGGCGCGGCGGGCCTCGTCGCGGCGTGCCTTGGCCAGCGACTGCAGCGGCCTGCCCTCCTGCACCGCGTGCTCGCCCAGGCCCAGCGCCGCCTCGTACTCGCGCAGCGCGGCGCCGGTGTGCGAGGCCGGATGCGCCTTGACGTCCTCAGGCGTGCCGACGCACACCACCTCGCCACCCGCGTCGCCGCCTTCCGGGCCGAGGTCGATGATCCAGTCGGAAGCTCGGATCACGTCCAGGTTGTGCTCGATCACGATCAGCGAGTGGCCGGCGTCGAGCAGCTTGCGGAACGCTCGCATCAGCTTGGCGATGTCGTCGAAGTGCAGGCCGGTGGTCGGCTCGTCGAACAGGAACAGCGTGCCCTTCTTCGCGACCGGCTGGCGGCTCGCGGTGGCCGCCTTCGCCGCCTCGGCGAGGAAGCCGGCCAGCTTGAGGCGCTGCGCCTCGCCCCCCGAGAGCGTGGGCACCGGCTGGCCGAGCTTGAGGTACTCCAGCCCCACGTCGACCAGCGGCTGCAGGGCGCGCAGCACCTCGCGATCCTCCCTGAACAGCTGCGCGGCCTCGCTGACGGTGAGTTCCAGCACGTCGGCGATGCTGAGCGCGCGCCAGCCGCCCGGGCCCTCGCGCTCGATCTGCACGTCGAGGATCTCGGCGCGGTAGCGCCGGCCGTCGCAGTCCGGGCAGCGCAGGTACACGTCGCTGAGGAACTGCATCTCCACGTGCTCGAAGCCCGAGCCGCCGCAGGTCGGGCAGCGCCCGTCGCCGGCGTTGAAGCTGAACATGCCCGCGCCGTAGCCGCGCTGGCGCGCCAGCGGCGCCTCGGCGAACAGCTTGCGGATCTCGTCGAAGGCGCCGACGTAGCTCGCCGGGTTGGAGCGCGCGGTCTTGCCGATCGGCGACTGGTCGACGAACACGGCGTCGGTGACCCAGTCGGCATTGAGCAGGCGGTCGTGCTCGCCGGGCGCCTCGGTGGCCTTGCCGAAGTGGCGCGCCAGTGCCGGGAACAGCACGTCCTGCATCAGCGTGGACTTGCCCGAGCCGCTGACGCCGGTCACCGTGACCAGGCGCTGCAGCGGGAACTCGACGGTGATGTTCTTCAGGTTGTGCTCGCGCACGCCTTCCAGGATCAGCCGCGGCGTGTTCTCGCCGACGAAGCGCCGCATGCCCACGCCGATGCGCTTGCGCCCGCCGAGGTAGGCGCCGGTCAGCGTGTCGGCCTGGCGCAGCTCCTCGGGCGTGCCGTCGAACACCACCGTGCCGCCGCGCTCGCCGGGGCCGGGGCCCATGTCGAGGATGCGGTCGGCCGCCAGCATCACCGCCGGGTCGTGCTCGACCACCACCAGCGTGTTGCCCGCGTCGCGCAGCCGGTGCATGGCCTGCACGATGCGGTTCATGTCGCGCGGGTGCAGGCCGATGCTGGGTTCGTCCAGCACGAACAGCGTGTTCACCAGCGAGGTGCCCAGCGCCGTGGTCAGGTTGATGCGCTGCACTTCGCCGCCCGACAGCGTGCGGCTCTGCCGGTCCAGCGTGAGGTAGCCCAGCCCCACGTCGCACAGGTACTTGAGGCGGGTGCGGATCTCATCCAGCAGCAGCTTGAGCGCCTCGTCCAGCATCGGGCCGGGCAGGGTCAGGCCGTCGAAGAAGCGCCGCAGCCGCTCGATCGGCAGCATCATCAGGTCGTGCAGGCACAGGCCGGGCAGCGCCTCGAGCTGCTCGCGCGTCCAGGCCACGCCCACCGGCATGAAGCGCTGCGCGGGCGGCAGCACCGCGTCGGCGTCGGCCTTGCTGCCCAGGCGCCACAGCAGCGCCTCGGTCTTGAGCCGCGCGCCGCCGCAGGCCTCGCAGGGGGTGTAGCTGCGGTACTTGGACAGCAGCACCCGGATGTGCATCTTGTAGGCCTTGCTCTCCAGGTACTCGAAGAAGCGCCGGATGCCGTACCACTGGCGGTTCCAGTCGCCGGTCCAGTGGGGCGAACCGTTGATGACCCAGTCGCGCTGCGCGGGCGTGAGCTGGCTCCAGGCCGTGTCGCGCGGGATGCCGGCCTCGCCGGCGTACTTCAGCAGGTCGTCCTGGCACTCCTTCCAGGCCGGCGTCTGCAGCGGCTTGATCGCGCCGGCGCGCAGCGTCTTGCGCTGGTCCGGGATCACCAGGCCCCAGTCCACCCCGATCACGCGGCCGAAGCCGCGGCAGGTCTCGCAGGCGCCGACCGCGGAGTTGAACGAGAACATCGCCGGCTGCGGCGCAGCGTAGCGCAGGTCGCTGTCAGGGCTGTGCAGCCCGGACGAGAAGCGCCACAGCTCGGGCTCGCCCTCCTCCTGGAGCGCATAGACGTTCACCCGACCGCTGCCGCGCCGGAGCGCGACCTCGATGGCCTCGACCACGCGCGCCTTCTCGGTGCCCTGCAGGCGGAAGCGGTCGGCCACCACGTCCAGCACCTTGCGCGGGCCGGTCGGCGTGGCGATCTCGCGCTCGGCCTGCACGCGGGTGAAGCCGCTGGCCGACAGCCACTGCGCGATCTCCTCGGGCGTGGTCTGCGCCGGCAGCTCGACCGGGAAGGTCACGACCAGCCGCGGGTCGGCCGCGCGGGTGCGCTCCTGCAGCTCGGCGTAGATCGACTCCGGGTTGTCCTCGCGCACCGGCTTGGCGGTCTGCCGGTCGAACAGCTGCGCCGCGCGCGCGTACAGCAGCTTCAGGTGGTCGTTCAGCTCGGTCATCGTGCCGACCGTGGAACGCGAGGTGCGCACCGGGTTGGTCTGGTCGATCGCGATGGCCGGGGGCACGCCCTCGACATGGTCGACCGCGGGGCGGTCCATGCGGTCGAGGAACTGGCGCGCGTAGGCGCTGAAGGTCTCGACGTAGCGCCGCTGCCCTTCGGCGTACAGCGTGTCGAACACCAGGCTGGACTTGCCGGAGCCGGAAGGACCGGTGACGACGGTCAGCTCCCCGGTACGGAAGTCGAGGTCCAGGTGCTTCAGGTTGTGCTGGCGGGCGCCACGGAGGCGGATCACTCCGGAAGTCATGGAGGCGGTCTTTCTGCAAGGAGGCGAAGCATTCTAGGGAACGGCTCCCGCCATGCTCCCGCCGCCTCGTGGATGCCCCCGCGGCGTGCCCTGGCACCCCGGGGCGCCGCCGGCCCGCCTCAGTCCGCGGCGGTGAAGAAGCGCTCGACCAGCTCGAGCTGGTCCGGCACGTTCAGCGCCGGCGCGTGGCCGCAGCCGGGGATCGTGACCACCACCGCGCGCGGACCGCGGCGACGCATCTCGTCGGTGGTTTCCGGCAGCAGCAGGTCGGAATGCTCGCCGCGCAGGCACAGCACCGGGATGTCCAGGCTGTCGTAGGCGTCCCACAGGTCGTAGTCGTCCGGGTGGTGGATGAACTGCTGCACCATCGCCGGGTCGTAGTGCGTGGTGATGCGGCCGTCGGGCAGGCGCCGCGCGGAGGTCTCGGCCATGCGGCGCCATTGCGCGTCGGACAGCCAGCCGTACGGCTCGTAGACCTTGCGCAGGAACTGCTCCAGCTCGGTGACACGCTGGAACGTCGGCGGGTTGCCGGCGTAGGCGCGGATGCGCTGCAGCGCGGGCTCGGCCAGCCTGGGGCCGTTGTCGTTGAGGATCAGGCGCCGGATGCGGCCGCGCAGGGTGGTCGCCGCGGCCAGCGTGCCGATCGCCCCGCCCATCGAGGTGCCGATCCAATGGAACTTGTCGATGTCGAGCTGGTCGACCAGCTCGGTGGCCAGCCGCACGTAGAACGACAGCTGGTATTCGTTGACCGGGTCGGGACTCCACTCCGACAGCCCGCGGCCGATCGTGTCGGGGCAGATGACGCGGTAGCGCGACGACAGGTGTTCAGCCACCTCGTCCATGTCGCGCCCGGTGCGCGCCAGGCCATGCCAGGCGATCACCGTCTCGCCGTGCTGCGCGCCCCACTCGGTGTAGTGGATCTCGCGCCCGGCGCAGGTCAGGTAGTTCGACGTGTAGCCCATGGGGACACCTTTTCTCCGTGCGGCACCTGGACGGCCCGGCCGTCCGTCTCGATCCGTCGAGCGCCCGCCGCCGGTGCCGTGCAATGCGGTCGGGCGATGTCGTCAGGGAAGGCAGGCCCGGCCTGCGTCGTGGCGGGGTCACGCTGCCTGCCGCGCATGTCCATCGGGGCGGTCCTTTCAGCGCACCGCGGCCTGCACCCGCTGACGCAGCCGGCCGACGATGCCGCTCGGGAAGTGGTAGACGCACAGCACGAACAGCACGCCCAGCCACAGCAGCCAGCGATCGGGGGAAACGAGCTCGGAGATCACCGGCAGCCCTTCCACCGCGCCGGCCCCCAGCCGCATCAGGTCCTGCAGGTAGTTCTGCGCCAGCACGAACAGCGCGCTGCCGATGACGGCGCCGTAGATCGTGCCCATGCCGCCGATCACGACGATCAGCAGGATGTCGAGCATGATCTCGAAGGACAGCGAGGTGTCCGGTCCGTTGTAGCGCAGCCAGACCGCGAGCATGCAGCCGGCCAGCGTGGCGAACAGCGCCGACAGCACGTTGGACAGCGTGCGGTAGACCACGGTGCGGTAGCCGATCGCCTCGGCGCGGAAGTCGTTCTCGCGGATGGCCTGCAGCACCCGGCCGAACGGCGAGTTCACGATGCGCAGCATCAGCAGCACCAGCACCACCGCGACGACGAACAGCAGGTAGTAGCTGATGATGCGGCCGTCGATCAGCACGCCGAGGATCTCCTCCTCGAACGGCTCGAAGCTCGGGCTCAGCACCTCGGGCACGCGGAAGGTCAGGCCGTCCTCGCCGCCGGTGAACTCCGACAGCTGCGAGGCCAGCGTCTGGAATGCCGAGGCCACCGCCAGCGTGATCATCGCGTAGAAGATCGCTCGCACCCGCAGGCTGAACAGGCCGATCACCAGCGACAGCACGAGCGAGAGCGCGAGCGCCAGCACGATGCCGACGGCCAGCGCGTCCCAGCCGGCGCCCATGCGGCTGGAGGCGATCGCCACCCCGTAGGCGCCGATGCCGAAGAACATCGTGTGCGCGAAGCTGACGATGCCGGTGTAGCCGAGCAGCAGGTCGTAGCTGGCCACCAGCACGATGAAGATCAGCACCTTGGCCGCGACGTTGAGCGACTTGCTGCCGGGGAACGCGAAAGGCACCACGAGCAGCACCGCGACGATGAGCATCAGCGCCACCGCGAGCGCGCGGCTGCGGGGCAGGTCGTGAGAGAGCAGGCGTTTCAACATGGCGGGCACCTCCTGCTCAGCGGCTGGTCACGGGGTACAGGCCCTGCGGGCGCCACAGCAGGATGGCGACCATCAGCCCGATGTTGGAGAACAGCGCCACCTTGGGCGCGAGGAAGCCGGTGTAGTTGGCCATCAGTCCCACCAGCAGCGCACCGACGAAGCAGCCGAGCGTCGAGCCCAGGCCGCCGATGATGATGACGATGAACAGCAGCACGTTGATCTGCGCGCCCATCTGCGGCACCACCATCTGCTGGTACAGGCCCCACAGGACCCCGCCCAGGCCGGCCAGCGCCGAGCCGACCACGAACACGCCGACGAACAGCCGCTTGATGCGGTAGCCCAGGCTCTCGACCATCTCGCGGTCCTGCACGCCCGCGCGGATCAGCAGGCCGATCTTGGTGCGGTTGAGCACCCACAGCATGCCGACCAGCACGACCAGGCCGATGACCACCGCGAACACGCGGTACTTCTCGATCGCGGCATCGGCGATGAAGAACGAGCCGCGCAGGGCCTGCGGCAGCGGCAGCGGGATCTGCTGCGGCCCCCAGATGACCTTGATGATCTCCTCGCCGATGATCATGCCGCCCATCGTGATGAGGATCTGCTTGAGGTGCTGGCCGTAGACCGGGCGCACGACGACCCGCTCGAAGGCATAGCCGATCGCGCCGGCCACCGCCATCGCGACCAGCATCGCCGCGAACACCGCGGCCAGGTTGTGTGCCACCGAGGCGCTGCCGGTCCAGTCGCCCATCAGGCCGAACACGCTGGTCGCGACGAAGGCGCCCAGCGCGATGAACACGCCGTGGCCGAAGTTCAGCACGTCCATCAGGCCGAACACCAGCGTCAGGCCGGAGGCGATGATGAACACGATCATCCCCATCGCCAGGCCCGCAAGCGTGAGCGTCAGCCAGGTCGGCACCGAGCCGACCAGCGGCAGCGCCAGGCCCGCCAGCGCGAGCACCAGCAGCAGCGGGATGGCGTCGAAGCGGGCCCGCGGCACCTGCGCCGGCGTCGCCGTCGGCGGGGTCGCGGGGTTGGTGGAAGCGGCAGTCGCGGTCATGGGCGTTCCTCGGGATTGCGCGGTCTCTGGCATCACGTCACTGGTGGGCGGCGAGCGACAGGCCCAGCAGGCGGCGCTGCAGGTCCTCGTCCTCGGCCAGTTCGGCCATGCGGCCGCGGTGCACGACGCGCCCGTCGTCCATCACCGCGACCGAGTCGCCCAGCGCCTTGGCCATCGCGAAGTTCTGCTCGACCAGCAGGATGGTGGTCTGGGTGCGCTTGAGCTCCTGCAGCGCCCCGATGAGGTTCTGGATGATGGCCGGCGCCAGCCCCTTGCTCGGTTCGTCGATGAGCAGCAGCTTGCGAGGCTCGACGATGGCGCGCGCCACCGACAGCATCTGCTTCTGCCCGCCCGAAAGCTTGCCGGCCGGGTAGAGCCAGAACTTCTTCAGCGCCGGGAACAGGCCGAAGATCCATTCCAGGCGCTGCGTGTCCAGGTCGTCGACGGTGCGCGCCTTGCGCGCGGCCAGCAGCAGGTTCTCCTTGACCGTCAGGTCCGAGAAGATGCCCATGGTCTCGGGCACGTAGGCGATGCCGCGCTGCGCGATCTCGGGCGTGGACAGGCGCTGCCCCTCGCCGCCGATCGGCTGGCCGTCGAACGTGATGCGACCGCGGCTGGCCTGCCACAGGCCCATGATGGTGCGCAGCGTCGTGGTCTTGCCGGCACCGTTGCGACCCAGCAGCATGGTCACCTCGCCCTGCGGCACGGTGAAGTCCACGCCGTGGAGGATGTGGTAGGCGCCGATGTGGGTGTGGACGTTGTCCAGCTGGAGGACGGGAGTGCTCATGAGGCTGCTTTGCTCGAAGGCTGGATCAGGGGCAGGCTGGACCGCCCCGGATGGCGGTTGGTCCTGGTCGGCATGGGGTCGGGGCGTCGTGCCGGGACGCCGGGGTGCGTGCCCGGCGGCGCGGCAACCTTCTTCCGCTTGCCCGGAAGGACGTCATCCAGGAAGCGGGCACCCCGCATTCCCCGGCCCGCGCTGCGCGAGGGCCACCTGCGCTGCTCGCGCCCGGCATCGGGCGCGCATCCCGGCACGACGCCGTGAACCAGGCCCGGCCTCATGCCCCCTCCTCCACCGCCACGGTGCCCATGTAGGCGCTTTGCACCACCGGCAGCGCCATCACCTGCGCCGGCTCGCCGTCGGCGAGCAGCTGGCCGTTGTGCAGCACGATGATGCGGTCCGCCAGCTCGCGCACCACGTCCATCTTGTGCTCGACCAGCAGGATGGTCTTGTCGCGCCGCTGCTTGAGCGCGCGGATCAGGTCCAGCACCACCGGCACCTCGTCGACGCTCATGCCGGCGGTGGGCTCGTCGAACATGTAGACCTTGGGGTCCAGCGCCATCATCAGCGCGACCTCCAGCTTGCGCTGGTCGCCGTGCGGCAGCGCGGAGGCTGGCGCGTCGGCCTTGTCGGCCAGGCGCACCGCCTCGAGCACCGCCTGCGCCTCGTCGAGCAGGTGCTTGTGGTCCAGCCAGACGCTGAGCAGCTGCAGGCCCCCGCCGTGGCGCGCCTGCACGGCCAGGCGCACGTTCTCCAGCACCGAGAGGTTGGGGAACAGCTGGGTGAGCTGGAAGGCCCGGCCCAGCCCGCGGCGCGTGCGCAGCGGCGCGGGCAAGGCGGTGATGTCCTCGCCCTCGAGCAGCACCGAGCCGCTGGTGGCCTTGAGCTGGCCGGAGATCAGGTTGAAGTAGGTGGTCTTGCCCGCCCCGTTGGGCCCGACGATGGCCGTCAGCGTGCCGGCGTGGAAGGCGCAGCTGACGCGGTCCACGGCCACGTGCCCGCCGAAGCGGATCGTCAGGTCCCGGGTCTCGAGCACAGGGTTCATCGCATTCACCGTCGTATCGGAAACGGGCACCTCAGGGGCAGGTGCCGATGACGTAATGGTTCGGCGCGATCCTCTTGAGGGTCGTCGTCACGAAGATGTTCCACAGCCCCATGTTCTCGTTGGAGCCGTAGGCATAGGTGTAGCCCCACAGCGCATAGGCGCGGCCGGCCAGCGTGTGCGCGTAGTTGCTCGCGGTGTAGCAGGTGGGCGTGGCCGGCGGCGTGCCGGTGGTGGTGCCGGTCGCAGGCGCCGAAGGTGCGCTCTCGGCCCCGCTGCCGTCGACCGTGCGCACGGTCCAGCTGTAGGCGGTGCCAGGGGCCAGGCCCGTGTCGGTGTAGCTGGTGCCGGCCACCGGCGCGCCGTTGACCTGGCTGCCGTCGCGGTAGACGTTGTAGCCGGCCGCGCCCGAGACGGTCGACCAGCTGACCACCATGCTGGTGTCGGTGGCCCCCGAGGTGCTCACGCTGGCCGGCGGCGGCAGCGCCGAGGACGGGGCGCCGCTGGCGAGGTGGTCCACCATGGCCTTGATGGCGCTGATCTGGCTGCCGGCCTTCTGTGCGTAGTTGCTGCCGTACCAGCCGATCCAGTCCCAGCAGGCGTTGGGGTTGGGCAGCGTGCCGCTCGCGGCGGTGCTGCGCAGCGTGTTGTCGACCTTGGCCTGCGGGAACAGCACGATGATGCTGTTGGTGTCGGCCCAGCGGGTGTAGCCGGTGTCGCGCACGAAACGCTGGCCGACCTGCGATTCGCTCTGCTGGCAGCCGTGCAGCGCGACGTGCAGCCGGCACTTGGCACCGGCCGCGCAGTTGGCCGGCACGTAGACCCAGCCGGTGGCCGCCATGCCGGGGTTGCTGGTGAACGCGGCCTGGTTGAACTGGCCGTAGTTGCCGGTCGCCGGGCTGTCGTTGCGCGGGTTCAGCGGCCCGTAGAGGTGGCTCAACACGGCGCCGGCCCCGTCGTAGCCGCAGTTGCTGATGTAGGGCGAGGCGGTGCTGCCGCAGGCGTTGTTGCCGGCGCTGTCGAAGTCGGTCGGGAAGGTGTGCGCCGTGCCGCTGCGCTTGACGTACTGCAGGTTGGCCGACGGCACGCCGTTGGCGAGGTACTGGTCGCGCAGCGCGTCCATCAGGTTGACGCCGACCGTGGTGTCGCTGGTACCGGTGAACAGGAAGATCTTCTGGGTCGCGACGTTCGCCTTCGCGTCGATCGCGCTGCCGCTCCAGCCATCGATGTTGGACTGCATCGCGTTGCGCATCGCCGTCGACACGCTCGCGTTGTACATGCAGGAGGTGTAGTTGCTCTGCCCCGCGCAGGTGTACGGGCCGCCGGCGAACACGCCCACGCCCATGAAGGTGGACGAGTGCGCCCAGCCCAGCTGCGCGGCCATGTAGCCGCCGGCGGACAGGCCGGACACGCTGATGGCCTGCTTGTCGACGTTCAGCTGCGGCAACGGCTGGACCTGGGCCCAGGCCGCGCCGGCCAGCCATCCCGCCGCCAGCGCGGCGAGGCGGCGGATCATCGGTGTCTTCCTCATCGCGTCGTCTCCTCTCGTGGTGGTGCAGGGAACAAGCGACCCTCCGCCCCCGTGTGCCCCGGGGGTTGTTCGATGCTGCAAACGAAGAAAAAGGAGGAAGGCCGATGCGCACCGTCGCGGCGCGCGGCGGCCTCAGGTGCTCAGCGCTTGTTGCGGATCGGCACGTCCATTTCTTCCGGACGGATTTCCCGCACCAGCTCGGGCACGCCCCACTCGAAGGCCGGATCGACCTTGATCCTGAAGTGGTACATGGACTGCATGGCCTGATGGTCCTCGGGGCGGAAGTACATCTCGCCCTTCGGCGTCTGGAAGCGCATGCCCTCCATCGCCTTGATCAGCTTGTTGGTGTTGGTGTCGCCGTTGGTCTTCTTGAGCGCCTCGACGATCGCCATGCCCGCGGCCATGCCGCCGGCGGTGAAGAAGTCCGGCGGGCTCTTGTAGCGGCTGTAGTGGTTGGCCACCAGCCACTCGTTGACCGGGTTCTTCGGGATGCCGAAGTAGTAGTAGGTCGCGCCCTCCATGCCCGGGAACTGCTTGTAGCTCACCATCGCCGGCAGGATGTTGCCGCCGGTGGCGATCTCGATGCCGTAGCGCTTCGGGTCGAGGTCGGCGATCTTGAACGGGTTGCCCGCGCCGGCCCAGATGATGAAGATCACCTTGCGGCCCGGCTTGTCCTTCAGCGCGTCGAACAGGCGTTGCGCCCCGGCGGTGAAGTCCGTGGTGTTGGTCGGCAGGTACTCCTCGTGCACCACCTTGGCCTTCTTCAGCGCGCTCTTGAAGGCGGCCACGCCGTCACGGCCGAAGGCGTAGTCCTGCGCCAGCGTCGCGATCACGGTGCCTTCCTGGTCCAGCGCGACGGCGTTGGAGATCGCGTCCTGCGAGCTGTTGCGGCCGGTGCGGAAGATGTACTTGTTCCACTTCTCGCCGGTGATCGAGTCGGCCACGGCCGGCTCCACCAGCAGGATCTTCTTGTACTCCTCGGCCACCGGCAGCATCGCCAGCGCAACGCCGGAGGACGAGGGGCCGACCGCGATGTCGGCCTTGTCGTCGCCGTAGGCGGCAGCCAGCAGGCTCTTGCCGACGTCGGGCTTGCCCTGGTCGTCCTTCTCGATGACGACCAGCTTCCTGCCGGCCACCGTCATCGTGCCGCCGGTGGCGTACTCCAGGCCCATCATCAGGCCGATCTGCGTCTGCTTGCCGTAGGCCTCCAGCGGGCCGGTCTTGCTGTAGACGTGTGCGATGCGGATTTCCTTGCTGCCTTGCGCCGTGGCGAGGCCGCTGGCGGCCGCCAGGGCGGTGGCGGCGAGCCCGATCAGGGTTCGGCGGGCGATCAGGGTCATCGGTTGTCTCCTTGTCGATGCGGCTTGGATACCGTTTTTCGGCCGCCGTGGCTGGCGGTCGCACCAAGGAGATGCAAGACCGGGGCCACCTTGCGGCACGGTTCGCAAGGTGTTGAGATTAAACGCTTTTTCGGCCAGGGGTCCGGGTTGTACCGGAGGCCCGCCGCGCGACCGGTGTCCGGAAAACCTTTCAGCGTTTTCCCGAGGTGACTGTCCTGAGATCAGACATGCGTCCGATTTCCAGACGTTGCGGCTTGACCCCCTCGACGATCACCGCGCCGCGGGTGCGGTCCTCCAGCTCCACGCGCTCCAACCCGGCGATGCCGCTGTCGAACGGCCGGCGCGGCTCGGCGTCGAAGCCGATCTCCCGCATCACCGCCACCAGCCGGGGCGTGTCGTACATGCACTTGTGCGGGAACTGCACGAAGGGCGCCAGCTTGCGCTTGATCGGGTTGGGACTGGGGATGTAGAGCACGCCCAGCGACTCGACGAAATCGTCGGCCTGCACCCGGCCTGCCAGGTAGGCCTCGACCGCCTCGCGCAGGTCCGGCACGACGATGCGGATGCGGCCGCCGGGCCTGAGCACCCGGTGGCATTCGCGCAGGAAGCGCCGGCCGTCCTCGCGCGACAGGTGTTCCAGGGTGTGCGAGCTGTAGACGGCATCGGCGCTGCCGGTGGCCCAGGGGAAAGGCTTGGTCAGGTCGTGCAGGTAGATCCGGTCGTCCCAGTCGAACTTGAAGATCTCCAACCGCTGGTTGATGGGCCCGAACAGCGGCAGCTTGGCCAGCCGCGCGCCCAGCGCGTAGTCGACATTCACCCAGCCGTCGCCGATCTGCGAACCGCAGCCCAGGTTCAGCACCAGTCCCATCGTCTGCCTCCCGCCGACGCGCCAAGCCGCTCGGGCCGGTGATCCGGCCCGCTCGTGCATGGAAAACATCGCTGCCATCGCGTGCAGCGGACGGCAGCCCGCACTGCCCGTCCAGCATAGGAAGCCCGCCGGGCCGCGTCTACCACCTGTGCTCCTGCAGATGCGGGAGGGGGTGCGGCGCGCCGTTTGCTGCCTGGCGCCGGCCGGCCGGGCGGCGCCCCTTGGCGTGCCCTCGCGACCGGACACAGGCCGATACCATCGGCCCGCGCCGCACCAGGCACCAGTCCGCCCGTTCAGCGCCCCCCGGCCGGCGGCCAGGGCACCGGCCCGTACTGCGCCAGCTTCTCGTACAGCGTGGCGCGCGAGATCTTCAGCAGGCGCGCGGCCGCCTGCTTGTTGCCCCCGGTGGCGTTGAGTGCCGCCTGGATGGCCTGCCGCTCGACCTCGGCCACCGCTTCGCCCAGCGGCCGCACCGCCGGCGCCCCGGGTGCACCGGCACCCTCGGCGGCGGTCGCGGACGCAGGGCTGAGCTCCACCGGCGGCTGGAGCGGCGATTCCGGCGTCGCCAGCGCCCGGCGGAAGTGCCGCGCCTCCAGCCGCAGGTCGTCGGTGAGCATGGTCACCTGCTCCAGCACGTTGCGCAGCTCGCGGATGTTGCCGCGCCAGGGGTGGGCGCGCAGCACCTCGAAGGCATCGGGCGCGACGTCGCGGTGCGGCATGCCGCTGCGCCGCGAGATGTCCTCGCCGAGGAACTCGACCAGCGCTTCCAGGTCGCCCAGCCGCTCGCGCAGCGAGGGCAGCCGGATCGGCACCACGTTGAGCCGGTAGTACAGGTCCTCGCGGAACTTGCCCTCGGCCACCAGTTGAGGCAGGTCGCGGCTGGTGGCGGCGATGACGCGCACGTCGACCTTGAGCACCTGGTTGGAGCCGAGCGGCTCGATCTCCTGCTCCTGCAGCGCGCGCAGCAGCTTGGCCTGCAGCGCCAGCGGCATGTCGCCGATCTCGTCGAGGAACAGCGTGCCGCCGTCGGCCAGCTTGAACTTGCCGTCGCGGCCCTTGCGGTCGGCGCCGGTGTAGGCGCCGGGCGCGACGCCGAAGAACTCGGCCTCCAGCAGCGTCTCGGGAATGGCGGCGATGTTGACACCGATGAACGGCCGCCCGGCGCGCGACGAAGCCGCGTGGATCGCGTGCGCGAGCAGCTCCTTGCCGGTGCCGGTCTCGCCCAGCAGCAGCACCGTGCTGTCGGTCTGCGCGACGCGACGCGCCTGGCGCTTGACCTCCATGACCTGCGGGCTGGAGCCGATGAAGCTGGCGAAGGTGTACTTGGGCCGGCGCTGCTCGGCGAGCTGCTTGCGCGCGTCGTCCAGCTCGCGCTGCAGCCGCGCGAACTTCTTCATCAGCGGCTGCATCGTGCTCTCGGGGTGAGCCATCAGCACCATGCCGAGCGCGCCGATCACCTCGCCGCGGTCGTCGCGCAGCGGGATGCGGCTGACCAGGAAGGTGCCGGCCTTGTTGGTCAGCAGGTCCACCAGGATGGGCCGGCCGGTGGCGATGACCTCGCGCATCAGCGTGTTGGGCACCACCTCCTCGACCGCATGGCCGACGAACTCGGATTCGTCCTGGAAGCCCAGCGCGGGCAGGAACTGCTTGTAGCCCTCGCTGATCCAGACCACCTTGCCCTGCCGGTCGACCAGCATCATGCCCTCGACGGTGTCGGCGAACAGCTGGAACATCGAGCGCGCGGCCAGCTCGAGCACGCTGCGCACGTCGCGCGGCAGGTCGGGAACGTGGGTGAAATCGTCCTGGAGGGACACGGTCGGCATGCTCACCGGTCGATGGTACCGCCGGGGGCGATCGCCCCACCACCGGGGATGGACCGCCCTTGACAGCGCGCCGCGTGGCGTGTCCGCCACGACAAGCATGCTGCGCGCCTGCCTCACCCCTGGAAACGGGGGATGGCCGCCAGGCCGCACCGGACGCGGCTTGCGCGGCAGTGCGTCACACCTGCTTGCAAGTTGGGGCCCCCCGCCCGAAGCGGCCGTGGATGCTGTGGATTGCGAGGGCGCGTCCCTGCCGCGCCCTGACGGAGGAGACATCATGAACGCAGCCTTTGGTTTCCGCCCGCACCTGTCCCGGCTGGCCCTGGCCTGTGCCACCTGTTGCGCCGGTGCCGCCCCTGCGGCGGACTACACCTGGACCGGCGCTGCCGGCAGCAGCAATTCGTTCTGGGACCTGGCGAGCAACTGGTCGCCCGCCCTGCCGTCCGGCGCCGATGCGCGGCTGCTGCTGGGCGCCTACGACACCACCCTGCGCAGCGGGGTGTTCGACGTGGGCAGCGTGCACGGCTCGCGGCAGCTGCTCGTGCAGGGCGGCGAGCTGATCCTCAACGCGTCCGGCTCGTCGCTCGGCACCCTGCACTTCGCCGGGGGCACCATCAAGGCCCCGGGGGGCTGACCGTGCGGACCCTCCGCTGGGACGCCGGACGGTTCTCGCCCGACCTGTTCGCCGATCCGCCGTCGCAGCTGGTGGTCACCGGCCAGGCGGTGCTCGGCCCGGGTGGCGACCAGTACCTCGGCGGCAACCAGAGCAGCCTGACGCTGTGCGGCCGCACGCAGTGGCTCGACGGCGTGTCGCAGCTGGGCACCGACGGCACGCTGACCATCGGCGCGACCGGACGCTTCGAGGACCATGCCGACAGCGGCGACCACCGGCTGCACGTGGGCGGCACCTGGCGCAACGACGGCACCTACGTGAAGACCGGCCAGGCCACCACCAGCTTCGACATGCCCTTCGGCGGCGCGGCGTTCCAGAACCACGGCCGCTTCCTCGTCAACCAGGGCCGGGTCTCGATCAACGGCGCGCCGTCCGGCAGCTGGAGCAACACCGGCACCCTGGAGGTGGCCGACGGCGCCGTGCTGGACGTCTCGGTGTTCCGCTACCCGGCCATCGAGCAGAGCGGCACCGTGCGCATCCGCGGCGAGGCGAGCTTCTCGGTGCTGTGGTCCGGCATGCACAGCACCGGCCGCTGGCACGTGGGTCCCTCGGGCGCGCTGACGTTCATCAACGATGCGATCGACGAACGCTCCATGCCCGTCGTGTTCGACGGCGGCAGCGTCCACAACGACGGCCGGCTGGTGTTCAGCGGCGGCATCACGCAGCTGGTCAACGGCGCGGCCATCGTCGGCCACGGCCTGGTCGAGCTCGACGGCGCGGCCGTGCTCGAATCGCAGGCACCCCTTCAGGCCCGCGAGCTGCGCACCGGCGGCGCCCACCAGCTCGACCCCTTCTTCCCGCCCTCCTGGGGCGGCATCAGCGCCCCGCAGCTGCGCGTGACCACGCTGGACTGGGACACCGCCACCCTGGACGTGCCGGGCCAGATCTCGGTCACCGGCGAGGCCCGGCTGCACGGCGGGCCGCAGTGGTTCAACTGGGACGGCAGCGGCCCCGCGGTGCCCGCCTACCGCAAGGAGGTGAACGGCACCCTGCTGCTGGGCGGGCGGACCACCTGGAGCGGGGAGACCGACCTGGTCGGCAGCGGCCGCATCCGGACACAGGCCGGGCGGGAGTTCATCGACGAGACGGCGCAGGAGCTGCCGGACGACTTCGACACCACCCGGCCGGTGGAGCTGGGCGTGGCGGTGTTCGAGCATCACGGCACCTACCTCAAGACGGGGGCCGGGGCGGTGAACGTGACCGGGCACTTCGACAACCGCGGCGTCGTGCGCACGCAGGGCAGCGGCCGGCTGATCTTCAGCGGCGGCCTGGACCAACGCGGCACCCTGGACGCGCAAGGGGCGCGCATCGACGTCCTCGGCCCGCTCGCGCAATGGTCGCCCGCCGAGCGGCGCCTGGGCGGCGGGCGCTACGTGATGCGCGACCAGGCCATCGGCCTCGACCTCGGGGCCCCTGAAGGCATCGCGCACAACGCGGCCCGCATCGAGCTGCACGGCCAGGAGGCCCGGCTGCTCAACGTCCACGGCGGGACCGACCGCCCGGCGCTGGCCAACCTGGCCCTCAACACCGGCACGGTGCGACTGGGCGGCGGCGCGAGCCTCGGCACCGACGTGTCGTTGCAGAACCGCGGCACGCTGGCAGTGGGCGAAGGCAGCGCGCTGGAGGTCGGCGGCGACTACCGCCAGCTCGGCACTGCGGCGCGCACCTGGGTCGACGGCGTGCTGCAGGCCGACCTGATCGAGTTCGCCGGCGGCGTGTGGAGTGCCGGCGCGGACCTGGACCTGGTCGGCAGCGCCTCGCTGCTGACCGGCGAGGTCCGGCTCGGCGCCAGCCGCCTGGCGGTGGACATCGCCAGCCTCGGCCTGTACGACACCGTGGCCATCGCCGGCTCGGTGCTGCTGGGCGGCACGCTGTACGCGGACTTCGACGATGCCTCGCTGGCCGAGGGGCTGTACCGCGTGCTGACCGCCGCAGGCGGACTCAGCGGCAGCTTCTCGGTGCTGACCAACCTCGATCCGGGCCTGTATGCGGTCGACGCCCTCTACGGCGACCACCACGTCGACCTGCAGGTCACCCGGCTCCTCCCGAGCGAGACCGGCGCGGGGCTGGGCGACCTGCCGACGGCGCCGGTGCCCGAGCCGCAGACCTATGCGCTGATGGCAGCGGGCGGCGCGCTGCTGTGGTGGCGCCTGCGGCGCCGGCGCGACGCCTGACGGCATGGCGGCCACCCGCCGCCGCAGCGGGCCGCCCTCGGGGCGGCCTCAGCCGCAGGTGCCGGTGTAGCCGCAGGCGGTGCAGAAGTCGCAGCCGTCCTTGTGGATCAGCGTCGCGTTGCCGCACTCCGGGCAGGGCCTGCCAGCCATCGGTGCGGCGGCCCCGGCGGCGGCCGCCGGCGCGTCGCCTTCGGGCGCCTGCAGGATGCCCATCTCCTGCACCGGGTAGCCCTGCTCGTCGAGCACGCCCAGCATCGCGTAGCGGTGGATGATCAGCCGCGCCAGGTAGGCCACGGTCGAGGGCCAGGTCTGCTGGCGGCGCTCGCCGTGCGGCAGGCCGGGCACGAAGGCCATGAAGTGGCCCAGCGGCTCGGCGTAGTTGAGCAGCTTGCGCAGCTTCATGCCGATCCAGGCCGGGTCGACCACGCGCATGTCCAGCGACAGCAGCCGCGCCAGCCCGTCCAGCGCCTTCGGGTAGTTGCCCGACAGGCCCATCGCGCAGGGCCGCGTGACCGGCCGCCCGTCCGGGCCGGGCAGCGTGATCTCCTTGAGCGTCAGCGTGAACGACTCGCCGGTGGTCGGGTTCTCGACGTCCACCGCCCAGGCGAGCGTGCCCGACGGCCCGGTGCGCGGCTCGTCGCGGCTGAACATCGCGTCCAGCACCGGGGTCGGCGCCTTGGCATCGGCCTCGCGCCACAGGCCCAGCTGCTCGCAGCGCCAGCGGATCACCGCGGCGGTCGCCGCGACCACGCCGGGAAAGCGCCGCAGCTCGCCGTGCGGCGGGAACGGCATGTCGAAGGCGCGCTCCTCGGCCACGGTGGCCAGCGCGTCGAGCTTGAGCTTGACCCAGGCCACGTCGTTGCTGCGCAGGTCCATCGACAGCGTCTTGGCCATCGCGCCCAGGCCGCGCGGCTGCTCGGCGCCGTTGACCCAGACCTCGAACGGCAGCATGCGCCCGGCCTGCGCCCCCTCGCCCGGCAGCTCGCCGACGAACAGCGCGAAGTCGCCGAACGGGTGCTTGATCATGTAGGTCCAGGCCGCGTTGCCGGCCGGCAGCTCGGGCCGCCCGGGCCAGCGCAGCGAGGCCAGCACCGGTGCGGGCAGGCGCTCCAGCGCGAGGCGCCGGTTGGCGTCGTCGGTCTCCAGCGGCTGCGGCTTCGAGGACGACTCCACGCTCAGCACCGCGCCCAGCACCGCGTTGGGCCGGTAGGTGGCCAGGCCCTTGAGGCCGGCCTTCCACGCGCGCAGGTACAGGTCCTGGAAGTCCTCGTACGGGTAGTCGGCCGGCACGTTGACCGTCTTGGAGATCGAGGTGTCGATGTACGGCGCCACCGCGGCCACCATCTCCTGGTGCGCCTGCGCGCTCATCTCCAGCGCGGTGACGAAGGCCGGCGGCAGCGGCGCGTCGGGCCCGTGCAGGTGGCGGAACAGGCGCCAGGCATGGTCCTCGACCACGTACTCCTTGAACGTGCCGTCGGCGGTGCGCTTCCTGCGCGTGTAGGTCCAGCTGAAGGCCGGCTCGATGCCGTTGCTCGCGTTGTCGGCAAACGCCAGGCTGATGGTGCCGGTCGGCGCGATCGACAGCAGGTGCGAGTTGCGGATGCCGTGCTGGCGGATGCGGTCCTTCAGCGCCTGCGGCAGGCGCGAGGCGAAGGTGCCGCGGCTGAGGTACAGGTCGGCGTTGAACAGCGGGAACGCGCCGCGCTCCTGCGCCAGCTCGACCGAGGCCTCGTAGGCCGCGTCGCGCATCACCTCGGCGATGCGGCGCGCCATCGCGCGCGCCTCGGGCGCGTCGTAGCGCAGGTTGAGCATCACCAGCGCATCGCCCAGCCCGGTGAAGCCCAGGCCCACGCGGCGCTTGTTGCGCGCCTCGGCCTGCTGCTGCGGCAGCGGCCAGCAGGTCACCTCCAGCACGTTGTCGAGCATGCGCACCGCCACCTGGGCCAGCGCCGCGAAGCCGGCCTCGTCGAACTGCGCGTCCGGCTCGAACGGGCGGCGCACGAAGCGCGTCAGGTCGATCGAACCCAGGCAGCAGCAGCCGTACGGCGGCAGCGGCTGCTCGGCGCAGGGGTTGGTGCTGGCGATGGTCTCGCAGTAGTTGAGGTTGTTGTCGGCGTTGATGCGGTCGAGGAACAGCACGCCCGGCTCGGCATGGTCGTAGGTCGAGCGCATGATCTGGTCCCACAGCTCGCGCGCGGGCACCTTGCGGTAGACCCACAGGCCGTCCTCGCGCCGGTAGGCGCCGGCGGCCTTCTGCGCCGGCCCCGGCTCGGCGCGGTGCACCAGCTCGACCTCGGCGCCGGCCTCGACCGCCTGCATGAACGCGTCGGTCACGCCCACCGAGATGTTGAAGTTGCGCAGGTCGCCTTCGTCCTTGGCGTGGATGAACTCCTCCACGTCCGGGTGGTCGCAGCGCAGCACGCCCATCTGCGCGCCGCGCCGGCTGCCGGCCGACTCCACCGTCTCGCAGGAGCGGTCGAACACGCGCATGTAGCTGACCGGGCCGCTGGCGCTGGAGCGCGTGCTGCCGACCCAGGCGCCGCGCGGGCGGATGCGCGAGAAGTCGTAGCCCACCCCGCCGCCGCGGCGCATCGTCTCGGCCGCTTCGGTGAGCGCGGTGTAGATGCCCGGGTGGCCGTCGTCGTCGTGGGCGATCGAGTCGCCCACTGGCTGCACGAAGCAGTTGATCAGCGTGGCCGACAGGTCGGTGCCGGCGGCGGAATTGATGCGCCCGGCCGGCACGAAGCCCTGCTGCTGCGCTTCCAGGAAGCGCTGCTCCCACAGCGCCCGCGACTCGGACGCTTCGACGGCCGCCAGCGCCCGCGCGACACGGCGGCGCACGTCGTCGACGCTGCGCTCCTCGCCCTTGGCGTACTTCTCCAGCAGCACTTCCTCGCTGATGGCCTGGGCGGGCAGGTTGTGCACGGTCGCGGGGGCGGTGGTGTCACGAAGGTCTTGCATGGCAACGGAATCCAGGGAGAGTTCAGGGCGTGCAGCAAGGTATGCGGCGCCGCCCGGACGCAGGTTGACCTGGGTCACGGGGGTGCGCCACCAAGCGAGCCTGCGCCATCCTCTGCGCGCTGTCAAAACCCTGCCCGCGTCGGCGGCTTTGCCGGGCGGGCAGCGTTCAGGAGCGGCCGCCGGGCGGCCCTGGCCGGCGCGGCGCAGGCAGCGGCGGACGCAGCCAGCGCTCCAGCGTGCGCACCAGCACGCGGGTCTCGACCGGCTTGGAGATGTGGTCGTCCATGCCGGCCTCGAGCGAGGCGCTGCGGTCCTCGCCGAAGGCGCTGGCGGTCATCGCGAGGATGGGCGTGTCGGCATGGTCGGGCAGGCGCCGGATCTCGCGGGTCGCCTCCAGCCCGTCCATCTCGGGCATGTGCAGGTCCATCAGGATGATGTCGTAGCGCTGCGCGCGCGCGCGCTGGACCGCATCCGCGCCGGTGGAGACCACGTCCACCTCCAGCCCCAGCGCACGCAGCTGCTCGACCGCGACCAGCTGGTTGACCACGTTGTCCTCGGCCAGCAGCGCCCGCACGCCGTCGAAGTGCGGCAGGTCCGGCTCGCCGGGCAGCGCCGACAGCCCGGTGGCCGTGCCGGCGCCGAGCACCGCCGCCGCGGCCCGCTCCAGCGCCGCGCCGGTCAGCGGCTTTTCCAGCACCAGGATGCCCGGCACGCGGTGCAGCGAGACGCGCAGCGCACTGCCGTCGCGCATGGTGGTCAGCAGCACGGCCAGCCCCGGCGTCTCGCGCGCGGCCGGCGGCAGGGGCGCGGTGTCGGCGTCCCAGACCAGCAGGTCGTAAGGCTGGCCGCGCGCCCGGGCCTCGTACAGCAGGGCCACGGCCTCGCCGGCCGCCCCGGCGATGTCCACCGAGCCGCCGAGCGCCTCCATCGCGCCGGCGATGGCCTCGGCGGCGACCAGCGTGTCGTCGACCACCAGCGCGCGACGGCCGGCAAGGACGGCGTCATGCGCCGGCACCGGGTGGCCGGGCGCCAGCTGGACCGTGAACCAGAAGGTGCTGCCACGCCCTTCGCGGCTGCTCGCGCCGACCTTGCCGCCCATCAGCTCGGCCAGCTGGCGCGTGATGGTCAGGCCCAGCCCGGTGCCGCCGTAGCGGCGGGTGGTCGAGGCATCGGCCTGCTCGAAGGCCTGGAACAGGTGCTGCAGGGCCGGCGCCGCGATGCCGATGCCGGTGTCGGCCACCTCGAAGCGCAGCGTGATGCGCCCCGGCGCCCCGTCCACCTGGCGGCAGCGCACCACCACGTGCCCGGCCGGGGTGAACTTCACCGCGTTGCCCAGCAGGTTCAACAGCGCCTGCCCGAGCCGGGTCGGGTCGCCCACCAGCCGGCGCGGCGCGCGCGCGGCGTCGATCACCAGCTCCAGCGGCTTGCCGCGCACCTGCCCCAGCACCAGGGCGCAGGTGTTCTCCAGCACCTGCTGCAGGTCGAACTCGACCTGCTCCAGCACCAGCCGGCCGGCCTCGATCTTGGACAGGTCCAGCACGTTGTTGATGATGGCCAGCAGCAGCCGCGAGGCGTCGGCCATCTTGTCGAGCCGGTCGCGCAGCACCGGGTCGCGGGTGTCGCGCCGCATCAGCTCGGTCAGCCCGACGATGGCGTTCATCGGGGTGCGGATCTCGTGGCTCATGTTGGCCAGGAACTCGCTCTTGGCCCGCGTGGCGGCCTCGGCCTGGGCGCTGCGTTCGGTCAGCGCCCGGTTCAGGTCGATCAGCTCGCGCTGCAGGCGCGCCCGCTCGGACAGGTCGGTGGCCACGCCCATGAAGCCGATCTGCGTGCCCGCCTCGTCGCGCAGCTCGCTCAGCACCAGCAGCACCGGCAGCCGCGTCCCGTCGCGGCGGACGTAGGTCCATTCGCCGCGCACGCTGCCGCCGTCCCGCGCCATCCCGCCCATCAGGTCCTCGACCCGCACCGGCCGGTCCTCGCCGGGCTTCAGGCAGCGCTGGCGCAGCTCCTCGGGATCGTGGAAGGACAGCGCCCGGACCTTGCCGACCACCTCGTCGGCCCGGTAGCCCAGCAGCGCCTCGGCCGCCGGGTTGAACACCGTCACGAGGCCGGCGCTGTCGGTCGCGATCACCGCGCTGCCGGCGCTGGCGAGGATGGCGCGCTCGCGCGCGGCGAGCCGCTGCACCTCGGCCGTGCGCTGCGCGACCTGCTGCTCGAGCGTCGCGTTGAGCTGCAGGATCTCGGCCTCGGCGGCCTTCTGGGCGCTGATGTCGCGCAGGATCTTGGCGGTGCCCACGACCTCGCCGCCGTCGAGCCGGATCGGCGCGACCGAGACCGAGACGTCGATCGCATGGCCGTCCCGATGGCAGCGCACGGTGTCGAAGCCGGGCACGCCCAGGCCGCGGCCGACGCATTGCAGGATCTCGGTCTCCTCGGCGTCGCGGTCCGGCGGCACGATCAGCTCGCGCACCGTGCGCCCGACGGCCTCCCCGGCGCTGTAGCCGAACATGCGCTGCGCGGCCGGGTTCCATTCCTGCACCACGCCGTCCAGCGTCTGGCCGATGATGGCGTCGGGCGAGTGCTCGACGATGGCCGCCATGCGGGCGCGCTGCAGGCTCTCGGCCCGTGCGCGGCCGATGCCCAGCAGGTACAGGTAGGTCAGCCCGGCCAGCAGCAGCGCGCCGGCCGCCGTGCCGCCGGCCACGGTCCATGGACTGGGCAGGTTGAGGTAGGCGTAGAAGGTCGGGGTGGCTTGCACCTGCACCGCCCAGCGGCGGCCGAACACCCAGGTCTCGGCCTCCTTGACCCCCGTGCGCCCGCGCTGCCCGGCCCAGCCCGGGGTGGCGAAGAAGGGCTCGGGGGGGTCGCCCTCGGTGCGGTCGTACAGCGCGATGCGGAAGCGGCCGTCGCCGTAGTCGAAATCCCGCAGCACCTCGTCGATGACCAGCGGCGTGTAGGCCCAGCCGATCACCGCCGCCTCGCGTGCGGCCTCGGTCGGCGGCGTGGCGCCGCCTTCGTACACCGCCAGCAGCAGCAGGAAGGCGCTGTGCGGCTGCGCGGCGGCCTGCACCAGCGTGACCGGCCCCGTGAGCACCGGCTCGCCGCTGCGCACGGCCCGCTCGGCCGCCTCGCGGCGCTGCGCCTCGGAGGCGATGTCCAAGCCGATGGCATCCCGGTTGGACGCCACCGGCTCGACGTACTGGATCACGTAGCGATCGCCGTCGTGCGGCGCCAGCTGCCGGATCGAGAACGCCGGCCAACCGTCGGCGCGCGCCGCCTCGACGAAGGCCGGCTCCTGCGCGCGCGGCACCTTGCGCACGAAGCCGAAGCCGCGCGCCCCGGGGAACTCCTTGGCAGGGTTGCGCGACGCGGCGTAGCGGGCGAAGCGCTCGCGCGTCACCGCCCGCCCGCCGGCCGCCACCACGGCCCCGCGGGTGCCGCGCAGGCCGTACTCGTACAACGTCATGCGGTCACGCACCTGCGAGACCGCGCGCTGCATCATGGCCTGGAAGCGCTCCTCGACGAACCCGGCATTGGCCTGCTGCTGGCGGTAGCCGGCCCCTGCGGCGCACAACAGCCCCAGGCCCAGCACCAGCCAGGGCAACAGCTTCGCAGAACGCCACGACGACATCGACATGCAACCTCGACTGACCGGGCCCGCTGGCACACAAGGCGCACGGCGCGGGGCGTCGGCCCGCCGCGCCGGCGCGGCGCAGAGCAATCATCGCGGCCCGGGTGGCGAGGCCATGTCACACGATGTATGGAGCGCGGCCCGCGTCGCCGGGGTGCCTGCGGCACCCGCCGGCAGGCACAGAGGACGCGCGGGCCACGCGGTCGACTGTAACCGGAATGCGCCGCCGGGGGGCTCCATCCAGGGGGGATTTCCCGCGGCGGGTCGCCGCCGTCGAGCACGCCGACGCGCACGGCAAACGCCAGGTCGTACGGCGCTCGTCCTCCAGCAGAGAGAACGCTTCGGCCTCGATGCAGCGGAACGCCGGCCGCCCGGTGGCCCGCTCGGCGGCCCGCGCCGCCGCTTCCGGGCCCGCAGCCCCTCTCCGGCACCCGCAGGCCCGGGCGCAGCGGCAAGGCATCGGCGATCCGCGCCAGGCGGGGAAAGTGGCGCGCCGTCATCCCAGGCAGGCAGCAGCACGGCAGGCGTGCCGCGTTCTGGCGCACGCCGGCCGCCTGCGGCGGTCCTCAGGCGGGCGCGCCCTGCGCTGCGGGCTCCGCGGTCAGCAGCCGAGCCATCAGCTCGCGCACGCTGCGGATCTGCGCGCCGAACGGCAGCGCGCCGGCACCGCGGAAGAACAGGCCCTTCTTCACGTCGCCGCGCAACGCGGCGGCCAGCTGGTGGTCGATGCAGAACTGCCCCCAGCCGGGCAGGCCGTCGCGCAGCCCGCATTGCGCGAGGCAGTCGAAGGCCTTGGTGCAGCGCGCCTTCACATGCGCCACCGCCTGCAGCTTGCGCTCGATCTTCAGGTAGGCCTTCAGCCAGGGCGTGGCCACCGCGCGCGCCGGCAGGCCGGCGACGCTGGTGAACTCCACCACGTCCTCCTCGCGCGCCTCGGCCAGCACGCGCTTGAACTCCGGATGCGCGTCGGCTTCCTCGGTGACCGCGAACGGCGTGCCCAGCTGCACCGCGGCCGCGCCCAGTGCCTGCAGGCGGCGGATGTCCGCATGGCTGCGGATGCCGCCCGCAGCGATGACGGGGATCTCCTTCTCGACGCCCGCACGGCGCAGCACCTCGCGCGTCTCGGGGATCACGCGCTCGAAGTCGAAGCGCGGGTCGGCCAGGTCCTCGATGCGCGCCGCCCCCAGGTGGCCGCCGGCCCAGCGCGGGTGCTCGATCACCACCGCGTCGGGCAGGCGCTGCTTGCGCTCCCACTTGCGCAGCACCAGCTGCACGCCGCGCGCGTCCGACAGGATCGGGATCAGCAGCGCCTTCGGGTGCTCGCGCGCCAGGTCGGGCAGGTCCAGCGGCAGCCCGGCGCCCACCACGACCGCATCGACGCCGGCCTGCAGCGCGCGGCGCACGTGGGCCGCGTACTCGCTGACCGCGCGCATCACGTTCATCGCCAGCAGCCCGCGCCCGCCGCTGCGCTCGCGCGCGGCGCGCACCTCGCGCTCCAGCGCTTCCAGGTTGGCGGCGTTGATCGCCGCCTTGGCCTCCTCGCCGGCGCCCAGCCCGGTGGTGCGCGCCATCAGGTCGGGATGGTGGCGACGCAGGTCTACCGAGGACAGCGTGCCGATGCCGCCCAGCGCCGCGACGCTGCCGGCCAGCCGGTGCGCCGAGATGCCCACGCCCATGCCGCCCTGCACGATGGGCAGCAGCTCGCGCCCGCCCAGGCGCAGCGGGGCCAGGCCGCTGCGGGCCAGCAGGGCGTCGAAATCGGGGTCGATGGGCGACGGTGCGCCGTCGGCGGGATGAGACATGTCAAGAGCCGGGAAACTGCGAGCCCGCCATCGTGGCGGGATGCGGATCGCAGGGTTTTGACCTGCCGCAAGCAGGTCTTTCGCGTGGCCGGGGCTGCGCGCACAATGGCCGGCACCGGCAAGGAGACCCCATGAGCGAAGACAAGCGACCGCAGGAGTTCCTGGTCCTCTCGCGCGGCCAGTGGGACGCGCAGCTGCCCCCCGAGCGCATCCAGCAGGCCATCGACGAGTTCTACGCCTGGCACGATCGGCTGGTCGCGCAGGGCCGGATGAAGTCCGGCCAGCGGCTGCAGCCCGCCACCCGGCTGGTCACCCGCCATGGCGTGATCGACGGCCCCTACACCGAGGCCAAGGAGATCGTCGGCGGCTACTGGTTCTTCGTCGCCGGGAGCCTGGACGAGGCGGTCGAGCTGGCGTGCCAGAACCCCTGCCTGGCCTGCGGGCTGAGCATGGAGGTGCGCCCGGTCGACCCCGAGCGCGCCAGCGCCTGGGCCGTGACCTGCGAGACCCCGGCGCGCTGACGCCGCGGCCCCGCGCTCAGCGCGGCGCGGCCATGCCGAGCCGGCGCGCGAGCAGGTGCACGCCGGCGGCCACCAGCAGCATGCCCAGCAGGCCCAGGGCCCAGACCACCCAGATCAGCGGCACCAGCCAGTCCAGCGCCGTGCCGGCCCAAGGCAGCCAGTTGCGGCTGGTCTCGGCCAGCCACAGCACCCCGCGCTGCGCGGCCTGCACGACGGCCGGGTCGATCCAGGCCGCCACCCAGTCCGGCACCGGCCACTGCGCGACACTGCGGCCGAAGCTTTCCACCTCGCCCGAGGCCACCGCGCGGGCCAGCCAGCGCGTCAGCACGGACAGCAGCACGGTGCCGCCGGTCCACAGCAGGGCGGACACGGCAAACACGATCCACAGGGCGACGATCATGATGCAACTCCTCCCGGCAGACGATGGCACGCAGCCGGACGATACACCCCATTGGAACGCCCTTGCGCCCGGGCGCGCTTGACTGCCGCCACAATCGCCGCCCATGGATTCGTTGACACAGATTGCCCTCGGCGCCTCGGTCAGCGTCGCGGTGATGGGCCGGCGCACCGCGGCCTGGAAGGCCGCGCTGTGGGGCGGCATCTGCGGCACCCTGCCGGACCTGGACGCGTTCATCGACCACGGCGACCCGGTGCGCAACATGACGCTGCACCGCGGCGACAGCCACGCGCTGTTCTGGCTGACGCTGGCCACGCCGCTCCTGGCCGCGGCCATCGCGCGCCTGCACGGCGAGCAGGCGCAGTGGCGGCGCTGGGGCCTGGCGGTGTGGCTGGCGCTGGTCACGCACCCGCTGCTCGACCTGATGACGGTGTACGGCACGCAGCTGCTGCGGCCGTTCAGCGAGCATCCCTACGGCGTGGGCAGCATCTTCATCATCGACCCGCTGTACACGGTGCCGCTGCTGGCGGGCCTGGTCGTGGCGATGCGGTCGCGGCGGCCCGGCGCGCTGCGCTGGAACCTCGCGGGCCTGGCGTTCAGCACCGCCTACCTGGGCTGGAGCGTGGTCGCACAGCAGCACGTGGCCGGCATCGCGCGCGCCTCGCTGCACGCGCAGGGCGTGCAGGCCGCGCGCCTGCTGGTCACGCCGACGGCCTTCAACACCGTGCTGTGGCGCGTGGTCGCGGTCACGCCGGACGGCTACCTGGAAGGCTTCCGTTCGCTGCTCGACCGCGAGCCGCAGATGCAGTTCGAGCGCTTCGCACGCGGCGACGAGCTGTACCGCGACCGGCTGGCGCCCGCCTCCTGGCATGCACGGCGCCTGGCCTGGTTCACGCACGGCTTCTACAAGGTCGAGCGGCACGGCGACGAACTGCGCATGACCGACCTGCGCATGGGCCAGGAGCCCTACTACACCTTCACCTTCGTGCTGGCCGAACGCCGCGACGGGCAGGACCTTCCGGTCACGCCGCGCCTGGTCAGCCAGCGCCCCGCGCTGCGCGAGGGCTTCACCTGGCTGTGGCTGCGCGCGCAGGGCCTGCAGGTGCCGCCGCCGCGCTGACCACCGCCCGGCTCAGGCGAGCCGGTTGAACCACAGCATCGACAGCCCGGCGGCCAGCAGCATCAGCACCGCCGCCGCGCCGGCCAGCAGCGCGGTGATCTCGGTCTCGCGCTTTTCCAGCGTGAGCTTGGAGTTGAGCCCCTCGTAGATCTTCTTCAGCTCGTGCGCGGTACCGGCGTAGAAGTACTCGCCCCCGGTCAGGTCGGCGATGGTGCGCAGCGCCTCCTCGTCCAGGCTCACGCGCATCGACCAGCCGTCGCCGAACAGCAGCTCGCCGTTGTCGGTGCCCACGCCGACCGTGAACACGCGCACCCCGCGCTCGGCCGCCATGCGCGCCGCGGCGATCGGGTCCGGGCCGGTGGTGGTCTGCCCGTCCGTCAGCAGGATGATCGCCGCCGACTTGTACGAGCCCGGCTCCACCGGCTCCGGCGGCGCGGCCGGCCGGGGCTCGCCCGAACCGAGCGCCCGCCCGTGGCGTCGCGTCGCCGCTCCCGGCCGCGGGTCGAGCGCGCTCAGGTCCACGTCGATGTCGGGGAAGATGGCCTGCAAGGCCACCAGGATGCCGCTGCCCACCGCGGTGGCGCGCTGGAAGTTGAAGCGCTCGATCGCCGCCAGCACGTCTTCCTTGTTGTACGTGGGCGGCTGCACCAGCGCCGCGGTGCCGGCGAAGGTCACCACGCCGATGCGCGTGGATGGCGGCTGCGCGCTGATGAAGTCCCGCGCCGCGGCCTGGGCGGCTGCCATGCGGTTGGGCGCCACGTCCTCGGCGCGCATGCTGCCCGAGACGTCCATCGCCAGGATCACCTGGCGCTGCTGCGACGGCAGCATCACGGTGGTGGTGGGCCGGGCCACGGCCAGCAGCAGCACGCCGATGCCCAGCAGCATCAGCGCCGGCGGCAGGTGGCGCCGCCAGCTCGCCCCGTGGCCGAGCGCCTCGCGCACCATCGCCAGCCCTGAATAGCGCACCACCATCTTGCGGCGACGGCGCTGCAGCCACAGGTACAGCGCCACCAGCAGCGGCAGGAGCAGCAGCAGCCACAGCAGTTCAGGCCACAGGAACGACATCTTGCCCTCCATCGGCAGAAACATCCGCCTGCCCGGTCCGCGGCGCCGGCACGCCACCGCCGGCGGCCAGCCGCGCGCGCAGCTTGCGCAAGGCGATGAAGCGGCGCAGCGCGTCGGTCAGGTCTTCGTCGGTGGACAGCTCCAGCGCGTCGACCCCGGCGTCGCCGAACGCGATGCGCAGCTCGGCCTCGCGCTGCCGGGCCACGGCGGCAAAGCGCCGGCGGAACGCCGGGTCGTGCGTGTCCACCCACAGCTGCTCGCCGGTCTCGGCGTCCTGCATCGGGATCAGCCCCAGGTCGGGCAGCTCGCGCTCCAGCGAATCGACCAGCCGCACCGCCAGCACGTCGTGCCGCTGCGCCAGCTGGCCGAGCGGCTCGGTCCAGCCCGGCTCGCAGATGAAGTCCGACACCAGGAACACCATCGCACGCCGGCGCATCACGCCGGCCGCATGGCGCAGCAGTGCGGCCAGGTCGGTGGCGCGTCGCCCCGCCGGCGTACCGCCGCGCGAGGGCTCGCGCCGCATCAGGCGATGCAGCAGCTGCAGCACCTGCTGCCGCCCGCCACGCGCCGGCAGCACCATTTCCACGCCCTGGTCGGCCACGATCGCGCCGACGCGGTTGCCATGCCGGGTCAGCAGGCGCGAGAAGGCGCCGACGAAGGTCAGCAGCACGTCGCGCTTGCTGCGCTCGTAGGCGCCGAACTCCATCGACGCGCTCAGGTCGAGCAGGAACCAGGCGGTGATCTCGCGCTCCTGCTGGAACTGACGCACGTGCGGTTCCAGCACCCGCGCGGTGACGTTCCAGTCGATGTGGCGCACGTCGTCGTTGAACTGGTACGGGCGCAGGTCGGCCAGGTCCAGCCCCAGGCCGCGGAACAGGCTGCGGTAGTCGCCTTCCAGCAGCCCGTCGAGCCGGCGCAACACGGTCCATTCGAGCCGTTGCAGCACCGCCTCGGCGGTGCCCCAGCCCGGCAGCGGCGCGGACGGCGCCGTCTCAGGATTCGGCAGCGGCTTCCGTGGCATGGGTCTGCAAGGGCTTGGGCGGCGGCGGCACCTTGGCCATCACGCGCTGGATCAGCAGGTCGGGGGAGAGGTTTTCGGCCAGCGCCTCGTAGGACAGGATCAGGCGATGGCGCAGCACGTCGGGCACCAGGTCGCTCACGTCCTCGGGCAGCACGTAGCCGCGCCCGCGCAGCAGGGCCAGCGCGCGCGCGCCCTCGACCAGGTGGATGCTGGCACGCGGGCTGGCACCGTAGCTGAGGTGGCGGCGCATCTCCTTGAGGCCGAAGCGCTCCGGCGTGCGGGTGGCGGCCACGAGGCGCACCGCGTACTGCATCAGCGTCGGGTCCACGTAGACCTGGCGGCACTGCTGCTGCAGCGCCGCCAGCTCCTCGGGCGTGACCACCTGCGCCACCTCCACCGGCGCGCCGGTGACGCGCTCGACGATGACGAACTCCTCCTCCTCGCTCGGGTAGCCGATCAGCACCTTCATCATGAAGCGGTCCACCTGCGCTTCCGGCAGCGGGTAGGTGCCCTCGGTCTCGATCGGGTTCTGCGTCGCCATCACCAGGAACGGCGTGGGCACGCGGTGCGTCTCGCCGGCGATCGTGACCTGGTACTCCTGCATCACCTCCAGCAGCGCGCTCTGCACCTTGGCCGGCGCGCGGTTGATCTCGTCGGCCAGCAGCAGGTGCGTGAACACCGGACCCAGCGAGGTCGAGAACTCGCCGGTCTTCTGGTTGTAGATGCGCGTGCCCACCAGGTCCGCCGGCACCAGGTCGGGCGTGAACTGCACCCGCTTGAAGCTGCCGTTGATCGTGCGCGCCAGGGTCTTGACCGTCAGCGTCTTGGCCAGCCCTGGCACGCCCTCGACCAGCAGGTGTCCCTGCGCCAGCATCGCCACCAGCACCCGTTCGAGGAAATGGTCCTGCCCGACCACCACGCGCTTGACCTCGTAGAGCACGCGCTGCATGCGTTCCGCGACCGCCGACTGGGTAAGAGAAGGTGTGTTCATGCGCGTCCTGGCTCGCTCAGAAGGGGGGGAGGCCGACCGCCGCGGCCGCGTTCTCGATCGGCACGGCAAAACCGATGCCCACGAACACGCGCTGCGAGGTCGGGTTGAGGATGGCGGTGACGATGCCGACCACTTCGCCGTTGGCGGTCACCAGCGGCCCGCCCGAACTGCCCGGGTTGGCCGCCGCGTCGAACTGGATCAGGTTGGTCATCAGGCGCTCGCCCTCGGGCGAGCGGAACTCGCGCTTGAGCCCCGAGACGATGCCTGCGGTTGCAGTGGGCCCGATGCCGAACGGAAAACCCACCGCCACCACCGGGTCGCCCACGGCGAGGTCCCGGGTCGAGCGCAGCGTCGCCGGCCGCAGGTCGTCGGGCACGCTGCGCGCGCGGATCACCGCGAGGTCGTTCTCGGGCTGGCTGGCGATGTGGTCGGCCTCGGCCTCGTGCCCGTTGTCGAACACCACGTGCAGGCGCGGGGCGCCGAGCACCACGTGCAGGTTCGTCAGGATGATGCCCTCGTCGACGATCACGACGCCGGTGCCCACACCCAGTTCCTTCTGCTCGCCCTTGGCGTCCGGCTCGCTCAGCCCGCGCACGCGCACCACCGAGGGGCGGATCGCCTCGTAGGCCTTGGCGGCCATGGACGGCAGCGGCTTGTTGTTGAGCGTGTGCAGCACGGCCGCGTCGATGTCGCCCTGGGTCAGGCGCTGCGGCGGCGGCTGCAGCCCCAGGGTGTAGCCCAGCATCAACGCCAGGCCGAACAGGCCGCCCGCGGCCACCAGCAGCAGCTTCTCGTGACGCCGTGCAACAGCGGTGACGCGTTGGCGCAGCCGCGCCCGCCACCCGGGGCGCGCTGGCGCCTCGGCGGGGCCGGACGCAGGTGCTCCGGCCTGCAGCGACGCGGGCGAACCCTGGGGGTTCCCCGGCCGGCGGGTCGGATCAGCACTGCTGTAGAGCGCAACCTTCTTCATGCGCGCCGCTCCGTCAGGGGCCTGCTGCAGGCCCCGGGCCACACCACCACGGGCAGGGTCCAGGCAAGCACTTCGGTCGGTCCGGGCCAGGTGGCGGGGATCGAGCGCGGCTTTGCTCGGGCACTCCACGCGTATGCCGCAAGCTAGCACGATGCGCGCCCGTTTGCATCAACGTCCCTGCAACCCGGCGGCACATGGGCGGGATGTCCCGCCGCGCTGCGGCCACCAGGCGCCGCGGTCCCGGGCGCAGCCGCCGGGAAATTTTCAGGATGTGTCAGCGGCCGCGCCGGCCCCGGCGCCCGGGCAGCGCATGCCCCCACGCCGATCCCCTGCGCCCGGCGTGCGCTGGCGATCAGGCCACAATGCCGCAAACACCTGCCTGCAGGAGGACCATGTCAGCCCAGAGCTTTCCGACCCAGCGCCACGACGACCCCGAGGCCGCACTGCAGCGGGTCGCCGAGATCTACGAGCACGGCATCGCCCACATCCGCGATGCGCTGCGCCGCTTCGTGGCCGGCGAGCCGCTGACCGGGCACGTGCGCGCCTGCTATCCGTTCGTGCGGGTGCACACCGACACGGTGGCGCGCGCCGACTCGCGCCTGGCCTACGGCTTCGTCGCCGGCCCTGGCACCTACGAGACGACGCTGACGCGGCCCGAGCTGTTCGGCAACTACTACCGCCGCCAGTTCGAGCTGCTGCTGAGGAACCACGGCGTGCCGCTGGAAGTGGGCGTCAGCGCACAGCCCATCCCGCTGCACTTCGCGTTCGCCGAGGACGACCACCTCGAAGGCAGCCTGCCGCCCGAGCGCCGGCTGCGGCTGCGCGACCTGTTCGACCTGCCCGACCTGGCCGCGATGGACGACGGCATCGCCAACGGCACCTACGAGCCAGGCCCCGGCCAGCCGCTGCCGCTGGCGCTGTTCACCGCCCCGCGCGTCGACTACTCGCTGCACCGCCTGCGCCACTACACCGGCACCGCCCCGGAACACTTCCAGAACTTCGTGCTGTTCACGAACTACCAGTTCTACGTCGACGAGTTCGTGCGCCTGGGCCGCGAGCTGATGCAGCGCCCGCCCGCCGACGGTCCCGACGACGGCTACGTCGCGTTCGTCGAGCCCGGCAACGTGGTCACGCGGCGCCAGGGCTGCCCCGAAGGCGAGGCGCCGCCGCGCCTGCCGCAGATGCCGGCCTACCACCTGGTGCGGCCGGACCGCAGCGGCATCACGATGGTCAACATCGGCGTGGGGCCGAGCAACGCCAAGACCATCACCGACCACATCGCGGTGCTGCGCCCGCATGCCTGGATCATGCTGGGCCACTGTGCCGGGCTGCGCACCACCCAGCAGCTGGGCGACTACGTGCTGGCGCACGGCTACGTGCGCGAGGACCACGTGCTCGACGAGGACCTGCCGCTGTGGGTGCCGATCCCGCCGCTGGCGGAAGTGCAGGTGGCCCTGGAGCGCGCGGTGGCCGACGTCACCCGGCTGGAAGGCTACGAGCTCAAGCGCATCATGCGCACCGGCACGGTGGCCTCGGTCGACAACCGCAACTGGGAGCTGCTGCCCCACCCCGGTCCCGAGCGCCGCTTCAGCCAGAGCCGCGCGATCGCGCTGGACATGGAATCGGCCACCATCGCGGCCAACGGCTTCCGCTTCCGCGTGCCCTACGGCACGCTGCTGTGCGTGAGCGACAAGCCGCTGCACGGCGAGATCAAGCTGCCGGGCATGGCCAACCAGTTCTACCGCGAGCGCGTCGACCAGCACCTGCGCATCGGCATGCGCGCGATCGAGATCCTGCGCCAGCAGCGCCTCGAGCAGCTGCACAGCCGCAAGCTGCGCAGCTTCGCCGAGGTCGCGTTCCAGTGAGCCCTGTCCCCGCCGTGCCCCGGCCGGCCCAGGGGCCTTTGCGCGGGGTGCGCGGCGGGAAAACTATGCTGGCTGCTCCCCCCCTCAGGAAGGAGCACGCCCATGAGCCACCATGTCTACAAGCACATCGAGCTGACCGGCTCGTCCACCGTCGGCACGGACGACGCCATCCAGCGCGCCATCGCCAAGGCGGCGCAGACGGTGCGCAACATCCAGTGGTTCGAGGTGACCGAGATCCGCGGCCACGTGGCCGAGGGCAAGGTCGCGCACTGGCAGGTCACGCTCAAGGCCGGCTTCACCCTGGAGGATTGAGGCCCCGTCCGGCACGTGCCCCCACGGGCGGCACGTCCACGGCCTCGTAGCGGTCGCGGATGCAGGCGTTGTAGTGGCGCCCGGGCGAAGAGGCCGCCCTGAGCGCCTCGTACGCCTCGGGCCGCACGTCCAGGTACTGGTAGCAGCGCCCGCTGGCGAACTCCACTTCCAGCCGCCGGCGGCGCGGGTCGTAGCCGACCGAACGCAGCACGGACGAGGCGATGCGATCCCGGTGCATGTCCCCGTGGCGGCAAGCCGCATGCCGCGACAAAGCCCTGTCGCGACCGAATCTTTTCCGCTGGCAGCCGTCCCCATCCCTTAGGCTGCGGGGGGATCGCCCCAGGAGAGCGCCCATGCGTTCGATCCCCTTCCTCGGGACCGCGTCGCTACGCACGCTGGCGCTGGTCGGTGCGGCCGCCAGCGGCAAGACCAGCCTGGCCGAGGCGCTGCTGCACCGCGCCGGGACGATCGGCGCCCCCGGCAGCCTGGAACGCGGCACGACCGTCAGCGACTTCGACCCGCTGGAGCGCAAGTTCCAGCACTCGCTGAATGCCTCGGTGATGCACCTGCACCACCGCGACACGCGCATCCACCTGATCGACACCCCCGGCTCGCCGGACTTCCTCGGCCAGTCCATGACCGCGCTGGAAGCGGTGGAGACCGCCGCGGTGGTCGTCAACGCGGTCGCCGGCATCGAGCCGATGACGCGCCGCATGATGGACTGGGCAGCCCGGCGCGGGCTGTGCCGGCTGCTCGTCGTCAACAGGATCGACGCCGAACGGGTCGACCTGCCTGCGCTGGTGGAGCGCCTGCAGGAGGCCTTCGGCAAGGAGTGCCTGCCGCTGAACCTTCCCGCCCGCGGCGGGACCGCGGTGGTCGACTGCTTCTTCCATCCGTCCGGCGAGGCGGATTTTTCGTCTGTGGAGCAGGCCCACCGCGCGCTGGTCGAACAGGTGGTCGAGGTCGACGCCGCATTCGTCGAGCGCTACCTCGAGGACGGCGACGTGGACCCGTCCGAGCTGCACGCGCCGCTGGAACAGGCGCTGCGCGAGGGCCACCTGATCCCGATCTGCTTCACCTCGGCGCGCCACGGCGCGGGGCTGGCGGAGCTGCTGGACGTGCTGGTGCAGCTGATGCCGAACCCGGCCGAAGGCAACCCGCCGCGGTTCCTGCAGGGCGAAGGCGCGCAGGCGCACCCGGTCGAGGCCCGCCCCGACCCCGACCGGCACGTGCTGGCGCACGTGTTCAAGGTCGCGATCGACCCCTACGTCGGCAAGATGGGCGTGTTCCGCATCCACCAGGGCACGGTCACGCGCGACAGCCTGCTCTACGTCGGCGACGGGCGCAAGCCGTTCAAGGTCGGCCACCTGTTCATGCTGCAGGGCAAGGAGCATGTCGAGATCCCGCGCGCCGGCCCGGGCGAGATCTGCGCGGTGGCCAAGGTCGACGAGATCCACTTCGACGCCGTGCTGCACGACGCCGCCGAGGACAGCCGCATCCACCTGCAGCCGCTGGACTTCCCCATCCCCGTGCACGGCATCGCGATCGAGCCGGTCCGCCGCGGCGACGAGCAGCGCCTGTGGGACCTGCTGCAGAAGCTGGTCGAGGAAGACCCGTGCCTGCGCATCGAGCACGTGGCCTCGACCAACGAGACCGTCGTCTACGGCCTGGGCGAGCTGCACCTGCGCGTGCTGCTGGAACGGCTGACCGAGGTGCACAGGTGCGAGGTCCGGACCCGCCCGCCGCGCATCGCCTACCGCGAGTCCATCACCCAGCCGGCCGAAGGCCACCACCGCCACAAGAAGCAGACCGGCGGCGCGGGCCAGTTCGGCGAGGTGTTCCTGCGCGTCGAGCCGCTGCCGCGCGGCGCGGGCTTCGAGTTCGTCGACCAGGTCAAGGGCGGTGCGATCCCCTCGCAGTTCATCCCGGCGGTCGAGAAAGGCGTGCGCCAGGCAATGGAGGCCGGCGTCGTGGCCGGCTACCCGATGCAGGACCTGCGGGTGATCGTCCACGACGGCAAGCACCACCCGGTGGACTCCAAGGAGGTCGCCTTCGTGACCGCCGGCCGCAAGGCCTTCGTCGACGCCGCGCTGAAGGCCCGGCCCATCGTGCTGGAACCCGTCGTCACGCTCGAGGTGAGCGCCCCCGAAGCCCACGTGGGCGACATCACCGGCGACCTGGCGGCCCGGCGCGGCCAGGTCAACGGCACGCACGCCAGCGGCGACGGCAGCATGACCGTGCTGGCGCAGGCGCCGCTGGCCGAGCTCGCCAGCTACCAGACCCGCCTGAACGCGATGACCGGCGGCCAGGGGCGCTACACCCTGGCGTTCTCTCACTACGACGTGGCGCCACCGGGGGTGCAGCAGCAGCTGGCCTCCCAGTTCCGCATGCGCGACGAGGAATGAGCGCGGCCGCGCTCAGACCGGCACCACGGTGGTGTTCTTGACCCGGTCCAGCACGAAGCTGGTCTTGCAGTCCTGCACGCTGGGGTGCTTGAGCAGCGTGTCCATGATGAAGCGCGAGTAGTGCGCCATGTCTTCCACGACCACGCGCAGCAGGTAGTCCATCTCGCCGGTCAGCGCGGCGCACTCGACCACCTCCGGCCAGGTCTGCACCGCGGCGCGGAACAGGTCCATCGGGTTGCGCTTGTGCGTCTCGGTGTGCTTTTCCAGCCGCACGTTGATGTAGGCGGTCAGCCCCAGGCCCACGCGCTCGGGCGGCACCACGGCCACGTAGCCGGCTATCGCGCCCTGCTCCTCCAGCCGCTTGACGCGGCGCAAGGTCGCCGAGGGCGACAGGTTGACCTGACCGGCAAGCTGGTCATAGGTCATGCGGCCGTCGACCTGCAGCGCTCGAAGTATGCGCCGGTCGATCGCATCAAGCTCCAATAGTGTCGTCATGGCGCCATTCTTGCACCATTTTTGCGTCATGTCCCGCGTGGGAAGGCAAATTGCAGGAAAACTGCGGGAAGCGCCACCTACAGTGCGCTTTGATCCAACTCAAACCACCCGACCCGCAGGAGACGGCCATGACTTTCACTCCCTGGGACAACCCGATGGGCACCGACGGCTTCGAGTTCATCGAGTACGCCGCTCCGGACCCGGTGGCCATGGGCCAGCTGTTCGAGCGCATGGGCTTCAAGGCCATCGCGAAGCACCGCCACAAGGACGTCACGCTCTACCGCCAGGGCGAGATCAACTTCATCCTCAACGCCGAGCCCGATTCCTTCGCGCAGCGCTTCGCCCGCCTGCACGGCCCCAGCATCTGCGCGATCGCCTTCCGCGTGCAGGACGCCAAGGCCGCCTACGAGCGCGCGATCTCGCTGGGCGCCTGGGGCTACGCCAACCAGGCCGGCCCGGGCGAGCTGAACATCCCGGCCATCAAGGGCATCGGCGACTCGCTGATCTATTTCGTCGACAAGTGGCGCGGCAAGAACGGCGCCAAGGACGGCGACATCGGCAACATCGGCTTCTATGACGTGGACTTCGAGCCGCTGCCCGGCGCCGAGCTGCACCCGGTGGGCCACGGCCTGACCTACATCGACCACCTGACGCACAACGTCTACCGTGGCCGCATGCAGGAGTGGGCCGAGTTCTACGAGCGCATCTTCAACTTCCGCGAGATCCGCTACTTCGACCTCGAGGGCCAGGCCACCGGCGTCAAGAGCAAGGCGATGACCAGCCCCTGCGGGAAGATCCGCATCCCGATCAACGAGGAAGGCAACGACAAGCCCGGCCAGATCCAGGAGTACCTGGACATGTACCACGGCGAGGGCATCCAGCACATCGCGCTGGGCTCGAGCAACATCTACGACACGGTCGACGCGCTGCAGATGAACGGCATCCGCCTGCTCACCACCAGCGCGACCTACTACGAGCTGCTGCCCAAGCGCATCCCCGATCTCGACGAGGACATCGCCGCGCTGCAGCAGCGCAACATCCTGGTCGACGGCCGCCCGGGCGAGCTGCTGCTGCAGATCTTCAGCGAGAACCAGCTGGGCCCGATCTTCTTCGAGTTCATCCAGCGCAAGGGCAACGAAGGCTTCGGCGAAGGCAACTTCAAGGCGCTGTTCGAGACCATGGAACTCGACCAGATGCGCCGCGGGGTCCTGAAGGTCGAACCCCAGCACACCTGATCCACGAGGAGGAGCACGCCATGCAGACCCCAGGCATCGATCACCACAGCGGTATCAACCTCGGCGTGCCTCCCGTGACCTACGGCCAGGGTGACCGGCCGCCGCGGGGCAACTACGCCGCGGCGCGCCCGGACTACACCTGCGACCAGGACTGGGCCGCCTACACCGAGCAGGACCACGACCTGTACCGCCGCCTGTACGAGCGCCAGGCGGCCCAGCTGCCCGAGCTGGCCTGCGAGGAGTTCATCGAGGCGGTGCAGCAGCTCGGCGCGCACGACCGCATCCCGCGCTTCGACGAGCTGAGCGAGCGGCTGTACCGCCGCACCCGCTGGGAAGTGGTCGCCGTGCCCGGGCTGATCCCCGAGGAGGCCTTCTTCAAGCTGCTCGCCGAACGGCGCTTCCCGGTCACGCACTGGATCCGCAGGCCCGAGGAGTTCGACTACGTCGTCGAGCCGGACGTGTTCCACGACCTGTTCGGCCATGTGCCGCTGCTGTTCAACCCGGTGTTCGCGGACTACATGCAGGCCTACGGCGAGGGCGGCCTGAAGGCCAGCCGGCTCGACGCCTGCGAGCTGCTCGCGCGCCTGTACTGGTACACAGTGGAGTTCGGCCTGATCCGCACCCCGCAGGGCGTGCGCGCCTACGGCGCGGGCATCCTCTCGTCGGCCGGCGAGCTGCGCTACAGCGTGCGTTCGCCGCAGCCCAGCCGCGTGCCGTTCGGCGTCGAGCGCATCATGCGCACGCGCTACAAGATCGACACCTACCAGGCCACCTACTTCGTGATCGACTCGTTCCAGCAGCTGTTCGACGCGACCGCACCGGACTTCGCGCCGATCTACGCCGCGGTGCGCGCGCAGCCGCCGATCGAGGCCGGCACCGTGCTGCCCGACGAGACGCGCATCCCGCCCGCGACCGCCTGATCCTCGCTGCACCGGGACGGCGCCCCCCATCGGGGCGATTGTCCCGGGCCCTTCGCGCGCCGAAACTGCATCCATGGCGATGCAGTTGTTCTTCCCGCGCCACGGCACGGGATGCCGCGAAGGAGGAGCGTCATGACGCCCCACCTGCACCACCGGTGCGTCCTGGCCTTGCTGGCGTCGATGATCCTGGCCCTGTGCATCGGGCTGCTGGCCTGGGGCCCCGTCGTGCCGCGACCTGTTCCCCATGCGCCACGGTTCACGGCCCTGTCCACGCTGCTCGGTGCGTTCGTGATGTGCGTCACGGGTTGGTGGGGCGTGCGGCGCGCGCCGGCGCCCGCCTGGTCGATGTTCTTCGTGACGGTGGTGCTCACGGGCCTGATGCTCGCCATCCACCACTGGCAGCACGGGGTCGCGGTGCAGGTCGCCGTCCACCTGTGCACCGGCTGGATGTGGGCGGCACTGAGTGCGGCGCTGCTTGCCGAACGGGTGCGCGAACGCTGGGCGCGCGTGACGCTGCTCGCCGGCTTCATGCTCGCGGCGGCCTCGGCCGCCCACTGGCTGGTCAGCCAGCTCGTCGACGGCCAGGGCGACCTGCGCGGCCAGCTGCTGTTGCAGAGCCTGCCGCTGCTGCTGCTCGCGGCCGGAGCCGTGCAGCTGCCCGGGCGCTGGACCGGCCCGCGCGACTGGCATGTGGTGCTCGCCCTGCATGCCCTCGCGCTGCTCGTTCAGGCGCTGCGCGGCGGCGTGCCGCAGCCGCTGCTGTGGGGCGCGGCGGCGATGTGGCTGGCCTATCGCGTCGGCGGCGTGGCCCCGGCCATGTCGCTCTCGCACGACGACGCCGGCGCCTCCAGCCACGCCAGCACCTCGTTGACCACCTCGCGGTGAAACGCCATCCGCACGTGGGCCGTGGCGCTCACGTGCCGGTTGTCCGCGCCGGGCAGCGTTGCCGTCGAGGCAGGGAACACGACGTTGTCGCAGTGCCCGTAGAAGCAGGTGAAACGCCGGTAGCGCTGCGCGGGCTCCTGGCTCGCCAGCTGCTGGAGCCACGCGCTGTCCCGGCGCATCTGCCGCGCATTGGTCGTGCGTGCGTTGCGCGCCAGCACCGTGCCGCGGTGCGGCGTGCCGATCGTGAGGACCCGATGCACGCGGCGGTCGCCGTCGAAGTCGCGCATCCAGGCGCGGATCGCCAGCCCGCCCATGCTGTGGCCGACCAGCACCGGTGCGCATCCCGTGTGCTGCTCCAGCTGGCGCACCGCCTGCTCGATGACCGCGGCGTAGCGGTCGATGCTGCCGAACACCGGCTCCAGGTTCACCGCGACGAACGGGATGCCCCGCGCCCGCAGGCGACGCAGCCACGGCGTCCACAGCCCCCGGTTGCAGATGAATCCGTGCACCAGCACCACGCCGCGCCGCCCCGGCGCGCCGGGATCGTCCGGCACGGCGTCGGGAAAGAACGGCTGCCGCCAGCAGAACACCACCGGTGCGGTGAGCACCTCGCCCCACCAGGCGCGCAGCCGCTGCAGGCCGCTGGCCGCAGGGGCCGGGTCGTCACGGTTGACCCGGGCCGCGACCGCCATCTCCAGCCCCAGCACCAGCGCGTGAAAGCCCAGCACCAGCAGCGCACACACGACGGCCAGCACCGGCCGCCCGGCCGACGCCATCCAGCCGGCCCAGCCGAGGGCCGTGGCCAGCAGCACGAGGGTGAGCAGTTGCTGAAGGCGCGCCAGTCTCATGGTCGCTTTCAGGACGACGCCCCGCCCAGCACGACGTCGCGGCCGGCGAGGTCCTTCGCCAGCCGGGTGGCCAGGCGGTTGGCGAGCCCGTAGATCGACAGCTGCGGGTTCGCGCCGATGCTGGTGGGAAAGATCGAGCCGTCGTGCACGCTGAGGTTCCCGACCTGCCAGTGGCGTCCGTCGGGCCGCACCACGCCGAGCCGCTCGTCGCCGGCCATGCCGCAACCGCCCATCACGTGCGCGCTCACCACGCGCAGGTGCAAGGGTTCCATCGGCAGCGCCGCGATCGCCTCGCGCGCCTCGCGCCACGAGGCGTAGGGTCGCGCCTGTTCGTGCACCGGCACCACGGTGCGGGCACCGGCGGCGAACTGGAGCTCGGCCATCGACAGCAGCGCACGCCGCGCGCCGTCCATCACGTAAGGGCTGAGCGGATAGTCGAGCTCGGGCGAGCCGTCGCGGCGCAGCCGCACCTGCCCGCCCGGCGATTCGGGATGGAAGCCGTCGCGCAACAGCGCCAGCATCGCATGGGTGCGCGGGAAGCCCGCCAGCAGGCGCGCCTGGTCGCGCCCGTAGCCGGCCAGCGTCGAGGCGAAGATCACCGGGTGCAGCGGCGGCACCTCCAGCTTGTAGCCCATCGGCCCGTCGACCGGCTGGGTGTCGAGGAAATGGTCGCTGTACAGCGTCTGCGGCGCGCCCTGCCAGCCTGCCACCTCGTGGCCGAAGGTCGCGGCCGAGATCACCACCGGGTGCAGGCAGGTGCGCACTCCCAGCCGCCCGTGCGGATCGGGCAGCTCCGAGCGCAGCAGCAGCGCCGGCGAGTTGATCGCGCCGGCAGCCACCACGTAGTGGCGCGCGACGATGCGCGTCAGCGCCCCCGGCGCCGGATCGCCGTTGGCGCGCACCGGCTGGCACCATAGCGCCTCGATGCGCCCGCGCGCATGCTCGAAGCGCAGCGCGCGGGTTTCGACCAGCAGCCGCGCCCCGCCGTCCAGCACGGCCGGCAGCGTGGTCACCAGCATCGACTGCTTGGCGTTGGTCGGGCAGCCCATGCCGCACGCCCCCAGGTTCCAGCAGCCGTGCACGTTGCGCGGGATGGCCGCCACCGGGATGCCCAGCCGTTCGCCGCCGCGCCGCAGCACCTCGTTGTTCTCGTTGGGCGGGGCCTCCCACGGACCGATCTTCAGGCGCCGCTCGACCTGCTCGAACCACGGCTGCATGGCCTGCGGCGTCAGCTCGCGCAGGCCGTAGTGCTGCTGCCACCAGGCCAGGGTCTCGTCCGGCGTGCGGAACGAGCTGGTCCAGTTGACCGTGGTGGAGCCGCCGACGCAGCGTCCCTGCAGGATCGTGATCGCCTTGTCGGCCGTCTTGCGTGCCGCGCTTTCCTGGTAAAGCTGGGGATAGGCCTCGCTTTCGAGCTGGTGGAAGTCGCTGCTGCTCTTCAGCGGCCCCTCCTCGACGATCACCACGTCCAGCCCGGCCTGCACCAGCAGCTCGGCCGTGATGCCCCCGCCGGCCCCCGAGCCGACCACGACCACGTCGCACTCGAGCCGCTCGGGCAGCGGCGCATGGGCCCCGCCCAGCACGCGCCAGCCGCGGGCCAGTCCTGCACGGATCGGATCGGGGAATCGGCTCATCGCGTCAAAGTTCCGTGGGCCCCGGGTACCCCATCAGGGCCCAATGCCCGGGCACCGCGTAGAAGGCGGCATTGGTCAGGTCACGCAGCCCATGGTAGGCCTGCCGGCGCAGCGACAGCTTCGACTGGCGCAGCGCTTCGAGCGCCTGCTGCAGCTGCGCCACGCTCGCCTGCGTCCAGGGCGCAGTCAGGCCGGCCAGCGCCATGCGGCCAGCGGCCGTGCCCAGCAGGCCGAGCAGCTGCGACAGCTCGCGCTGCGTCGCGGCCGGCAACCCCATGATCAGCGCCTCGACGCGGTCGACCTGGGCCTGCAACGCGGCCTCGCGCATGGCGGCGTCTTCCGGCAGGCTGCCGTCGAGCACCGCGCGCGCCACCGCGTGCAGCACCTCGCGCGCCGGTGCGCCGAGGCGCCCCTGCTGCAGGCCGGGGCGCAGCAGCTGCGCCCCGCCGCCGGCCAATGCGAGCAGCACGGCCGAGCCGATGCCCAGACGAAGCAAGGTCCTGCGTTGCATGGGATCCAGTGTGGCAGTTTTTGCGCCCGTTGCGTCCGGTCACCGCGGTGCGCGAGGCGCGCCCACCGCGTCGCTGGAACCGCGCCGCGCGGGATGCGCTGTCCCCCGGGCGACACAGTGCGTCAATCGAAGGGGTCTTCCCGTTAGTGCAACTACCGTAGGCGAACGCTCGTTCGATGCGAACAATGTCCGCATGCTGAACCCTACGCCTATGCACGGAGACGGTGTGTACTCGTCCAAGCCCTGGTTGAAACATTACCCCCCGAACGTGCCCGCGGAGATCGACTGGCGGCAGTACGACTCGCTGTCCGACCTGCTCGAGGAATCCTTCCGCAAGTACGCGTCGCGCAACGCGGCGATGTGCATGGATGTCCCCATCACGTTCCGCCAGATCGAGGAGATGTCCTCGGCCCTGGGGGCGTGGCTGCAGAAGCAAGGCCTGCAGCGCGGCGCACGCGTGGCCATCATGATGCCCAACGTGCTGCCGTACCCGATCGCGATCGCCGCGATCCTGCGCGCGGGCTACGTGGTGGTCAACGTCAACCCGCTGTACACCGCGCGCGAGCTGGAGCACCAGCTGAAGGACTCCGGCGCCGAGGCCATCATCATCCTGGAGAACTTCGCCGCCACGCTGGAAGAAGTGATCGAACACACCGCGGTCAGGCACGTGGTGCTGGCCGCGATGGGCGACCTGCTCGGCTTCTGGAAGGGCGGCCTGGTCAACTTCGTCGTGCGCCACGTGCGCAAGATGGTGCCCGAGTACAAGCTGCCGGTCGGCAACGGCCGCACGGTCACGCGCTTCAACGACGTGATCGCCGAAGGCAGCCGCCTGCACCTGAACCGCCCGCAGCTCGGCCCGGACGACGTGGCCTTCCTGCAGTACACCGGCGGCACGACCGGGGTCTCGAAGGGCGCGACGCTGCTGCACCGCAACGTGGTCGCCAACATCATCCAGACCGAGGCCTGGTTCAAGCCGGTGCTCGACCGCATCGGCGACAAGCAGCTCACCGTGGTCTGCGCGCTGCCGCTGTACCACATCTTCGCGCTGACGGTCTGCTACATGATGGGCGCGCGGCTGGGCATGATGAACCTGCTGATCCCCAACCCGCGCGACATCCCGGGCTTCGTGAAGACGCTGCAGAAGCACCGCGTCAACATGTTCCCGGCGGTCAACACGCTGTTCAACGCGCTGGCCAACGACCCCGACTTCGCGCGGCTGGATTTCTCCGAGCTGGTGGTCAGCAACGGCGGCGGCATGGCCGTGCAGCAGGCCACGGCCGAGAAATGGCTCAAGATCACCGGCTGCCCGGTGGTCGAGGGCTACGGGCTGAGCGAGACCTCGCCGGTGGTCACCAGCAACCGCCTCGACCTCAACGAGTTCACCGGCACCATCGGCCTGCCCTTCCCGTCGACCGAGGTCGCGATCCGCGACGACGACGGCAACGACGTGCCGATCGGCGAACCCGGCGAGATCTGCATCCGCGGCCCGCAGGTGATGGCCGGCTACTGGAACCGCCCGGACGAGACCGCCAAGGTCATGACGTCCGACGGCTTCTTCCGCTCCGGCGACGTGGGCATCATGGACGAGCGCGGCTACATCAAGATCGTGGACCGCAAGAAGGACATGATCCTGGTGTCGGGCTTCAACGTCTACCCGAACGAGATCGAGCAGGTCGTCAACCTCCATCCCGGCGTGCTCGAGTGCGCGGCCATCGGCGTGCCGGATGCCAAGTCGGGCGAAGCGGTCAAGCTGTTCGTCGTCAAGAAGGACCCGACGCTCACCGAGGACGACCTGATGGCCTATTGCCGCGACAACTTCACCGGCTACAAGCGTCCGAAGTACATCGAGTTCCGCGACGAGCTGCCCAAGAGCAACGTCGGCAAGATCCTGCGGCGCGAGCTGAGGAGCAGCAGCAACTGAGACAATGCAGGCATGGCTGTCTCCGATGCTTCCAATGCGGCCTCGCTGCAGGCCGCGTTCGCGCAGCAGGGCCTGAACCTGCCGGTCTCCGGCCCGTCGTTCGGCTGGACCATCCGCCTGCTGGCCGGCGCCTTCCTCGGCTGGGTCGCGCTCGCGATGGCGCAGCCCCCGGTGCGCGCCGGCTATGCCAGCCTCTCGCTCGGCATGCAGCTGCTGATGATCGGCTGCGTCCTCGTGCTGCTGGTCGGCTACTGGTACTTCTTCACCGGCCGCACGGTGCTCACCGAGGAAGGCATCAGCCAGAACTGGGCCTGGCGCAAGCAGATGCGCTGGGACGAAGTGAAGGCCGCCCGCTTCCTCGGGCTGCCCTTCCTGACCTGGCTGATCCCGCCGCGCCTCCTGCTGGTCTCCCACGCCGGCCGTCGCATCCTGTTCAACGGTGGCAATGCCGAGCTCCATCGCGCCTTCGCGCAGGCCACCGTCGCGCTGCAGTCGATGCGGCACGGCCTGCCGGTGCCCGTCAAAGGATCATCCCGATGAGCGCCGCACTGCCTTCGGGCATCACCGTCTTCGAACGCGGCTGGCTGTCGTCCAACAACGTGCTGCTGACCGGCGCGGACGACGAGCCCGCGATCCTGGTCGACACCGGCTACGTCACCCACGGCCCGCAGACGCTGGCCCTGGTACGCCATGCCCTGGCCGGCCGGCCGCTCGGGCGCATCCTCAACACCCACCTGCACTCCGACCACTGCGGGGGCAACGCGCTGCTGCAGCGAGAGCTCGGGGCGCCGGTGGTCATCCCGCCCGGCGAAGCCGACGCGGCACGGGCCTGGGACGAGTCGCGCCTCAGCTACCGTCCCACCGGGCAGCGCTGCGAGCGCTTTCGCGTCGACCAGATCCTGCACCCGGGCGACCTCGTCCGGGTGGGGGAGCGCACCTGGCAGGTCCTGGCCGCCCCCGGCCACGACCCGCATTCGGTCGTGCTGTTCGCACCTGACGAACGCATCCTGATCTCCGCCGACGCGCTGTGGGAACACGGATTCGGCGTCGTGTTCCCCGAGATCGAGAACCGCCCGGCATTCGCCGAGGTGCGCGCCACGCTGGACCTGATCGCGACGCTGAAGCCCGTGCTGGTGATTCCCGGTCACGGGGCGCCCTTCACGGACGCGGACGCCGCGCTCGAGCGGGCGTACCGCCGCCTGGACGGCTACGAGGCTGCCCCGGACCGCCATGGCTGGTACGCCGGCAAGGTGCTCGCCAAGTTCCACCTGCTGGAGGTGCAGCAGCAGCCGCTGCCCGAGCTGCTCGACTGGCTGGCGCACACGCCCTACTTCCGCCGCATCCACGAGCGTTACTTTGCCGACGCCGACTACGGCGCCTGGTCGCAACGGGTGGTGGACGAGCTGGAGCGCGCCGGCGCCGTCGAGGTGCGCGACGGCGTGGTCTTCAACCGCTGAAGACGAAGCCCAACGCCGCTGCATCGGCCTCGGCAGCACTGCGTTTCCCCGGCCCATGCGCGCGGGCTTGCTGTCGTACCTGCGGCTCCCCGGCGGGAGGCTGGGGCGGTGTTTTTTTGGGGCGTATAAAAGCCTAAACCCCCTGCACTCGCTGGGAGTGAGGGGGTTTCGGGGGAATAACTGCCTGACGATGTCCTACTTTCACACGGGAATCCGCACTATCATCGGCGCTGAGGCGTTTCACTGTCC